>Ga0208101_10098_pt1 | contig 16107 bp, 15 predicted proteins | sample Subbioug_CSW11AC_FD_184823 | JGI IMG/M metagenome (GOLD analysis project Ga0208101, IMG submission 184823) | Serpentinite rock and fluid subsurface biosphere microbial communities from McLaughlin Reserve, California, USA - CR12Aug_CSW11AC (SPAdes) | ecosystem: Environmental > Terrestrial > Deep...
TGCAGCGTATAGTCGTAGTCTTGCCAGCACCGTTTGGCCCTAGCAGCCCAAATATTTCTCCCGCCTTGACAGCAAATGATACGTCGCTTACAACTTGTGTCCCGCCAAAAGTCTTGTTAATGTTTTGCAGCTCGAGTGCCGTACTCATAGAATTGCCCCCTCATGGCCACTTAATTTTACATGCTAGGTAACTATACGCAAAATAGACGCGCTAAGTTTCGCTCCAGCTCGCCCAACTAAAGGAAGAAGCACTAGGGACGGTTTCTCTCCTCCCTGCTAATTCTCCTGCCAGCGCGGCAGAGTCATAATTACCTTGAAGAGATCACCGTCTATTTCTATATTGAGTTGCCCCTGCTGCAATTCAAGCAAACTCTTGGCGATGGAGAGCCCGAGGCCAGAGCCCTCGCTACTTCGCGCCGAATCACCCCTCACAAAACGTTCAAGCAGCTCTTCCGGCGGCATGTTGAGTGGCAAAGCCGAAACATTCTTGATGATGAGCTCCACTTCAGCCCCCTTGGCTTGCGCCTCCACATACACGCGCGATTCTGGTACGGCATACTTAATCGCATTCATCAGCACATTTTCGATGGCCCGCCATACTAGCTTACCATCGGCGAAGATTCCGAGCGGCTCACTTGGCATGTTGACGCGAAATTCAAGCTTGGAAGCGGTAATTTTATCTGCCAGCTCGCCTAGGCCTTGCGCCAACAGGGCGACAATATCAATCTTCTCGCGGTTCACGGCCATGGTTCCGCTGGCGGCTTTAGCCGCATCAAACAAGTCGTCCGTCAAGACCTTCAGGCGCAGAGACTTTTGCTCGAGAACGGCTAGGTAGCGGGGCGCATCCTCAGCATGCAAGCCTTCTTTTTTCAACAGGTCGATGTAGGTGAGCAACGAAGTAAGCGGGGTTCTAAGATCATGGGAGACATTAGTGATGAGCTCCATTTTCATGCGCTCCGCCTTAACTTGACTTTGCACCGCGCGCTCTAGCCCTTGCGCGATGTCGTTCAGGGGCTCGACAATGGCCTTAAGATCTCTATGCTCTGTGGGCGCAATGCGGTGAGTTGTATCGCCCTAGCGGATAGCCTCTGCTCCGGTAGCAATTCTCTTAATATCTTTAGCGCGGCGCAGCACATATACAAGGGTGGCACCGTGTAGCGCAAGAAAAACAGCGAACACGACGAGCGCGCCTACCGCTTGCGAGAAAGCCGTTTCCATGAGCAGCAACGTCAAAAAAGTACTGGCTGCGGCAAAGCACGTGAAAAGCACCCCCCGCCACGACACAGGATCTACTTGGAGAAGTTTAATTACCCCAAGGACTACAGCACCGATAAACGTATGCTGGATAAATGTTCGCCCTCTAAGATGCCTAGACGCAAGATACACATAGCAGAGGCCGAGCATTGCCAGCGCTACTATAAGGAGCACCCCGGCCGCTAACCAACCCACTGTCCCCTCGCGTTGAAACGCAAAGCGCAGGCCAGGCATCATTTCGGCGCTATACAAACTTAGCCACACAATGACTCCTACACACAGTTCGAGTGGCATTTTGTCCCACCAGCGCGGTTGTGCCATGGTATGCAGAGCAGGACGCCAAGCGGCATAGGCAACCCCTGAAGCTCCCAGAGCCAGCACCAACAAGCCTACAATGATCGAGACAAAGGCCGCAGAGACGCGTCCTCTATCAAGAATATACTGCGCCGCTTCCGCTGCGAAAACTGTCTCCGGCACCCCGACGTAGATGATAAGGTCTGTTTTGGCACCCTCACTCCTGTAGAAGAGTGGCAGAGCCTGAAACAACGCCTGCACATCGTCCACGGCGCCGATATTTGTCATAGCGGGGCTATCCCCTTCTCTGACATAGTAGAAGAAAGGGACCGGATCAGATAAATTGAATTCCGCCATCCTTTGACGCTCTGGGTCCGGGTAGCTCGTAAATAGCTCCCAAGCAAAACTGTGCCCGCGATTCAGCAGGTGCTTGGCGCGGGCACTGCCAACGTATTCTACTTGATCAAACACGAGGGCAAAGTTTTCGCCCACCATTATCCCCATGCCGATGAGCACCGCTCCCAAGATAGCAGTAACCACAGCAACTCGGATTAGCTGTGTACCTACATGTGCGCTAATACTTTTCCACTTTATAGCCAATGCCCCACACCACCTTAAGATATTTCGGTTCTTTTGGGTTGATCTCGATTTTTTCCCTGATGCGACGAATGTGTACCGCCACCGTATTGGCAGGGTTGTAGGCCGTCTCACTCCAAGCCGCTCTGTAGATTTGGTCAATTGAAAAGACGCGTCCTGCGTTCTCGAGGAGAAACTTCAGTATCCGGTATTCGGCCGGTGTAAGCCTGACGACTGCGCCGTCCATAGTGACTTCTTTGCGCTCATCGTCCACAAATAGCCCGCCGCTTTGCCAACAACTGAGGCTACAGGCCTGGCTACCAAGGGTGGTATATCGCCTGAGCTGCGCACGCACACGGGCGAGCAGCTCTAGTGGACTAAAAGGCTTCGTGATGTAATCATCCGCCCCTAAATTAAGCCCAAGTACTTTGTCACTGTCTTCCGACTTGGCCGAGAGAAAAATTACAGGCAAATTGTGTGCTTCGCGCAGCTTGACGAGGGCCCTGATGCCGTCTAGTCCTGGCATCATGATATCGAGGATAACGAGCTCTATGCCCTTTTCCAGAAGGCTCTGCAAGGCTTCGTGCCCATTGTAGACGCAGATTACCTCATGGTTTTCGTGGCGCAGGTATATCTTAATCGCTTCGACTATCTCCCTGTCATCATCGCAAACGAGTATACGTGCGATTTGCACCACCGCCCCTTTCATAAATGTTAACCATATCATACCAATAACATCTTAAGATTGGTCGTACACAGATCTTAATGTTTTCTTACTTTTTGACTGAACCTTTTTCTCGCCAAATGACACATACGCTATGAGAACGCAAATAAACGGCTAGACTTTCAGGCGGAGGAAAGTTGGTGATGGGATGGACAATGACCTTATGTTACTCGAGTCCATTGGGCAGGGCTGCACTGAAAGTTACTGCGAGCTGTACCAGCGCTACAAAGACCGCATCCATCGTTTCGCTCACAGCCGTATTCGAGATTGCGATGTAGCTAGCGACATCCTGCAAGAAACCTTCCTCACCGTTTGGAAGACAGCAAGAAACTTTGCCGGAGGTTCTGCTGTATCGACTTGGCTGTTCGGCATCGCGGTCAACAAGGTAAGGGAAGAGCGGCGCAGGCGCGGTCCAGATGCACTACCTCTTACAGCAGCATCCACCATCCTCATTGCACCTGACTTCACCACGAGTAGCGACATGCGGCTAACGGTACTAGGGGCCGTGCAGTCCTTGCCAGAAGAACAACAAGAGGTAGTTTTACTAGCTTACTACGCAAGACTGCCATATTTAGACATAGCCGCCATACAAAATGTGCCGGTCGGCACTGTCAAAAGCCGCATGTCGCTAGCCAAGAAGACCATGCTATCGACACTGCAGAGGGGGATGTAGAATGAGTTCGTGCGACTTAGTGTCATGGTTTGTTGCTGGAACACTCAGTGCCGATGAGCGACAAGAGTTTATACATCATCTGGCAACATGTTCAGAGTGCAGAAGTGAGCTCGCCTGCCTCATGCGCTTTAGAGCGAGACTCTGCGACGAGGTGTCCTCCTTGCCGCCCGCTCCACCGACCGCTCGAAACCCGGTGTCCGAGCCTACTGGCGATGCCAGCCTAGACCTTTTAGGGCGGATTATGCGCTTAGTCCCCGTGACACTGCCCGGCCTTTCAGTGCGCAGGAGTACTTATTCTCTGCTTTCGCCTTTCGGCAGGCTGCCACTAGGAACACTCACTATGCCCGAAATTACCAACAATACCCTGGCCGGGTGGCTACGAACCACTGCCGGCAACTAGAAGGAGGCAAATGTTTTGAGCAAAGACCATGACGGCGCTAAGAACAACCATGGACTTCCGATCAATGAACTGAAGCAGATCTTAGAAGTTGTCAGTGATACGGTGCCCACGCTAATGGATTCGCTAAACGACATGTCTAAAGCGCCTGAAGGAGGCAAGAAGATGGAGGTATTTATTATGAGCAAAGAGCATGGCGACGCCAAGAGCAAGCATGAAGTCCCCGTCCAAGACATTGCAGAACTTCTCGATGTGGTAAGTGAAAAGATTCCCCTCCTCATTAAATCCATAAAAGACACCGCCTTTTCGCCTGAGGCGGGCAAGAGCATGGGGCAGGCCGTCGGTAACTTTTACAAAGAACTTGTAGCTAGCGGCATCGACGCAGAACTCGCGTCTGCTCTCACCCGTGAATACCTTTCCACCATAAAGAACTTCAGCCAAAGTATCGGCAAAGATTTTAGTTTCCACCGCCAAAAAGATTAGGTCATGGGCATGATGAGTCTCTTGCGTCTTGCTGCTACGGGCGTGGGGCTAGCCGCGCGCCTCGGCATAGCCTCCTTTACACTAAGGGCATGCCGCAACCAGGCTATCGTCGCCTTCAAGACAGAGCTAAGAAAGGCAGGGCTTCCGCCTGATGCCATTGCCGAACTCTGCGACCTCTACCCTCACATCGACTTATCCTCTCTGCGCCAGAGGATACCGCCGCGCGCATGAGGGGAGACGAAGCAGGAGGGGCGAAGGTCGCTTCAACATGTTAAAGCCGCCGCTGTCCTATAGTACAGACAGCAGCGGCTTAAGACATGCATTTTGCCGGGCGAAAGTTTCTTCTTAATCTAACCGCCGACTTAGATCAGGTTGTCCGTACCTAGAAACAAAAAGGTCATAAGTTGCCTGTACTTGCGCTGTTTGGAGTGCTTCGTTTTCTACAGCGTAATATCCCGCAACAAGCCGGGGGTCGCCAGAAAAGACAACATCAAGGTTGGAAGCAGGCGTGACGGGTCCTTCTGCTTCATACGAACTATCCTCCCTTGTCGCTTGGTTACAAGATCTTCTCCGCAACCTCACGCCTTGTAAAGCTCAAGCTGGTATTCCTGTGATAGAAAGCCTGCGCTTCCTCGTTATCGGCTGTAAATAAATAGAAGCGTTTAACCCCTGCGTCCCTGAAAAACTGCTCCGCAGCAACAATCAGCCTTGAGGCAATTCCGTGGCACCTATTAGGCTTGAGCACATAGATCCAATCAATGTATCCGGTCACTATCCCATCCATGGTGCTTATTAGTATCGCTACGTCGCATCTTCCGACCACATGATTACCGTCGGCCGCTATGAGGATGGCATTACTACGTGAAGTATTAAGCTGTAATGATTCCAGGAATTTCGCGTAACGTTCCTCCGCAAATTCTGCCACTAGGACACCTGGCTCCGTAAGCCTGGCTTGGATTTCAAAGTTACACAGGGCAGAGATATCAGCTTCGCCTGCTCTGCTAACTATCAGGTTAGTTTCTTTTTCCACATCAAATCCCCCTTTACAAGCTACTCTCGAAACAGAAGGGGCGGTTGTTTTTGCTTCCTCGCGAGGGAACAATTAGGAATCGAAACTCAAAGACCCGTCAGACTGCTTGAAAAGGGACGTTTATTAACCACAGAGTACACAGGGTATGAAAGAGAAGAACAAGGAGTTTATTTAAGTGCCGAAGCACGAGGGAAGAGGGGCAAGGCCCGAAAAAACGCCTCGACATCATCGACTGCGCCGATATTTGTCATGGCGGGGCTCGCCGCTTCTCTGACATAGTAGAAGATAGGGACCGGATCAGATATATTGAATTCCGCCTAACATTGACCCTGCAGACACTGCTGCTATTGATTTTCTACTGCCTTGGCCAGCTTCACACCCAGCGCGAATACGCGTTCAGACAAGCCACTAATGCGCCCTCGCAATACGCAGGACGGAACCCCAGCCCTCATCACGCGGGGTTTGACACTTACAATTCATCCTTCTTTTGCTCGCCTTTGGTATCAGCACAATCCGTCTTGTAAAACTTGCCATCTGCCGCCTGCATTTTCAGTTGACTACAAATTGTAGTCAACTCACTAGTATAGGGCTCCAAACTTACGGGGAGAAAAGCTATCCAGAACAAACACGAATTGATGACGCCTAGCGTATATGGCAATGCTGTCCCCCAATCGAGCCCATAAACTAGGCTGCGAGGACAGCGCACGTTGCTTATTTTAGAATCGCCAACATGTTCTATGGTTCTTGGCTAGTTTCTTACTGCATAGCCGCGCACGCACTAACTCGATAGGCATCATGTTGCCGTGAATGATGCCATCGTGAAACTCCTTTTCCGTCAGAGCCCCTGCAAGAACAAATTCCTCAAACAAAGCGCGCATCTGGATTGCGCCAATCATGTAGGCGGCTTGGTACAACGGCGGGTAGTTGCCGTTAAACGAACGTCGCACTTCGCTTTCCGCTGTATGGCGGTCGTGCCCGACTTGCTCGACAAGAAAATCAATGCACTGGTCCGGAGTCCATTTGCCCAGATGGAAATTAAGCGAAAAAATGATGCGCGCACAGCGGTGGGTGCGCCAGAACAGCATGCCGCCGCGATTGTGCGCGGACTGTGGAAAGCCTATATCCCATAACCTAAACTCCCACCACAGCGCCCAGCCCTCCACCCAAAAGGGGGTGTTAAAGAGCTTGCGGTGCTTGTTGTGACGTTCGCACATAAACATTTGCATGTGATGTCCAGGAATAAGCTCGTGGTGCACGGTGGCTCTGGCGAGATGAATGTTGTTCGCCAGCAGACTGCTTAGTTTCTCTGCGTGGTCCATGGTTTCCGTGGGGAAGGCGACTTGTAAGAGTTCGCCTCCGAGAAAGAACGGACTAACCTTCTGCGCGTCTTTGCTCAGCATACTCATGCGCCAGACATCGATTGCTAGAGGGGGAACTGTCAAAAGGTCGCGCTCGAGGATACAGGCGATGGCTTCGTAGGCTTGGCTGGCAATGAGTGTGGGCTGCTCGCCGGGCAGAACATAGCCTTCTTTCGCTTGCCGGAGAGCCGCCTGCCAATTGTCTGCTAGGCCGAGCTCGGCGGCCACTTTTCGCCATTCGTTATGGCACCAGGACATCTCCCTTTCTGCTAGGGCGATAAGCTCATCGGGCGTGTAGGCAATCATTTCGTGTTCTAGATCCGCCAACAAGCCCTCTAGACCTATGGGGTCGCCGACAATTGGCTCGTCTTCGCCTGGCTTGTGCCCGACAATGGTCTCGCGCAGGAAGCGCTCATGGTCCTCGAGTTCTGTTACCAAACTCTTGTAGGGTACGCGACACCACCAACTGAATAAGGGGTCATAGCCATCGTAGAACCCAAACCAATCCGCAAGTGTTTTCTTCAAGTCGCTGATGCAGTTGGCCGCCCGCAGAGCCACGGACTGGCCCGCAGTAGCGTGCGCCCGCGCAAACTTAAGGGCCGCGGCCATGTCAGTGAGCGACTTACTAATTTCTACCGGATGCACTTTCTCAAATCTGCGGCGAGCTTCCTGTAGAGCCGATATATCATCCACAATGGGTAAGATAGGTGCAATTTCTTGCTGCCTCGACTGTTCTCTCGCCATAAGCATGAGCAAGTGTCTAAGTTTATTGTTAAGCAAGTGCCAGTCGATGCTGCCTTCAAGGCTTAACTGCTCGTAAGCAATGCCCTCCAGCTCGCTCTGCCAAGCATGATAAAACTCCCGCATCCGCAAGAGCTGCAGGCTAGACCCTTGCACACTATAAAAACGCAGCAACGCATCGCGGTCACTAACGAATCGCTCCACCACATCGCGCAGCTCACTGGCAGGCTGGGCAATCATAGTCGACAAGTCGGGGACATAGGCTGTCGCCGGACGCTCAGATTGTACGGGTTGCCCGTAGCGCGACAGAGCGAAACGATCTTTGCCGAACACCATGTCATACCTCCTTTTTTGAAGCACGGGGGACGGCGCGCCTTGCTTCATCGGCCTCGCCTCCCAACTAGTTCAACTTTCTCGCTTCTCTGCCAATTTTCCTGCCAGCGCGGCTGCGCCGGCATTTGTCATGACGAGGCAGGCCCCTTCTCAGACATAGCAGAAGAAAGGGACCGGAACAGATAAATTGAATTCCGCCTAACCTTGACCCTGCTGACACTCCCACTATTGATTTGCGGCTGCCTTGGCCAGCTGCTAACGAGCAAGGCTACGCTTTCAGACCAGCAACTACTGCGCCCTCGCAATACGCACGCCAGCCCTCCAGCCCTCATCACGGGGGGCTGTTTGACGCTTACGACATTGCACCTCTTCGTCCGAGGTGCGGCCGCTATGCGGTCAAAACGAGAGCTGCAACAAATCACCAAGCCACTGTCCTGAAGTAGCAACTTTGTCACACCATGACAAAAGCGCATAGAGGAATCTCGCCTCCTATGGAGAACAAAACTAGTAGAACTACTATATGGCACTGAGGTGGCCTGCGTGTCAGCTATCACCAATTCATCTCGACATATGTCTGCAGCTTTGGCCGAGTATTGTCAAAGAAGTACCCGAATACGATTTGCAGTATCTTTTATAATGGAGTCCGGGGTCAAGGTCATGCTTGACCCACTTCAGCGTGCAGCGGAAAAAAATACGCCCATAGAAATTATAACCGGCACCTATATGAATGTCACCGAGCCTAGCGCTCTTTATCTTTTGCGCCATAAATTAGGCGACCGGCTACAGCTAAAGCTGTTTCAAAGCGGGTCAAGATCCTTTCACCCCAAGGCATACTTTTTTGACCATGACCAAGACTCTACCCTGTTTGTCGGGTCGTCGAATCTATCACGCTCTGCCCTAATCACCGGCGTGGAGTGGAACTATGCCTTAAGGCGCACGGCGGACCAAGTTTCTTTTACAGTGTTTGAAGAGGCATACGCCGCTCTGCGTGCGGGGGCAATCGAAGCCGACGATGTGTCCCTGAGGCGGTACGCTAAAGGATGGCGTAAGCCTAAGCAAATCTATCAGCTAGACAATCCTGAAGACGAAAGCATCCACGTGCTTTCCATCGTTGAGCCGCGTGGCGCCCAAATCGAGGCCTTGTACGAATTGCACCGCACTAGGGAGGACGGCTTTGATAAGGCCTTGGTAGTAGCAGCGACCGGCCTCGGCAAGACGTATCTTGCGGCGTTTGACTCTCTTAATTTTTCGCGGGTACTGTTTGTTGCTCATCGAGAAGAAATATTAAAGCAAGCTGAAGAGAGCTTTCGCACCGTGAGGCCTAGCGTAAGTACGGGCTTTTTCACGGGCGCACAAAAGGATACGGCGTCGAAACTTATTTTTGCTTCTGTCCAGACCCTAGGCAGAGCCGATTATCTGACTCCCCAATACTTTACCCCTGACGCCTTTGACTACCTTGTAGTAGATGAGTTTCATCATGCCGCAGCTGGTAGTTATCGCGGCTTGCTTGACTATTTTAAACCCAAATTTTTGCTTGGTCTTACTGCGACTCCGGATCGTATGGACAACAAAGATATCTATGCGCTGTGCGAGCAAAACGTGGCCTACGAGGTATCTCTCAAGGGCGCAATCAACCGCGACTGGTTGGTGCCTTTCAGATATTATGGGATTTATGATGCTACAAATTATGACGCTATAGACTACCGCCATGGCACATACGACCTCGAACAACTTGAAAACAGTCTCACCCAGTCAAGCCGCGCAGGTCTTGTTTACGACCACTATCTCAAACACAGACGTAAACGTAGCCTTGGTTTCTGCGCTTCTATCAAGCACGCTGAGTACATGGCCGATTTCTTTGCCAAGAAAGGCGTCCGCGCCTGCTGCGTGACGAGTAGTGGCTCCTCGCCGCGTTCCATGGATCGCCAAGCAGCTATCGCTGCCCTCAAAGCACATGACATCGACGTCATCTTCTCTGTGGACATTTTTAATGAAGGGGTAGACATCCCTGCTGTGGACCTGGTGATGTTTCTGCGCCCCACCGAGTCGTACACAGTATTTATGCAGCAGCTAGGCCGTGGCTTGCGCAAAAGCACGGACAAAGAGCACTTAGTAGTCCTTGACTTCATAGGCAACTACCGAAAAGCCCATTTTAAGCCAGGTTTCTTAAGCGGGAGCATAGGCTTTGACAGCGAGCAAGGCGTAACCCGCTTCGACATGATTGACCTACCTGATGGCTGCCTAGTAGATTTTGACTGGGAATTGATTGACTTATTCAAGCGAATGGAAAGCAGAGCGCCAATAAAAACGCAGCTCATTCAGGAGTACCAGGAGCTTTGTGTAAAACTCGGCCACAGACCAACCCGTGAAGAAGTCAATTTACACGGTGCCTTTCCTTTTCGTATGTACTATGCAAAGTTTGATAGCTGGCTACTCTTTCTTAATGAAGTGCAGGCGCTAGAAGATATGGAGCTTGCTTGGCTTGGCACACCCGCAGAGAAATTCTTGCGTGAGATAGAACGCACTAGCATGACTAAATCATACAAAGTGCCAACTATAATGACTTTCCTAAAAGCCGGCGTTTTTGTGCCTAACGTCACCCTAGATAAAATAGGACGCTCTTTCATGGACTTTTATAACGTGGCTAAGCATCAAGTCGATCTGAGGGACAAAAGGCATTCTGGTTGGCGTGACTGGAGCTTGAGCAAGTATATGAAGTTAGCAGAGGACAACCCTGTCCACTTCCTTTCTCAAGGTCGCAATCAGTTCTTCCGCTACGATGCAGCAACACGGGTTTTTAGCATTATGCCAGAAATGGAGCCTTACCTCTCGCCACGACTGGCCGAACATGTGGCGGACATCCTAAAATATAAGGCCGCGGACTACTTCTGCAGACATTACTAGGTCGAAACCGGCAGAGCAGGGCGCGTATTCTAGCGGCCGATGCTTTGGCGATCATGTAAGGAGGTGTGATAGTTGACGACAACCCTTTACAACAAGGCAGTTCGCGATCTAATCCCTAGCATCATTCGTAGCACAGGCAAAGAGTGCTTAGTCGAGCAAGTATCCGATGGAACTTTCTTGGCCTACCTTAGCGAAAAGCTAGCAGAAGAAGTGGCCGAGTATCGGGAGAAACCAAGCCTAGAGGAGCTAGCGGATATTATGGAGGTAGTCCAAGCTATCGTTAGATTATCGGGACACACTTGGGAAGAGCTTGAGCACGAACGAGCAGAGAAGGCACGTAAGAGGGGGCACTTCAAGGAAAACTTGATTCTGCTCGAGGTTAAGGAGTGAACGCTTGCCGGCGCTGGTAGCTTTTTCTCCGCCCGTACGGTTTGTTATGCCCCCTCACCGGCCGCTCCGTGGCCAATGTGCCAGTGCCTGATCTACCCCTGCCGATGTCTATGTTGGAGCCTCACGCGCTAAGTTTTTACTCTACGTGTTTCACCATGAGGATTGGCCGCTGTAGAGCGCCCCTTTGGCTTTGCTTTAGCGGCTGAGCCACTTCCATATTTCTGTGGGAGTGGCGTTTTTGCCGTACATGAGCATCCCCACGCGAAAAATCCTACCGGCAAGCTTGACGACTAAGACGAGCGTCAGAAGCAAGAACACCGATGGCAGGAGAATATCAAGCTAGGTCATGGTCGTAGAGAGCCCGAGCCGGAGCAACATTACCCCCGCGGCTGTCAACGGAAAGTAGCTGCCGAAGGTAGCCACGATGCCATTCGGGTTAACTATAACGGGCTGAATAAAGAGTAAGGGCAAGATGGGTATCATCATAATGGTGCTTTGAAAATTAGTGGTGGTAGCGAGGTCATCGATGGTCGAGCCGATGGCTACCAAGATGGAGGCATAAAGAAAGTAGCCCGCGATAGCAAAGAAGAGAGACAGAGCTAGCTCAGGCCTCCACAGGTAAGTGAAAACAGGAATGTTTAATCGGTACTGAGCCACCACCGCGCCAAAGACCAACCACGAGAGTATTTGTAGCAAGCCAAGCACCGAGTAGCCCAAGAGCTTGCCTTGCATCAGGCTTTCGGCGCTGACTGAGGAAAGAATCACCTCGGCCATGCGGTCTTTCTTCTCGGCCATGGCACTCTGCAAAATCATCATGCCCGTAATATAGACACCAAAGAGAATGATGGCGCTAAAAACAGCGGGCACAACCCGCGCCATGCTATCGCCCGCCTGGGTAAGAGATGCGCTGTCAATGCTAAATGGCGTCAGAGCCGAAATGATGGCCTCGTTAGGCAAACCTTCACGCTGCAAGGCTAGTTGGCGTAGCATGCTCTCTAGTAGCGCGTTCAAAGCGGTGAGGGTAGGCAGGCCGTCTCCCCCAAGCATTATGGTCGCCCGCCGCTCTGCTAGCACTTTTTCATCTAGCACGAGGTAGGCGCTGCCGGGCTTACCGCTAATTTGGTCCTGCAAAGCGGCTAAGTCGCCGGTGTGGCGCTCTAGTACAATATTGAGCGCTGGGGCGTGGGCAGCTAGCGTTTCGTAAATACCAAGCTCGTCTACTATGTAGAGATGCAAGCCCCTGTCTTCCTCGACTCGCGCCATAAGGGCGGGCAAGGCGCTAAACACCCCCATGATGATGGGAGCGAGTAAGATTGAGATGAGAAAGGACTTGTTCTTAAGCATTTTACTAATTTCCCAGGCTGCTACTTTCAGACTATCCTTCATGCGGAACACCCCCTTGGGCCACACTGACAAAGATATCGTGCAGCGAAATACGGTCTACAGAGAGCTCCTTGATGTCGATCCCCTGCGGCAGCGAATGCAAGAACTGTTGTACCTCGACACTCTTGGCAAGAAAAATCGTAGTGCGCATTTTGTCCCTGGTTACCTGCTTGATTCCGGGCAGACGTTCAAAGGCCACGCCCTCGTTATCGCCATAGATGGTGCACTTGTGGTCGGCATACTGTTCTTTGATTTGATCGATGGGTCCGTAGAGCACCTGGCGCCCCTTGTTCATGAGAAAAATTCTGTCGCATAGTTCTTCTAGCACATTCATTTGATGCCCCGACAAGAGGAGCGCCGTACCCTGTGACGACAGCTCGCGCAATTCTTGCTTGACGATGTTTTGACTAACCGGGTCAAGACCCGAAAAAGGCTCGTCAAGGATGAGCAGCTTTGGCTCATGCAGAATAGAGGCAATGAACTGCACCTTCTGCGCCATGCCCTTAGATAGCTCCTCGATCTTGGCCTTCTCTCTACCCTCTAGCCCAAACTTCGCTAGGTAGGTCATGGCCCTTAACCGTGCCTTAGGCAGCGAGTACCCACGAAGATTCGCCAGGTACAAGAGTAGATCGAGCACCCGCACATCTTTATACAGGCCCCTCTCCTCCGGCAGGTAGCCGATAGCAGAGCGGGCAACATGCCTGTCGCTGCCAAAGCTAAAACTTATGCGCCCACTATCGGGGTACATAATGCCGAGGATGCAGCGTATAGTCGTAGTCTTGCCAGCACCGTTTGGCCCTAGTAGCCCAAATATTTCTCCCGCCTTGACAGCAAATGATACGTCGCTTACAACTTGTGTCCCGCCAAAAGTCTTGTTAATGTTTTGTAGCTCGAGTGCCGTACTCATAGAATTACCCCCTCATGTCCACTTAGTTTTACATGCTAGGTAACAATACGCAAAATAGACGCGCTAAGTTTCGCGCCAGCGCGCCCAATGAGAGAATAACCTCACACGCACTTACCTATCTGAAGCAAGTTTGAATAGCTCTCTATTACCAGCACAAACGAGCAGAGGTGTGATTGGCATCACTGCCTCTCCCGTCACCATTGGACACATCATACCAATAGACTGTTAAGATTGGTCGTACACGGATCTTAATGTTTTCTTACTTTTTGACTGAACCTTTTTCTCGCCAAATGACACATACGCTATGAGAACGCAAATAAATGGCTAAACTTTCAGGCGGAGGAAAGTTGGTGATGGGATGGACAATGACCTTATGTTACTCGAGTCCATTGGGCAGGGCTGCACTGAAAGTTACTGCGAGCTGTACCAGCGCTACAAAGACCGCATCCATCGTTTCGCTCACAGCCGTATTCGAGATTGCGATGTAGCTAGCGACATCCTGCAAGAAACCTTCCTCACCGTTTGGAAGACAGCAAGAAACTTTGCCGGAGGTTCTGCTGTATCGACTTGGCTGTTCGGCATCGCGGTCAACAAGGTAAGGGAAGAGCGGCGCAGGCGCGGTCCAGATGCACTACCTCTTACAGCAGCATCCACCATCCTCATTGCACCTGACTTCACCACGAGTAGCGACATGCGGCTAACGGTACTAGGGGCCGTGCAGTCCTTGCCAGAAGAACAACAAGAGGTAGTTTTACTAGCTTACTACGCAAGACTGCCATATTTAGACATAGCCGCCATACAAAATGTGCCGGTCGGCACTGTCAAAAGCCGCATGTCGCTAGCCAAGAAGACCATGCTATCGACACTGCAGAGGGGGATGTAGAATGAGTTCGTGCGACTTAGTGTCATGGTTTGTTGCTGGAACACTCAGTGCCGATGAGCGACAAGAGTTTATACATCATCTGGCAACATGTTCAGAGTGCAGAAGTGAGCTCGCCTGCCTCATGCGCTTTAGAGCGAGACTCTGCGACGAGGTGTCCTCCTTGCCGCCCGCTCCACCGACCGCTCGAAACCCGGTGTCCGAGCCTACTGGCGATGCCAGCCTAGACCTTTTAGGGCGGATTATGCGCTTAGTCCCCGTGACACTGCCCGGCCTTTCAGTGCGCAGGAGTACTTATTCTCTGCTTTCGCCTTTCGGCAGGCTGCCACTAGGAACACTCACTATGCCCGAAATTACCAACAATACCCTGGCCGGGTGGCTACGAACCACTGCCGGCAACTAGAAGGAGGCAAATGTTTTGAGCAAAGACCATGACGGCGCTAAGAACAACCATGGACTTCCGATCAATGAACTGAAGCAGATCTTAGAAGTTGTCAGTGATACGGTGCCCACGCTAATGGATTCGCTAAACGACATGTCTAAAGCGCCTGAAGGAGGCAAGAAGATGGAGGTATTTATTATGAGCAAAGAGCATGGCGACGCCAAGAGCAAGCATGAAGTCCCCGTCCAAGACATTGCAGAACTTCTCGATGTGGTAAGTGAAAAGATTCCCCTCCTCATTAAATCCATAAAAGACACCGCCTTTTCGCCTGAGGCGGGCAAGAGCATGGGGCAGGCCGTCGGTAACTTTTACAAAGAACTTGTAGCTAGCGGCATCGACGCAGAACTCGCGTCTGCTCTCACCCGTGAATACCTTTCCACCATAAAGAACTTCAGCCAAAGTATCGGCAAAGATTTTAGTTTCCACCGCCAAAAAGATTAGGTCATGGGCATGATGAGTCTCTTGCGTCTTGCTGCTACGGGCGTGGGGCTAGCCGCGCGCCTCGGCATAGCATCCTTTACACTAAGGGCATGCCGCAACCAGGCTATCGTCGCCTTCAAGACAGAGCTAAGAAAGGCAGGGCTTCCGCCTGATGCCATTGCCGAACTCTGCGACCTCTACCCTCGCATCGACTTATCCTCTCTGCGCCAGAGGATACCGCCGCGCGCATGAGGGGAGACGAAGCAGGAGGGGCGGGGGTCGCCAGAGCTAGCAGTAAACACGACGTTGCCCAGTGGCAGGTAGTTAGGCATACTAGTATCAAATCGTGATTATACTAATCGTGATTTGAAGGAGGTGCCGGTGTGTTTATCGGGCGCGACATGGAGCTACGCTTCCTCGAGAAAAGGTACAACTCGCCCGGAGGGCAGCTGGTGTTTTTGTATGGCCGTCGCCGCATAGGAAAGACTGAAACACTACGCAAATTTTGCGAGAACAAAGCCCATGTGTTTTATTTCTGCACAGAGTGCACCGATACCCAGCAATTGCAGGCATTTAGTTCCCGCATGCTTGCGCAGGGAATTACCGCTTCTAGGTATGTCCGCTATTTCTCCGATTGGGAACAAGCTCTCGGTAGCGTTACAGACCTGCCCGACAGCGGCAAGAAGCTGCTAATTATTGATGAGTTCCCTTACTTAGTGCGCAACAACGCCGCCGTTCCGTCCATTCTGCAAAACCTGTGGGACAGCCGGCTAAGACACGAGAATATCATGACCCGACTTTTACAGTTAGCCCGGAAAATTGACTACAAGCAACTGCATGAAGTCCTTGAAGGCGCAGGTTTCTGCGTCTTTTTGTTGGTTGCACTTGATGTTATGCTAAGGATGTGCTAAGCTATTT
>Ga0208101_10099_pt1 | contig 16007 bp, 17 predicted proteins | sample Subbioug_CSW11AC_FD_184823 | JGI IMG/M metagenome (GOLD analysis project Ga0208101, IMG submission 184823) | Serpentinite rock and fluid subsurface biosphere microbial communities from McLaughlin Reserve, California, USA - CR12Aug_CSW11AC (SPAdes) | ecosystem: Environmental > Terrestrial > Deep...
ACAGTTGAAGGTACTTTGTGAACAAGACCAGCCTCCGCTAAGCGATCGAGCATTAGCGACAAAGTAGAAAGGTCGAGGGATAGCGCCACGGCCAGTTGCTGAATCGAAACACCCCCGCACTGCCACAGAAAAAACAAGATTCGCCCTTGCGCGTGGTGGATTTTGAGGCCCCTTTGCCTAAACTTGTGTGAAATTATACGCCCCGACAGTTGGTGAATTTTAGCTACGACAAAGCCACCCTTGCGCATTTTTTTACCTCCATGTATTATATAACCATAATAGTTTTATATAAAACTATTGTCAAGCTTTGCTCCGAGATTCGCCGTATTGAGGGCGATGAAGGGCAGTTTATATAAAGGAGGACTATAAATGATTAATTTAGGCGACATTCTACCCATTTTCAAGAAACGGCGACTGACATTGCTTCATAAAAAGCACGAGGCAGGCGACATCTACAGCTTCGTTTTCAAGCTCGAAGGGCGTGCAGACTGGAAGGCAGGGCAGCATGGTGCGCTCTTCATCGAGCATGAGAAAATTGCTCGCTCTTTTCGTCCCTTTAGTTTGGCGTCCGCTCCTAGTGAAGACGTGATGATTTCTACGCGCATCACAGACAATCCGAGCGCGTTTAAAAAGGCCCTTTCGACTATGCAGCCCGGACAGCAGGCCGCCATGCGAGGACCTATTGGGTCATTTTATATTAAGGACAGAAAGCCCGTTTTATTTATCGCGGGTGGGATCGGCATCACTCCATTCCGGTCACTAATCGCAGACAGTTCGCAAAACCCTAGCGCTGCCCCCGCCCACATCCGCTTATTGTACATCGACGACCGCGCGCATTTCGCCTATGAGGATGAGCTACGGCGTTTTAACGCGACTAACAGTGTCGAGGTTTCGCTCCTCACAAGCCGCGAGGAGCTCAAAGCAAGCATAGCTCTGTACACAAGTTCGCACAGCAATAACGCGCGCTACTATGTGTCGGGCTCGCGGGGCATGGTCAAGTCTATGCAGTCGCTGCTTAAAGACCATGGGATTGTGTCACGCAACACGGTAACCGACACGTTTTTCGGCGTGCACTAGCTCCAGAGCACAGCACCGCTGTTGCACGGTTCTTTATAAGAAAGTGGCCACCTGCATGCGTTTCTAGCAGGTGGCTTTATACATGGTGCGCGACCTCGTATTATTCCTTGGTATTCTGGGCCAGCCCTTTAATGACCTCGAGCAGAGCGGGTGAGCCGTTCTGGCGATAAAGTATGGTGCCGTCTTGGGCAATGACGAATACTGTTCGTTGAATCCCTATTATAGGTATGCGCACGCGGTAGAGAGCGCATACCTCCTTTGTGGCATCAGTAAGGAGTGCGAAAGGTAGACTCAGTTTTTCGGCATAACTGCGATGCGAAACCAGGGAGTCTGCACTGATAGCCGCAACCTGAAAACCTGCTGCTTGAAGCTCTGTGTAGGCGTCACGCGCCTTTGTAAGCTGGTTAGTTCAGCCAGGGGTGTTATCCTTGGGGTAGAAGATTAGTACCAACGGGCCCTTGGCTAAGGCTGCAGCGAGGTCAAACTCGCCATGAGTCCCTGGCAAGGTGAAATTTGGCGCTTTTTCTCCGATGTTTGGCATGATGCCACCTCCTAAATTTATCCCTACCAAAGGTTTTCGTTCTCTGCCTCGCTAATCCCTGCTAGGGCGCTGTTGTTTCAGGTAACCTTTTCCCAATCAGCAACCCCTCCCTGCGCGAGGACGAATATGGGATGATGGCAGGGCAGCACTACGTCTTGTAGCGATTGCAATCTACTGGGATCACGCAAGCGGAGCTTCTCACGCAAATGGCTCCATTCGTAATTTAATTGCCCGAGAGTTAAAGTAATTGTTACCTTCTCCGTCCCCCAGTACAGCTTACTGGGGTCGAAATTATAACCACGCTTGTGCGCTTCTCGCCAGACATGCTGCAAGTAGTAATCAATAGCCCCCACAGGATGATGGTGCTGCAAAAAGCGATGCAGCTGGGGGTGGTTTTTATAACCCTGCGTCGCGCCTTTCAGTACGGCTTGCGCTAACAAAGCTTCGCGCCACAGGGCCACAAGTCCTTTCGCATCCAAATATTGCGGGTGCAGGCTCCAAATTCTCATGCTAAATCATCCCTGCCCAATATACTTTTGCCTAATACCAATATATATTATTTCTTAGTAATAATCAAAAACTACTCTTGTCTAATTACTAAATTGATTGTATTCTTTTGCTAAGTGAGAAAGGAGGGCTTCTCTCCCATGTTTGACGGGCACAAAATTTATGACCTAGTCATCGCAGGCGCAACAAACCTTATCCGCCATGAAATTATCCTTAATAGAATCAATGTTTTTCCTGTCGCGGATGGTGATACTGGTACGAACCTCGCCCTAACGATGAGAGGCATTGTTGTTTCAGCACAAAGAAGTGATAGCGCACACAAGACGATTACCTCGATAGCAAAAGCGGCTCTAGAGAGCTCGCTCGGCAATTCAGGGCTTATCTTCGCCAACTACTTTAACGGTTTAGCCGCAGGAATAGGCGAGCTGGAGTGTGTAGCCTACGAAAAATTTACGGCGGCCCTGCAACGCGCGGCCCGCTACGCGCGCGAGTCAGTAGCGGCACCGCAAGAGGGCACCATTTTAACCGTCATGCAAGACTGGGCCAACTCCCTTGAACGCCAGGGCGAAGGGGAAGTGACCCCCGCCTTGACCGCCTCGCTGGAAAGCCTAAAATCTGCCGCAGAGAAGACTAGATTCACGCTCGCAATTCTGCGCAAACATGGCGTTCCGGACGCCGGAGCGAAGGGCTTTTACTTCTTCGTTGAGGGTATCGTAGATTTTTTGCGCCACGGGCACGAGTCGCAACTCACCTCTCGCGCCATTGACTTGGTTGAAATCCCCGAGATACACCCCGTCACTGACATCGGACCGTACCGCTTTTGCTCGCAGTTTCTCTTGCGTACGACCCACGACAAGCCCTATTTTGAAAACTTGTTGCAGGGACTTGGCGATTCGGTAGTGGTGGTCGCACGAGAGCAACAGGCGCAAATCCATGTTCACACCGACAATCCCGCCGCCATAATGGCCTTGATGGTAAACGCTGGCGAGGTAGTTTCACATAAAATTGACGACATGCAGCTGCAAGCCAATCTCAAATTTAAACATAGAGGCCGACTAGCCATCGTGACAGACTCTATCGCCGACTTGCCTGAAGAGGTGGTACGCCGCGAAGATGTTGTTGTCCTGCCGCTAAATTTAATTGTGGACGGCACAGCGTACCTCGATAAAGTCACCATGCGCCCTGAAATTTTCTACCCCCTGCTCGACACCCTGCGCATGAACCCAACCTCAGCACAAGCTAGCGCGGCGGCGATTATGCGACTCTTGGCCGATGTGCTACAAAGCACCGATGAAGTCATCGCCATCTTTGTCTCGTCTCGCATGAGCGGCATTTTCGACCGCGTGCGCAAGGTAGTGGCCGAAATGGACACTACGGGCAAGCGGATCGCCATAATTGACTCCAAACTAAACTCAGCTGCAGAGGGGCTGTTGGTGGCAAAGACCATTGACTGGCGGGCGCAAGGCCTTACCTTTGACCAGATAGTGTCTAACATAAATAAGGCCATCGATCGAGCCCGCATTTTTGTCAGTGTTAAAACTCTGAAGTATATGTTGCGCGGTGGGCGTGTACCGAAAATCCAAAGCTTCTTCCTCTCCAAGTTAGATCTTAAGCCCGTTATCTCGATCGACGCGACGGGAAAAGGCATGATTTACAAGAAGTCGTTCTCCACGCGCAGTGCCCAATCGAGCATCCTGCGGCAAGTGGCCAGTGACATGAAAAACGGCGGCATTGACTCCTATGCCTTGGTCTATGCTGACGACCCTGCCGGCCTCGACGATTTCGCCCAACAGTGCGAAAAAATTATTGGCAAACTGCCGCGCTACACTGCGCCCATATCCCCTATTGTCGGACTAAATGCGGGCCGTGGCGCTATCGCCATTGCTTACTTGAGAGGTGGAGCGTGAACGCTGTGCACATTGTCCTTTTAACATGGCTGCTTTTTTCGCTACTGTATGTCCTAGCCGTGGCCATTAAAAACGCTTCCATCGTGGACATCGCCTGGGGGCTGTCTTTTATGATCATCGCGGTCAGTCAACAATTGAGCCACGGACACCTTAGCGGCACCGTACTCACAGTGATGGTGCTTGTCTGGGGGGCACGGCTATCCTGGCATATAGGCCGACGCAACATCGGGAAGCCGGAAGATTTTAGATACGCAAACTGGCGACGCGAATGGGGACAGAGCTACTTGCTGCGCAGCTACCTGCAAATCTTTATGCTCCAAGGTTTTATGATGCTCACCATATCTCTTGCCCATCTTACAGGCATGACGAGCTCCGCAGAGCCCTTCTCCCTGCTAGCTATTATAGGCCTCTGCGTGTACGCAGCCGGAATAAGCCTTGAGGCGGAAGCCGATGCCTCGCTAAAAAAGCACCTGGCTAACCCACAAAATAGGGGCAAGCTGCTCCGTAGCGGAGTATGGCAGTACTCCCGCCATCCTAACTACTTTGGTGAAGCCTTGCTTTGGTGGGGCATCTACCTGGTGGCATTAGCCTATGGCGCGCCGTGGTGGACAATTATATCCCCACTGACCATCATGGTGCTAGTCCGATATGTGTCTGGCGTCCCCATGCTGGAGAAGGGCATGGAAAAATACGCTGACTTTGCTGATTACTGCGCGACTACGAGTATTTTTATCCCTTGGTTCCCAAACAGGAGGTGAAATAATGACAACTATTCTTTTACGTCTGCTGGTGGTTATGGTTGTGTTTCTGGCTATCGATCTCGTCTGGCTCGGCATTATCGCGCGCGACCTTTACGCCAGATACATCGGGCATTTAATGGCTGCGCAAGTTAACTGGGTGGCTGCGCTTACTTTCTATGCCCTCTTTGTTGTCGGCTTGTACGTTTTCGTGATCGATCCCGCGCTCGCCAAGCAATCCCTGCAACACGCTTTTTTTTACGGCGCCCTTTTCGGCCTTATCACCTACGCCACTTACGATCTCACCAATCTCGCCACCCTGCGCGATTGGCCTGTTATGCTCACCATTATCGACTTGATTTGGGGAACACTATTGTCAGCCGCGGTAAGCGCTGTGAGCTACTTAATAATTAGCAGATTCTTGGTGTCTGCAGTATGAACACCGGTGAAATTGCGCGCGCATACGCTACTGCTTTAGCCAACTTAGACAAAGAAGAATGCACTGCCGTCGCGCTAGCCGCAGTGCAAAGCGGAGAGCTAGATATCGTTACTTTTTATGAGGACGTTATCTTGCCGGCCATGGCCGGACTGAGCGACGTGGAAGTCGATGCTAGGCACCAAATTTGGCGCGAGCATGTTATGTCAGCGATAGTCCGCTCGACCATAGAGCTAAGCTATCTTACCGTGCTGCAGGAGCAAGAGCGGCAGGGCCCACCGAAGCGAGGGTTCGCCGTAGTCTATGTCCCAGAGGGCGAACAGCATGATCTCGGTGCTCGTATCGTCGCTGATTACTGCACCCTAGCCGGCTTTAACGCGCTCTTTCTCGGCGCAAACACCCCGAGCGAAGAACTGATCCACCTCGTCGACCACCTGCCCTTATCACTAGTCGTGATCAGCGTCACTAATGTTTACAACCTGCGCGGCGCCTATGCCGCGGTCTCCCTTGTTAAGCAGAAGCACCCCCAGATGCCCATTGTTTTGGGAGGAATGGCCTTCCTCAAAAATGCGGAGCAGTTCGCGGCTTTTGCTGACGTGCAGATCGTGGCCGACGGTCGCACACTTATGGCCACCTTAGGAGGAATAAACTAATGCGCCTGGCATTCGCAATCGCCTATAGATTTTTGGCTAGTAGCAAGGGCCAGACTATACTTATTGCCGCGGGTATCGCTGTCGGGGTTTCTGTACAAATCTTTATTGGACTCCTGATCCAAGGCCTCCAAGGGGGCCTTATTGACCGCACGGTAGGTAACTCGCCCCATATTACCATCACCGCCGCCGCGGTCGGCGAGCTCTTGAACGTACCCACCGACTTGGCCACTTCTTTGACTGACCATGAACAGCTGCAATTCATAGGCCAGGTAGCCGATGGCCCCGCCTTTGCGATTAGCGGCACAAGTAGCGAACCGGTCTTGCTGAGGGGCGCGGGGGGAGATACCGTTAGCATCTACAGCTTGCGCGAGCGCCTCATCGCAGGCAGTATGCACCAAAATGACGGCGAGCTAACAATGGGAGCTGGTTTGGCCGATTCGCTCGGGCTAGCGAGTGGTGATTTCGTCGAAATCGTCACGCAAAGAGGTGCACGCCAAAGGTTTCGCATCACCGGTGTCTTCGACTTACAAGTCGCAGCCTTAAACAATGCCTGGGCTTTCACCACCTTGGCCTCCAGCCAAGCACTCTTCGATTATGGCGACAAGCTTACAGCCTTAGAAATTCAAGTATTCGATGTCTTTGCGGCCGAGGACATTGCCACAGAACTTAGTGCGCGCACAAACGGCGCCTATACCTTCATCAGTTGGCAAGCAGCTAACGAGGCACTACTGAGCGGCTTGCGCGGTCAAAGCATCTCTAGCCTGATGATCCAAATTTTTGTGCTGGTCTCAGTTGTGCTAGGCATCGCCTCCGTTCTCGCGATAACGGTCCTGCAAAAATCTAAACAGATCGGCATTCTAAAAGCCATGGGCATAAGTGATCGGGTAGCCCGCGAGATCTTTCTCTATCAAGGGCTACTACTAGGAACGCTGGGGGCGACCTTAGGGGTAGCGCTTGGCGCTGGCCTGCTCTTTGCTTTTACTTATTTCACGCAAAATCCCGACGGGACACAGCTGATTGCTATTTCCTTTGACGTGATGTTTATCGTTTTTTCAGCGGGTGCAGCCATTGTCTCCTCCGTGCTCGCCTCGTTAATCCCGGCGCGTCAATCTGCACGTCTGACCCCCATGGAGGTGATCCGCAATGGCTAATGCCCTGCTCCTCGAACGCATCACCAAGTCCTATGGTACCAAGATCAAAACTCAAGTTTTGCATGGGGTCGACTTAGCCATCGAGAGCGGCACCATTAACAGCATCATTGGGCAGTCCGGTAGCGGCAAGAGTACCCTGCTCAACATCATCGGCACCTTAGACCGGCCCACCTCAGGGAGCATCACCATCGATGGCCGCGCTACAACAACCATGAGCACCAATCAATTAGCGCAGCTGCGCAATGAAATTCTCGGTTTTGTTTTTCAATTTCACTACCTGCTCCCTGAATTTACGGCGCTCGAAAACATACTCATGCCGGCACGTATCATGCACAAGGTCGTAACCCCGGCGATGGTAGCGCGAGCCTCTGAGCTTGCGGACCTTGTCGGCCTAGAAAAAGTAAAGAACAACCTCTCGACCAATATGTCTGGGGGACAACAACAGCGCACGGCCATTGCGCGCGCGCTGATGAACAACCCTAAAATTTTACTGGCAGATGAGCCTACCGGCAACCTAGACTCAGACTCTGCCGAGAAGACTTACCAGCTACTGCGCTCCATCAACAAGCAATTCGGCACAACTATAGTCATCATCACGCACGATCAAAACGTGGCACAGAAAGCTGACCGTATCATCGAAGTGCGCGACGGCAGAATCGTTCTCGACGTGCAGAAATAGTTTCGGGCAGGATACGATTTCAACCACAGAGGCACAGAGGCGTGGAAAAGAGAGGAACATGGAACGAGGGTAACTGCTAAAATTCATTCTTTCTTTCTCTGTGACCTCTGTGATCTCTGTGGTAAAAAACGCCCCCTCTCCCGTCCAACTTCCACCCTCTTACCTCTAACCTCTAGTTACAGCCTCTGTGGTAAAAAACGCGCCTTCCATATCCTGCCTCTTATTTCTTGCTTCTTGCCTCTTGTATTCTTCGGGTGATACAATGCAGAACCGTTTGTCGTCATTATCGCTTAAAGTGCTCCCGCGCCTTGGCCAGCAATCTTTGCTCGCGGTCTGATGTCTGGTGCGGAAAGTTACGGATTGCGCGATGGTATGCCACAGGGAAAATATCTTTTATGCTCTCCCAGTATAGACTCCCCGACAAAGGTACTCTGTGCCCCACAACTCTGTCCCCCAAAGGTCCCCTCTCGACAGTGAATTTTATCGGCATACTTGCTGCGGTAGCTATACTTAAGTCCGGCTGCACTTCAGCAACCAAGCACCAAGCGAAGACGTAGCTCTTCCCTTGATCAACATCTCTGCTGCCAAAGATATCGACCGCAGCAAAGACACTCCCTACCACCCGTGTGCCCAGCAACTCGCGACTAGCATACTCCTCAAGGCGCGATTGCATTTGCAGAGGGAATGCGTCTCGTTGACATCCTAGCAGCGTGATGGCCAAGGCCACTAATAAACAGGCAAGCAAATACCAAGTTATCGTTGTTCGTAAGAATAACCTAACTCCTGTGTCCTGCCTAGTCACTCCCTCACCACCTTGCCTACGCTTAGCACGTAGAAGCGATTTTCTTCAGTTGAAACCAAGTGTCCGAGGTGATCGAACACGAGGTAGCGCATGGTAATGCGTACCGGCGCAGCGAAAAAGTCGCGCCCTAATGCATGCCAGTACAGCGCTTGGTAGGGAAAGTCAAACAACACCAAGGGGGAACTGCCCGCGACAGAAATACTGCCGCCCTGCCCTTGCACGGTATAACCTAGCCCGGCGCCATACGAGTGCGCGAGGGCGGCTGTGGCGATCTCGCGCGCCCTTTCCCCCATGCGGTCATGCACTACCATAAAAGTAGCGAGACTGGCCAGGAGATGCAGCCCTAGGGTAACGAGTAGGGCGCAGACGAAGGTTAGGCGTTTTTTGCGTATGCGAGTAAGCAAATGCAGACGTGGGGAGAATCGCTTTTCGGCGACGCCGAACAACTTAGTGATACCGAGTGTCAGCAATAAGATTACCGCCGCGACTGCCACATTGAAGAGCGAAATTCCAGCCATTGTACCTGGGATTTGCCTGCGGGACTCGGGCACAAGGGCGAAAGCGCTGACATCTATCTCCTTGAGCGAGGGCAGAGCAAGCACCCGCGCCAAAAGTCGCGCCTCATCGCTCGCCAACAGGGCGAGATGGCTGTCTTTAGGATGATTGTCCACTGCGGCATAGAAAGCTCCGTATCGGTCTCGCAGCTGTTGCTCTAGTGGCGTTAACGTGGCTTCTCTGCCGGCAGCTAGCTCTTTGGCTACGGCCGCAAATTCCTGAACCGTCTTAACAATCGCGGGGTGACGCCTCGCGACAAAATCGCTCCATGTCTCCCCCGGTAGTTGTGGCTTGGCCATAAACTCTAACCCAGTAATTCGCTCAAGCGTGCTCGGTTCCCTGCTACGCCAAACTAAGGCGAGCGGCTCTTCCATACCATAACCAAAGAGCGAGAAGAACAGCGCGTCACCCCTGTTGTTTACGGCGAATCGAGCAACACTGATGAGCTCAAACTGCTCCGGAATGATGTCGACAAAGGGCAGTCGCCAGGTTTGCTGTCGCCTGACATCCATGATTCTTAGCTCGTGGTTAGAGGCAGAAACGACATAGCGCGAATCGGGTGAAAAGGTAGGCGGCATAATGGATAAGTGGAGTGGGTCAAGCAAGGTGCGTCTATTGGTAGTGAAATTATAGAGTATGTAACTAAGGCGGCGGTTATGCCAAGCGCCGGTTAGTAGCAACCTGCCATCCGGGGACCACACTAGGTCGTTTGACGACCATTCTCCGGCGAGGCGCTCGATTTCAAATCTCATTCCGCGTTCCCGTAGCTCGCGGATACTTGCTGCCGTGAGTTCGAGGCGCGGGTTTTCTTGGGAAAGTTCGGGCAGCAAGAACACCATGGCCAAGAGGTCTTTGACGGTAATCGGCCACAGCGCAACTTCTACTAGGTAGACCGGGCCAAGATTGACACTACCGACAAGGCCTAGGTCTGCGGCAATACCTTGCGGGTCGAAGTCTAAGCGATAGCTGTTCTGCAGCGACAACACGGCGAAGCCGCCCTGCATCGGTTGCGCCAGTAGTCCTTGGTAAGCGTCATCGGAAATTGTAATCACTAAGGTGGCATGAGTTGACTGAAGCCGCCCGCCGTTGTGCAGGCGAGCAAAGACATTGTCTATGGCGTCCACATTTTGCGACAAGTCCGAGATTAGCCTCGCCATCGGCGAGGCATCTTCATGGTCTAGCGTAATGAAAGTCGTCTTTCGTTCGCTAACAAAGCCGGTGATGACCGAGACTGTGGCACTTGCGCGGTAGCTTGGCAACAAGATGCTGGTGAGTAGCAGCATAATGAGGCCGAACACTTTCACCTTAGCGTACATATTGCGACAGCCTCCTCGTCTAAGTTTGAGAACGGAGCTATCCACATTTTATGAAATAGATAGTTAATCTGCGCGAACAACCCTTACGAGGGCAGCTGTGTTATAGGCATCGGTTTCAGCGCGATGGATCCGGTAATTATCAATGACAATTGTCGCCTGGCCGGACTTTGCCGTTGTGCCAAAAGCACTCAGGGCTTTAGCTTGGTTGTTAAACTTAAACCATAAGGTACGGGTATCGTTTTTCATTCTGGGCAGCTTAGCAAGCGAATCATCGCCAACGTAAAAATTCACATAAAGCAGTGAGTCAGCATCTATAACAACCTGGTAGGTACCGCTCAAAGTTGCCTGACCCGAAAACTGAATAATCCCAGCCGATCCAAATGGTCCCGCAAGCTGGGTATCGTTAGAGACAATCTTCATGCCAACGATCACATCTCCGGCCCGTGCCGTAGTAGCGTCAAACACAGGGGCGCTGCCCTCGCGATCGGAGGTTGTCTGGCTCCACAAAGGAATAAGCGCATAGAGTGCATACCCTAGCAAGCAGAGCAGTAGAAATGTCAGTAAAAGTGCATGCGGCTTCTTCATAAATTTCACTCCTTCTTTAAATGTTGACGATGTACTTGCCCTTGCGGACTGCGATTGGGGTGGTCGCGTTAACGACAGTCAGCCCTAGGGACTCTATTGGCCAAAAAACGTGCGGACTGCATGGGCCACTAGACCAACGCCTAGGATCGCGAAGATAAGCCCTGTGAGCCGCAAGATGCCTATATGCAGCGCGCTCAATTCTACCTTCTTAAACATCCACCAGCGGCCAAGTAGCCATGCCCTTTCGGGGAAAAACAGCTGGAATACACCATACGTAGCAAAGAGTGAGCCCAAAGCTAACGATTCCAGCGGTCTAGGCCTGGCTCGGTGAGCGACATCGTCATGTGGCACAATCAACTCAAAAAGATTGAGGAGCTCGCGATCTTGCTCCGAGCTGTCGGAGTACACTATAATCCCCTTGGCGTCGACGATTTTGTGCATCTCTCTGCCGCTTGGCACAAATGCGTGGACAGTTAGTCTACCATCGCTCGCCCTGAAAGCATTGACAACGTACGCACTACCCTCAACCATAACACTGTGGGCAGAGGAATTGCCCATCCTGCGGAGGGAGATTGTCTTTGCGCCGTCCATAGACGAAAAGACATGCTTGTCGACCTCAGTCCGAGTCCAAAAGTATTCTACACCGCCGAAGCTGAAGGTTGTGTTTTGGGGAGCACTGCTACAGGCGGACATCAGCGGGACGATGCACAATAAAAGGAGTAGCAACCCGGTTGCGAACCGCCAAGGCATGAGACCACTCTCCAAACATTGAAATTCAATCCGCGAAGTATTCATCGACGCCTTTATCAATTCTAGAGTTGTGTCCGTAGTCCCTGCGCTCTTTGAGCATCCCCTAAGGCCGCAGGGAATGATGTGGAGCAGGCCTTCCCGGCAAAAACATAATTCTCAGGCCAGCATTACTTTCCCCGGAGTTGATGGCCCCCAGAAAGCCTGGGAAAAGCATCGGGTCCACAAGATCTACTCCCTCTCTCTGACGTAGCGCATTAACTTTGCCGGCCGGACCTTCGACTGTGACCGCATATATGCCCATGCTCTTTTGCCGACGCGAGCCGTAGCGCCTGTAGTGGTCCTCTGCATTCATCAAACTGGTTTCTTTGCTAGCGATTATCCGGAGGAAACCATCATGTCTGAGTCGTTCTGCAGCAGACAAGGCCATTATCTCGGGGTCTTGTGTTGAGAAAGCTTGTGCGCCATCAGTGATGCCTATGGGGTTTCCTGCTGGAATCTCACCTGCTCGCAATGCTGCAAGTTCAGCACGATGTCTACGTATGTCGTATCGTTCTATGTCAACGCTTCTTTCCCAGTGCAGCCGCAATTCGCTCCAATCTGAAAGCAAGAGTAGGTCTGGAATCCCTGTAGGGATGTCTGCGCGGTCAATGCTCTTTCTCATCAGCCCGCCGGAATTGGTTATGCCATGCTGTGGACCCAATTCTAAGCAAGGGAGGAAGGAGGCTGCTCCGACGATGTTCACTTCCAAGGGGTCAATAACTACCGCCATGTCTTCTGGTGCATACAACCTATCCAACAGAATTAAGGCTATAACGCGCCTGCTCGGATCTGATGCAGCAATTCGCGCTAGGAGATCTTCTCGGCGAACACGGTAGGAAGAGTGCACTTCTGGATGTCGTCGAATGTCAACGCCTAAGTAAGCCCTATTAAAAATGATCGGGATTGCCCTCTGATGCAAAAATGCACTCATTTTGGCGGCATATGCATCGACAGGTGCACCGGCAAAAGCTAGGCGCGCCATGGACCCCGCAAGGTCGGCAAACAGTAGGCCGAACAACGCTGTCGCAATTAGTAGTACGCGCCACGGTTTAGTGAAAACTCTATTCAATCGCACGCGGGTCACCCTCTCTGTTTGTTTGCCGATAGCAAAACCGCTACCCAATGCTGGCAAGAAGGGCACGCCAATGAGCGCACTGCGCAGATAGGCCTGCTCCACAATAATATCGGTTCGCGTCTGACCGGCGAACGTAGCGGCCAGAGTGCGCAAAGTTAACGCACTTTCAATCGAATTGGTACGCGGAGAACCTTGCGTTGGCCAATTGTTGTGATGTAAGAGATGTTGAGCAAGGCCTCTTCAATAGGTGCAGCAAACTTGACCTTCATGATGACTTTCTTTGCCTGCCTCGGCCCCAATCTGTGTCCTGCAAAGCGCTCCCCCGCCACCCAAAGCTCAGATATGTGATACTCCCCAACTACGTCGAAGAGAAGGAGATCCAGCCTTACCGGCATAAAAGACTTGTTGCGCAACAGAAAGGAAATCTGATGCTGACCCTCACCATCATATGTTACATAGGCATCGGGAGAATAGATGCGGTTTGTGAACTGCAGGAAGGCGAAAGACACAAGTAGTATCATAATGAGTAGAAGCTGTACTTTGGCAGGTAGAATCAGACGCACGCCCCTTTGCTTCGTTCGGAACCCTAAGTACCATGAAAGGGGAAACGCCAGTAAAAGCAGAGCCAACAATGCCCAGTACAGTATCACAAACATAACGAGGCACTCGCTCCTTCCTTATCACGACTTTTGGCGAAACAACGGGCTTGCACTGCCATCAGCCATTACCGCAGGAAGTTGTCAACCCTCGTACGTCCCAACTGATCGACAAGAGAAAAATCCCAATGCTCGAAAAATCCCCAACGCACGCCATCATCAAAAATGATCTGGCTGTTAATATTGATCACGCCTTGGACGTAGTAATATCTCCACGCACGGTACCAATGCCTCTGAATGTTCCCATATGACATAGCAGTAAACACGGTTGTCGCCGCCCATGTTCCTCCAATCCAAGCGAACAGCGGGCCCCAAGCCTGAAACGCCACGAAGAGAGGGATGCCCAAAATCGAGCAAACAAAGGCGAGGGTCTCACCTACCCTGACAAATATACTTCTAAAGGATGAGAAGAAATTTCTGTAGTCTTCCCATACATGGGCTGTATGACCACGATGCAGCACGGTTGCGACTAACCGATCAAAATACTGAGGAGGAAGGGTCATAAGCCCTCCGTTATTGGCGACAGAATTATAAGTCTTTTGCTCCGCCACTTCGTGTATACTGCGCTGGGACGGGCTAGACTCATCCCTGCTGGAATGCGCCTCAGACCAACTTGACTCGGTGAACTCACCCGACAAAAAGCTCCTTCTATCAAGAATCCTTGTTTCACCATCGGATCTTAAGGTGACATAAGGCGAGTCAAACAAACTAGAGTATGTAGTTACTAATTGACTATTCACTACTACCCTTATCTCCATCCCGTAGTTCGTCACTACACTCTCCATAACGTATCTTCTGTCGGGGGAGGTCACTCTGTCAACAACTTGCCCCGCGGTGGCAAATCGTTCGACCACAGTTCCATCATTCAAGGCAAAACGGGTAACAGCATGCGACTCTATCCACAATTCTCGGGTGGTCGCGGTGCTCTTCTGGCTTGCCCCATACGCGGGGACATTGGCGGCCAGCATACATACGGCGATGACCATGCACATAAAGACTTTTTCATCACTGACACCTCCATTAACTGATATCTACGTTAACGCGAAATCCTAGTTATCTACGGTCCATCGCACCCCCTGGCCGCACGTTGGGAGGGCGGCAGAAATGCATTATGGGGTCGTTACATGTTACGCCTGTAGCTACGCGAATGCAGCCGATGGACTTGACTAGAATTAGGCAACTAGGGACTCCTGCGAGAAGTAAACGCCCTGCTTGCACAGCTTGACCTCAGAGATGCGATTTCAATATGTTACTTCTCTCGACAACACTGTTGTCACCTCTAGCAAGGTGCCACTTGCACTGTAAGCGCGGGCGGTGCAACGCAAGCGATATGTGCCCCTGACCACCCAGTGGTGGTTGTCCATGTAAACTCCTGGAAGTCCAGGTCCCGACGAAACCCACACCCTAACCATGGTCCACCCAAGGCCCTCGCGACGCTGTAGCTCCATGGTGAGGATGGCGGTGTTTGAACTACTGTAAAGGGTGACACTACCGAGGCAGTCGGCTACTCCCCAAGCAGAGATCGACAAGCGTGTGATGATGCTTGAAATGTGCGTGAACATTGGCGCTACTGGCCCTTGGAGCGTGCCGAGGCTAGATGCAGAGAGCGGGGTAACGCAACCCACGATGACCATGACGACTAGCATTACACAACTAAGATTTTTCACCAAAACGCCTCCTCCTGAATGGTTTCGCACCTAACGACAAGGACTAGGAAAAGCGCAAACTCTTAAGGCCCCCCTGCTACAGCCGCATCAGTCTATGTGCACAAGCAATGCATTAATCAACCCAGTCCAGAATCAGGCGCCACTCTAATGTCGCAACACTCGAAGCAAAACAAAAACATTGTGACAAGGTCATCGGCACCTTACACATCACCACCATCCGCCGCCAATGCCTGCTTTTTTCACACAGAATCGCAGCTTGTTCTCACGGTTTAGGCGGGTCCCCCTGCCATAAAACTGGAGCCGAACTAACCACACGTCCATTCCATCCAAGCTCTACATGTCAAATAAATTGTAAACGATGGATGGAAGTATCACAAGGACATTATAGTAGCGCTTGCTACTGAAACCTGCCTATAAACAAACTACAATGACAGAGCTTTGCCTTCAATGCGGTAGTAGAAATACTTCTGCTTCGTTAGGAGCAAAAGACCGCCCCATTTCCTGCTCAAGTTCATACTATTGCCTCCCACTAGAAGCAAAACAAACGCGAGCAGTTTTCTCACTTAACCGTCCCCCTTACACTATCGTAGGATTATTGGTGTAATAATACTGGCATAGCATCTAGTGACACAAGCCCAACATTATGACAATTGCCACAGAAGGAGGATGAGCGTCGAGTTCGCCGCACTTGGCTACGCTGTTTCTTGCTGACTTACCGCCTCTTGCGATACAGCTGCCTTTCATTAAAGTAGACGTAATGGCCATCTCTACATAACAAAATTTCTCCTATGCCTCGGCCGCCGGGAAGCCGTATCCTCTGCTTGAGCTCTCCGCTCGCTCTGCTAAGCTCCGCCAAAGAATACCCACTAATCAG
>Ga0208101_10101_pt1 | contig 15936 bp, 15 predicted proteins | sample Subbioug_CSW11AC_FD_184823 | JGI IMG/M metagenome (GOLD analysis project Ga0208101, IMG submission 184823) | Serpentinite rock and fluid subsurface biosphere microbial communities from McLaughlin Reserve, California, USA - CR12Aug_CSW11AC (SPAdes) | ecosystem: Environmental > Terrestrial > Deep...
AGCTCGATGGCTTTGTCGGCGCAGAAGGCGACGTACTCTACGCAGCGCTTACGGTAGTCGTCTGTCTCGGGCTTAAGGTCGGAGCAGGCGGCGGAGCCATACTTGCTCTCGATGGCGGAGATTAGTTCTTTGGCTAGAAGCTTGGCGTCTTCTTTGCGCGGGCCGCCTAGCTCGCGCCCGTAAAAGCGGCCGATGGCCATAACGGCCCCCGCTGCCCCGCCGCAGAGCCCACCACAGCCCATGCCGCCGCCAAAGCCGGAGGCCAGTTTTAACCCCAGCGCTTTTTGTTCTACTGGCAAGTCGTCATTTAGACCAAGCCAAATCGCCTCGGCGCAGTTGTACCCGTTTTGGTAGTGCTCGCGCGCTAATTCCGTAGCTGTTTTTTTCATTAGTCACCCTCCCTTTAACTTTCGTCACCCATTTATTCTTCGCCGATGATGCGGATTTCTGGCTCGAGCCAGACATTGAATTTATCTTTAACCACTGCTTGGATATGGCAGATGAGGGCCCTGACGTCTTTAGCCGTAGCCTGGCCGACATTGACGATAAAGCCGGCGTGCAGGGTGGATACTTCGGCTCCGCCGATGCGATGCCCCTTGAGCCCTGCCTGCTCGATAAGCGTGCCGGCGAAGTGCCCCGGGGGGCGCTTAAAGACGCTGCCCGCGCTCGGCAGGGTAAGAGGTTGCTTTTCGCGCCGCCTGCGGTTTAAGTCCTCTATCTTGGCGTAGATTTGCTCGCGACTACCGCTCTTCAGTGCCAGCGTCGCCTCGAGGGCGATAAGTTTCTTCTTTTGCAGCAGGCTCTGGCGGTAGCCAAAGCTAAGCTCGTCTGGAGTCAGCAGTTGCTCATGGCCCTCTGCCGTTAAGACGAGTACGGATGTTACGACATCTTTCATCTCGCCGTCGTAGGCGCCGGCGTTCATGGTGAGGGCGCCGCCAAGTGTGCCGGGTATGCCCGCGGCAAACTCTAAGCCCGTAAGGGAAGCCTCGGCCGCCTGGTGCGCTAAGGTGGACAAGAGCACCCCGCAACCAGCCACAACCTCTGTGCCCCGTACTTCTACCCAGTCGAGGGTGCTGGCAAGCTTAATAACTAAGCCACGAATACCGCCGTCTAGCACCAAGAGGTTACTGCCCTGCCCCAGTATGGTGACAGGGATGCCTAGTAAAAGCGCCAAAGCAAAGGCTTTTTTAAGCTCGGCGACGCTAGAGGGCACATAGAGCGCGTCTGCCACACCCCCAATGCGGAAGCTAGAATGCTCGCTCATGGGTTCGTTGAAACGCAAATCACCCGTCAAGTACGCCTGTAATTGCTCTAACATGGCAGAGCTCCTTTGTCAAAACTGTGCAGCACTGCATAAGCCTCGGCTAACTTTTGCCGGTCGGGGGCATATGTTAAAAGCGACAAGGCCTCGGGCACACTCATGTACTGCCCGCGTTTAATCTCGCGGCCGTCGCAGCGAATGTTTTTGTCTTTGGCCCGCATCAAGAACCAGTAGACGGTCTTGTCATGCCTTGCTTTGTGGTGGTGAACATAGAAGCTGTAGTCGGTAGAGCCAAGGCCAGCGAGCACTTCTGGTTCGACACCGGCCTCCTCGGCCACCTCGCGGAGAGCCGCCTGGCGGGGGGTCTCCCCTTCTTCTAAGTGGCCTTTCGGAAAGACCACATCTTGGCGAAAATTAGTCAGTACCAGCACTTCGTCGCCGCAAAAGACTATGCCCCCGGCGCTCCACTCCTTGACGGTCGTTCTTTCCTCCACCGCTCGCGCCTCCTTTTCTTAAAGCTTTCTGCCCTTACTACATTCTCTCTACCGCAGAGAGCCCTAAGAGGTAGAGCCCACGCGCGAGCACCACCTTAGTGGCGCGAACTAGGGCTAGGCGCGCGTTTTGCACGCCGTCATCGCTACCGATAATGCGGCAATGATGGTAGAAGCGATTAAAAGCCTGCGCTAGGTCGAGCACGTAGCGCGCCACTACAGAGGGCTCGAACTCTAGGGCGGCCTTGGCAACTATGGGGGCAAACTCGCCCAAAAGCTTGATGAGGGGCAGCGCATATTCGTCCGTGAGGGCAGCTATATCGGCCTCTACGCCCGGCACCTCCGCGGCTTTACGCAGCACGGCACAGGCGCGGGCATGGGTGTACTGCAGGTAGGGCCCTGTTTCGCCGTCAAAATTGAGCATTTCCTCCCAGTCAAAGGTCACATCTTTAATGCGCCCATGCTTGAGGTCGCTAAAGATAATGGCCCCCACGCCGACCTTCTCGGCTATCTCTTCTTTACCTTCTAAGGCGGGGTTCTTGTGCTCTATAACCGCTAAGGCTAGCTCAATGCTCTTATTTAAGACGTCTTCCAGAAAAACGATGTTGCCGCGGCGGGTCGACATGCGCCCTTCGGGGAACTTAAACAGCCCAAAGCTGACATGCACCACCTTGTCGCCGGCAGCCTCACCCATGAGTTTAAGTACGGCGGCGAGCTGCTTAAAGACTAAGGTCTGCTCTTGCCCCACCACGTAGAGCAAAAGATGCGGCTCGTGGGTGCGCTGGCGGTAGAGGGCGGCGGCGAGGTCGCGGGTGGCGTAAAGCGTTGCCCCGTCTGACTTTTTAAGGAGCATGGGCGGCAAGCCCTGTGCCTCTAAGTCGACAATGAGCGCGCCGTCAGAGAGCGTGGCTAGCCCCTGTGCCTCTATTTGCGCTACGGTGGGGGCGAGCAAGGGCTCGTAGAAACTTTCGCCTAGCAAGTGGTCAAAGGTGATGTCCAAGAGTTCGTAAACACGTTTAAATTCGACTAGGCTGACTGTTTTAAAGAGCTCCCAGTACTTGCGTATGGCGGGGTCGCCTGCTTCGAGGCGCCGAAAATACTCGCGCGCTTGGCTCTCTAGCGCCGGGTTCTGCGCGGCCTCTTGGTGGAATTTGACATAAAGGCGAAAGAGCTTGTCGACGGCGTTTTCTTCTAGGGGGTCGCCCTCGCCATACAGTTCGTAGGCGACAATTAGTTTGCCAAACTGGGTGCCCCAGTCGCCAAGATGATTAACGCGCACCACGCTGTAGCCTAGCTCTGTAAAAATGCGCGAGAGGCTGTGCCCGATAACGGTGGTGCGAAGATGCCCTATGCCAAAAGGCTTAGCAATATTGGGCGACGAAAAGTCTATGACTATGTTTTTGCCTTGGCCGGGCTGCGTATTGCCATACAAGAAGCCCTCATTTTGCAAGCCGGCCATAATTTCTTCAGCCACACGGTGGCTCAAGAAGGTGATGTTTAAGTACCCACCCATGGCTTCTACTTTGCTGGCCAGTGCCGACAAATCGACCTCGCTGGCGAGTTTAGCTGCGATGCTGGCGGGGGACTGCCGCCTTTGCTTCGCTAAGGCGAAACAGGGTATAGCGACATCGCCCCAGTTGGAATTTGGGGGGGACTCCATCATGGCGCGCACAGTGTGGACAGGTAAATCTAAGTGTGGCGCTAATTTTAAAGCTACAATCTGACGAAACTTCTCCATGTGGTGATGGGCCTCCCTTGTTTTAGCGAATAAGTATCAGTTAGGGCTGCGCGATAATAGCTAGGGTCAACTCGGCTATCTTTTCTAGGTTTTCGACCGAGATATATTCTTCGGTGGTGTGCACCTTCATGTAGCCCATGCCTAGGTTGACGCAAGAAATGCCAAACTGGGCAAAGATATTGGCGTCACAGCCGCCCCCCGACGAGACTAAGGATGGTGTAAGCCCAATGCTCTCGGCCGCTCTTTTGGCAATTTGCACCACTTCTGCCTCGGGTGCAAGAGAAAAAGCGTTGTACATGCGGCTGATAGCAACTTCGGCTACGGCTCCCCGCTCGGTGGCGCCTTCTTCTAAGGCCTGCCGCATATGCTCTGACTGCTGTTTTAACTTCTGCATGTTTAAGCTACGGGCTTCTCCCCTTAACTCGACCATGTCTGGTATAATGTTTGTTGCGGCTCCACCGCTGATAACGCCGATATTGGCCGTCGTCTCGTAGTCGATACGACCAAGCTGCATGCGCGACAAGCCCGCCGCCGCAGCCACGATGGCGTTTACGCCGTCTTCGGGGTTAACACCGGCATGGGCGGCTTTGCCCCTAACCGTAGCCTTGATTCTGTCTTGCGCCGGCCCCTCGATCACAATCGACCCCACCGGGCCACCGCCGTCTAGTACAAAGCCCATCTTGGCAGACACAGCCGCGTAGTCGAGGTTCTTAGCACCCCTGAGCCCGCCTTCCTCGGCGACGGTGAGGACGATTTCGACTGGGCCATGCGGCAACTTACTCTCTAGCAGGGTTTGCACGGCCTCGATAATGCCCGCTACCCCTGCCAAATCGTCTGCGGCGAGAATAGTAGTGCCATCGCTATAGATTACCCCGTCGCGTACCACAGGCTTTATGCCTAAGCCGGGCGAGACGCGGTCCATATGGGCCGAGAGCATGATGGCGGGTTTCTGTAGGGTGCCGGGGAGCTTAATAATTAGATTGCCCGCGTCGCCGCCTATTTTTTCTCCGGCTTGGTCTTCGTATACTAAAAAACCTAGCTCCTGAAACTGTCGGGTGATTTCGCTGGCGATGCGCCCTTCCTTGGTCGTTTCGGCATCAATTTGCACTAAGGCGAGAAAGTTATTTAAAAGCCTCTTGTTGTTAATTGGTGACATGCGCTACCTCCTAAAACTACAGCCATTACGTTAATAGTATACTCTAGATTCTCGAATACGCAATTTACCTGCGGCTAACTTTTTGCCGCGAAGTATAATACACGCTCGGTCACGACAAGCTAGAATGCACAACCTTAGGGGGTTAGTCCTTTGTTTAAGCCTAAGCACATTCACTTTATTGGCATAGACGGCATTTCGATGAGCGCGCTGGCACTCATTATGCAAAAACGCGGCCACAAGGTCTCCGGCTCTGACCTTAAGCACTCGCCGCTCACGGCGCGGCTGGGCGAGAGGGGCGCCTGCCTCTACCAAGGGCATGCGAGCGCCTATGTGGAGGGGGCAGACATGGTCGTCTACACAGCCGCCATTAAGCCAGATAACCCTGAGCTAGTAAGGGCGCGCGCCATGGGCGTGCCCGTTTTAAGCCGTGCGGAGTTTTTAGGTGCGCTTATGGGCGAGGCTAAGGTAGGCATTGCGGTAAGCGGCTCACACGGCAAGACGACGACCACGGCGCTGCTTGGGCTAATGCTCGAGCAGGCGGATAAGAACCCTACGGTACTGATCGGGGGCGAGCTTGACGCCCTAGGCGGCAATGTTAAAGTGGGCGGGGGCGAGTTTTTTGTCGCGGAGGCCTGCGAGTATGTAGAAACATTCTTGGCCTTAAAGCCGCACGTGGGCATCATCCTAAACATAGATGCGGACCATCTTGACTACTTCGGTGACCTCAGCCATGTGGTCGCCGCCTTTCGGCGCTTTGTGGGGGTGCTGCCGCCAGATGGCCTACTCGTGGCCTGCCATGACGATGCCAATGTACGGGAGATTCTTAAGTTTACCCCTTGCCAAGCTGTTACCTATGGTCTGATGCAGGGTGGCGACTACTTCGCGACTAATATTGCACTACAAGCCGAAGGGGGTAGCTCCTTTGATGTCTATGCGAGGGGCACGTACAGAGGCAGGGTGTGCCTTAAAGTCAATGGCCGCCATAACATCTTAAACTCCTTGGCCTGCCTAGCGGTAGGAGATTACTTGGGGCTACCTTGGGCTAGCATGAGCGAGACCCTGCGCACTTTTGTCGGCACGCACCGCCGCTTTGAGTTAAAGGCGTGTTTTAACGGTGCGACGGTAATTGACGACTATGCCCATCATCCGACAGAAATTATCGCGACCCTTTCGGCGGCGCGAGATATTGCCAAGGGGCGCATTATTACCGTATTTCAGCCGCACACTTATACCCGCACTAAGTCTCTGCTCAGCGACTTTGCCAAGTCTTTCGCCGAGGCCGACGAAGTAATCATCGTCCCTATTTACGCCGCGCGCGAAAAAGACATTTACGGGGTGAGTTCGCTAGACTTGGTGGCGCAAATTTCGCTCGTGCACGCTAATGTGCGCTACTGTGGTTCTCTCGCCGCAGCCGCTAGTTACTTAGCGACCCACCTACAGCCGGATGAAATGCTGATAACCATGGGGGCGGGCGATGTGCATATGGTGGGCGAAATGCTGCTAGGCGAGGGCGATGCCCCGAAATAGAGTGGCCAGTAAAGTTAAAACAACCCCCGTAGCTCAGTTCACCTGGGCTGCGGGGGCTTTATGTTGCAAGGGGTATCGTGGCAGTTGCGCTTTTAGGGCAGCGGCGCTTGCTGCCTGTTGCGCCGCAAAACCTGCCCACCGGTGTTGCCGGTAAACTCACTACCCACTACCGAAGGCACGCCATTAACAAAGACGTAGTCGATACCAGTGGGAAACTGCTCCGGCCGCGAAAATGTGGCCAAATCTTCTACCTCGGAGAGGCGAAACATAACTAGGTCTGCTCGGTAGCCCTCTTTGACCAAGCCGCGGTCAGTGAGCCCAATAAAGGTGGCGGGCAAACCTGTCATGCGCCGCACACCCTCTTCGAGGGTGAGTAGCCTAGCGTCGCGCACATACTTGGCCAAGAAACGCGGGAAAGTACCAAAGCCTCGCGGGTGAGTGGCAATGCTGCCCGTAATGGGGGGCGCATTATTATCTGACGCAATGGCTGTGAAAGGGGCACTTAAGACTTTGCGCAGGTTTTCTTCGGACATAAGTAGCCCCGTCACGAGGGTTTCAGTGCGAGGGTTAACACCAAGCGCGGCGTCATGCCGCAAGAGGTTGTCTATAACTTGCGCTGGAGTAAGGCCTTCTTGTGCGGCGATATCGCTCAAGGTGGTGTCTAGATACTTGGCGCCGTAGGGGTGAGTGGTGCGCTTTAAGAGCAGGTCGCGCGGGTCGCGGTGGGCGTGTAGGCGGAGCGGCCAAGAGGTGGAGAAGTCGGGCGCTAGGTAGGGGTAGGCATCGGCAATGACATTAAGGCCCGCGCGCCGCGCCTCGGTGATGAGGTTGATGGCTAAGTCTTGCAGAGGCCAGTTTTCGCGCCAGCGCACCTTGAAATGGGTGATGCTGGTACCGACTCCGCTCGCTCTGGCGACTGCTAGGGCCTCTTCTATAGCGGGCAGTATTTGCGCGCCCTCGTCGCGTATATGGGTAATATATACGCCGCCGTGTGCCGCCACAATTTTATTTAGCGCAACTAGCTCCGGAATCGTGGCTGGGGCATTGTACCAGTATTCAAGCGCTGAAGACAACCCAAAAGAGCCTTCCTCCATGGCACGCGTGACCATCGCGCTCAGGGTGGCGAGCTCAGCTGGGGTGATATTGCTTCTTAGCTCTACTACGCTGTGGCGCATAAGACCATGTCCAAGCAAGGTAGCAAAGTTAACGCCTAAATTAGGCAGGGCCTCGATTTCGGCTAGGTACTGGCCGATGTTCTGGCGCGAGCGTCCGTCCTGACCGACTAAGACGGTGGTCACGCCTTGCCGCAAGGCGGCTAAGGCCTCGGGGTGAGCACGGATGGTAGAGTCGACATGGGAGTGTATGTCGACAAAGCCGGGGGTCAGTATGTAGCCCGCGCCTCTTATTTCTTTCTTGCCGGAGCGAATCGGCACGGAGCCAACTATGGCGATGTGCTCACCCTTGAGGGCGACATCGGCGCGAAAAGCTGGCCCCCCCGAGCCATCGACTATGGTTGCCCCGCGAATTACTACGTCGTATAAAATTTGTGGCGGCGTCAAAGTGGCATCGTAGAGAAAGGCGGCCGGCAAAAGAACCAGGAGGGCAAGTAGCAGCACAAACTTAAACTTCAGCGTATTCCCTCCTACCTGTTCACTAACTTGTCTCTTGTTCAGTATAAAGCACAAGAGCGCACAACGCTAGCGACATGGCGAGGCGCGCTGTCAGACTGAAGTTCCTAGTTGCCGCCCGCAGTAATAATCCCATATATCTTGGAAACATCACTCTTGCGTATAATTCTATAAACACGTCCCTCAATACCGATGTACTTATTGCCATAAATTCTCACATAACTATACCAATCATCTGAGGTATAAATCAGTATCTCATAAGACTCAAATGGGCGAGTTCTCCAACTGCGATTATTGCCAAATGCAGGTATCAAAATGGCCTCATCGAGAATGCGCATAATGCGATAGATATCATAGGGCTCTTTAACTCCGTATGTTGGCGAATTATATGGAGGGTTAAGCACTGAGATCTCTAGTTTGATGATATCAGTGTAGGCTGCTAGTTTTAACGCATGATTAACACTTGTGCTTTGCATTAGGAGATACAAAGCACAAGTGCATAAAATGATGCCCAGCATAATTACTAGTTTTGCATACTTCATAGCTATTGCCAAGGTATAGAGAATCTACCTACCAGATTGTATGTTGGAGCGCCGGGATCGTAGTAAAACTGATTGTATCCTCTAACTATCTGTGAAATTGTTGAATTTGACCAGGTAGAGCAGTAGACTCCCGTCATAAAGGAAATATTATCCACAGCAGTTTGTTTAGTTGGAGATGCAAAGTCGATCACTGCATCAGTTGTATTCACCCGTGCTTCATCGACTATTGTTACATAGTATTGATTGCTCCCGGCTCTCATTATGTTATATATGTCTTGAATGGTAATGTAATGTCTTGTCACTTCGTCTGATCCATCATGCCTAATACTCTCAGTTCTAAATGTGATTATGTCATTCCTGTTTGCTAGAGACAAGGCCCAATATGGAATACTGATTTGCACGGGGGCAAAGATTAATGCGAAATCAATAATTCCTTGAGCCCATTGCTGATGCTTATTAGAGTCATAGGAATGCCTTTGGTAGGCATCAGTGTATACAGAAAAGAAATTTCTAAACTCATGATTGCTATATGTGCCATAGTATGTCGGACTACTCACAGAGCTTACCGTTAACTCCATGTTTGTTTTGGGAGAGTAAAACCTATAGCGCTCGATATACCCGCTTTTTGTTTCAAGATCCTTTAGTTCCTCTAGTAAGATTAGCTCAAGGTGACCCTGTCCTAAGTCCTTAAGGTTCAAATTCTTAATGAACTGTCTTATTTCAGTTAGATTCTTGATATTCTCACTTTGGACAACTTGCTCCGCGCTCATCTCTGTATTCTTTTTTATAGCAATAAGATTATCTATCGCTATAAAAGACAATTCTCTTACATCATAGTTGGCGCTATTTGTTATCAGACTAATTGGAGACATTAAAGAGTCGGTTGGACTGGCTTCATGCGCTTGGGCTAGCGCGACATTTGGCAGTAGCAAAGAACAGAGTACAACCACAAAAATGATTTTCCTCATGGATTAGTCCTCCCTCTCGTGTTCGTAGAAAATGCGTTAAAGTCGTTATATGTACATCTCTAGGCTATGCGCTAGTCGTTTTGAGTAAGATTCTCGAGGAGGGGACATCGCACTTTTTAATGGGGACGTTTTCCGACTACCCTAAAAGACCCTGACTAGCCGCTGAAGTTGCACCTTAGGGTAACATTCGAGACCCCCTTTCCTTGTTAAAGGATTAAAAGGAATAGATGAGATAATTTGACGCTGTGATAACTACACTATCACGGGAATAGCACCAACACAAGGATAGTGTTAGTAATCCGGTGAAATATATGGGCCTTGCAGCCACGGGTTCGCTAATCTGTCATTAGCCACGACACATCAAACTAACGAACTACCTGTTCACTAACTTGTCTCTTGTTCAGTATAAAGCACAAGAGCGCACATTGCCAGACAGAAGAGTACCAGAGGCAAGAAGCAAGAGATAAGAAGCAGGAGCAGGGAAAGCACGTTTTTTACCACAGAGTACATAACTAGAGGTTAGAGATTGGAAATTAGAGGTTAGAGAGGGGAAGGCGCGTTTTTTACCACAGAGTACACAGATGCCACAGAGAAACAAGGAGTTAAGTACATTTGAGTTAAGTTAGATGTGCTCGTTCCTTGTTCCTCTCTTTTCCACGCCTCTGTGTACTCTGTGGTTGAAATCGACTCCTACCCTTCACCACGGAGAGGGATCTTTTTCTGACCACAAAGTAAAATCCCCTCCGCAACTAAGCGGGGGGATTATGGCCAGACTTAGGCGTGCTTGCGTTCGCGATAATTCTTAATAGCGCCATGCAGGGCGTCGGCGGCTAGGTTTGAACAGTGCATTTTCACCGGCGGCAGGCCGTCGAGCGAAGAGGCCACATCTTTGTTGCTCATATTTAGCGCCTCGTCTAAGGTCTTGCCTTTGGCTAGCTCCGTGACCATACTGCTGGTGGCGACGGCGGCCCCACAGCCAAAGGTCTGAAATTTAATGTCACTGATGCGCTCGTCTTGGTCGACTTTAATGTAGATGCGCATGATGTCGCCGCAGCTGATGTTGCCGACCTCGCCTATGCCATCGGCGTCGTCAAGCGACCCAACATTGCGCGGATTCTTAAAGTGGTCCATGACCTTTTCGTTGTAACTACTCATAATTATCCTCCTCGGGGTGCAAAGCACAACCCTGTTTCTTACTGTTATCTCTTGTGGAAAAGGGGTGACATCTGGCGCAGACGCAGGACGATGGGTGGCAGTATAGAGAGCACATAGTCCACTTCCGCCGGGGTAGTGTCGCGCCCTAAGGTCAGGCGCAACGAGCCATGCGCCTCGCCATGACTTAAGCCCATGGCCAGCAAGACATGCGAAGGGTCGAGACTGCCAGAGGTGCAGGCTGAGCCGCTAGAGACGGCTACGCCCTGCATGTCAAGGCTTAGGATGAGCGACTCACCTTCGACATAGCGAATGCTGATATTGACATTGCCGGGCAGACGCTCTGTGGGGTGGCCATTTGGCTTGACCTCGGGTATTTCTAAGAGCCCCGCCATGAGTTTGTCGCGCAGGGCCGCTACTTCGGCCTGCTTACTGGTCATATCGGCAGCGGCTATTTCTAAAGCCTTGGCTAGGCCGATAATGCCCACATGATTTTCGGTGCCGGGCCGGAACTTGCGCTCTTGCCCGCCGCCATGATAGAGAGGCTTTAGCTTCGTGCCTTTGCGAATGTAGAGCACGCCTATGCCCTTAGGCCCGTAGAACTTATGGGCGGACAAGGTGAGCAAATCTACGCCGAGGTCGTCGACATTAACAGGGATGCTGCCTACAGTCTGCACGGCATCGGTGTGAAACGTTACTTTGTGCTCTCGCGCTATGGCGCTAATCTCGCGGATCGGCTGTATGGTGCCGACTTCGTTGTTGGCATGCATAATGGTGATAAGAATAGTGTCGGGGCGAAGCGCCGCCAAAACGTCCTCTACGCGCACGCGGCCGTACTCGTCGACCGGCAGGTAAGTTACGGCAAAACCTTGGGTCTCCAAGTACTTACAGGCATCTAGTACGGCATGATGCTCGATTTGGGAAGTTATGATGTGGCGCCCCTGGCCTTTTTTGGCGAGAGCTACGCCTTGTATAGCGATATTATCGGCTTCGGTGCCGCCAGAGGTAAAGTAAATTTCTCTAGGTGAGGCGCCTAGCACCTTGGCCACCCTTTCGCGGGCGCTGTCAACTGCTTGGCGTGACTCGCGGCCGAAGCTATGAATGCTAGACGGATTGCCAAAGCTGTTATGAAAGTAGGGCAGCATGGCGGCGATAACTTCGGGGTGAACAGGGGTTGTTGCGGCGTGGTCAAAATACACTCTTTGCATTAGCGCACCTCCTGACTAATTTTTTCTGTCGCGCAAGCGGCTAAGTGGGCTAGAGTTGTGTCGTCGAGAACTTGGCTCATGCTGGCCGACACGCGAGACCAAAGCTCACGCGTGACACAGACATGCACTCTTTCACAAGGGCCATTGTGGTCGCAATCAACAAGACGAATGGGGCCTTCGACCGCGCGCACGATGTCGCCCGAGGTTATCTCCGCCGGGCTTTTGGCCAGTATGTAGCCACCGCCCGCGCCTCTAATGCCTGTCACCAAGGCTGCTCTTCTAAGATCCATAAAAATCTGCTCGAGATATTGCTCCGAAATATCTTCTCTCTCGGCAATAAATCGCAGTGACACGGGGCCGCTGTCTCCGTGCAAGGCCACGACAACTAGGGCCCTTACAGCATACTGCCCCTTGGTAGATAGGCGCATGACCCCACTCCTTATTCTGATTAAGATAGCCTTCTTAGATACTAAAAAACCCGAGGCATTCCCTCGGGTTTAATTCTACGCCTAGTAGGTGGCTTTGTCAACACCGCCTGCCAGCGCAGACCCTGTCACGGCCGGCCAAGTCTTGGGAGAGGGTAATTTCGCCAAAACCCGCCGCACTGAACATTGCCGCTACGTCGGCCCCCTGCGTAGCACCGATTTCTACCGCGAGGCACCCTGCGGGATGCAGGAAGGCAGGGGCTTGTGCAACTATGTGGCGGTAAAATTCTAGCCCATCTGGCCCCCCATCTAGGGCGAGACGCGGCTCCTCTTGTACTGCAGGGTCGAGAGTGGCGATCTCTCTGCTCGGAATATAGGGCGGGTTACTTACTACCAGGTGAAACTTGCGGCCCTGTACGGGCTGCCACAGACTACCCTCGCGCAGCAAAACCCTGTCGGCTAGACCTAAGTGGCGGGTATTTGTGGCGGCGACCTCTAGTGCGGCAGGAGACACATCGGTCAGGGTGAGGCGCGCCTTGTAACCCGAAGCGGCGAGGGAGAGGCCCACGCAGCCAGAGCCGGTGCACATATCGAGCACCTCGAGCTCTTCGCTATAGAGACTCGCGAGATGAGCTAATTTTGCGAGCGCCACCTCGACCAATATTTCGGTGTCGGGGCGGGGAATAAGCACAGCGGGAGTTAGTATAAACTCCCGCCCGTAAAATTCGGTGCGACCGAGGAGGTATTGCAGGGGAACCCCCGCGGCAAGACGCGCAATATCGGTCTGGTAGCACTGCACATAATCATGCGCTATGAGCTTCTCCGGCGCGGCAAAAAACTCGGCCCGCGTTATGTCAAGCACAGCGCGCAGGGCTACTTCGGCCTGCCAGGCGGCGTCTGCTACCCCCGCCGACGAAAGCTCTGCGCTGCCCCAGCGAAAGATACTTTGCCAGGTTAAGGATGACTTAGCGCCCATTATGACCGCTGCAATTTCTCGAGCTGATCGTGCGTGGTCAGGGCGTCAATTAACTCATGGATGTCGCCATCGAGAATGGCGTCGAGGCGATGGGTGGTGAGGTTGATGCGGTGGTCAGAGACACGGCTCTGCGAGAAATTATAGGTGCGAATGCGCTCACTGCGGTCGCCGCTACCTACTTGGCCGCGCCTTGCTTCAGTCAGCTCGGCGTCGCGCTTGCTTTGCTCTGCCTCTAAAAGACGCGCGCGCAAGACCTTCATGGCCTTGTCGCGGTTCTTGGTTTGCGATTTTTCGTCCTGCATATTGACGGCAATGCCAGTCGGCAAGTGGGTGATACGCACTGCGGAATAAGTAGTATTTACGGACTGCCCACCGGGGCCGCTCGAACAAAAGGTGTCGATGCGCAAATCGTTTTGGTCAATCATGATATCTACTTCTTCGGCCTCGGGCAGCACGGCCACCGTCGCGGTAGAAGTATGGATGCGCCCACTCGCCTCGGTGTCTGGCACCCTCTGCACGCGGTGCACACCGCTCTCAAATTTAAGTTTGCTGTAAGCGCCCTTGCCTTCGATCATAAAGATGGCTTCTTTGAAGCCGCCGAGGTCACTTAGGGACGCTGACATGAGCTCTGTCTTCCAACCTTGGCGCTCGGCAAAACGCGTGTACATGCGGTACAAATTGCCGGCAAAAAGTGCCGCCTCATTGCCACCCGCCCCGGCGCGCACCTCCACGATGACGTTCTTGTCGTCATTCGGGTCCTTAGGCAGGAGCAAGACTTTTATCTCGGCCTGCAAACGCAGAGAAGCCTCTTGCTGCACCCTCACCTCGGCTTCGAGCATGTCGCGAAACTCGGGGTCGTTTTGGCCCTCTAAGGCCCGTTTAAGCTCCGCCACCTCATTCATGGCTTTGTCTAGCTCCTCGAAGGCGGTGACTAAGTCGATGAGAGAAGCGCGTTCTTTAATTAAGGCACGCCACTCGTTTTGGCGGCTGATAGCGCTAGGGTCACTGACAAGAGCGGTCAACTCATCGTAGCGCTCTTTAATTGCTCTTAGTTTTTCAATCATTCTTACACCTCTGGTCTGTGGTTTGTCAGTTAGTTGGCGGGCTCTAGCGCGGCTTTAAGGGCGGCGATAGCGACCTCTACTTGGGCATCATCCGGCTCGCGCGTGGTTAAGCGCTGTAGCAGTAGCCCCGGCCACATCACTAGACGCCAAACGCGACTAGTACTACGCGCAGAAAATTTTATTACTTCATAGGCTAAGCCGGCAACTAGCGGCAAAAATAATATGCGCAGCACTACACGCACTATGAGGCTGGGCCAGCCAAAGAGAGAGAAAAATAGCATGCTAAGAACCATGACTATGAGCAAAAAAGCTGTTCCACACCTAAGGTGCAGGGCAGAGTGCTTCTTGACATTGGCCACGGTTAATTCTTCCCCGGCTTCGTAACAGGCAATGACCTTGTGTTCGGCACCATGGTACTGGTAAAAGCGCCGCAGTTCAGACCAAGCGGAGATGGCCGAAATATAGCCGACGAAAATAAGTAAGCGAATGGCCCCCTCGGTCAAATTAGCCGCTACAGGGTGCAACACGTTGTAGCCTAGAAGACGAACGAGCACTGTTGGTAAGAGAAAGAATAGCCCCACCGCGAGCGCTACCCCCGCTAGCACCGTAAGACCAAGTGTGCCCTTAGATAATTGCAGATCCTCATCGCCTGACTCCGCTGCCGAATACATCAGGGCGTCAAGGCCGATGACTAGGGTATCGACTAACGCTACCGCCCCACGCACAATAGGCAGCCTAAAAAAGCGGCTGCGCGATACAGAGGAGGCCGTTTTGCGCCTGGTGACGCTAATAGTCTGGTCGCTGCGCCTGACCGCAATAGCCAAACCCTCGGGTGCGCGCATCAAGACGCCTTCCATGACGGCTTGGCCGCCCACGGTTTTGCCTGCCACGCCCATACCTCCTCGCTAAGGTACAAGAAGCAGAGCGCATCGCTCTGCTTCACGGTGTCTTACTGTTCCGTTAACCCGTACTTCTTCTTGAAACGATCGACACGACCGCCGGCATCGGCAAACTTTTGCTTGCCAGTGAAGAAGGGGTGACACTTAGAGCAGAGCTCAACGCGCAACTGTTTCTTCACAGAACCCGACTCAAACGTTGCACCGCAGGCGCAGGTTACTAGGGCTTTATGGTAAATGGGATGAATTTTCTCTTTCACGCTGATTCACCTCTTTTCGGAGACTACTCGGAAATTATACCATGGAGAAAGACAGGTGACAAGGCAATATTTTCGTTTGCTAAGAAACAGGGAGGCAAGAGACAAGAGGCAAGAAGCAAGAAGCAAGATGTAAGACGCAAGAGGCAAGTAACGTTTATTAACCACAGAGGACACAGAGTAATAAAGAGAGAAACAAGGAGTTTAGTTGCGCAGTCAGCGACAGCGGGGACGGTTCTTTTTGTCGGTATTTTGCGACAAAAAGAAGAACGAAATCGCTGTCGCGATAGCTTAACTTAAAAGAATAAAACGAAAAGGCAACCCCTTTTGTGGTATTGTTTAATCGCCAAACAAAACAATACAAAGGGGAGTCTTTTCGCATGATGATCATACCACAACTGTCGCCCTTCTGCCACGTCAACTGTAAGCCGAGAGATCCTCCTAAGCGTAATGACCGGGGTGGCATTACGTTTTAGGAGGGTTTTGTATGTTTAACATCAGTAAGGAGCTCGAGTTATACTTTGAGTTAAAGGGAACGCCAGCGTCCTCGCGAGAGTCGTATGCTCGCCGGATAATCGCATTCAACGAGTTCTTGCGGGCAAGGGACAAGAGCCCGGACGAAGCCGTGACAAGAGATGTTCAAGAAT
>Ga0208101_10103_pt1 | contig 15636 bp, 10 predicted proteins | sample Subbioug_CSW11AC_FD_184823 | JGI IMG/M metagenome (GOLD analysis project Ga0208101, IMG submission 184823) | Serpentinite rock and fluid subsurface biosphere microbial communities from McLaughlin Reserve, California, USA - CR12Aug_CSW11AC (SPAdes) | ecosystem: Environmental > Terrestrial > Deep...
TAGCTGAGGGCGGCCCCGAGGGCCAAAGCTAGCTATTGCCGAAAGACTGTGCTTAGCAAACAAAAAACCATAAGTTGTTGATTTAAATATTTTCTTAGGCCCGCTTTGGCCGGCAATTTACAACTGGCTTAGCAATGAAGCTTCAAAGCGCCGTGCTCTACGACGGCGAGGTTTGCCTGGGAGGTGGCACTATTAGCACTTTTGGAGGCAAGGATGCAAACGGACTTAAACGAACAGCGCCGTGAGCGCTTGGGGCGGTATCTGCAGGCCCATTTCGGGGCCATGGCACCCGAGGTGCTGCAGGAAGTGTGCGCGCACTTCAGCTGGGTCGAGCTCGAAGCCGGCGCGGTGCTGCTGCAGCAGGGGCAGGTGGCCGACGCCGCCTACCTGAGCCTAAGCGGGCGGCTGCGCGTTTACGTCAACGGCGCCGACGGCAGCCAGCGCGCGGTGCGCGAGCTCGGGCGCGGCGAGATCGTGGGCGAAATCGGCCTCTACAGCGAGGCCCCGCGCACGGCCACCGTGGTCGCGGTGCGCCACACGGTGCTGGCGCGCCTCGACAAAGCGCGCTTTTACGATCTGGTGCAGCGCCACCCACAGGCCTCGTTTGCGCTCACGCGCCAGATCATCGAGCGCTTGCAGACCCAGAGCACCAGCCGCCCCGAGGCAGCACCCGTGATGCTGTGCCTGCTGCCCATCACCGCCCATGTGCAGGCCGCCACCCTGGCCGCAGACCTGCAGCGCGCCCTAGCCAAACACGGCCGCGTGGCTTGCATCGGCGCCGCCGAAGCCCGCGCCCAAGCGCTGCAAAAGCACGGTGCGGCCAGCGACGCCGCCTGCGCGCTGGTGCTCGACGAGCTCGAAACCGGGCACGATTTCGTGCTCTTGCAGGCCGATGTCGCCGACGAAGGCTGGGGCCGCCTGTGCACGCGCCACGCCGACGAAATCCTGCTGCTGGCCCAGGCCAGCGAACCGGCGCACATCCACCCGATCGAACAAGCCTGCCTGATCGAATCGCTGCAGCTGGGCGCACCCAACCAAACCCTGCTGCTGCTGCACCCGGCCGAGCTCAAAAGCCCGCTCGGTATGCGGCGCTGGCTCGATCGGCGCCCGGTCAACGGCCACATCAACCTGCGCCCCGCCCTCGAGCGCGACGTGCAGCGGCTGGCGCGCATCCTCAGCCACCAAGCCACCGGGCTGGTGCTGGCCGGCGGCGGCGCGCGCGGGCTGGCGCATCTGGGCATCTGGAAAGAGCTGCAACGCCGCGGCATCGAGATCGACTGCGTGGGCGGCACCTTCAACAACTTCCCGGTCAACGTGATGCGCGAGCAGCGCGGCGTGCGGCGCGTCATCGGCGTGGACCTGAGCCCGCGCAGCGCGCGCCGCCTGACCTTCGACGAAATCCCCGGCCCCTGGACGCTGCTGCTCGACCGCCTGCGCCCGCGCGCCAGCCGCCGCTACCGCCTGCCCTCGCTGGTGTCGTACCTGCTCAACGTCTCGATCCTCTACAGCGCCTCGCGCCAAGCCGAATCGCGCCGCCTGTGCGACCTCTACCTCAACCCGCCGCTGCCCAAAGTCGGGCTGCTGCAGTGGAACCAGTTCGACGCCATCGTGAGCCAAGGCGAGCAACACGCGCGCGAGGTGCTCGACCAAGCCGAGGGCACGGCGGCCGCGCCCCGGGCTCGAAGCGCGCCGCCGCTGCCGCCCCGATCAGTCGGTGCGCAGGTGCCCGTCGGCGCGCATTTTGTTGAGGATGTCGGCCTCCGACGACCCAGCCGCCAGACCCAGCGCCTGCGCCAGTTCCGCCCGGCTGGCAAAGTTGTCGAACACGATGTTTTGTGTCGGCGCAAAAGTGCCGCCGCCATCGTGGTCCACCTGCAGCACCAGCTTGCCGCTCGCGCTATCGGTGCCAAATTTCAGGTAGCTGCCTAGGTTGGCGGCTGTCTCGCCCTGCAGCAGATCGCGCAGGTCGAGCGCATCGCCTTGGCCGGGGCTGAAGTCGGTGATCACGTCGCGCGCCGGGGTGCCGGTGCTGCCTTGATCGCCCAAGCGCCATGCAAACACATCGGCGCCCAAACCACCGGTGAGGGTGTCGTTGCCGCTGCCGCCCAGCAGCAGGTCGTTGCCGGCGCCGCCATTGAGCGTGTCGTTGCCGGCGCCGCCATAGACCGCGTCGTTGCCACCCAAGGCGTTGAGGGTGTCATTGCCATCGCCGCCGCCGACCAGTTGGGCGGCATTGTCAGCCGTCGTGCTGTAGGCGAAGTTGGTCAGCGACACCGTGAGGTTGGCGCTGGCGGTGTCGCCGTCGGGCTGGCGGATGGTGTAGCTGAACACGTCTTGCGCACCTTGTGGGTTGTCGCGGTTGTTCGGCGTATAGGTGAAGGCCCCTTGGGCGTTGATGCTCAGCGTGCCAAACTGGCCCACGATGACCGTGTTGCCGTTGGTGGCAACGTTGGTAGGAGTGCTGCTGCCCACGGTGACTTGCGACACCACGGCGCCGTCCACACCCGGGGCGTCGTTGGCCAGCACGTTGCCTGCCACCGCAGCGGCTGCCACCCATGCCAAGGTGGGTGTGGCAACGGTGCGGGTCTCCATGCGAGGCGCGGTCCAGATGTAACGGTCCACTTCGACGTCTTTCAGCTCGGCCTTGAGGTCGCCGCTGCTGGTGTTGTCATCGGCCACGATGCGCAGCCGGTAGCTGCCGCCGGTGCTGACGGTGAAGGTTTGGTCATCTGCGTCAGCGGTGTGCGATCTGGACGCCACCACGACGCCCGCGCTGTTTAGCAACTCCACCAGCACCGTGTCGCCAGTTCTGAAGCCTTTGAGATTGACATCGTAGTACACCAGCGCGGTTTGGGTGCTGCTGGCGTCGAAGCTGAACAGTGGGGTGACATCGGTGAGGGCTGACCCCGGGTGCGACGGGTCAAGCTCATCAGGCTCATCGACATTAAGTTTGGATCTGCTGGCACTCCAACTGCCCGGCACTTCAACTTGGACGGTGCGGTTTTCTGGCGTTCCCAGCACCCAGTTGCCTTCACGCGCGGTTGCAGTGTCTGGGTTCGCAACCGGCTCGTTATCGCGCACGGTCAGATTGAAGGCGCCGGTGCTGCGGTCGCCATCGGCGTCCACTAGGGTGTAGGTGAAGTTGTGCGTGGTATCGGCTTCGACCCGGCCGCTGGTGAAGGCATAGGCCCCAGTGCTGAAGTTGAGTGTCAGCGTACCACCAGTCACGTTGAGCGTGAGCGTCTGGGTGGCAGATACAAACTCGGGGCTTGCCGTGGTGTAAGCGGCACTGCCCAGAGTGACCGACTGGATGCGCGGTGTGCCCGGGCCGTCGGCGCCAAAGCGGGCGTCTGGGTTACCATCGGTCAGCAGATTGCCCGTGATCGTGTTGCCGCCTACCACGGTGCCGGCCAGCACGCTGTTGAGCTGGGCCAGGTTGGTCACGGCGATCGGGTTCAGGTTTTGCTCGGCCTTGCCGTCGTAGGCGATCGGGTCGAGTTCGTCGTCGAGCGCACCGGGGTTCACAGTCAGCCCGCCACCCATGCCCAAGGCAAACGATTTGATGTCGTTGGCGCGCAGGAAGTTCTCCCAAGCGGTCTGCTCTTGGGTGCCGATGCCGCTGTCGCCAGTGGTGGCTGCGGTGGGGCCGTGCTCGGTGAATGGATCGCTGCCCCGGTTCGGCTCGCCGTCGGACAGGAAGTAGGACACATTGACGCCGCTGGGGATTTTGCCGCTTGAGCCGAAGGCGTTCATCGCCGCGGTAAGCGCGGCGTCGAAGTTGGTGAAGCCGTCGCCCGCGTTGTTGGCAAGGGCCGTGATCCAGTTCTTGGCCGCCACCGCGCTCATCCAGACGTTGCCCACCGCGCTCGCGGTGTCGCTGAACGTAACGATGCGCACCATCACATCGCCCATGCCGTCGTAGGTGTCGATGAGCCGTTGCATCGCGTCTTTGGCTACGGCCAAGCGGGTTTGCGGGGCGTTGGCGATTTCAGCGTCATCGTCCATGCTGCCCGAGAGGTCGAGGATGAACATCAGGTTGTGCTGGGCCGCGCCGCTTTCGTTGACGGTGGCGCTGAGGGCCTGCGGCACCGCGGGCCGGTCGTCCTCGATCGACACCGCCAGCGCAGCCGTGCTGACCGGGTTGACGCCGTCGCTGATGCGCACCACCGCGTTGAAGCTCACCACGTCTTCGGCCGCAGTGTCGGGGTGGGCGATCGGCCGCAGCAGCTCGACTTGGTAGCCCACGGTGTTGCCGCTGGTGCCGACGTTGGTGTTGCCGCCGTTGAGTGTGATGCGGATGACTGCGTCGTTGCCGCTGCTGCCCGTCAGCACCGCCGTGCCGGCGCCGCTCCAAGTGATGGGGGTGCCGCCCAATGTGGAGGGCAGGCCGTCGCCCGTCAGGGTGACGTCGAGCGGTGCGCTGCCGTTGCGGGTAATGGCCAAGGTGCCGCTGGTCACCGCGCTGTCTGTGGTGTCGCTGGTGCCAGTGGTGTCTGGCAGGCCGTTTGGCAGGCCTTCCTCGGATACGCTGACCCTGCCAGCGGCGATGGTGGGGGCGGTGTCGTTGTCGGTGATGGTGGCGGTGGCGGTGCCAGCGGTCGCACTGACCGTGGCACCCGTGGCAGCCGTGATCGTGGCCACCACGGTCTCGTCGATCTCGTCGAGGATGTCGGGCGTTGGGTCGGCGGTGAAGATCACGCTGGTCTGGTTGGCCGGGATGGTGACGGTTCGGGTCATCGTGCCTGTCAAGCCAGCTGCGGCGTAGTCGGCGCCTTCGGTGGCAGTGCCGCCTAGGCCGATGGTCACCACGGTGTCGGTGGCCGAGGCCCGATCCAAGGTGACGGTGAAGGTGACGATGTCGTTGCCGTCTTCCGCCACGGTGGGCGGGTTGGCACGGATCGAGACCACGGGCGGCGTGCCGTCCTCAAACTTGAACGCGGCGCTGATGTCGCGCGTGGCGCTGTCGCTGGCTTGGTCGTCGTCGCCGTCGGTGATGGTGGCACTGGCGCTCAGCAGCACGGCTCCGGCCGGCAAACCCACAAGGCTGCCGCTGACGGCGTGGTCGATCTCGATGTGCTGGGTCAGGGTGACCTGGCCAGTTCCGGGATTGACGCTGATCTCGAACACGGTGTTGCTGGCCGTGACCGCTCCAGCTGTTGTGGCAGTCGAGCCCAGCAGCTGGCCGTTGGGGCCGGCAAAGAGGCTAATGGCTTGCCCGCCGCTGCTCAGGCTGGTTGCTGCAACGCCCACGCTCAGGCTGTAGTTGGTGCTGAGGCTGTCTTTGCCGTCGGCCCCAGCGTTGTAACTGACGGAGAACAGGCCCGCAAAGTTGCCTGTGGCCGTGTCGCTGGCCGTGCCGAGGGTTTGCGCGTCCTGCGTGGTGAGCACAAGCAGTTGGACGTTTGCCAGCCCCACGTCGATGCGCGGCCCGTCGTCGGCGATCGAGACCAAGCGCCCGACATCAACCGTGGCGCTCACCGCATCGCCGTCGCCGTCGGTGGCCGTCAGGCGCAGGTTGATGACGTTGGGGTTGAGGCTGACGCTGTCGTTGGGGTTTTGTGGGTTGCCGTGTACGACTGCGCGCTGCTGGTCGAAGCTGACCACTCCGTCGGCATTGACCGACATGACGAACACCGTCTGTTGTACGCTGTTGACGGTCACGACACCAAGGATTTGACCGTTGCTGCCTTGGGCGATGACGACTGCTTGACCGGTGGCGGTGTCGAACAGGCCAGTTGCTGTATCGTTGGTTGCCGTCAGACTAAACACGCGTGCGTTGGTGGCAGCAGCCCCATCGGCACCAAAATCGACCCTAAAGCTCAACGCCCCGGCGTTGGCGCTGCCATCGACGTTGAGCGAGGTTTCATCGACCAGAATCGGGTTGTTGGCCGCCATGCGGATGTTGTCGATGTAGGCGCCATTGGTGTCGCCGTTGACGTTGTCCGACAGGCCGGCAAAGCTCAGACTATGCAAGCCCGGTGTGACACCGCTAAAGACCAGCCCAATGCCGGTCCAGCTGCCGCTGCCCGCAGTCTGGTTGACTGTGACGCCAGTTAGCGGGGCGTTGATGGTGAGGACCCCGTTCGAATCGGAACTGATGGTGACTTCGATGTTGTTGAAGCGCACCTTCATCCCGCTGTCGGCCAGGTCTGCCGGGCGCGGCTGGTAGTCGAAGGACATTTCGAAAGTGCTGCCGGGCACATAGATCTGGGTCGAGAGCTCGGTCAGGGTGTTGGCGCTGCCGCCAGCCAAGTTGTGCGCATCGAGCTCGGCCTTGTGGGTGCCGTCGGAGGGCAAAGCTCCACCGACGTTGCCCCGCTGGATTTCAATCCCGGCTTCGTTGAGCGTCCAGACGATGCCGTCGTTGCCCACCATGGTGCGGCCGTTCTCGCCGACGACAAACCAGCCGCTTTGGTCGGACCCGTTTGTCACAAAGGTCTCGAAAGATTCGTGCAGGTTTTGGGTGGGGCTGACGGTGATGCGCGGGATGTCGTCCTGTACCGACAGGTTGATGGTGCCGGTGGCCGCATCGCCGTCGCGGTCGGTGGCCACCACGCCGATCGAGCCCAGGCTGAGCACCTGTTCGCCGCCGGCCAGCGCATGGCGCAGGTTGTCCGACAGGGTGGCGTTCACGGTCACGTTGCCGTTGGTGCCGTGGGCGATCGAACCCGGTGCTGACAAGGTCAGCGTCAGAGCGACGTTCGTGGTATTGGCAAAGGTGGCGGTGAGGGTGGTGGCGTTGGTGTGGGTCCAAGTCAGCTCTAGGCCGGTCTCGCCGTCGGTGTTGCGCACCAAGCTGCTGAGGTCGTTTGCGAAGGCAAAGCCCACCAGATCGTCGGAGCCGGCCGTGAATGCCAGGGTGGCGGTGGCGGCTTCAGCGCTGCTGGCCGGGTTGGTGCCGGTGGCGTTGGCGTTGCCCAGCGCTTCTTCGTCCAGCGCCAGCGTTTGCGCCGCACCCGCACTGGGGTTGCGGCCGTCGGTGACGGTGATCTTGTGGCTGTCGGACTCGACGTCGCTGTCGGCGTCGGTGGCGCGGATGCTGAAGGTGAAATGGACGCCGTTGGGGTTGTTCAGGTTGGGGTTGGGGTCGAAGCTCCACGTTCCGCCGACATTGACGGTCAGGGTGCCGATCGCTTGGCCGCCTACATTGACCGTGATCGGGGTGCCGATGGCATGGCTCTGGCCGCCGAGCCTGACCTCTACTGCCCCGGGTTGATCGGCCCCCATCTGCACGCTCCAAGTGCCCGTGATGGTGCCTGCGGCGTCTTCTGCAACCGTGCCTGCGCCGCGCAAATCGACCCGCGGCTCGTCGTCGATGACCGTGATCGACAGGGCGTTGCGGAGCACGAGGGCGTCGCCGTCGCGGTCGGTGGCGACGATGGCGCTCGACAGGTCGAGGGTGCGCGTGTTTTCGCCATCGCCAGCAGGGTGGTCGATCGGGGCGCGCAGGGTGAAGGTGTAGCTGCCGTTCGACTGCAACTGGAGCGTGAATACGGTGCGCGCGGTGTCACCGGTGCCGGCCGTGGCGGTCAGGGTGTTGCCGTTGACCGAGTAGATCAGGGCTGCGCCTGCTGAAGTGAGGTTTTGCGCCGTCAGGCCCGTGAAGACATTGGACAGACCAAACCCGCCGCCTGCTGCCGCGCCGTCGGCACCGTAGCTGACCAAGCTGACCAGCGAGCCGCTGACGGTGGCCGGACCACGGCTCTGAACCGGGTCTCCAGTAAACGAGCCGTCGGCGTTGCCGTCGTTGGGCGAGGTGCCGGTGGAAAGCCGGGTGTTGATGTCGTTTTCGGCCACGGTGGCAGTCACCGAGCGTTCGGCCACTGCCAGCGGCACGTCGTCTTGCACGTTGACGTTGACGCGCACCCCACCCTCGACCGGGTCGCCGTCACGATCGACGGCGTTGAAGACAAAGCCGTTGTTGAGCACGCTGACCAGGTTCTCGCCCGCGCCTGCAATCAGCAGGTTGTCGAGCAAGGTGACGGTGTAATTGCCGTTGGCAAAGACTTGCAGGCTCAGGACGGCGCCGGTGTTGCTGCCCAGCAACTGGGCGTTGGCATTAAGGAACACGGTGACGCTGGTTTCATTGGCCGCCAAAGTGGCGCTGCCACCAGTCCAGCTCACGCCAGTAACGCGGCCAAAGCCGTCGGCGCCCCAGTTGACGTTGTCCACAATGCTGCCGCTGGCGCTGCCACCGGCATCGACTTCGCCAGCGCGCGGCGGCTGCGCATCGGCGTTTGCGCCTTGCAGCGCGTCTTCGTCGAGCAGCACGGTGTCGGCCGCCTGGCTGATGCTTGGGCCATCGTCGGCAATCGAAACCAAGCGCCCGACATCAACCGTGGCGCTGACCGCATCGCCGTCGCCGTCGGTGGCCGTCAGGCGCAGTAAGATGACGTCCTTGGCGATGCTGACGCTGTCGTTGTCATCATCTGCGTTGGGGTGCCTGACCGCCCGACCCTGCTTCTGGTCGAAGGTGATCTCGCCGGTGGTCGGGATGACCGACATTTCGAACACCGTCACTTGTACGTTGTTGATGGTCACGACGCCGAGAATATTGCCGTCTTCGCCTTGGGCGATAAGGACTGGTTGACCAGTAGCGGTGTCGATCAGGCCGGTTGCATCACCGGTCCGAGCCTCCAGCACATACAGCTTGCCGCCGCCAACAGCCGGGCCGTCAGCACCAAAGCTAACGGTGAAATGCACCGTACCGGCTGCGGACGTGTCATCGGTTTCAAAATCGCTCTCGTCCACCGTGACGGCGCCCGGCAGCGGCAGGTCCGAAGCGCCAACGGCTTGTGAGGAAAGCATATGCATCATATTCACCTTCAGGAACTTCAAAATTGCGCCCGACGAAGGTAATAACCGGGATGTCGTCTCGCACATTGACGTTGACGCGCACCCCACCCTCGACCGGGTCGCCGTCGCCATCGACGGCGTTGAAGGTGAAACCGCCTTCGAGCAAGGCCTTGAGGTCTTCGCCAGACTCGCCGTGGGTTTGGGCGCGCAGCAACTCAAAACTGTAGCTGCCGTCGGCACCCACAGTCAGGCGAATGGCGGCGTTGGCAGGGTCACCCAGCGCACCGCTTGCGAGGATGTAGACCGTGGCGCTGGTGGCATTGGCCGCCAAATTAATGCTGCCGCCATTCCAGCTTACGCTGGTGACGCGACCAAAGCCGTCGGCGCCCCAGCTGACGTTGTCCACAATGTCGCCGTTGGCGATGGCACTGCCGCCGGCATTGAATTCACCAGGGCGAAGCGGGTTGCCGTCGGCGTTGCCGCCTTGCAGCGCGTCTTCGTCGAGCAGGGCGGTATCGACCCGCGGCCCAGCGTCTTCGCCCAAAATGGCCGCCGGCACGTCGTCGGCAACCGAGATGGCCAAATTGATGGTCAGGTAGCCGCCCGTGCCGGCGGTGCCGATGAGGGCGATGGGGCTTAGGGACAACAGCTCTTCGACCGTGCCGGGGGTGGGGTGGTTGAGCGGGCCGACCACGGTGAGGGTGTAGTCGCCGTTGGGCTGCACGGTGAGCAGCACGGAAGGCGGGGTGGTGGCGCCGGGGGGGGATGACTTGGCCGTTGGCGTCGAAGGCCAAGGTGCTGCCGCCGGGCGCGATGGCGATGAAGCCCAAACCCGGCACGCTGAAGCTGGTGAGCACGCCGCCCACGCCGGTGAGGAAGTTGCCGCTTCGCGATGCGCTCAGGCCGTCGTCGGTTTCGTCGTTGCCGTCCAGGCCCAGGGCGGATTCTTCTTCGAGTTCGAAGCTCAGGTCGATCGTGACCGGGGCCGGCTCGCCCTCGATCTCGTCGGTGGTGTCGGCGGCGCCGAGGTTGAACTGGAATGCCAGCGGCTCAACCGGCTCGGCCACGCGCAGCAGGCGCACAAAGTCGCTGCCTTCGCCCGCACCGGCGGCCACGGCACCGGCGGCGGCGGGGTCGATTTGTTCGAGCAGGTCTAGGCCTTGCTCCAAAATCTGGACAATCTCGGCCACGGTGGTGGCTTGCACGGCGGCGGCGGCGGCTTGCGGGGTGGCGTCGGTGAGGGCCACGGTTTCATCGACGCGCAGGGCCTGGTTGGGGCCCATGGCCAGGGTCTGGCCGTCGGCGAGCAGCAGCTCGACCCGCGCCCCGTTCTGGGTGCGGATGACGTCGCCGCGCTGCACGACTTCGCCCACTTGCAGGGCGCGGGTGGTGCCATCGGCTTTGACGATGACGGCGTTGCCGGTGACGGCGGTGACGGTGGCTTGGGCCATGGTAGCGCTCCTGTTGGGTATGACGATGGGCGCAGCTTAAGGCTCGAGGCAGGCTTTGCCTATTGGACTTTGGTACAGTTTTGCGGGTTTGGTGCGCAAGGCGCAGCACACGCCAGCGCGCAAAACCAGCGGCTACACTTCGGGCATGAGCCCCGCATTGCACACCTCCACCCTCCAATCCCTGCCGCTGCTGGCGCGCGGCAAGGTGCGCGACAACTACGCCGTGGGCGACGACCGCATCCTGATGCTGGCCTCGGACCGCATCAGCGCCTTCGATGTGGTGATGGAGCAGCCCATCCCCGGCAAGGGCGAACTGCTCACGCGCCTGAGCCTGTTTTGGTTCGAGCACCTGAGCCGCCTGGGGCTGTGCCCCAACCACCTCACCGGCGACGACCCCGAGAGCGTGGTCAGCGCGGCCGAGCGGCCTTTGGTGCGCGGCCGCTCGATGCTGGTGCAGCGCCTGCGCCCGATCCCCGTGGAGGCGGTGGTGCGCGGCTATCTGGCCGGCAGCGGCTGGAAAGAATACCAAAGCAGCGGCCGCGTCTGCGGCGTGGCCCTGCCGCCGGGCTTGGTCAACGCCGCGCAGTTGCCCGAGCCCATTTACACCCCCGCGGCCAAGGCGGCGCAGGGCGAGCACGACGAGAACATCACCTTCGAGCAGACGGTGCAGATGATCGGCCCCGAGCTGGCCGAGCAGATTCGGCGCGTGTCGATCGGGCTGTACCGGGCGGCGGCGGCGCATGCGCTGGGCAAGGGCATCATCATCGCCGACACCAAGTTTGAGTTCGGGCTCGACGCCCAGGGCCAACTGGTGCTGATGGACGAGGTACTCACCCCCGACAGCTCGCGCTACTGGCCGCTGGAGCAGTACCGCCCCGGCGCCAACCCGCCGAGCTTTGACAAGCAGTATCTGCGCGACTGGCTCGAGACGGCGACGGTGGCCGGCCAGCCGTGGAACAAAAGCGCCCCAGCGCCCACGCTGCCGCCCGAAGTGATCGCGCAGACCGCCGCCAAGTACCGCGAAGCGCTGCAGCGGCTGCTGGGCTAGGGCGGCACAGTTAAAGAAGCACCACCATGCCGGGGCGTCGGCTCACGACTGCTCAGATTTTGAAATTCTAGGAGTACGCTATGCGAGCTTTCTTTTTGGCTTTGGCCCTGGCTGGTTTCGCCTTGGCCGGCCCGGCTGCGGCGCAAACCCCGGTGGTGACGGTGAGCGAACCGTGGGTGCGCGCCACCGTGGCGCAGCAGCAGGCCACCGGGGCCTTCATGCGCCTGAGCGCCAGCCAGAACGCGCGGCTGGTGGCGGCCAGCTCACCCGTGGCCGGCCTGACCGAAATCCACGAAATGACCGTGGTCAACGATGTCATGCGCATGCGCGCCATCGCCGGCCTCGATCTGCCGGCGGCGCAAGCGGTCGAGCTGCGGCCCGGCGGCTACCACGTGATGCTGATGCAGCTGCGCCAGCCTCTGAACGCCGGCGAGCGCGTGGCCATCACGCTGGTGTTCGAAGACGCCAACCGCCAGCGCTTCACCCAGACCATCGAGGCGCCGGTGCTGCCGCTCGGGGCAGCAGCTGCAGGCGCGCATGGGCATGGCGGGCCTGGCCAAGGTCACGGCGCGCATGCGGCACCGGGCGGGCACGGGCATGCTCCGGCCGCTCCGGCCGCCCCTGCCGCCCCGCAGCGGCCCTAAGCAAGATCGGCTTGTTTGGACTCGATGCGCTGGTGAACATGGCCACAGCGGCCGGGCTGCAGGTCGAGCTGCGGGTGCACGAAGCGGCTTGATTAGTTGAGCGCCATGCTCAGGCGGCGGCGGTAGCGCGCCACCAGTTCGCTCTGCGGGTCGCTGGCTTGCAGCGCCTTGCCGGAGAGCTCGATGCCGCCGGCGCTCTTGCCCGCTTGCGCCGGGTCGGCTTTGGGCGCGGGCGGCGTCATCAGCTCCAGCAGCCCGATGTAGGTTTTGCGCGCCAGCTCGTTGGCCCAGCGGCGGTCGCGCTGGATGATCTCGAGCAGTTCGTCGAGCGCCGCCGGCCATTCGCCCAAGGCGATCAGCAGCCGGCTCTTCGCCATGCGGGCCTCGAAATTGCGCTTGTCGTGCGCGATCAGCTCATCGAAGCGCTCCAGCGGCCACTGGCCGCGCTCGTCGGTGCTGCAAAACAGCAGCGCGTTGAGCCAGTGCGACAACGCCTCGAAGCGCAGTTGCAGCGGAATTTGCGCCAGCGCTGGGGCCAGCGCCAGCTCGGCTTGCTCAAACTGGCCGTGGGCGATCAGGTGGCGCACGCAATCGAAGCGCAGATCGTGGTTGCCGGGCTCCTGTTGCAGGCGCTGCAGCAGCCGCGCCAGCTGTTCTTCGGCGCTCAGGTCGGTGGGCTCGGGCGCTTCGTCTTGCGGCGCGCTGTCGGGCTCGGGCAGGTGCTTGTCGAGGAAGGCGCGCAGCTGGCTCTCGGGCAGCGCCCCGGTGAAACCATCGACCGGCTGGCCGTCGATCAGCAGCACGCAGGTGGGGATGCTGCGGATGCCAAAGGCCGCCGCCAGTTGCTGCTGTTGGTCGGAGTCGATCTTCACCAGCTTGAAGCGGCCCTGGTAGGCGGCTTCAAGCTTTTCCAGCAACGGGCCGAGGGTGCGGCAAGGCCCGCACCAAGGGGCCCAAAAATCCACCAGCACCGGCACCTGCGCAGAGGCGGCGATGACTTCGGACTCGAAATTGGCAAGGGTGACGTCGATCATGGCTGGTGGCGGTGTACCGCGGGACAAAGGGGTTGGAAAAAGAATGGGGGCACTGCAAAGCCCGGCACCTGACATTGTCGCCCAAAGCGGTGGCGGCACGGCCACGCCTTAAAATCAAGCGCTTGCACCGGATGCGCCCTTCAGCGGGCTGCGCCGGCCCCTTTCAACGCCGCACCGCTGGTGCGTCCAATGGACAATCTCGGTTGAAGCCCGCAGCTTTGACCGACTATTTTATGAACGCAACCGTGCAGATCGGCGTGGTCATGGGCTCCAGTTCCGACTGGGAGACGATGCGCCACGCCGTCGAGATTTTGCAGCAACTGGGCGTGGCGCACGAGGCCCGCGTGCTGTCGGCGCACCGCATGCCCGACGACATGTTTGCCTACGCTGAAAGCGCGGCCGGGCGCGGGCTGCAGGCGATCATCGCTGGCGCTGGTGGCGCGGCGCACCTGCCGGGCATGTTGGCAGCCAAAACCACGCTGCCGGTGCTCGGCGTGCCGGTGGCGGGCAAGGCGCTGGGGGGCGTGGATTCGCTGCACAGCATCGTGCAGATGCCCAAAGGCATTCCGGTGGCCACCTTTGCCATCGGCGCCGCCGGGGCCGCCAACGCGGCGCTGTTTGCCACCGCCATGCTGGCCCTGCACGACCCAGCGCTGCTGCAGCGCCTGCAAGCCTTCCGCGCTGCCCAGACCGAGGTCGCGCGCGCCATGACGCTGCCGCCGCAGCCCAGCCCATGAGCGGCCCTGACAGCTCGATCCGCGTGGACGGCGTTGACAGCCCCGCCAGCCCGGTCAGCGCACCTGTCGCAGCTGGCGTGGGCAGCGCTGTGCGTGGCTGCTCCCAGCCCCAGCCCCAGCCCCAGCCCCAGCCCGCACCCCAGCCGGTCCAGCCACCCCAACCGCCCCAATCATTGCCACCGCCGCTGCTGCCCGGCAGCCTAGGCCACGCTGGCCAGCCCTGCACCTTGGGCGTGCTGGGCGGGGGCCAGCTCGGGCGCATGTTCGTGCAGGCGGCACAAAAGCTGGGCTACGCCTGCGCGGTGCTGGAGCCCGAGGACCACAGCCCCGCCGCCCAAGCCTGCCCGCAGCACATCCAAACCGATTACGCCGACCCGCTGGGCCTCGAGCAACTGGCGCAGCGCTGCGACGCCATCACCACCGAGTTCGAGAACGTGCCGGCCGAGGCGCTGCGCTGGTTGGCGCAGCGGCGCTTGGTGGCGCCATCCGCAGCCGCAGTGGCGCTGGCCCAAGACCGCATCGCCGAAAAAGCCCATTTCAGCGCCTGCGCCCAGCAAGCCGGCGTGGGCCCGGCGCCTTACGCGGTCATCGAGACCGAGGCCCAGCTGCAGGCCGCCCCCACGGCGCTGCTGCCCGGCATCCTCAAAACCGCGCGCCTGGGCTACGATGGCAAAGGCCAGCAGCGCGTGCACACGCCCGCCGAACTGCAAGCCGCGTGGCAGCAGCTGGGCCAGGTGCCTTGCGTGCTGGAACGCCTGCTGACGCTCCAAGAGGAGCTGTCGGTGCTGGTGGCGCGCGGCCGCGACGGCCAAATGGTGCACTACCCCCCTCAGCGCAACCTGCACCGCGACGGCATTTTGGCGCTCACCCAAGCCTGCCCCGGCCGGCTGGCGGCAGGTCTGGCAGAGCGCGCCGTGGCCGCCAGCCGCTTGATCGCCGCCCAGCTGGGCTACGTGGGCGTGCTGTGCATCGAGTTTTTTGTGATCGACGACGGCAGCGCCGAGGGCGCGCTGGTGCTCAACGAGATGGCCCCGCGCCCGCACAACAGCGGCCACTACACGCTCGACGCCTGCGATGTATCGCAGTTCGATCTGCAAGTGCGCACCCTGGCCGGGCTGCCGCTGGTGGCCCCACGCCAGCACAGCCCAGCGCTGATGCTCAACCTGCTGGGCGAGCTCTGGTTCGACGCCCACGGCCAGCCGCGCAGCCCCGACTGGGCCGCCGTGCTGGCGCTGCCCGGCGCGCACCTGCACCTGTACGGCAAGCACGAAGCCCGGCCCGGGCGCAAAATGGGGCACCTGACCCTGACCGGCCCCACCCCGGAGCAAGTGCATGCCACGGCGCGCGCGGCGGCGGCCATCTTGGGCATCGCGCCGTGGCCCTGATACTCGACTTGCGCGCCTTGGGTAGCACCTTGGGCACAGCCTTGGGCGACCCGGGCGGCGCAACCGCAGCCGGGCTGGAGCCGCTGCTGCAGCGCGCCTGCGCCCAGTTGCAAGCCGGCCGCTTGCTCGCCTTGCCCACCGAAACCGTCTATGGCCTGGCCGCCGACGCCGATGCGCCCGAGGCGGTGGCGCGCATCTTTGCCGCCAAGGGGCGCCCAGCCGATCATCCTTTAATCGTGCACGTGGGCGGCCACCAGAGCGCGCAGTGGCAAACGGCCGTGGCGCACTACGCCGGCGCCTGCCCCGACTTCGCCCTGCGCCTGATGACCGCTTGCTGGCCCGGGCCGCTGACGCTGATCCTGCCGCGCCGCCCTGGTGTGGCCAGCGCCGCCGCCGGTGGCCAAGGCAGCATCGGACTGCGCTGCCCGGCGCACCCGGTGGCGCAAGCGGTGTTGCAAGCCGCCCTGCAAGTGGGCATCCGGGGCTTGGCGGCCCCGAGCGCGAACCGCTTTGGGCGTTTGAGCCCGACCCGCGCCGAGCA
>Ga0208101_10104_pt1 | contig 15569 bp, 14 predicted proteins | sample Subbioug_CSW11AC_FD_184823 | JGI IMG/M metagenome (GOLD analysis project Ga0208101, IMG submission 184823) | Serpentinite rock and fluid subsurface biosphere microbial communities from McLaughlin Reserve, California, USA - CR12Aug_CSW11AC (SPAdes) | ecosystem: Environmental > Terrestrial > Deep...
ACAGGCTCCTTCGGGAACGCTGTAGCGGAACGCTTTCTACGAACCGACATCGGCGAGATTCGGATTTTTTCTCGCGACGAAAAGAAGCAAGACGATATGCGCCGTAGCTACCAAAGCGACAAGCTTAAGTTCTACCTAGGTGATGTACGCGACATCGGCAGCATCAAAAACGCCATGCATGGTGTGGACTATGTCTTTCATGCCGCTGCGCTAAAACAGGTGCCTTCTTGCGAGTTCTTCCCCCTCGAGGCAGTAAAGACCAATGTCCTTGGCACCGACAACGTCCTGACAGCAGCTGTCGAGATGGGCGTTAAAAAGGTCATCGGCCTCTCTACGGATAAGGCGGCCTACCCCATCAACGCTATGGGTATCTCTAAGGCCATGATGGAAAAAGTGCTAGTCGCCAAGGCGCGCACGGTAGACCCTACACTCACGCTCATCTGCTGTACACGCTATGGCAATGTCATGGCCTCGCGCGGCTCAGTTATTCCCTTGTTTATCGAGCAAATCAAGAGCGGGCGGCCGCTAACCGTGACGGCTCCTCACATGACGCGTTTTCTTATGAGCCTGCCCGAAGCGGTAGACCTAGTGCTCTTTGCTTTTGCAAATGCCGTTGCAGGCGATACGCTAGTGCAAAAGTCGCCGGCAGCGACAGTGGGCGACTTGGCGCAGGCCCTACTTGAACTTTTTGTCGCCCCTAACGAACTGCGCATCATTGGCACGCGCCATGGTGAAAAGCTCTACGAAACCTTACTTGCCAAAGAGGAATATGCCGTAGCCGAAGATCTCGGCGGGTTTTTCCGCGTACCAGCCGATAAGCGCGACCTGAACTACGACAAGTACTTTGTGCAAGGGGACGAACGGCTCACCTTAGGCACCGAGTATAATTCTCACAATACCACGCGCATGTCAGTTGAGGAGATCAAAGCCAAGCTACTAGACCTAGAATACGTACGTAACGAACTAGAAGGGTGGAGGCGGGCTTGAGCATACTTGTTACCGGGTCTAAGGGCTTTATAGGGCGTAACCTTGTAGCCACCCTGCACAATGAAGGATACGAAAGTGTTTACGAGTGCGACGCCGACACCACGCCCGAGCAGTTGTCCGCCTTTTGCCAAGAGGCAACCTTCGTCTTTCACCTCGCTGGGGTTAACCGCCCACCAGACGCTGGCGACTTTATGCCCGGCAATGCGGGCTTTACGGCCACCTTACTGTCTAGTTTAAGCAAACATGGTAACCGCTGCCCCATTCTCTTTGCCTCCTCTGCGCAAGCAGCGCTAGACAACCCCTATGGGCAGAGCAAAAAAGCTGCCGAAGACCTGCTCTTCGCTCACAGCTACGCGACAAGTGCCCCGGTTTTCGTGTACCGCTTGCCCAATGTCTTTGGCAAGTGGTGCCGGCCAAACTACAACAGCGTAGTGGCGACATTCTTGCACAACATTGCCCGCGCACAACCCATCACTATTAACGACGCAAGTGCTAATCTCACCCTAGTTTATGTAGATGATGTGGTAGACGAATTCTTACGTGCGTTGCGCGGGGTAATCTCCCCTACTGGGCAGTTCGCCTCTGTGCCTGTGACACACAGCACCACCGTCGGGGCACTAGCCGACCTCATCCAATCATTCCACCATGCGCGCGCAAGCCTAGCCATACCCGCGCTTGACGATGCCTTCACCAAAAAGCTCTATGCCACCTACCTGAGCTACTTGCCAGCGGAAGCCTTAGCGTATGAACTGCATATGAATGCCGACGCCCGAGGCTCTTTCACCGAATTTGCGCGCACCATGGGCCAGGGCCAGTTTTCAGTAAACATCGCCAAGCCGGGCATCACCAAGGGCAATCACTGGCACCACACCAAGCACGAAAAGTTCTTAGTCGTGAGCGGCAAAGGGGTAATTAGGCTACGCGCAGTCGGCAGTGACAGCGTAGTGGCCATTACTACCGACGGCGAAAGACTAAAGGTAGTCGAAATCCCCCCTGGCTACACGCATAACATCGAGAACATAGGCGACACCGACCTAGTCACCTTAATGTGGGCCAGCGAAGCCTTCGAGCCACAACGACCAGATACATTCTTTTTGCAGGTGTGAGCATGAAAAGACTTAAAGTGATGACTGTTGTAGGCACCCGCCCTGAAATAATCCGCCTCTCTGCGGTAATCCAAAAGCTTGAGGCATCGCCCAGCATTGAGCATGTGCTCGTTCACACCGGCCAGAACTACGACTACGAGCTTAACGAAGTCTTTTTCCAGGACTTTAAGCTCCGCCGTCCGGATTTCATGCTTAACGCCGCTACGGGCACAGCGATTGAAACCATCGGCCATATTTTAATCAAGATAGACCCGGTTCTTGACGAAGTAAAGCCCGATGCCTTTCTCGTACTAGGTGACACCAATAGCTGCCTCTGCGCCATTGCCGCCAAGAAGAAGCGCATCCCCATCTTCCACATGGAGGCCGGCAACCGCTGTTTCGACCAGCGCGTCCCCGAAGAAACCAACCGTAAAATCGTTGACCACATCGCCGATATCAACCTCCCCTACAGCGACATCGCCCGCGAGTACTTGCTGCGCGAAGGCCTTCCGCCCGACCGCATTATAAAGACCGGCAGCCCCATGCTCGAAGTGCTAAATTCTCGCCGCGAAGACATCGCTAAGTCACGCATCTTAGAAACCCTAGCCCTCACGCCCGCGCAATACTTTGTGGTTTCAGCCCATCGCGAAGAAAACATCGACAACGACGCAAGCTTCACGGATTTAATCGACAGCCTAAACACAGTTGCCGCAACTTACAACATGCCCGTTATTTTTAGCACTCACCCCCGCACGCGCAAGCGGCTAGAGGCCAAGGGGCTAGAACTTCACCCCCACATCAACATCCACAAACCCCTAGGGTATAATGACTACATCAAGCTGCAGCTACACGCTAAAGCCGTGCTTAGCGACAGCGGCACCATCAGCGAAGAAGCCTCCATCCTAGGCTTCCCCGCGCTAAACATCCGCCAAGCCCACGAGCGCCCCGAGGCCATGGAAGAGGCGGCGGTCATGATGGTGGGGCTCACCAAAGAGCGTATTTTGCAGGGGCTAGCGGTACTCGCAACCCAACCTAAAGGTGCCATACGCCTAGTGCGCGACTACGACGCACCAAATGTGTCGGACAAGGTGTTGCGGATTATTTTGTCGTATACGGATTATGTTCGCCGGACGGTGTGGGGGGACATTCATGATTGAGCGGGTAGCGTGCTCCTATGAATAAGATTGTTATGGTTAATGCTACATCTCTCGCTTCTGGCGGAGGGCTCACTATACTTAACCAGTACATTGCAAGGTTGAGCCTCAATGCAGACCGCACAAGTAGGTACTACTTGTTTGTTCCCGATAGCTGTAACAGTGTGAACATCCCGAGCAATGTCATGATAGTGAAGAACTCTGCTAACCCTCACTATACAAGTAGGGATTACTGGAACCTACTTGGAATGCAAAATTGGTGTAGGGCAAACAAATTGTGGCCTGACGAGTTATTCTCTATGCAAAACTATTTTCCTTTTGGCTTCAAAAGTGGAGTCAAGTTCAAATCTGTATACGTGCATCAGTCCCTCCCGTTTTTCGACTATCAGTGGGGCGTCTTCAACAAAGATGAGCGAATGCTGTGGTTCTATCGCAACATTTACTTCCACCTTATAAAGAAAAGTGTTGCAGAGGCGGATAAAGTGATCGTTCAGACTGAATGGATGAGAGGTAGTGTGGCAGAGCGTTGCCGTGTTAGCCACGAAAAAATAGTGGTCGAACGGCCGGACATTGGTACAATTGACCTTGGCGAGTTGGGCGGCGTGAGCGGCCTCAAGGGAGAGGTAAAGCTATTTTATCCTGCAAGTGGTGTTGTGTATAAAAATCACCAAGTTCTATACCGAGCCATGGAATTAGTTGTGAACAAGTTTGGCAAGAAAGGAATCGTGCTCTACCTAACGCTAGATCCCGACAACCCTAAAGCATGGTCTTGCATAAAGGGATTCAAGCTTGAAGAGAACGTCGTTTTAACTGGCAAGTTAAGTTACCAGCAAGTTATGAATTACTATCAATCTGTAGACGCCCTAGTTTTCCCGAGCAAAGTCGAGACTTTCGGGCTGCCCCTGCTAGAAGCACAAAGCTTTTCACTCCACATTATTGCCAACAACTTGGGAATGTATCGAGAGGTAATCGGCCAATACAAAGGCAGTGTCACTTATTGTGACGGCGACGATGCTGCCAGCTGGGCTAAGGCGATTTGCTCGTTAATACGACCAAAGAAGTAGGCGCATGGAAGTGAGGTGCCCGAATTGAAAGTGCTTTTTTTGGGGAGTGCCATAAGAACAGTTGACTGCACACGACATCGCGGACCATCAGTGGCGGGGAACAAAATGCAGCTTGGTTTTTTGGAAGCACTCTTTGAACTCTATGGGCAAAATTTGCATATACTAACCGAGTACCCAGTTGCAGCATACCCACGCGAGAGAATTCTTGGCATGGGGTTTGACACATTGAAATTAACAAGCCACATGGAGTCAAAAATAGTCCCATTTATCAATGTGTTCCTGTTAAAACAACTTACCCTTATTGTTTTCGCATTTTTTATGGTACTTGCATGGGGCTGGAAATTCAAGCGTGAACCTAAAATTGCCCTGTGTTACAATGCCTACCCATACGTGGCGTTGCCACTACTATGGGCATCAAGAGTTTTCGGGTTTAAAGTAATTTGTATTTTAGCTGATCCGCCTTTAGAGGTAATGAGTAGAAGTCTGGTTGGCCGTGTTGCGCAGCGTCTGGAGGCTGCCACAACAGTGAGTAGCATCAAAAAATTCTCTGCGGTAGTTGTGCTAAACGACAGAGCGGCAATAGAGTATGCGCCCGGATTGCGTTCCGTTCGAATAGAAGGGGGCGTCGATCCTAACGACTTCCCCCTCTCGGATAGCAATATTTTGGGCCACTCTACTAACAAAGCCCTGCGGGTCATTTTTAGCGGCGCGGTCATTGAGTACAACGGGATACGCGCTTTGCTGTCTGCAGCCAAGAATGTTAAGAACCCTAGATTTAGATTAGATTTGTATGGAGATGGCCCTCTCGTTCCTGATGTAAAGAAAGCATGTAGCGAAGATCTAAGAATTTGTTATATGGGTGTAAAGCCTAACTCAGAAGTGATAACTGCCCAGCAGGCTGCGACTCTGCTTGTAAATCCACGCCTAGTAGACCACCCAGTCAGCAGAGTCACTTTTCCTTCCAAGATCCTTGAGTATATGGCGAGTGGTACGCCAATTATTACAACAAAGCTCAATGGATTGACGGAGGAGTATCTCAGTCATATGTACGTTTTTGAGGATGATTCAGTATCCGCTATCACTGCGGGCTTGGAATTTGTTTTGTCCCTACCGCCCGATGTTTTGGCTGCAAAAGCGACTGCGGCCAGAGAATATGTGTTGCGTGAAAAAACATGGAATGTTCAAGTAGACAAGCTTGTAAAACTGATATCTGCGGTGCAGGATTAGAACTACATGTGTAATTTTAGGAGAGAGGTGCAGGGGTGACGATTGTTCGTCTAGTTCCTACGAGGCAATCATTTATGACTTTAGTACAGTCTGGTTTAGTCGTTGCTTTTTTGCTTTGGAACCACGACACTTTCCAGCAGGCTGACGCGACTGCCGTGAACCCCATGTTTGTTGCTTTGGTGCTCGGAACGTTGTCCACTTTAGTTCTGAGGGTGCTCGATGAAAGTCCTTTTCAGGTATCTGTTTCTTCAACGATGGCATTGCTCATGGCCTTGCTCATGGCCTTGCTCACAATGAGTCTCAATGATGATGGTAGGTGCTAGCAGATGATTTTCTTTAGTGTAGTGATGGTGGCTATTTTCCTATTAATAGTTATTTACCTTCGTCTAAGAACATTGAACACGCCAGTCGTATACTATATTGTTTGGTGGTGCGCATGGACTCTGATATCGCAATTCAACTTTATGGGCTTGTATCATGTCTCCGCTACTACATACGCCGCCGTAACACTCAAAGTGTCTATGTTTACCGCAGGGTATCTTGCTGTAAGTAGGAAGACAACGAGTACGAGCGTTCAACCTGTGAGCGTTCAACGATCACTCAGCTTGTCGAAACATGTGCTTTGGTTTCAATGGGTACTGTTGGCAATTTTAGTTTTTTATCTTCGTCGTTACTATAGCGTCATTGCCCAGCTAACTGTCTGGGATTTGCGCAATGCACGGTTTGATGTCGGGGGGCTCTTTTCGTCGGGGATAGAGGCCATGATTTATAATTATTTCGTAACCGCTTGGGTGTATTTTTTTCTTCTAATGGTCATTAGTGAGTACTTAATCACTCGACGACTTCGTCCTGTTGGAGTTTTGTCTATCGCTAACGTCGTGTTGTATTCGCTTATAGGCTATGGGCGACTCGTTTACTTTGATGCGGGGATTTTTTTAGCTGTGGGTGGTCTCTTGTTTGCGCGGCAGTACCGCGGAACCACATTGCTCAAATCGCCGCGCGCTCACTCCACCCGCTATCGGGGACTTATTGTTTATGCGGTTGGAATCGTTGGGGGTATCGCTATGTCGGGATACTTGACAGCTTCACGTTTAGGGCATGTTGATTGGTTTACCGGGATTTTAGTCATGCTTGAACAAGGGTTGATTTACTTTACGGGTCCATTCCGTGCTCTTGATGTGTACTTCTTTGCATATGCAGATCAGCTCACTTTTCAGCTAGGGCGAGCAACGTTTGCTGGGCTCGATGAACCTCTGTCGCTTGTGTTAAGGCTTCTGGGTCTCGATATAGTGCCGAATAACTTTCTAGTCGGGCCTATTACACGTGAGCCGATTCGAATAGGTTTCGGAGACAATGCGAGTTTCAATGCCTTTTACACAAGCATTTTAAATTATCACATGGACTTTGGCCTCGCGGGGATTGCAGTGTTTTCGTTCCTATACGGCGTGGCAGTCTCGACTGCCTATAATCGATTTGTGCGCTACCCTAATACGTTATCCTTAATGCTAGTTTTGTTTATGGTGCAAACCTCAATTTTTTCACTTTTGCGATGGTCATTCCAGAATCCTAGTAGCTGGATTATTTTGGTCATGATTGGCCTTGCCCGCTACTTCCACTCGGATAGATTGCCGTGGTTAGAGAAACACAATAACCGTCGTCTGTGATGCGCGCCCAGAGCAGTCGATGCCAGAAACGCTCACAATTTGCTGATGCCCACTATTCATTAACGCCTAACCTGGTGTCCGGAGTTTAGTTTGTCTTACACATGATGACCAGAGTGCAACTATTTCATTTCAACCCCGCAGACTGTTCACGAGAGTTATTTTCTTATTGGAGGTGTATTCGTTGAAGCTTCTCACCATCGTTGTTTGCACACATAATGGTGCAGCTTTTTTGGGTGAATGCGTCGATTCGATTGTTGCTCAGCAAGCTTATGACGCCATTGTGGAGGAGGTATATATTGTTGACAATGCCTCTTCAGATGCCACAAAAGAAATAGCTCTAAAATTTGCAGGGCAATTTCCAAGTATCAGGTATATATATGAGCCTCAACTAGGAGTGAGTTATGCTAGGCGACATGCGGCGTTTGCAACTACAGAGTGGATCGCCTATATAGATGATGACAACATTATAATGCCCAATTGGCTAAGCAGTTTGGAACGCTTCATACAGAACTACTCTGGGGTAGGGGTAATCAATGGCGCGAACATCCCAGAGCTAAGATTTAGAGCCAGTGAAAACGAGTTAGTTACGCTACGCTCTATGCTTGGTGCCTTGGCTTGCACACACCTAGATATGGACGAGATTAAAAATGGGTATCCATCTCGTCTCGCGGCACCTTTTGGTGCAGGCCTGGTTTTGCGTAGAAAACCGTTAGCCGAGTTCCTTGAAGCAGGTTGGACCAAGAATGTTGGCCGCAGCGGTGCAAATCTCAGCTCTGGTGAGGACGGCGAGATAGCCCGGGCTGTGCTTCGAGCTGGCTACGAGTATAGGCAGAATTTAAGCATGGTGTTGCGACACGTCATTCCCCGGAGTCGCCTACAAAATGAATATGTTAACAAACTATTCAGAGGGTTAGACTTGGGATACTACAATTACGTTTCACATGGGCACGATTATATCTCTAGGAGACTTGAGATCTTTGTAAGATCTGCTGCTGCAGTAATTGCCTATCCTGTCAGAATTCACATGGCACAGGATGAGGTCAGGCGGATTATGCTCCGCAGAGGTCTTGTGTCAAAGCTTCGATTTATTAGATTGGTACTAAGCGACCTTTTATTGTTGCGTCGGCATCACGGATGAATCCCCCAGGGGCAGAGTCTAGCGCTTGCAATCCCGTTGAAACTGCCTAGGCACTGTCAAAGTCCTATCTGCCTGTTTTGGGCTATGAGCATTAGAACTAGGGGGTATGCCTCTGAATGTCAATCAGAAACTGAACCATGTGGCAATCTATTTTTGAACCACGGGAGACATTTTGAAACGGAACCATCCGTGGCAGTTCAGTGATTGCTAGTTCAGTGATTGCTAACGTTATGATCTGTGTTGGTTGTATTTGCCCGTATCAGCTCCCTTCGTGATTCACCCAGACTGAGCAGTTTGCTAAGGTGCCTGCCCCGGCAGCGCTGGCACGCATTTCGTTTGTTCGGCAGCAGCAAGCTTTGGGGCTGGGGCATGCAGAGGGTAGCGCTTAGGGTTTTGCGGGTACGGGGTATCAATTAGCGATGTCGCCCTGCAAGTATGTTGTGACTCGGCCATAGTATTCTTTCGAGGGGGTTCAACATGGTAACGCTTCATGAGCAGTTTGATTTGAAAGAGATGCAGCAAAAACTGTACGATATGTTTGTGGTCTTCCATGAGGTGTGCCTAAAACACGGCATACAATACTATATGCTAGCGGGCACCATGCTTGGTGCTGTTAGGCATCAGAATTTTATTCCTTGGGATGATGATATTGATGTGGGTTTGTATCGCGGTGAGTATGAGAAACTAATGATGCTACCGTCACAGGTATGGCCAGCGCAGTATCGAGTGATGCAATTGGGAACCGATAGTCATCACCCTTATTTTTTTGCAAAATTGGTCGATTCCACTACAACCCTTGTTGAAGATATTGGAAGAGAGCATGTGATTGGTACATTCATAGATATTTTCCCTCTGGATGGAGCCGGTGATCGTTGGAGTAGTGTTATTTTACGTAGGAAATTGATTGCAACACTATGGAGTTGCCGTAACGTATCCCGGTTTGTAATTGATAAGAAGAGAAATATTTGGAAGACTATTGCATTGCGCGCCGTAAGATGCATCAGCCCGTTAACGTATACATCCATGGTATTTTTTTTAATGGGCATTTATAATAGTGCGTCAAGTAAATATGTAGGCAATTACTTAGGTGCTTGGGGTCTGAGAGAAATCATGGATAAATCGATTTACGGTGAGCCAAAACTATACAAATTTTACGCAGGGGAATTTTATGGGGTAGAGAAGCCGCATGAGTATTTGTCTTCGCTTTATGGTGACTACAGGAAGTTACCTCCTGTAGAAAAGAGGGTTTCGCATCATCGTTTCAAATATGTTAATTTGCATTTGCCTTATGACGAATATTTGCGGCTAAGGGACACTCGCTGCGAGTAGCGATAAACCAGCATTCACTTCCAGAATTACAGAGTAGAAATCTGAATATGAGGGGGTTATGCGTAACATGAAAGCGTTAATTCTTAATTCGGGTATAGGCTCGCGCATGGGTGCAGAGCACAATATGAAGCCCAAATGTATGATTGAAATCGCAAACAATGAGACTTTACTGAGTCGTCAACTTAGGCAGCTGCTAGACATGGGTATCACTGATGTCATAGTAACCACAGGAGCCCATAGCGATATGCTTGTAGAGTACTGCCAGTCACTAGACCTGCCGCTGCAGATAACGTTTGTTTACAATCCACGCTATATGGAGACTAACTATATCTACTCTATCTATTGTGCAAGGGATGTTATTCGAGACCATGATCTTTTAATGATGCATGGTGATATAGTTTTTGAGAATGGTGCACTCGAAGCAATACTGCAGCATGAAGAAAGCTGCATGGCAGTTAGCACCACAGCAAGCCTGTCGGAGAAGGATTTCAAGGCTGTACTGAATAGTAATAGGGTCATTAAAGTTGGAGTGAGCTGTTTTGAGCAAGCGATCGCCGCACAGCCAGTATACAAACTCAGAAGACACGACTGGCATCTCTGGCTAGATAAAATTGCGTCACTCTGCGAGGCCGGAGACACGAAAATATACGCGGAGGATGCTTTAAACCTAGTAACGGACAAGTGCCTTATCAGGGCATTAGATATTAAGGGCTTATTGTGCTCCGAGGTAGACACCCCGGAGGATTTGGCTGTGGTTGGCGCAAGGCTAAAAGAAATTGCGCAGAGGACCGTATATATGTGTTTTTCCACCGATGTCCTGCACAGTGGTCACATAAACATCATTAAGCGGGCCGCTCGCTTAGGCAGGCTCACAATTGGCGTTTTGTCCGATGAGGTGGTCGCGAGTTACAAACGCTATCCACTCTTGCCCTGCCGAGAGCGGAAAGCGCTGATGAGAAGTATAAGTGGAGTGTACAGTGTCATAGAGCAGACTACTCTAAGCTACGCGGAGAATTTGCGACGACTTAAGCCGACTTATGTGGTGCATGGCGATGATTGGAGGGTAGGGGTTCCAGCAGCCCATAAGAGAAGCGGTTTTGCAGGTATTGGCGGAATACGGCGGACTTTTGGTTGAATATCCCTACTCCCACGATGATCTGTACAAAGCAGTTGAAGAGAGGTCGAGAGCACAACTTGCTATGCCAGAGACGCGTAGGGGAAGGCTTCGCAAGTTACTGGCAATGAAACCTCTTGTGAAGCTAATCGAGTCCCACAGTGGAATCACCGGCCTAATTGCAGAAAGAACAATTGTATATCACGAAGGTGAAGCACATCAGTTTGACGGCATGTGGGTTTCTTCCCTATGTGATTCGACTTCGAGAGGGAAACCCGACATCGAACTAGTGGACATGACTGCCCGTCTCCGCACTATTGATGAAATAATGGACGTCACAACCAAGCCCATCATACTTGATGGCGACACGGGCGGACAGATGGAGCATTTTGTATATAACGTAAGGACTATGGAGCGAATGGGCGTTTCTGCTGTTATAATAGAAGACAAGACGGGTCTGAAGCGGAATTCGCTGTTCGGCACAGAGGTAGAGCAGACTCAGGATAGTATAGAAAACTTCAGTGCAAAGATTGCAGCTGGGAAGCGTGCGCAGAAATCGAAAGACTTCATGATAATAGCACGCATTGAAAGTCTTATACTTGAGCGGGGCATGAGTGACGCGATTACTAGAGCTTTAGCTTACACAGCTGCGGGGGCCGATGGCATTATGATTCATAGCAGGCAAAAAAGCCCGTCTGAGATATTTGAGTTCATCTCCCAGTTTCGTAGCAAGGATCAGAGTACGCCGATAGTTGTGGTGCCTACCTCATTCAACGTGGTTACTGAAGAAGAATTTGCAAGGCGTGGTGTGAACATTGTTATATACGCCAATCATTTGACCCGCAGCGGTTTTCCGGCCATGCAGGCTGTTGCTAAAACAATTCTCAAAAATCGTAGGGCTATGGAGGCAGATGATATGTGTATGCCTATTAAAGACATATTGACCCTAATCCCAGAAGAATAGTATGTCACAGACAGTTGTTAGGGGCCCCAATTGTTCTGAGGGAGTGCCAGCGGCGTTAAGGCTTGTTGTAAAGAACAAGTTTATGCTGGTCTGCGGTACAGGGTTCGATGCATTGGGCTTAGGGCGATTGTTGGCGGACGCAGGAATACCGTATGTTCGATTTAGTGAGTTCACTCCAAATCCTACTAAAGTCGACGTCCTAAAAGCAGCTGAACTATTCGCGAGAGAATGCTGCGATACCGTTCTTGCAGTAGGGGGGGGTAGCGCAATTGATGTCGCGAAAGGCATCTTGTACTACTATCGCCATTCGGGTGGGCGTGGTGATGTCAAATTGATTGCTGTGCCAACTACGGCGGGCACGGGCAGCGAGTCGACTAGGTACGCTGTTATCTACCATGACGGCAATAAGCTTTCAATCGCTGACAATGCACTTATGCCTACAATTGTCTTTCTTGATCCAACGTTACTTAACACGCTACCTGATTATCATAAGAAATGTGCGCTGCTTGACGCTCTTTGCCAAGGAATAGAGGCTTGGTGGTCGATCAACTCTACTAGAGAGAGCCGTAGCTATTCTAGGTTAGCTGTGGAGTTACTAACGGCCAACATGTCCTCATACCTGTACGACGGAGCAGTTGGTGCTGCAGACAAGATAATGCTGGCCGCCAACTTTGCCGGGCAGGCAATCAACATTGCAGCGACCACGGCACCACATGCCATGAGCTACAAACTCACGTCGCTGTATAGCCTTCCACATGGCCATGCAGTTGCCATGTGTCTCCCAAAGGTATGGCGTCACATGATTGAGTCTAAGGGCAGATGTGTTGACTCCAGAGGGCCATCCCACTTGCGAGTCGTATTGCAGCACATAGCTGAAGCGATGAACTGCCGGACGGCGAATGAGGCGGTTGACCAGTTTGAAGCGATAATCTTAGGTCTGGGACTTTGTCAACGCATAGTGGACATTGAGGATAAACTTGAAATGCTTGTTGGCTCTGTAAATCCAGATAGGCTAAAGAATCATCCTGTGCGATTAGACGATGATGATTTGAGAGAGCTTTACAGGAACATGGCTATGAGCGCTGTGTAAACAGTGCTCATAGCTAGAATGCAAGGGGAGTGGCTTATGAACCTGATTAAGCTAATCGAGCAAGTAATCGGAGCAGATTTCTTTTGTGGAGTCCCGGATTCCTTACTAAAGCCTCTATGCGACTACTTGTATGAAACGTACGGCATATCCCACCGTCACATCGTTGCAGCGAATGAGGGCAATTGTGCGGCCATTGCAGCGGGTTACCATCTAGCGACAGGCAAAGTGCCAGTTGTCTACATGCAGAATAGCGGGATTGGCAACGCGATTAATCCCATTGTTTCTCTACTGAATGAGGGTATATATGCAATTCCATGCATTTTTATAATCGGGTGGCGAGGAGAGCCAGGGGTCCCAGACGAACCACAGCACAAATATCAAGGGGAAATTACAATTAAACTTCTGCAAGACATAGGCATTGATACAGTCATCATCGATGCAACGACTTCAGATGAAGCGATAGTGGCCAAGCTTCATGAATACAAAACTGCCCTCGCCTCTGGCAAGAGTTTGGCTTTTGTGGTGAAAAAGGATGCGCTAAGTCTCGGCGCAAAGGTCCAATACAAGAATGTGAACACGTTGTCAAGAGAAGACATTATAAGAAAGATCGCGGAGATTGCTGGCTCGGACATTGTAATCGCCACTACTGGCAAGACATCGCGAGAGCTCTATGAGGTCAGAGAGTCTTGTGCTCAGGGCCATGAGAGTGACTTCTTGACTGTGGGTTCGATGGGGCACAGTTCTTCAATCGCGTTAGGAATTGCTCTGCAGAAGCCAAAGACCAAACTATGGTGCCTTGATGGCGATGGGGCAGTCCTAATGCACATGGGCGCACTTGCTGTAATCGGCTCACTTGGTCCTCCAAATTTTGTTCACGTTGTGATCAATAACTGCGCTCACGAGTCCGTGGGTGGCATGCCCACCGTAGCGGGACAAATTGATTTGGTTAGAATAGCTGAAGGGTGCGGCTACCGTCAGGTCTTTAAGGTCTACACTGCTGATGACTTAACTGAAGCATTAAGAGTGGCTAAGGCCGCAACTGAGCTTACATTTATTGAGGCCATGGCATCTGTTTCTTCTCGTGCCAACTTGGGGAGGCCGACAACTACTACCCACGAGAATAAAGAGAACTTCATGAGGAGACTCAGAGCGTGCGAATAGTTCCCGAGCGCCCGAGCACCAGGGACGGAGCCTAGCGCTAGCCGACCTCGCCTACAATTCCAAGGCTTGCAGCGGCATAGCTGCCTCGCCTCGGGCGAAAAGCATTCGAATTAGGGGGTTTGCCTATGACTATATACCGCGCTGTAATACCTGCCGCTGGCTTTGGCACACGGATGCTACCGGCGGCGAAGGCGATACCGAAAGAAATGGTGCCGGTGGTGGACAAACCGGCTATTCAGTATGTGGTTGAGGAAGCTGTGCAGAGTGGCGTAACAGAGGTGCTGATTGTAACTGGGCGGGGGAAAGGGGCTATGGAAGACCACTTTGACCGCCTGCCGGAGCTTGAGGCTAGTCTTGAGGCGCGAGGCAAGACGGAGCAGTTGGCTAAGGTGCTTGCGCCTGCGGCGCTGGCCCGCATTTCGTTTGTGCGGCAGCAGCAGGCTTTGGGGCTAGGGCATGCAGTGGGTTGCGCTAAGGGCTTTACGGGTACGGAGCCCTTTTTTGTGCTACTACCCGATGACTTGGTGCTAAGCGAGGTGCCGGTGTGCAGGCAGCTGTTGGCGATGATGCAATGCCCTGGCGAGTCAGTCATTGCCGTGCAGCGCGTGCCGCGTGAAGACACAGAGAAGTACGGTGTAGTGAGCATTGACGAGACCACAGGACTCATAAATGGCATAGTAGAAAAGCCCCACCCAAGTGAGGCTCCCAGCAATTTGGCGGTGGTTGGGCGTTACCTCTTGCAGCCAGAGGTATTTATGCATTTAGAGCAGTTAACGCCCGGCGCGGGTGGCGAGCTGCAACTGACGGACGCCTTAGCGTCTATGATTAAGACCGGTCTGCCCGTGCGAGCATGCGAATTTGTGGGCCGGCGCTTTGACACGGGTAACCCGCTTGGCCTGCTCGAAGCCAACATCGGCATGGCCCTAAGCCGGCCGGATATGAGAGACCGAGTCCTAGAGATCTTAGCCAGCGCCAAGCGCTAGGGACGGAGCCTAGCGCTTGAGTTGCGCGTACTTAGCGGCAAAGAGCTGTGCGTGATTTTTTCTGCGCACAGCTTTGTTGAGGTGCGGAGGCGAGGTAGCAATATTATCATGCAGAAGAGGATCCTATATCCGGCAGTCAGGACTGCAACGAGGCGTGTTTGAATCGTGAAGCGCTCTTGAAGCACCAAGTGTAGCTAAACGACGGCGCATTGGCTATAATATTGGCAAGATGATTGACGAGGCATTAGCGAAGCTGAATCAATACACGGAGGGTTTGACATGACGAAACCATTTGGTCGCATAATTGTGGATCCTGAGATTTGCATGGGGCAGCCAGTCATTAGGGGACTACGCATTACTGTGGCCTTTGTTCTCAAGTTGCTGGCTTCTGGTATGACTAACGAGGCAATTCTGAAGGCCTACCCAGAACTCAAGACAGAAGACATACTTCAAGCCATTGGCTATGCAGCATGGCTTGCCGGAGAATATCATCGCCCTATGCCGGCTTCATTTAGCCCATCATGAAAAAGCTACGCTAGGGACGGATCCTGTTGCGAGGAACATGTTGCATGGCTTTAGGGAAGGCTATAGATGAGTGATTGCGAACTC
>Ga0208101_10106_pt1 | contig 15403 bp, 14 predicted proteins | sample Subbioug_CSW11AC_FD_184823 | JGI IMG/M metagenome (GOLD analysis project Ga0208101, IMG submission 184823) | Serpentinite rock and fluid subsurface biosphere microbial communities from McLaughlin Reserve, California, USA - CR12Aug_CSW11AC (SPAdes) | ecosystem: Environmental > Terrestrial > Deep...
CCGATGCGCGTGTAGGCCTCCCACATCTGGCGTGGGTGCATTTGCTGCGCCAGCTTGACCATGGCCACGTTGCTCGAGGCCTTCATGGCCTCGTTGAGCGTGACCACGCCCAAGCCCCGGATATCCCGGATGGTGAAGCGGCCCATGGTCAGGCGGCCGTCGCCGGTGTCGATCAGGGTGTCGGGGCGCGCCAGCCCACTGTCCAGCGCCAGCGCGGCCATGAAGGGCTTGACGGTCGAGCCCGGCTCGAAGGTGTCGGTCAGGGCGCGGTTACGCACCTGCTCACCGCTCAGATTGCGGCGCTGGTTCGGGTTGAAGCTCGGGTAGTTGGCCAGCGCCAGCACCTCGCCGCTTTGGGCATCGAGCACCACGATGCTGCCGCCGCGCGCCTGGTGCTGCTGCACCGCCTCGCGCAGGCGCTGGAAGGCGAAGAATTGGATCCGGCTGTCGATCGAGAGCTGCAGATCGCGCCCATCGACCGGGGGGATGACTTCGCGCACGTCTTCGACCACGCGCCCGAAGCGGTCGCGCAGCACGCGACGCGAGCCCGCCTGCCCCGACAGGTGCGCGTTGAAGGCCAATTCGATGCCCTCTTGCCCGCGGTCTTCGACGTTGGTGAAGCCGACCACGTGCGCCAGCGCCTCGCCCTCTGGGTACTGGCGCCGGTACTCTTTGCGAAAGTGGATGCCCTCGATCCCCAGCGCGCGCACCTGCGCCGCGACCGACTGATCGAGCTGGCGCCGCAACCAGACGAAGGTTGGGTGCCGGTCGAGTCGGCGCTCGAGCTCGGCTGGGCTCAGATCCAGCAAGCGCGCCAGTTCGGGCATTTTTGGGTGCTGGCGGTCGATGTTTTCCGGGATCGCCCAGACGCTTTGCGCCACCACGCTGGTGGCCAGAATCAGGCCATTGCGGTCCAGCACCCGGCCGCGGTTGGGCGGCAGCTCCAGCGTGCGCTCGAAGCGGATCTCACCTTGGCGCTGGAAAAATTCGTTGCCAAACACCTGCACGTAAGCGGCGCGTGCGCCCAAGCCCAAAAAGACGAGCGCAAAACCGGCCACGATCAGGCGGCTGCGCCAGACCGGGGTGGCGCTGGTGAGCAAGGGGCTGGAGCCGTAGGCGATGGCGCGCTTCATGGCCGCGGCTCCGGTCTGCGGGCGGGGACGGATGAGGCGGGCGCCGCCACCGGCCCGAGCAGGCGCTGCACCGGCCCGGCGGCGCCGCCTGCCGGCAAAATCAGTACCTCGGTGATGCCGGGGTGGATCGGGCGCATCTGCAGGTGCTGACTGGCCAATCGCTGCACCCGCGCCGGCGCCGCCAGGGTGCGCTTTTGCACCTGCAGCTGCTCGTGCTCCGAGGCCAAGCGGTCGGCGGCGGCGTTGGCGCGCTCCAGCGCCACGAACAGGCGCCGCGCTTCGTACTGCTGATGCACCAAGCTCAGGGCACTGGCCAGCAGCGCCAGCAGCAGCAACAGGTTGAGGCGCAACATCATGGCAGCGCCTCCCACGCCAGCGCGCTGCGCTGGGCCAGGCGCAGCACGGCGCTGCGCGCGCGCGGATTCGCCGCCACCTCGGCGGCACTGGGCAGCACGCGCTGCACCTGCGCCAGCGCCAAGGCCTTGGGCGCGGCCAGCGGCTGGCGCCGGTCGTAGGCGTCTTTGGCGTGCTGGGCCATGAACTGCTTCACCAGCCGGTCTTCGAGCGAATGAAAGCTGATCACCACCAGCCAGCCGCCGGGCTTGAGCACGCGCAGCGCCGCCTTCAGCGCGTGTTGCAGCTCCTCAAGCTCGGCGTTGATGAAAATCCGAATAGCCTGAAATGTGCGCGTTGCAGGGTCCTTGCCCGGCTGGCGGGTTTTGACCGCGCCAGCCACGATTTGGGCCAGCTCGGCGGTGGTTCCAATAGGGCCCCGTTCCTGTCGGCGACGATCAAGCGCCTTTGCAATCGATTGAGCAAACCGTTCTTCGCCGTATTCACGTATCACCTCTGCTATTTCTGTAACTTCTGCCGTGGCCAGCCACTCGGCTGCGCTCTGGCCCCGGGTGGGGTCCATGCGCATGTCCAAGGGGCCGTCGTGGCGGAAGGAAAAACCCCGGCTGGGGTCGTCGAGCTGGGGTGAACTCACCCCCAGATCCATCAAGATGCCGTCGGCGCTGGCCTCGGGCTGCTCGGCCAGCGCGGCAAAACCTTGGTGGTGCACCGCGTGCAGCCGGGCGTCGCTGGCCGCCAGCTGCTGCGCCGCGGCAATCGCCTGCGGGTCTTTGTCGTACACCGCCAGCCGCCCAGCCGCCGACAGGCGCGCCAAAATGGCCCGCGCATGACCGCCGCGGCCAAAGGTGGCGTCGATGTAGCGACCGTCTGCTTGCACGTGCAGCGCTTGGACTGCTTCGTTCAACAAGACGGTGCAATGGGCTAGGGGCGGTTGCACCAGCGGCCCCTTAGAAAGAAAAGTCCTTCAGGGCCTCGGGCAACTCGCCCTGCATCGCCTGCGCCTCCTGAGCCGCGTAGGCTTGGGCGTCCCAGAGCTCGAAGTGGTTGCCCATGCCCAGCAGCACCGCCTCTTTGTGCAGGCCGGCAGCGGCGCGCAGCTCGGGCGCGATCAGCACGCGCCCGGCGCTGTCGAGCTCGCAGTCCATGGCGTTGCCCAAGAAAATGCGCTTCCACCACTGCGCCGACAGCGGCAGCGCGGCGATGCGCTCGCGAAACTGCTCCCACTGCGGGCGCGGAAACAGCATCAGGCAGCCGTGCGGGTGTTTGGTGACGGTGAGCTGCCCAGCGGCGCACGCGCCCAGCACCTCGCGGTGCCGCGTGGGCACCGCCAAGCGACCCTTGGCGTCGAGACTGAGAGAGGAAGCACCTTGGAACACAGCGGAATGGCCTTATGACCCACTTATCACCACAAAAACACACTTTTCACCACTGTAGCACCAAATCGCAGCCACGCCTAGCCCGCGTTACACTTTTTTCAAATAAAATCAAGCCTCTAGGCTCAAATTAAGAGCCCGATTGAAGGCAAAAATCGAGCTTAATGAAAGACTTACAAGCCACTTCAAAAGTTTTTGTGAAGGTTTTTGGCGCCCGGAGCGGCTCCAGCCAGCCGACCGCGCTGGCGCGGCACCGCCGAGGGCGGCGCCAGCGCGACTAAACGCGCAGCGCGTGCATGGAATACAGCGGCGCACCGCTCCAAGGCAGGGTCAAGGCCTCGGCGGCCCAGCCGAACGCCCCGTAGCACTCGGCGACGCTGCGCGCGGCGCACCACGGGCGCAGGCGCGGGTGCGCTTGCAGCAATTCCTGGGGGGAGCGCAGGCCCCAAGAAAACTCAGCCCCGCTCGGTCCCACGCTGAGGCTGTGGCGCGCTTGGCCAATGCCCAGGTGCGACACGGCATCAAGCACCAACACCGAATCGGGCGGGGCGCGTTCGGCAAACTCGCGCAGCAGCGCCCGCACCCGCTCGGGCGGTAGGTACATCAGCACCCCCTCGCAGAGCAGCCACAGCGGGTTACCGGCGCCCCAGCGCTCCAGCTCCAGCGCGTCCCACCAGCCGTCTTGGGCCATGTCCACGTTGGCGTTGCTGCGCCGCGCATTCTGGGTCGGCAGCAGCTGCTCACGCAAGACCCGCACCTCAGGCAGATCGGCGTCGATCCAGCGGTTGCTGCCGTTGTCGAACCACTGAAAAGGGTTTGACAACCCGCAACCCAGACTCACCCCGGCGGCGCGCGGGTAGCGGGCAAAAAACGCCTGTCCCCAGGCTTTGAGCACGCGCGTGCGCCAGAGCACGTTGAGCATCACCAAATGGTCTTGCAGCAGCGGCCCGACCTCGGTCTGCAAGCAGTCCAGCAAGTGCGCTGCGTCGGCGTCGTGGCAGTCCAGCCACGGGTAGCAGCGGGCGCCGTAGGCGCGCGCCACCAACGGGATCAGCAGGGTGGCGCGCACGGCTTGCAGCCGCGTCTGGCGCAGCAAGCACTCCGGTGGCACGGCACCGGGTGGGCAATGGCTGCGGCCGCAGCGCCTGAGACTGGTCTCCATGCCCCCATGTTACGCCCAAGCGGCGCCGCGCGCTACAAAATATAGCGCGACAAGTCCTCGTTGCGGCTCAAGGCCGCCAGCCGCGCATCGACCATGGCGGCATCGACCACGACCTCGGTGCCGCTCAGGCGCGTAGCGTCGAAGCTCACCTCGTCGAGCAGGTGCTCCATCACCGTCGCCAAGCGGCGCGCGCCGATGTTTTCGGTGCGCTCGTTGACCTCAAAGGCGATCTGCGCCAGCCGCGTGATCGCGTCTGGGTTAAAAACCAGCGTCACGCCCTCGGTCGCCAGCAGCGCCTGGTACTGGCGCACCAGGCTGGCGTGGGTCTGGGTGAGGATGGCCTCGAAGTCGGCCACGGTGAGCGACTGCAGCTCGACCCGGATGGGCAGGCGCCCTTGCAGCTCGGGGATCAGGTCGCTGGGCTTGCTCAGGTGGAAGGCGCCGCTGGCGATGAACAGGATGTGGTCGGTCTTGATCGGGCCGTATTTGGTCGACACCGTGCAGCCCTCGACCAGCGGCAGCAGGTCGCGCTGCACGCCTTGGCGCGAGACTTCGGCGCTCGACTGGCTGTCGCTGCGGCTGGTGACCTTGTCGATCTCGTCGATGAACACGATGCCGTTTTGCTCGGCGCTCTGGATCGCTTGCAGCTTGATCTCTTCTTCGTTGAGCAGCCGCCCGGCTTCTTCGTCGATCAGCAGGCGGCGCGCTTCGGCGATTTTGAGCTTGCGCGTCTTGCGCTTGTGGGCGCCCAGTTGCGAGAACACGCCGCGCAACTGCTCGGCCATTTCCTCCATGCCCGGCGGCGTCATGACCTCGAGCTGCGGCTGCGTGGCGGCGAGCTCGATCTCGATCTCGCGCTCATCGAGCGAGCCCTCGCGCAGCTTTTTGCGCAACACCTGGCGCGTGGCGTTGTCGCGCTCGGGTTCGCTCGACAACGGGCCCTCGTGCCGCGGCGCAGGCAGCAGCGCATCGAGCAGGCGCTCTTCGGCGTTGTCTTCGGCGCGGGCGCGCACCTTGAGCGCGGCCTGCTCGCGCGCTTGCTTGACGGCGATGTCCACCAGATCGCGCACGATGCTGTCCACGTCTTTGCCGACGTAGCCGACTTCGGTGAACTTGGTGGCCTCGACCTTGATGAATGGCGCCCCGGCCAGCCGCGCCAGCCGGCGCGCGATTTCGGTCTTGCCGACGCCGGTGGGGCCGATCATTAGGATGTTTTTGGGCGTGATCTCGGGCCGCAGCTTGGGCTCGACTTGCTGGCGGCGCCAGCGGTTGCGCAGCGCGATGGCCACGGCGCGCTTGGCGGCGGTTTGGCCAATGATGTGCGCGTCGAGCTCGGAGACGATCTCCTGCGGGGTCATGGCAAAGGACATGGCTTAGAGCACCTCGACGGTGTGGTTCAGGTTGGTGTAGATGCACAGCTCGCCCGCCACCTGCAGCGACTCGCGCACGATCGCTTCGGCGCCCAGCTCGGTGTGCGCCAGCAGCGCGCGCGCTGCCGCTTGGGCATAGGCGCCGCCCGAGCCGATGGCCACGATGCCGTGTTCGGGCTCGAGCACGTCGCCGTTGCCGGTGATGATCAGGCTGGCGCTGCGGTCGGCCACGGCCAGCATGGCTTCGAGGCGGCGCAGCACGCGGTCGGTGCGCCAGTCGCGCGTGAGCTCGATGGCGGCGCGCTGCAAGTGGCCTTGGTGCTTTTCCAGCTTGGCCTCGAAGCGCTCGAACAGCGTGAAGGCGTCGGCGGTGGCGCCGGCAAAACCGGCCAGCACCTGGTCGCGGTAGAGCTTGCGCACCTTGCGCGCCGTGCCCTTGACCACGATGTGGCCGAGCGTGACCTGGCCATCGCCGCCGATCGCCACCTGCACCCCAGCCGGGGTGAGGCGGCGCACGCAGACGATGGTGGTGCCGTAGAGCAGGGCGGGGTCGTGGGATGGAGTGTTCATGTACAAGGCTTTAATATTGTCTCAAGCGCAAAGTGGCGACTTCATTGATGCCCACCGTGTGCAAATAAGCGGCCAACAGCCTTGAGAGCCCATGCAGCTCCACCGCCACGCCGCGCTGGCGCGCCGTGAGCAGGCACTGCATCAGGGCGCTGGCGGCCACCAGATCGACGCGCAGCAGGCCTCGGCAGTCGAGTATGAAGGGCGTACCGGGCGGGTGTTGCACCAGCGCAGCGTCGAGCGCGCCCAGCAGATCGGCGTTGCCCGCACCCAGCTGGCCCGACAGGGTGGGCGCGGCTTGCGACAACAGGGTCAAGGCGGCGGGCCAATCGGCATGGTGCGTGAGGCCAAATTCGGCTTGTGCGTTGGCCCGCTCTGCTGGCAGATCGGGCCATGCCAGGGGCTCGAGTGCAGCGGCCGCACCAGCTGCAAGCGGCTGCGGGGGCGCTGCTTCAGCACGTGCCGAAGCCGTGCCTGCAGACCCAGCCGGCAAGCTGTCGGCAGCCACACAACGGCACTGGGGCTGCACCCACTCCGGCGGCAGCACGCCGTAGGTGACGCAGTAGTCGAGTGCGGCCAAATCGAATTCGTCGCGCCGTCGCATCAGGCACAGCAGCGCCAGCCGCAACTGCCACCAGATGGCGTCGTTTTCGCTGCGGCCAGAGGGCGTGCTGGCTTTGAGGCGACGGCGCAACACCGCCGCCCCGACCATGCGCAGATCGAGTGGGCGCTGCAGCCACCCCTGCACCAGCACCAGCAAAGCCCGGGCCGCAGGCAGGTCGGCCGAGAGCAAACCGGTCCAGTCCAACCACTTGGACGAACCCGGAGCCGCCATGGTTTGCTCCAGTGCCGCCACGGCCTGAAGATCGAGAAACAACGGGCACACCCAGCTGCTGTCCTGCGTGCCTGATGGCTCCGTTTGCGTGGACGGATGCAGCACACGCCCGGCCTCGGTGGGCCAGCGTGGCACCGGGGTACCAAAGCGATCGGCAAACTCTGCTGCCAGTTCATCAAAGGGCTCAACCTCGCCGCGCGCATGGAAAAAATCCAGCAAAGCCATCGCAGCCACCCGCGCCGCAAGTGAAAGCGGTTTTTGCACCATCAGGGCGCGCAAGGCGCGCTCCACCGCAGCATCCTTGCCTAGTGCAAAGGCCTGCGCCGCCTGCGTCAGCTCGGGTTCGCTCAGGGCGGCTGACAATTCCTGCACCGTGAACGGCTGATCCTCGCTCACGACATCGATCGGCAATGCCGCAGCTGGCTTGGCGCGTGCGCGCAAATGCTTTGACTGCGACAAATCGCGCTCGAGGGTTTGCGCTAGGCGGGTGGAGGCTATGCGTGCGCCGCCAGCCTCTGGCCCCAGACCGCGCTGCAACCAGTGCTGCGACATCTGCGACTCGATGCGCGCGATCTCGTTGATGGTGCGGTTTCTGAACGCACCCGGCCCGACATCGAGCTGCAGCGAGGACGACAAGGGGGACAGAGTTGACAGGTCGCTCAAGCCCGAGCTCGGGGCTGGCAAACCGTCCCGCTCTTGTGCCACCCAGCGCGCACGCATGAGCTCGCGCAAGTGGTTGAGTTCGTCGTTGCGCACCGCATCGTTGCGGCGCTTGCGCGCCACGGCGGCCTTGAGCAATTGGCGTTCGGAATCACCCCCTGCGGCAGCAGATGGCTCGGGCAACGCGCTGGGCGGCGTCGAAGGCCGAACGATCGCGCCGACGCGATCCAACCAGCTTCGCGGAGGTGGGGCATTCTGACTCATGGCGGCCCGGTCACTGCGCCCGCTTTGCCAGCGCCGTCTTTAATCGCCAAACAGCTTTTGCTTGAGCTCGCGGCGCTGCTGCGCCTCGATCGACAAGCTGGCTGTGGGGCGCGCCAACAGCCGGCCGACGCCGATCGGCTCACCGGTTTCGTCGCAGTAGCCGTAGTCACCCGAGTCGATGCGAGCGATCGACTGCTCGATTTTCTTCAATAGCTTGCGCTCGCGGTCACGGGTGCGCAGCTCGAGCGCGTGCTCTTCCTCAATGGTGGCGCGGTCGGCCGGGTCGGGTACCACCGAGGTGTCTTCGCGCAGGTGCTCGGTGGTTTCACCGGCGTTGACCAGGATGTCGTGCTTGAGCTGCTGCAGCTTGCGCTTAAAGTAGGCCAGCTGCACCTCGTTCATGTACTCGGCATCGGGCATGGCCAGCACGTCGGCGTCGGTGAGCTGCTCGAGCGGCACGGTTTTCCAGTTGTTGCTCAGCTTGGGGTTTTTTTTCGGCGTCGTGGGGGTGATGGCCACCAGCACGCGCTCGGGGCTGGGGCTGAACACCGCTTTGGCAGCCCCCGGGTCGTGCGAGGGCTCCACCGTTTGGCTCATCTGGGCCTGCATGGCGGCCTGGGTGGCGCGCTTGTTGACCGACGGTTGCCGCACTTCGCTGCCGGCCTTGAGCACCTCGTCGGGTGCGGCCGGTTGGTCGGTTTTGACACCGGTCTTGGGGCCAGTCTTGGTGGGGCGCTTGGCAGGCGCGGCGGCAGCTGTCTCCACTGCCTCTGCAATCGGGGCGGGGTCTTTCACTACAGGTTTCCTCTCTGGGGCCGCGATGGCGGCCGATGCGCGTTTTGGGCCCCCAGCAGCGCCAGCAGGCACTGCAGCCGGCGCTGGTCCGGGGGCGGGAGCGACAAAAGCCCCGGATTGTACGGCCAGACCAGGGGCAGCTTTGGGGCTTGGCTCTGGGGCGGTTTTGGCGCCGGATGCAGCTGCAGCTACAGGTGTGGCCTGGGCCGTCGGCACCGGAGCCGCTGCAGCGGCGTAGGGCCAATTGGCGTAGCGGTTGCTCGGATTCATGGCGGTAGTCCTCCTGCGGTGCCCGGCGGTGTTCAAACCAGTGCTTGCTCCAGCCCTTGCACCAGAATGTCGCGCGGCAAGTCGATGCCGATGAACACCATCTTGCTCTGGCGCACCTCATCGGGCTTCCACTCGGGCCCGAGGTCGGAGCCCATGAGCTGGTGCACACCCTGAAAAATCACCTTGCGCTGGGTGCCTTGCATGTGCAGCACGCCTTTGTAGCGCAACATATTGGGCCCATAGACCTGCACGATGGCGCCGAGGAAATCCTCGAGCCGCGCCGGGTCAAAGGGCCGCTGCGCCCGATAGACGAAACTCTGCACGTCGTCATCGTGGTGGTGGTGATGGCCGTGCGAGGCTTCGTGTCGGTGCGAGGGATGGTCGCAGTCGGGGCCGTGTTCGTGGCCGTGTTCGTGGGCGCAGTCGGGGCCGTGCACGTGGCCGTGATCGTGCGGCTCGGGCTGCTGCTCGTGCGGCTCGGTGCTGCGCAGAAAATCGGGGTCGATCTCGAGCTTGGCGTTGAGGTTGAAGCCGCGCAGGTCGAGCACTTTGCTCAGCGCCACCTGGCCGAAATGCACCGCCTCCATCGGGGCCCGCGGGTTCATGTGTTTGAGCCGGTGCTGCAGGGCCGCCAGCGCCCCCGGGCTGACCAGCTCGGCCTTGCTGATGAAGATCTGGTCGGCAAAACCCACCTGGCGCCGCGCCTGCTGGTGGGCGTCGAGCTGCGCCCCGGCGTGCACCGCATCCACCAGCGTGATCACGGCGTCGAGCAGGTAGCTCTCGGCCACCTCGTCGTCCATAAAGAAGGTTTGCGCCACCGGCCCCGGGTCGGCCAAGCCGGTGGTCTCGATCACCACGCGCTCGAAATCGAGCTCACCCCGGCGCTTTTTCGCGGCCAGGTCGCTCAGGGTGCTGCGCAGGTCTTCGCGGATGGTGCAGCAGATGCAGCCGTTGCTCATCTGGATGATCTGCTCGGTCGTGTCGGAGACCAGAATCTCGGCGTCGATGTTTTCGGCGCCAAATTCGTTTTCGATCACGGCGATTTTTTGCCCATGCGCCTCGGTGAGCAGGCGCTGCAGCAGGGTGGTCTTGCCCGAGCCCAGAAAGCCGGTCAGGATGGTGGCGGGAATCAAGGACATGGATGGCTCACAGCAGCAACACAGGGGCCGACAAGGCCGATAAAGCCCAGCCTATATCGGACGGGATGGATCGGGGCTGGCACCAAGCGCCAGGCACCAGACCGATCAACCGGCCAGTGTAGTGCAGTTTCAGCTTTAGCGCGTGGTTTTGCGCGCGCGCGGATGCGCGGCTTCGTAGGCGCGGCTCAGGTGCTGAAAATCGAGCCGGGTGTAGACCTGGGTGCTGGCGATGCTGGCGTGCCCGAGCAGCTCTTGCACGGCGCGCAGGTCGGCGCTCGATTGCAGCACGTGGCTGGCGAAGCTGTGGCGCAGCATGTGCGGGTGCACCCGGCCCGCCAAGCCCGCGCTGGCGGCGAGCGCTTGCAGCTGCCGCCGCGCCACCTGGGGCGTGAGCCGCGCGCCGCGCGCACCCACGAACAAGGCCGCCGCACCTGCGTCCAGCCCCGCCTGCGCACGCGCCGCCAGCCACTGCGCCAGCGCCTGCAAGGCAGCGGCGCCCACCGGCACCGTGCGCCACTTGCCGCCCTTGCCCAGCACCTGCACCTCGCCCGCTTGGGCATCGACCCAGCCCAGTGCGGCGCTGCTCGGGCGCACGTCGAGCCCCAGCGCTTCGGCGATGCGCAAGCCGCTGCCGTAGAGCAACTCCACCAGGCAGTGGATTTGCAGCACCTGCCAGTCAGGTGCCGTGGCGGCCACCGTTGGGCCAGCGGCTGCTTCGCTTTCTGTGCCTTCAGCGCGGCCCTCTTTGCGGGCAGGGCCGGCAGACTGCGGCAGGTGCGCGGCCAAGCGCAGCGCGCGTCGTGTACGTCCAATGCCTTGGGCAAGGGCTGCGCCGCCTTGGGCGCGCGCACCGCCTGCAGCGGGTGCGCCGCGATCACCTCTTGGCGGCCCAGCCAGGTAAAAAAGCCGCGCCAGCACGATAGCACCAGCGCGATGCCGCGCGGCTGCCGACCGCTGGCGCGCAACTGCGCCGCCCAGCGCCGCGCATGGGCTGGGCTGACGCTGGCCCAACCCAAACCCTCGGCTGCACAGCGCTGCGCCAACCCTTGCAAGTGGGTGGCGTAGAGCGCTTGGGTGCGGGGCGCGAGCCGTTTTTCGACCCGGATGTGCAGCAGGTAGCGCGCCAGCCAGTCGGCATCGGTCGAGTTCAAGTTGGGGGCCGATTCGGGACCAATCGATCCGCACGGAAGCGCCGCGCCTGCTGGCGCCTGTTTCGGGTTGCGCATGGGGGGCTGGCGCGCCACGATGCCCTCTCGTGCCGCAGTGTCTCTCAGGCGGTGCCGATCGGCGCACGCAAGCGGCTCAGGGCCGCGGCCGCCAGCTCGGCGATGCGCTGCAGGAAATCGGTGCCCATATCGTTTTGGAAGCGCAAGGGGTCGTCGGAGGCCAGCAGCAGCAGGCCAAAGCAAGGCTGGCTGGCAGCGGTGCGCAAAGGCAACAGGGCCAACGAAGCCGCCGCTTGCGTGGGGAGCAGCCACTGCGTCACCTCAAAATCCCGGTTCGGGCCGCAGTAGGGTTGCTGCAGCGAATCGGCCAAGGCCCGCGCCGCGGGTGTCACCCCGAGGCAGTACGGTGCCCCGGCATGGGTCGGGCTCAAATCCCACAGGCGCAGTGCCACCTGGGGCAAGGCAAAATCGGTCAGCAAGCCGTTTTGCAACACCTCGGGCAGATCGGTGGCGTTGGGCACCGCCAGCAGACGGCGCGTCCAGTGGTGCAACAAGCCCTCGATGCGCGCGTTCTCGGAGCCATGGCGAATCATGTCGGCCGCCTTGAGTTCGAGGTGGCGGATCTTTTCGCGCAGCAGCTCGGCCTGACGCTCTTGCAAGCTGACAGCGCGCTGGCTGTGCGGACTGGTCAGCTGCACGTGCGCCAGCACCTCGGCATGGCGCTCAAAAAAATCGGGCGTGTTGAGCAGAAACTGAGCGATGTCGTCTTCGGTGATGGGAGGTACGGGCTGCACAGGCAATTTCCTTTGATGATAAAACCGGGCGCGCCTTGGCAACGCCCTGGGCGGTGTAGGATGGCGCGTCAAGGCATAAAGACGCGATTTTCCGCCAAGCGCCCAGCCGCTGCAGGCCTGTCAAGACCTGCAAGACCGTTCAAGGCCGCTCGGGCAGGTCCGGCAGATCGATCACCCCCTCGTACACCGTCTCGGCCGGGCCGATCAACTGCACGGAAGCAGCCAGGCCGTGGCGCGACAGCGGCCATTCGATGCGCAGGGTGCCGCCGGGCAACTCTACCTCGACGGCTTCGTCGAACCAGCCATGCCGGATGCCGGCGACCACCGCCGCACAGGCTCCGGTGCCGCAAGCCAACGTTTCGCCCACCCCGCGTTCATAAACCCGCAAGCGCGCCTGCTGGCGCCCCAGCACTTGCAAAAAGCCGACGTTGACGCGGCGCGGGAAGCGGGGATGGTTTTCGAGCCAAGGCCCCCACTGCGCCACCGGTGCCTCGGCCACCGAGGCCACGCGCAGCAACGCATGCGGGTTGCCCATCGACAGCACCGACAGCTCGACCTGCTCCTGTTGAGGGGTCGGGGACAGATCGGCCGGCAGCGCCAGCGGCCACACCTGCCAGCCACCCTGCGCACGCGGCTGCAAACCCGCAGCGTCGAAAGGGATGCGCTCGAGCTCGAACACCGGCGCCCCCATATCGACCCCGACCCGGCCGTCGCTGCCCAAGCGCAACTCCAGCACACCGGCGGCGGCTTGCACCCGCAGCGTGGGGCGCGGGCTCAGGCCGCGCTCGTGCACGTAGCGCGCAAAGCAGCGCGCGCCGTTGCCGCAGTTTTCCACTTCGCCGCCGTCGGCGTTGTGGATCGCGTAGGCGAAATCGACGCCCGCGTGCGGCGCGGCGCGCACGCTCAAAATCTGGTCGGCCCCGACGCCAAAGTGCCGGTCGGCCAGCAGGCGGTACTGCGCCGGCGTGAGGCCCAAGCGGCCACGGGTCTCGTCGAGCACGACAAAGTCGTTGCCCGCACCCTGCATTTTGGTGAACGGAATGCGCATGGGCGCATTATCGGCCAGCCGCCGCCCAACTTGGGACCCCCACTCGGGCCTTTGCCGGCCGCTGCGGGCTGCGACTGCGCCTTAGCGCGCGGCCTCTGCCATGAACATCTCGACGCGGCGGTTTTGCGCCCGGCCGGCCGCGGTGTCGTTGCTGGCCACCGGCTCGCGCGCGCCACGGCCGTCGATGCTGATCGCGCCCATCGGCACACCGCGCGCCACCAAGTAGTCGCGCACGCTGGCGGCGCGGTTGATCGACAGCGGGTTGTTGATGGCGTCGGTGCCGGTGCTGTCGGTGTGGCCGATGATGCGCACGCGCGCTTGCGGGTTGCGCAGCATGCCTTGGGCAAAGGTGTCGAGGATCGGGCGGAAGTTGGGCTGGATGTCGGCACGGCCCACCGCAAACGAGACGTCGCTGGGGATGTGGAGCTTGAGCTCGTTGTCGGCGGTGCGCGTGACCTCGACCCCGGTGCCGCGCGTGCTTTCCTCCATGGCGCGGCGCTGCTCTTCCATGCGCGTGGACCAAATGTGGCCACCGATGGCGCCCACGCCGGCGCCGATCACGGCCCCGCGCAGCGCACCGTCGCGGCCGTCGGCGGCGGCGCCGATCACGGTACCGGCCACGGCACCGATGGCGGCGCCGCGAGCGGCGCCTTGCTGGGTTTCGGTCATGGTGGCGCAGCCGGCCGTGAGCACCACAGCGGCGGCCAAAGCGGTGTAGGCGGCATAAGGGGCGAAGCGCATGGTTTTTCCTTGGCAGTTGACAATGCTGCCATTATCAGCCCAGCAATGCCGCACTGCTTGGCCCCCAGACCCAAATTTACAGCCCTTACGATTGCACACCTTTGCCGGCTATTGCCGCCCATCTCTTGGTGACGCCCCAACCGCGCCACCCGCACAACCCGCGCACCATTCCCTGATCCGACCATGATCCACCCCCTGCCCTTGCACGACCCGCCCGACTGGCAACACGAACAACCCGTGGCGCTGCGGCCCCATGTGCTGCGCCTGACGGCTCCCAACGCCGGGCTGATGACCGGCCCCGGCACCAACAGCTACCTAGTCGGCGCGCCCACCAGCGGCTACTGGGTGATCGACCCCGGACCGCTGGATGCCGCCCACGTGCAGCGCCTGTGGCAAGCCACCGCCGGCCAGATTTGCGCCATCGTCTGCACCCATTCGCACCCCGACCACTCGCCCGCCGCCTTGCCGTTGCAGGCGCTGTGCCGCCAAGGCCCTTCGGCGCAACGCCCAGCGCGCCCTTCTGCGCCGATCGCGCCGATCTTGGGCCTACCCAGCGCCCCCACGGCGCGCGAGCACAGTTTTTTCCGCCCCGACCGCACCCTGCACGATGGCGAGGCGCTGGAGCTGCCCCACCCCGACGGGCGCTCGGCGCCGCTGCGGCTGCGCGCCCTGCACACACCCGGCCACGCCGCCAACCACCTGTGCCTGCTGCTCGAAGGCGACGGCCTGTTGTTCAGCGGCGACCACATCCTCGAGGGCAGCACCACGGTGATCGAACCGCCCGACGGCGACATGAGCGCCTACCTCGATGCGCTCGATCGCTTGGCCGCGCTGTGCCTAGACGCGGGCGTGACCCACATCCTGCCCGCACACGGCCATGCGCTGGCGCAACCCCTGCAAGCCATCGAGCGGCTGCGCCGGCACCGCCTGCAGCGCGAGGCGCGGGTGCTGTCGGCCATGCGGGCGCTGCCCAAGGGCCAAATCGACGACTGGCTGCCCGTGGTCTATGCCGATGTGCCTGCGCACCTGTGGCCGGTGGCGCGGCGCTCGCTGCTGGCGCACTTGCAGCGCATCCAGGCGCTGGGCCTGTTCAAGCCTTGAGCCCGAACACCCGGTAGCGGTTGCGCCCCTCCTGTTTGGCCTGATACATGGCTTGGTCGGCGTGGCGCAGCAGGGTATCGGGGTCGGCCGGGTCGTCGGGCGCGGCCGGAAACAGCACCACCCCCACGCTGGCGCTCGAGGCCACCGCGTGGCCATCGATCTGCACCGGCTGCCGCAGCGCCTCCAGCAAGCGCTGCAACACCGGCTGCCACTCGTCTTCGTGGCTCAAATCGGCCAATAACAGCACGAATTCGTCGCCGCCCAGCCGAGCCAGCGTATCGGCGGCGCGCAAACCTTGTTGCAAGCGGCGCGTGATCTCGATCAAGAACCGATCGCCGGCGGCATGGCCCAGCAGGTCGTTGACCGGTTTGAAATTGTCCAGATCGAGGTAGCACACCGCCAAGCGGCTGTCCTGACGGCGTGCGCGCGCCAGCGCCACTTGCAGCCGGTCTTCGAGCAGGCGCCGGTTCGGCACCCCAGTCAGGGGGTCGTAGTGCGCCAGCCGGTCCAGCGCCTCGCGCTGCTGGCACAGCACGGCCCGCTCCGCCTGCAGCTCGCGCTTGATGCGCACCAAGCGCCGGGTATTGAACCCCAACCCCAGCGCCAGCAGCAGCACCAAGCTGCCACTCAG
>Ga0208101_10107_pt1 | contig 15212 bp, 13 predicted proteins | sample Subbioug_CSW11AC_FD_184823 | JGI IMG/M metagenome (GOLD analysis project Ga0208101, IMG submission 184823) | Serpentinite rock and fluid subsurface biosphere microbial communities from McLaughlin Reserve, California, USA - CR12Aug_CSW11AC (SPAdes) | ecosystem: Environmental > Terrestrial > Deep...
AGGACGCTTTGGACTGGTTTCTGTTTTACGCGATGCTACCTGAAGACGAGGAGCTAAGCGTAAAGCAGCAAGAGATACTTTACGCTACCTTTGCGCAAATCGAGGCCGCGATTGACCACCGCAATGAGAAGTTAATGGCCCATGTTCGAGGCTTAAAGACGCTTGAGAACAGGACTTTCTACGTGGGGCCAGAAAGTAAATTCCCAAACGGTTGCCGTTCCTGCTTGCTAGGGACAGGGCTAGGTGCCATACGTAAAACCAACAAATGCAACCTAGAGTGCCGTTTCTGTTACAACTACGGGCAGCTCGACGACATTCCTCCGGTCGGCGAGGGAATGTGGGAGGTTGGAGGCACTAAACTATATGAGAAGGACCTCCCCTTGCTGTTTTCTATTCAGAAGAAGCCCACAGGCATTGCTTACGTCTATCTTGAGCCATTTATGGAAATCGAAAAGTACCTGCCGGTCATCAAGAAGTTTAGCGATGCAGGCATTCATCAGCATATGTACACGAATGGCACTTTAGCCACAGAGCAAAGCTTGCAGGCAGTAGGAGAAGCAGGTCTTAATGAGTTACGTTTTAACTTAGGTGCCTCTCTATGTTCCGACCGAGTAATCGAAAATATGGGGCTGGCTAAAAAGTATATCGCCGGGGTAGGCATCGAAACACCCATGACGCCTGAATTTTATGAGCAGTTTTTTCAAAAGAAGGAGGCCATCTTGGCGACAGGCCTCGATTTTATTAACTGTGCAGAGCTACACCTAAATGAGAACAATATCGAAAACTACCTTGGCGAAAACATGTACATTTGTCGGCAAGGCTATATATCTCCGATTTGGAGCAGAGAACTCACGCTTAAATTCATGGCCGTAGCAGCAGAAGAAAACTGGGATCTGGCTGTTCATGATTGTTCAAACTACACTAAATTTGCCCGCGGTTTAAATCTCGGCACTAATCAGGGGATGTGGTTCGGGGCCAGTAACTATGCCTGTGAATTTTCACGGCTCCCGTACGAGGCCTTTTTGCCGATTCTACGCGACAAGAGCTTTCAGTTTATTGAAGAAGACGAACTGCCCGAGGGCTACAAGCCAGGGGATCTGGTTCTGTAGGGATTAATGCCCCGCTAGATGCGCAGGGAACCGCGGAAGCCGCGCACACCGTAGTAAGACTGCGCGCCGTTATGATATATGAAGACCTGGCCATAGCGGCGGTCGCCAAATAGCGCACCGCCGAGTTTTCTTATGTCGGGCGGCGTTTTTAGCCAGCTTGAGGTCTTGGTATCAAAATCGCCTAGTGTCTGTAGTTCGCGATACTCCGCCTCAGTTAGCATTTCAATGCCCATGGTTGCGGCCATATCCATAGCACTAGTTTCTGGCCTGTGCTCTTTCCTAGCTTCGAGTCCCGCGCGGTCGTAGCAAGTATTTCGCCGCCACGCTGGGGCCTCTGGAGCACAATCATAAAAGATGTACTCGCCCGTCAACTGATCAAATTTAACTAAGTCCGGCTCTCCGCCGGACTCTTCCATTTTATAGAGCGACCACAACTTTTCGCTCTTGGCCTCGAGCCTCGCTTGTACCTTAGACCACTCGCAGTCGCTATGGCGGCGCATGTTTCGCTCGAAACGCGCCTTAAGTGCACTAATGAGTGCCGCCTGTTGTTCTGGTGAAAGCTCGTGTCTTTCACTGTCCATAGTAAACCTCCCCTAGTCAGACTACATCTTGTACTTCCAGGTTAGGGTGGAGCACAGCAAGGCCCCGAAAAGGGCTAAGGCGCCCGCGCCCAAGAAAGCGGGGGTAAAGCTGCCTGTGGCATCATAGACGGCGGCACCAACTGCTGGCATAAAGGCACCAAAGGCGAGGCCCGTAAAAACTAAGCCGTAGTTAACGCCGAGGTGCTTGGTGCCAAAAACAGTCGCTGTCAAGGCGGGGAAGGTAGCTAGTACAACAGCCAGTCCCCAGCCGACGAGCGCTGCAGCGAGGTACAGAGTGACTAGGTTGACCGCGATGAGGTGGAACAAAACTAGCGTTACTGCTTGCAGAAGGAAGCTAGCCACCATTACTCGTACCACACCAAATTTATCGCTAAGGTAGCCGGCTACGGGGCGACCAAAGCCATTAAAGCCGGAGAAGACAGCCACAGCAGAGGCGGCTTCTACGGGAGTTAGGCCCATAACTAACCGCCCGAAGGGAGGAATAAGTGCGGCACAGAGCATGCCGCCGGCGATGACAGAGCCAAAAGCGAGCCACATAATCCAGAATACTGGCGAACGCAGGAGTTCGCTCGGAGTATAGTGTTTTTTGGCGCCAGCCTGGCTTGTGGTGGCCTTGGCTACCCATCCCGCAGGACGCCAACCCTCAGCCGGGTTGCGGAGCAGCCAGGCGGCCATTAAGCACATCGCAAAACTGATGACGGCGATGATAAGAAGGGTGCCCTCTATGCCCAGAGCGGGAATCATGGAGTTGGCCTTGATAGGTGCCACCACCGTGCCAGCTAACCCCACGCCCATCACGGCACAGGATATAGCGAAGGCAGGTATGTCAGGAAACCACTTGCGCACTGGGGGTGCGACGCAGGCGTAAATAGTGCCAGCACCCATGCCGCCCGTAAAACCATAGGTGAGAAAGAGCCACCAAGGGTAGGGGAGGCGGCTAACCATAGCTGCTAAACCAAACCCAAGGAAGATTAGTACCGCCCCCAGCAAGCAAGTCTTTTGTGGCCCGATGGTATCTTGCAGGCGACCCGCCGGCACCATAAACAAGGCAAAAACCAAGAAGAAAATAGTGAAGGGCATGGCGGCCTCAGCCGTCGACCACCCAAATCTTTCGACTAGAGGTAAAACCATCGGCCCCCAAGCGTAAGCCACCCCAGCCACAAAAGCGAGGACAAAACCGGCCAAGACAACGCTCCATCTGGTCCATTCGTGTTTGTTCATTACTTCTCTCCGACCTTCCTGGAACGCTGTGGACCGTTTATAGTTTGTCCATTTGTTCCGCATCGCTACTTTGGCACAGCCTACTGTGCCTAACATTAATTCCACATGTCGCTTTTAAATCCTGCCGTCCGGGGCTAGGCAACAAAACGAACAGCGCGGCTAGCCTCATGCCGCGCTGCTGTGACCATCTATCTTTTTTTAGCCCGTGCCGCACAAGCCAGCATCGCCTTAGCGACGTGCTGCTTGGCACGTTCCTCTGCTAACAGTTCATCGCGGGCCTCTATCGCCTCTATCAGGCCCAGATGTTCATCCCACGATGCACTTTGCCGCTCGGGCGAATCTAGGCTCACGTAGCGCAGACAGCTCAGTTGCGACGCATAGGTGTCCATTAGGCGAATTAAGCGTTCGCTACGGCTAGCGCGATTTAAAATGGCATTGAACTCAGCGAAGATGCGCGCATATTCCGCGAAATCGCCAAGAGGCGGTTTATGACGTTTAAGCTCTTTAAGTGCGGTAATTTCTTCTGGGGTGATGTTTTGAGCGGCGAGGCGCGCTACTAAACCTTCAAGCACCGAGAGGATGTTGTAGATTTCTAGGGCGTCTTCGATTTTGAGACCCACGACCACGGTCCCACGGCGTGGCACCGAGACGGCAATGCCGTCTTTTTCAAGCATGCGCAAGGCTTCGCGCACGGGCGTACGACTCACCTGTAGGCGATCGGCTACTTCGCTCTCTACGAGTCTCTCTCCGGGAGCCAAGTGGCCCATCATGATGGCGCTGCGCAAGCTTTCATACACGATGTCGCGAATAGGGCGCAAATCGGTAATCTCGATGGGGTACAGAGCCATTTACATCCTCCCTAACTACATGGACCAACCACACATTCATGGATAGCCGCCCGCATCTCAGCAAGAGGGGCCTTTATGCCGGTCCAGATTTCAAAAGCTGCCGCACCCTGATATATAACCATGCCCAAACCATTGGCGGTACGACAGCCCACTTGTTCTGCCTCCTGCAAAAGGCGAGATTTCAGCGGGTTGTATAAAATATCACAAACTACAAGGCGTTTGTCAAGCCATGCCGCAGGAAGGGGGGTTTGGTCTTCGTGGGGGTTCATGCCTACCGCGGTGGCGTTTACAAACACGTCGACTTGTGACAGGGCTGCCTGCGTTTCTCTCGGGTCTACAGACACTACCTCGGCACAGGCGGCAAGCTTGTTGACGTCCGCGGCGAGTTCCACCGCACGGTTGGTTTCTACGTCGGCGAGAAATATGCGCCGTGCACCGCGTAAGGCTAGCACCGTGGCTATAGCACGCCCTGCGCCCCCACAGCCCATGATAAAGAAAGAGCACCCGAGAATATTAATATTTAAGTCCTGGTGAAGAGAGGTGGCAAAGCCTACTCCATCGGTATTGTAGCCGATGAGCCTGCCCTCCTCGACCTTGACTGTATTTACGGCACCAATCACTAAAGCACTAGGCTCAATTTCATCAAGATGAGGCATGACGGCTATTTTGTTGGGCTTGGTGACGTTTAAGCCGGCAAAATTCATGCGCCGGATGCCCCGCAGTAGGTCGCCCAAGTCATCTACCTCGGCTTCGATGGGAAAGTAGAGGTAGTTGAGGTTGGCTGCGTGAAAGGCGCGGTTTTGCATGGTTGGCGAGAAACTTTGCTTTAGAGGCTTGCCTAGTAGGCCAATGAGCTTGGTGGTGACATCAATGGGGTTCATAACACTCCTCCTCACTTGCTAAAGCGCTGCCGCCAGGCAGTAATTTGCGCCTTCCATTCAACTTGGTTGAGCAACATAAAGACCATAAAGAACAAAAGTACGGCTGTCAATGGATTGGTGACAAAGCCGACCAAGAAGGCGCTGACATCGCCATGTACGAGAGCCATGGCTCGCCTGTAGTTAGCATCAATTAACGGGCTAAGAATGACGCCGAGCACCATGGGGGCCAAGGGGTAACCATACATTTTGAGAAAATACCCGAAGACACCAAAGGCAATCATCCAGTAGACATCAGCGACATTGTTATTGATGGTGTAGCTGCCAACAGCTGAGAGTACGATGACAATGGGGATAATTACGGCTTTAGGAATTTCGACGATGCGGCTAAATAGACGAATGCCCGACATGCCAAAAATATAGAGGAAGATGTTTGCGAGTACGAGCGACCCCACCATCATCCAAAAAAACTCGGGCTGTTCCTTCATAAGCAAGGGGCCTGGGCGCAGTCCATGAATCATCAGTGCGCCGATTAGTACCGCGGTCACCGAGTCCCCCGGAATTCCTAAAGTCATCATGGGTATAAAGGCCCCACCGATGGCCGCATTGTTCGCCGCCTCGGGGGCTACCACGCCTTCCCAAGCTCCTTCGCCAAAGGGGCGGCTCGGGTTCTTGACGGTACGTTTGGCATGATCGTAGGCCATTAACGCGGCGATATCGCCACCCGTGCCAGGCAAGGCGCCGATAATGGTGCCAATGACGGAGCAGCGTAGTGCTAATGGCAGATTTTTAAGCACCAACTTAAGGTCTGGTACTATGCGGTCGATTTTTTGTTTGACAGGCGCAATTTTAAAGTGTAGTTGGTAAAGCCCCTCGGAGAGGCCAAAAAGGCCAATCATGGCCACGACAAAGCTAATGCCCCCGAGCAGTCTGGGCTGCCCGAAAGTAAGGCGCGGCTCGGCAGTAAAAGGATCCATGCCGACCAAGCCAACCAAGATACCGATAGCAGCCACTAAGAGGGCTTTGGCTAAAGAGCCGCGGCTCAAGCTCCCTACCAGCAACATACCCATGAGAGCGAGCAACAGGTAGTCGCGCGGTGCGAAGCTTATGGCCAAGTTGGCGACGAGGGGCGAAGCTACAGCCAAAACAACAATGCCAAAAAAAGTGCCGATAACAGACATGGTAGTCGCCAGCCCCATGGCTTTGCCGGCCTCTCCTAAACGCGCTAGGGGGTAGCCATCTAGCCCCGTGGCTACTGCGGAAGGAGCACCAGGAATATTTAATAGGATGGCAGAACGGCTGCCGCCATAGACTCCACCGACATAGATGCCTACCATTATGGCTAGTGCGGGGAAAACATCCCAAGTATAGGTAAATGATAGTAGCAGTGAAACCGCCATGGTAACAGATAATCCTGGTATCGCTCCGATGTAGATACCAACGAACACGCCAATTGCCACAAAGAAAATGAGCTCAATACTAAGAAAAGGTATTAAGAAGCCCTGAAGACCGAGCACTTCCATCCCTCCTGCCTATGGTAAGACCACCTCAAAGAGAAACGTAAACACAACAACAATGACCAGCACTGTGCCGAGGGAAATAATCGCTTTTTGGCGGAGATTGTTTTTGTCGAGAAAAAACATGGTGCCGAGTAAAAAAAGAAAGGTTGAGATGGCAAAGCCAAGGTGCACCAGTACGAGTCCATAGACAATGACCGCAGATAAAAGCAGTACCACATCACGCGAGAAGAGGTAGCTTATCGCTCCCGCAATATTATCACGGTGTAGTCGTCTCGCCTGTATAGCGAGGGTAATCACTAAGAGTATCGCGCCCACCACCATGAGCTGTGCTAGGGAGCCCGCCCCTGCAGGTATCCCTTGGAACACACCCCTGAGCTTTGCCGCTTGCTGCAACACGGCCAAGAGCAACAATAATAAGCCGCCGAGAAAAAACACTTCACCTGAACGTGCTCGTTCCTCATTCACAGACGTGACCCCCTTTTTGTGCCGTGAAAAAGGGGGGAAGTTACTTCCCCCCACCTGTAACTAGGGCCGTGCGATGTTAAATTTAGCGGGGGATTCTTTGGCTCCGCCGGCATCATAAATGAGCCAGGCCATGTGTTGCTGCCAACGGCTCATGTAGTCGCGTGCGGCATCGCCCGTTAGGCCAAGGCGAACTAAGCCGCGCTGTGTGGCGAACTCGACGAATCTGGGGTCGTTGTAGGCGGCCGTGAAAGCCTCGCGCAGCTCATTGACAATGGCCGCGGGGGTGCCCTTCTTGACATGCACGCCGTAAAAGAAACCAGCAACTTGTAGTAAGCTCTGTGCTTGGGGGCGTAGTTCGCCGAGGGCGGGCGTGTTGGGTATGGCGGCAAGGGTGTTGTTTGCTACCACCGCTAAAGCGCGCAGGGTGCCAGCCTGCACCTGAGGCGCTGCTGCTAGGATGGCGAGCCCAGTAACCTCAATATGGCCGCCGAGCAGGGCCGTAATGAGCGGGCCGTCCCCATCGAACGAAATCTGGTTAAATGTGACGCCTTCAATTTGCTTGAGAATCGCGGCTGAAACATAGGGCTGGCCGCCCACGCCGCTGATGCCGAGATTCACTCTGCCCGGGTTTGCTTTCGCCATTTCAATGAGCTGCTCATAGGATTGAATGGGGGAATCGGGCTTGACGACAATGACCGTAGGTCCTTGTACGGTGAGGATGATGGGCTCAAAGTCAGCGTAAGTTAGGGTGGATAGTCCGAGCACCTGGTAAAGCTGCGGGTTTTCGGCATGGAATAGCACATTGTACCCATCTGCTGGTTGGTCAAAGACATGTTGCGTGGCAATAGCGCCTGTCGCACCAGTTCTATTGGTCATGGTGATGCTCTGTCCGAGCTTAGTCTCGGCTATGGAGGCCAAGAGGCGAGAGGAGGTATCTGTGCCGCCGCCTGCGCCCCAAGCGATGGTTCCATCGATGCTGCGGCTAGGGAAGTCGCGGCCGCCTCCAACTAATTGACACCCGGTAGTAGCTACGACCATAATTCCGACGATGAATGCGATAGCGCCAAATCTAATCCATTTTGACAATTGATTCACTCCTTTTTATAGAGCCATAACTCTTTCTCTGTTTCAAGTTGCGGCATGAACGAGATAACATTGATTTCTTAGAATGACTTGATGTCTTTCGACATCGAAAGCCAAAGACCTGCCTTGATGACGGTAATGGCTTGCTGCCCATAATACATGAGGAATGACTTCATTGCACAATGGGTTAAAAAAGGGGGCGATTCTAGCTCACAAAGAAAACTCCCTCCTTAGTTTTTCACAAGGGAGAGAGTAGAGTGTTTGACTAGGTACCTATGGCGAAGTCTACCTTCTTAATATGTCTCAAGACCTGACAACAAGATACTCCTTGCTTCTATCTTCTTGCCTCTTGCTTCTTGAACTTCGGTGCAGCATGTATGGCTCTGTCGTCTAAGCCTAAGACGGCCTCAAGGAATGCTTCGGAGATGGTGGGGTGCGCATGGATGGTGCGCGCGATGTCGTTGACGGTGAGCTTATGCTCTACGGCTAACGCGGCCTCGTGGATGAGGGTGCTTGCATGAGAGCCGAGCATATGCACCCCAAGTACTTCTTTGGTTTGGCTATGGGCAATGACCTTGACGAGGCCCATTTCTTCGCCCATAGCTACTGCCTTGGAATTCGCCCCGAGCATAAACTTGCTGACTGAGACAGGGATGCCCCTCGCTTGTGTTTCCGCTTCGGTGAGACCTACAGTGGCGATCTCGGGCGAGGTAAATACTACAGCGGGCACGCAGTCGTAGTTGACGTGTCCACCTAGGCCCAAGATACCCTCAACACAGGCTTTGCCTTCCTCTGACGCAACATGAGCCAACATATGGCCGCCAATGACATCGCCGATGGCATACACACCGTTGACATTGGTCGCAAAATGCTTATCGACCTTAATGCCGTGTTTATCGTGTTCGACGCCGATAGCGGCGAGGTTAAGCCCCTCTACATTTATACTGCGACCTGTGGCGAGAAGGACCATTGCCGCGGTAAAGGACTCTGTGTGGTCCTTGCCCTCGGCCACAACTTCAAGCATCCCCTGGTCTAGCTGATTTATGGCTTGCACGCGCATGTCTGCTGACAACTTGACGCCTGCCTTGCGCAAGGCCATGTTGAGGCGCCCGACGATGTCTTTGTCGACTTGGTGGAGAATACGCGGCATGAACTCTACCACTGTGACGGCACTGCCAAAGGAACTAAAGATGCCGGCGAACTCCATGCCTATGACTCCGCCCCCAATGACAACTAGGCTTTTCGGTATTTCGCGAACGCCGAGCAGTTCGTTGCTGTTTACGACACCTGGGAGATCTCGCCCTAGGATGGGGGGTTTTGTGGGCACAGAGCCCGTAGCAATGATGATATGTTCAGCCTGTAGCTTGTACTCCGCGCCGCCATGGGGACGAATAATTAACTCGTGCGGTGCCGCAAAGGTTGCTTGCCCAGCGATGTACTCCACCTGGTGAGAGTGTAACAACTTGGCAATGCCGTCGCCTAGCTCCCTGACCACGCGATCTTTGCGCTCTTGTACTTTGGCCATGTCGATGGTGAAGCCGTTATGGATGACGCCAAACTCAGCGCTACGAGTAAGGGCGTGGATCACTTGGGCGTTCTGATACAGAGCCTTGGTTGGGATGCATCCCCAGTTGAGACATGTACCGCCCACGCGCTCTTTCTCAATGATAGTAACTTGTGCTCCGAGCTGGGCGGCACGAATGGCCGCCACATAGCCGCCCGGACCGGCGCCAATGATGACAATCTTCTGTTGCAAACGGCATCCTCCTCGCGCTGTGCGCTGTTTTGCTGTAGGCACGGGTAAGTCGCAGCGCAAAGCGAAGAGCTCGGCGCTAGGAGTATCTGAGTAGTGGCTGCCGCGCCGCCTTAACTTCATCGAGTCGGCCCACCACAGTGCTGCTAGGGGCACTCTTGACAAGTTCCGGGTTATTTTCTACCTCATCCGCTATTTTGAGCATGGCGTCGATGAAGGAGTCTAAAGTTTCCACCGCTTCAGATTCCACTGGCTCGATCATGATGGCCTCTTTGACGATCAATGGAAAGTAGACGGTCGGAGGATGAAAACCATAGTCCAGTAAGCGTTTAGCGATGTCAAGGGTGGAGCATCCCTTGGCTTTTTGTTTTTGCCCAGACAACACAAACTCATGCATGCAGATACGGTCGTAGGCGACATCGTAGCGGTCCTTGAGTTTGTTGAGCATGTAGTTAGAATTTAGCACTGCCATCTCCGAGACCTGCCGCAAACCCACAGGCCCCATGGAGAGGATGTAGGCGTAAGCCCGTACCAGTACGAGAAAATGACCGTAGAAGTTCTTGATGCGGCCGACTGACAGGGGGCGGTTGAAATCCAAAGAGTATTTTGCGCCGTCATACTCCACTGTCGGGCTGGGCAAGAAGGGTACAAGGCGCTCTTTCACTCCGATGGGCCCGGCGCCAGGTCCACCGCCGCCATGTGGGGTGGAGAAGGTTTTGTGCAAGTTGAGGTGCACCACGTCAAAGCCCATGTCGCCCGGGCGAGTAATACCCAAAATGGCATTGGCATTGGCCCCATCGTAGTACAGCAGTCCACCGCCAGCGTGCACTATTGTGGCGATTTCGACGATGTCTTTTTCAAATAAGCCGAGGGTATTGGGGTTAGTGAGCATCAGCCCGGCCACATCGTCTCCCATGAGGCGTCTTAGCTCGTCTAAGTCCACCCCACCTTGCTCGTTTGACTTGACCTCCACTGTTTCGTAGCCTGCTGCAGCCGCAGTCGCGGGGTTAGTTCCATGGGCGGAGTCTGAGACGAGGAACTTGGTGCGCTGCTGCTGACCATGGTGGCGATGAAAGGCCTTAATGGCCATAATGCCAGCTAGTTCGCCATGAGCTCCGGCCGCCGGCACCAGGGACATGCGTGCCATGCCGGTTATTTCGGATAGTAACTTATCTAGCCGGTAGAGTAGTTCGAGGATACCTTGGGACAACGACTGGGGCTGGTAGGGGTGGGAGTTAGTAAAGCCCTTTAGGCGTGAGACGTCTTCGTTAATTTTGGGGTTGTACTTCATGGTACAGGAGCCTAGTGGATAAAAGCCTGCATCAACACCATAGTTGCGCTGCGAAAGCTCTGTGAAGTGGCGCACAGCGTCGACTTCGCTTATTTCTGGCAGGCCTGGGGGCTTGGTGCGAAGCGACTCTGGGGGCAACCACGTGAGCAAATCTACAGGGGGGGTATCTAGGGGAGGCAATTGGTAGCCCCGCCTTCCAGGGACGCTCTTTTCGAAGATGAGTTTAGTTTCTTTACGCATCTACATCACCGCCTTTTCTACGAGGGTATCGATTTCATCCTTAGTGCGCTTCTCAGTGACAGCCACTAGCCAATGGTTCTCCAGCTCTGGGTAGTCTTGGCCGAGGTCGTAGCCGCCGAGTATGCCATGTTTAAGTAACGCTTGGTTGAGTTCGGCCACTGGGCGTTTAGACTTAACGACAAACTCACGGAAGAAGGGCGCGGCGAAAGCCTCCTCGAACTGTCCGGACTTGAGAAGTTCATCGTAGGCGTAGCGCGATTTGCTTACGCACTGCATAGCTACCTCGCGCAGGCCTTCCTTACCCATTACTCCTAGATAAATGGTAGTGGCGAGGGCGATAAGGGCATTGTTTGTACATATGTTTGACGTCGCTTTTTCGCGGCGGATATGCTGCTCGCGCGTTTGCATAGTTAGCACATAGGCCCGCTGGCCTTCGCTGTCGTTCGTTATGCCTACAATACGCCCTGGCATGTTGCGCAAGAGTTTTTGGGTGGTGGCCATAAAGCCTACATATGGTCCCCCGAAAGACAGGGGAATGCCAAGAGGTTGCCCGTCGCCCACGGCGATGTCCACGCCCATTTCTCCGGGCGATTTGAGGAGACCGAGTGCGATAGGGTCTACGCTGGCTACCAAGAGTGCCCCCTCGGTATGAGCGATGCTCGCCGCAGCTGACAAGTCCTCAATGACACCAAAAAAGTTCGGGCTCTGTATGAGTACTGCAGCCGTACTCGAACTGACAGCGGACTTTAAGGCGTCGAGATCGACCGCCCCATTCTTGTGTGGCACCTCGCGAATTTCTATGTCACGGGTCTGTCCGTAAGTCTTTAGCACAGCGCGGTGCTCAGGGTGCACCGAGCCCGCTACGACGATCTCAGAGCGCCGTGTGGCGTTCCCGGCCATGAGGGCAGCTTCTGCGAGGGCGGTTGCGCCATCGTAGACAGAAGCATTCGAGACATCTAGTCCAGTCAGTTCACAGATCATGGATTGAAATTCGAAGATGGCCTGTAGGGTGCCTTGGCTTATTTCGGGCTGATAGGGGGTGTAGGCGGTGAAAAATTCTTGGCGCAGGAGCATGTGGTTGACAATGCTCGGGGTGTAGTGGTCGTAGGCTCCGGCTCCGAGAAAACAGGTGTAGTCGGTCGCACCAAGGTTGTTTTGCGCAAGTGAACTAAGGTGGGCCATAAGTTCCATTTCAGAGTGACTTTGAGGGAGGTCGAGGGCCCGCTTCAGGCGAACCTGCTCCGGAATCTCACGAAAGAGATCCTCTAGGTCTTGCATGCCGAGCGTAGCGAGCATCGCCTGTTGCTGTGCAAGCGTGCTTGGTATATAACGGTGCATTGTCTCTCCTCCTTAGTCCAAAATATTTTGGTAACCGTGGGCGTCCAGTAGTTTTGCTAGCTCGGACATGTCAGAGAGCTTAACGGTGAGTAGCCAATTGGTATAGGCGTCGCTGTTTAACAGCCCCGGGCTATCTAAAAGTGCGGCGTTGATTGCGGTGACCGTGCCGGAGATAGGGCTGTACAGATCCGAGGCAGCCTTCACCGACTCTACAACGCCAAAGGTAGCGCCCATGCGCACTTTAGCTCCGATATCAGGCAATTCCACGAAGACGATGTCGCCTAGGGACTGTTGGGCGTAGTCGGTGATGCCGATGTAGGCAATGTCCCCCTCGACCTTAACCCACTCGTGTTCTTTGGAGTAGAGCAAGTGGTGTGGAATGTTCATGGCGGTTTCCTCCTTCATAATTGGACTGGTGTCTTCTTGTACTTTTTTTCATAAAAGGGGAGTCCGATGCGTTTGGCCTGTAAGTATTTACCTCTCACCAAGATAGAGACCTCGTCGCCTATGCCTACCGTGTCGCGGGCAACTAGGGCTAGGCCCAAGTTTTCCTTGCGGGTGGGGGAGAAGGTCCCCGAGGTAATGTGTCCCACTGAATTACCGTTGACTACCACATCGCAACCATGGCGCGGAATGCCGCGCTCGATCATGGCAACGCCGATGAGCTCGCGCGGGACGGTGCTCTTTTTTTGCGCAATGAGAGCGTTCTTTCCGACAAAGTCCACCTCCTTTTTGAGCTTGACGAAGGGAGCTAGATTGGCCTCGAGCGGGGTAATGTCGCGGGTGAGTTCATGCCCGTATAGTGCTAGGCCAGCTTCAAAGCGCAAGGTGTCCCTAGCCCCTAATCCTACTGGCACAATGCCGAAGGGGGCTCCCGCCAGAAGTAGGGCGCTCCACAAGGTGGGGGCATCTTCACTGGACAGGTATAGCTCAAAGCCGTCTTCTCCTGTATACCCCGTGCGTGAGACAAGTGCTTGTATGCCTGCCACCTCTATGTGGGGTTCAAAGTGAAAGAAGCCCATAGCATCGAGGGGGAAGTTGGTCAGCGTCTGTAGGGTGGCTTGTGCGAGGGGCCCTTGCAGAGCCAACTGCGCAATGGCGGATGACTCATTTTTTACCTCGAGGCTAGAGGGCGCCAAGCGCTTGATCCAGGCGTAGTCTTGGTCGGTGTTAGCGGCATTGACAACCAATAAAAAATCCTCGGCGCTTTGCTTGTATACCAAGAGGTCGTCGACGACGCCGCCGTCCTCGTAGCACATCAGAGAATAGAGAACTTGTTTATCTTTGAGTTTGGCGATGTCTCCGGTTACTAGTTTCTGCATAAAGTCTTGGGCGAGCGCGCCTTTTACAGTGATCTCTCCCATGTGAGATACATCAAAAAGGCCTAGCGCAGTGCGGACAGTTTCATGCTCCTTGAGGATACCCGTGTATTGTAGGGGCAGAGCCCAACCGCCAAACTCGACGATTTGACCGCCGAGGGCTACATGCTGATGGTAGATTGGTGTGTGCTGCATACAAGACCCCTTTCTTTATGCTTCGTTTTTTAACCATGTAGCTACTTCGGCGACCAGAGGCGAATTGTGCAGGCGAGAAATTTCCTGTAGGCGCAGAGCCAAATGGGCACGTTCAAAGTGGCAGCCGAGCAGGCTATCTGCCATTAGTTCAATCGAGCCTGATTCCATCGCGTCGGAGTAGATTCTAGCAGCCTTTACTACTCCGCCGGTTACTGCTAGCCCAATTTCTATGCCTCCCCAAGGGAAGCGGGTTTCATAGGTTGTATCGAAGTGCGGGCTCTTACCAAATCTAAAATCCCAACTGCTGTACTTGTCGTGCAAATCTTTAAACTCTGTCGTGTCCATGAAATCTGCTAGACTGTATTGTTCACCACCCCCGCCGTATTCGGCAACAAAGGATTTTATCAGAGCCAATTTCATGTCCGGAATAGAGAGTGCGGGGACAAACTCGCGGAGGTTTACCACGCGGGACTGCACGGAAGAAACGCCCTTTGTGGTCATCTTTGCGGAGGGCACGTTGAGGTAGTTTGCCAATCGGCTCATATCCACATCCACTAGGATGGTGCCATGGTGGTAAGAGGAATTCTGTCCGTGGTAGAAAGCATTGCCTGAGAATTTGCGCCCTCCGGCTAAAATGTCGTTGCGACCGCTAAACTCAGCCTGTATACCCACCTCGCGGGCAGCATTGACGATAACCTTTAGCTGTCTATGTAGGTCGTAGGCCTGCTTAGACAGGAGAAAAGTAAAGTTGAGATTGCCAAGGTCATGGTATACGGCACCCCCGCCGGAAAGTCGCCGCGCAAGTCTGCCACTGTCGGAGTGCAGGTTTTCCACATGGCATTCGCGCCAAGCATTTTGATTCCGACCGACCACCACCGTATGCTGATTCTGCCAAAGATAAAGCATGGCTTCGTCAGGCGCAAGGCGGTTTAGCAAAAGTTCCTCCGCCGCTAGGTTCACGTAGGGGTCGTACCCTGTGGCGTTAACGATGCTAGTTTTTTTTACGGTCATCATATACCCTCCTCCGCTGTCACTTTCACTAAGACGAAATGGAGCACGCTACTAGGTTCACAAACAAAAGAGGGGTGGCATTGGGCATGCCACCCCTCTAGATAACACGCCTGCTCATTCGAGTCTCGCGGTATCTTCGCTAAATTCATTATTTTCGTTATTTAAATGTATCATGTTATGTGACAAGGCGCAAGGGACGTGAGATTAATAATCAGGGATTCGTCAAAGTCAGAACTCATAGGTACGACTACCTAGAACCCCATATACCGCAAGGAGTTTTCCGGCCTTCGACTACATGTGCGCAGCGCCTGTGCAATGTTTTTTACATTGTGAAGTCGA
>Ga0208101_10110_pt1 | contig 14717 bp, 18 predicted proteins | sample Subbioug_CSW11AC_FD_184823 | JGI IMG/M metagenome (GOLD analysis project Ga0208101, IMG submission 184823) | Serpentinite rock and fluid subsurface biosphere microbial communities from McLaughlin Reserve, California, USA - CR12Aug_CSW11AC (SPAdes) | ecosystem: Environmental > Terrestrial > Deep...
GCTCCTTTGGACAGGCCATCGCATACTGCCGCAACCAGTGGGATAAGCTTACGGCTTTCCTACAAGACGGCCGGCTTGAGCTAGACAATAATCGCGGGGAGCGCTCGATCAAGCCATTCGTCATAGGACGCAAAAACTGGCTCTTTTGTAATACTCCCAAAGGAGCCAAGGCCAGCGCCACTATCTACAGCATCGTGGAAACGGCCAAGGAGAATGGTCTTAACCCGTTTCTGTACCTCCAGTTCCTCTTTGAGCACTGGAATTTCATTAAACACTGAAATTCCCTAATTACCTAACATCGATCTCGCAGACCCTAAAGCACTTGATGAGCTCTTGCCGTGGTCTCCCGCTCTCCCGCCCGAGGTTAGAGTCAAATCCAAAAACTAAACGCCAACCGCCCTAGTCCCTGCTTTGCCTTTAAGGCAACGTGGGGACTATTTGACGCTTACGAATTATGCCGAATAGTCGCAATCGTTCTATCTTCCTCTCTTTTCCACGCCTCTGTGTACTCTATGGTTGAAATCGTCTCCCAAACCTCACTCCGAAAAACGGTCAAAACAGACAGACCACCTTCCGGTGGTCTGTCTATGACTAAAGCGCCTTGATAATGCTGGTGCCGAAGACCGGAATCGAACCGGTACGGCCCTCACGGATCGAGGGATTTTAAGTCCCTGAAGATGATCCCGCGCAGTAGTCCAGAGAGCGGAAGAACACGGCTGTATCAAGGATAGGCGAGGCTTGCATCGCATTATTAAGGAGCATGTTTGGCGCGCCACTAGGCATATGGGCACCAAATGGGCACGTATTGTTCATATGTTTCGTGCACAATTAAACAGGAAACAGAATAAACCAAGCGGGCGTACATATCGCTGCTCATGCTGATTTAGTTGCCACCGTGATGATGTTGAAGAAAGGCCCACCAAGCTGTTATCGATATGCAGTCAAGGATTTGAACCCCTTGATTGCCAGACGGGAGCGTGGTCTTAGTCCACCTCGGGTGAGGTTGGCTAGGGTCAGCAATGGCAACGGTTTATACTGTCATTGCGAACGCTCGTTTGGCTCATCTATGCCCCGCTTTGCTGGCTTCCGTTAGAACTTTTGTTAGAACAAGCTGCCGGAGAGGCCACTGATTAAGAGTTAGGCGCGCGGGATTGTAGCACGTAGTTGTGCGTTGCTGTTCGTTTCCTAAATCATGCTGTAACAAGGCTTTTCGGTGAGCGACTAGCGCACGGGGAGCATGTCGTCGCCGAACGTTTCATTGGCGTTGCTGTCCAAATTGCTATCAAAAACAAAACCTCCCGCGAGATTGCTAACTACAGCATCTCATGCGGGAGGACTCAGAGCGAGGTGGGAAGGATTTGACGCCTCCCCACCCGGCAGCGCAGGTTTAATCAATTATTGCTTGCCCCTCGGGTCGGAGTGGCATCCATCTGAGAAGACCAAGGCCCTCCATCCGGTAGGCGGACGAATGACCTGTTAAGACTGGTGCTTGTAAAAGAGAACCTGTCTATAACAGTTCCGTTTGGTGCAATCAGGTTGGCATCGTCGCCGGTATTGTTAAAATAAGCTGAAGTTTCCCAGACAAAGAATCCTCGTGCTCTTATAATCGTCCCGGCGGGAATGGTGAACGGGGCCGAGCCTCCGGGCCGGAGATCGTCAATGATGTAGCCGCCGATATTGATGTCGCTGATGGAGGAGTTGAATATTTCAATCCACTCTCTTGAAGCGTTCGGTAACAGTTCGTTAATGAATAAAACTTGAGGTCCCGTACTGACCGAACGGGCATAGCCCGCGTTAACGGCCTCTTGTTCCGTCGCAAACTGGACCCGGTTTTCTACCAGCACTATCCTGTAGTCAGCAGGACTGACGTATGTCTTGGTAAGAAAATCGCCCACGAACCTTTCAAACTGGCGGTTAAAAACCCTCAGCCGATACTCGAAGGGCAGTTCTTGAATCGGGTTAGCCGGGTTCCACATCCCTCGGCCCGCCGTCCTCGCCTCCAGCAAGGCAGAGCGGAACTCACTGAAGCGACTGTATGTGTTTGGCCAAATTACGTGGGTTACGGCATTCCCTTGGCGCAACAGTTCCCTGTTCACATCCAGAGTACCCCTATGCACATAGGCCAGTACCCGACCGAACCCATCAGTTTGGACTTTGTCAGTCACTACAGTAATTTCTGTCCCATGTGGGAGTAGGCTACGCAAAAAGTCCCTAGACGCATTGCCGTGAGGAACAACTTGGTTGCCCGGCGCATGATTCTCAACTGTAAATGTTTCCGGCGCATCTATACCTACCAGGCGCACTTCAGTGGTGCCAAGAATTGGCTGCTGTAGGTGGATGGTGTCTCCATCCTGTACAGACTGTACACTGGCAGTAAAAGTATTGCCGATTGTGGCTTCGGCTTGCGGCAACCCGGCAAACGCGGCCACAGAAACAAGTAAGCCGATACATACCATCGTAGCTAAGACTTTTAAGAATACTGTCTTTTTTGTCATTGTTCCTTCCCCCTTAGATTTTTGTGGTTAGTAGTAAGTCGTTTAGTAGGTCAAGTTTGATTGACGATATTATCCCTCCTACTCTTTCACCCCCTCCCTAAGGCTGTGCTTGCGTCCCTTTTTTAGTTTAGCGGAGCGATATTAAGCCACATGACAAGGTGTGTTAACTGGGGCTAAATATTCATGAAAAGTGCACTCACTGGGGTACATAACACAAGCACAATTAAGCCGAAGCCATGAAAAGCCAAGCCCCGGAATTGCCTCCGGGGCCCGAGGGACACCACACTACATTCTGCTACTAGAGACCCGAATTCTATCTGACCTTGCGCTTTTCGGCTTTTGTTTTGTCAAGAACGGCAATCCTAATATCATGAAAATCCGGTCAGCGATGTGTGTCGGCCAGCGGCTTCTTGTCTTGGATTGCCATCGCGGTTGGTTGAAACACAAGGCCCATAGGAGCGAAACGCGCTCATCACTTGGCTACCGCCGACTCACATTAAACCAATACCCGCCAGACCCTGCGTGAGAGTTTACTCTCAGGGTATAGGTACCGGTTACACTAGGCTGAAACCGAATGGTTTCTTGACGATTAGTTCCAGTAGAAGAGGCCACCACCGTCCCACTTGGATTGAGCAAGCGTATATCAAAATCGACGGAGGTAGACCAATTGGAGTGGATAAACGTGATAGCAATCGGCGCAGTGGTAGCTGTAACGCTAAAGGTATGGTTTTGCGTTGCGCCTGTGCCAGAGAGCGTGCCGGAGCCGAAACCAATGGTCAGATTATCGGAAAAGCTGCCCGTGGTAAATCCTCCCGCTTGTCGAATAGCGTTAAAGGGAAGGGTGGTGCCCGAGCCAAAATCGTTATCCATACCAGAGGGCCCAAAGTCTCTCAAGTTAGCGGGTGCATAGAGAATATCCTTTACACCGCTGTCAGTTAAAGAGTAGTTGGCGTCAAGCATGAGCCCTATTACTCCTGCAATAGACGGAGCAGCCATGGAAGTCCCACTCTGGCTCACATACCCTGTCGAGCTAGTGTGAGAGGGAGCATTGATGTTGGCACCCGGCGCGGTGATGTTTGGTTTAGTGCGGTTGTCGGCTGTGGGCCCCCTACTAGAAAAGGCTGCCAGTGCCCATCCTCTGTCACCTGGGGCATGAAGGGCGCCCACCGTAATGGCATTAGCGGCGGCAGCAGGGGACCCTGTGGTGCGAAGTGCCGGACCTGAGTTGCCTCCGGCGACAACCATGATAATGCCGTTGTTAACCGCATTGTTTACAGCTTGAGATAAACTATCGGTACCGTCAGATGACCCAGAGGAGCCTAGGCTCATGTTGCCAACACGAATATTGAAAGTGGCTCTGTTGTTAATCATCCAATTGATGCCATTTATAATCTGCGTTGTAGTACCAGACCCCTGCCGATTCAGAACCTTGATCCCTACTAGGGCCGCACCAGGCGCTACACCTATGTCCACGTTGTTGCCTTCTCCCGTGCCGGCGGCAATTCCAGCCACATGCGTTCCATGACCTTGGTCATCGTAAGCCGTTGTCCTGCCATTGATGGCATCGAACCAGCCGATGACCTTGCCACCGTCTAGGTCCACATGACCCGCATGAATACCGGTATCAAGAATTGCGATCACGACATCGTCTCTTGAATAGGTAAGCCTATTGCCGTCGCGATCACCGCACACAGCATATGTACTACGTGCCGCTTGAACCCCGGTCCACGTTGTGGCCGAGCCCAAGCCGAGAGCATGGTATGTGCGCTCCAAGTCTATTCTCTGAATAAAAGGATGTCTGGCCATAGCTCTAATGCGCCCCGGAGTCATATCCACCGAGAAACCTTGAATAGCATGTTCCCAGCGACCCTTCAGCTCAGCAGCACCAAGCGAGAGGTCGTGCAAAACTTCGTCCTGAGGGGCTCTGTCGAGAACAACAATAACGGATATCTTTTCACCAGGGCTTCTCTTTGCAAGTAAGTCGTCGAGATCGTCTGAAAGCTTGTTGCCATCGAGATCGCCGTAGAATGGTACGTTCTCTTCAAGGATGGTAACTTTGGCGCCTGATGTTACGACCAGCGAAAGAACACAAGCTACAATTAACAACATAGTTATTAATTTACGCGACATTACCACAACTCCCTTTACGCTTATATTTTTTACTACCGAAGAGACCTGATGCTGCTCCGCATTGGCCGACAGGATTTGCTTAGCGAGTTATCCAGTTTTGGTATAGAAGATATCCACCTCCTTTGCATATGGCCCGCCCAGCCCTACTTCTCAAGTCCTTTTGGTTCGCCTCGGATCAATATTCGCCGTCCGTCCGTCCGATACTCGTATTCGTCGTGCCCACAAGTGAGCACTATGGCATATCCCCGTGTGAGTACTTGGGCGTACATCCGATCGGGTTCCGGCCAGCCAAGGCTGGCGTCAGGCCACGTCATTGGAGTAACCCTTCGCAGGCTTATTTCGCTATAGTTCACCTTTAACCAGTCAGCCAAGTCTGCCGTCGCTCGCCGAACCGCTCGGGCAGCCCCAGTCCAATGGCGCCGATTAAGAACCCCGAGCATACCATCCACGACGCTACCCGAGTCGTTAGGCATGCTACCTCGCCCCCACCGCGCGTGCCGCATTGATGCGACCTCCAATAGGCTGGTCAGTTACGATCGGATCGACGGTCGACTGGATTCGGTCGCGAACCGCAGTGTTGCTCGTCCCCCACGGAGCAGTCCAGACCAGTCCCGCCAACCCGGCTACAAAGGGGGCCGTCATGGAAGTAGCGCTCATCAAGGTATACTGGTCGGCCCCGAGCGATGACCGAGGGAAGGTCGACACGATGTCCACAGCCGGCGCCGCCCAGATGATGCCGTTGGCAACCCATGACCACGTGCCTCTGCCATCGTCGCCTAGTACCTTGCCGTTCATAAGCACCGCGTCAAAGCCCATTCCCGCTATGCCCCCGGGCGTTGTTGGTGACAGCAGCGGCAAGGCCAGCAACATGGGTGACGTAGCCGTTCCGGTCACTCACGGTGAGGCTGGTCGTGAAGTTCTGGGCGGCCACCACCTTGGGATTGATGTCGCCATGGCCCGCATCGATCCCCATATCGAGTATGGCTATGCGTATCGTGGAGTTATCCCGGGTTACGCCCCAAGCCAGAGTGGCTTCGACCCTAGCCAGACCCCACTGGTCGGGCAACATCGGGTCGTTGGGCGTAAAGCCTAGAGCATGTACAATGCCGTCCATTTCCGCGAAAAGCACGTTGGGGTTTGCGCGATATCTGGCTGCCGCGCGGAGTTCGTCTCCCGCGGGCACCTGCACCACTTGAACCCCGATCCGTTCGAGAGTCTTCAGCACCTGTCCTTGATTGAGCCTGTGGACCGAGGCAACATCAAGCGCGTGTGTCCCGGGACGGAACCCGACGAGAATTTGGCCTTGGACGAACGCAGTCGTCAATGATGCTTCCACTTGCGGCGAGACCCCTGCGATTCCAGTGAGACCTAACACCAACGCAAGCACCAGAGAGACTGCAATGGTCTTAAAGTGCAGTTTCGTAAGCATAAGCGTATGTCTCCTTGCAATGGAAAATCCGAGCGGTTTAGGCTGTCCAAGATAGAATCGCCTTCAATCTTGCTGAGCCCCTGTCATTCTTCTGCGTGTGCCAAGGGGTCGGCAGGGTCATTGTGGGTGATCACTGCCCCTGTGAAGTCGTGCCAAGTAGAATCATGGGCGGATGCTTTTCAAGTGCCCTAATGACCAAGGGGGCACTAGCTAAAAGACGGCTTACGTGGCGGAGGGGGATCAAGTAGCGGGACAAACTCCGAAACCACGAGTTGTGGGGCTTCATCAAGGGGAGTCGTTGGGGGAACAAAGTGTGCGACTACAATGATGCTAAGGGCAAGCAGGGGTACAAGCACTGACGCAATCGTTTTTTTCATGTGATCACCTCCAAAATTCAGTTAATTCATTTTAAGCATATTATAGCTCTGTTTGCAATCCTGTCACGTGCCAATGATAGTGTCGCTTGACACTAAAAGGCCCCGCTCCGAATAATGGAGGGGGCTATGGTTCTAGTAGGGAGCATCTGCTGCTAACAGGTTTTGCCTTGCACGAGAGCATACGCTTTTCTTAACAAGGTGTAAACCTCATCGACCGAGCTGGCTTTCTTCAGTAGCTCCGCCCCAAAAGCTAGTGCATCAGCCGCATCCCTAAAGCAATCTATACCTGCAGTTCTTGCGTCATGCCAGCCCGACATCGTCATTTCGCATGCGATGGGTAATCCTAGCTAAGGGGTCCCGCCATATAGGGTAGTCACCTGCTGTTTGAACCACTCCAACGCGTCTTTAAAGATGATATTCATCTCTCTATTGCTGGTGTTGAGACCAGCATATATGCCGTGGTCGATTGGCACCCAAGCACTGCTGACCGTAAATCCGTAGACAACTAGGCGTCCGTCGCTGCCTGTCGTGCTCTGTGCTACCACAAACATTGATGGCTTCCCTAGCTCCCTCTCCGTTTTGTCTAGGACGTCTTGCTGTAATTTGCTTGTTTCCTCGGCACTTATACCGACCTGAGTGTGGCGCAGCATCAAAGCAATGCGGCCTGCTCTGAGAGTGTATCTGTCACCACCCCCCTCCACTGTGACAGGGGAAGGGGTCCCTTCCCAAACTCGGATTAAGTCGTTGATCTGGGCGGAAACTGCATTGTCAATTCTACCTCTCATGGCGCCGACGCCGAGTCGATTAACTACGATGACTGAAATCAGCAACATTGCCAAAATGACCCCCAGTCCCAGTAAGGCCCGCCTTACATTCCATTGCCGTCCCGAAAACAGATCCATTATTACCATTGATCCTCCTTGTATAGTATGAGCAGCATAAGCTTTGCGAGCCGCCACAAGATCAACAATCGTGTGGCGGCCTAGCTCTAACCTATCGGGCAGGTGTCACTAGTAGACAACAGATAGTTGAAACACGTGGGCGAACTCTCGCAGATCATCACCAAAAAGCCGTGGGTTACGATATCTCACATCTGTTCTTTGCTCAAGCAATCGGTATGTGCCTGGCGCGGCGGGCGCGATTGTTCGCACTGCGCTTCCCGGCTCCATTCCCCCGGAAGTCGTTTGGCTGGCTGAAGTGTTGAATAGTTGTTCCCAACGCGCTCGAGGCGGCACCAAGATGCTTAGATCGTTTGTGGTCACATTAGGTTGAGTGTAGCTCCAAGATAGGGTGGCGCTTGCTCCCTCTGTCCCTCCAGCTAGAGATACTCCGATTGTTTGGCTTCCACTGATTGTCCCTAAGGGATCCCTGTCGATCATTTCAGCGCCGAGCTGGCCCCAGCCCCAGTTCTGTTGCGGGATCTGTCTATCGTTTCGCCAAGTCGAGTTGTATGCGACTATCCCTGGTGTAGTTGTAGCCCACTGACGTACAGCAAAAAAGTCGTGCGCAGCGGATCCATCATTAATTAGTCGGAAAACCCTACTATGGTTTGTAAACTGGCCATAAGGAGACTGAGGCATGGTACGTGTGAAGAATCCAATTTCTTGCCAACTAGCAGAAGCCGTTGCGACACTCGCTGCTATGTCGGGGTCAGGGGTTGTGGAGCTGTCTTTTTGACCAATCTCACTCGCCCTTCGCACCACTCGTTCCCTGCGTAACCACTCACTAGCCTGTTTGTGTATCGATTCGACTGATTCATTGCTGTTCGTCATTGCCATATATTCTGATGGTACTCCATCAGGGCGAACCATGAAACCGTAGGCAACTACCACTGTTCCCTCCGCGATTACGGGGGCTGCCAAAGCAAAAACTCCTTCGGGCGGACGGCTCCTAGCTCTTGCAAGCACGTTGTCTCGGATGGTGCGTATCTCATCTGTGCTCATGCCTTCCCCAAAGCTGCGCAATACCAGATCGGCTTCATATTGCGCCTCTCCTCGCCCATTGGTAGCCGCTGCTGTAAGCATCGATGTGGTCAGTAATAATGCCACAATCACAATCGTAGCGATGTACTTTGTTCCCTTCAGGTTCATCATTTTATTCATTCTCCCTCCTAGTCATTAACAGACGAAGCAAGCTCTCCAAATGTTTCTGCTCTTTCTGGGCATGACGTAAAGAGATGCGTCATGTGCTCCCAACCTGATTGCGACATCGCTTCTTTAATTCACATGATCACCTCCACGCTCAACTAATTCATTCTACCCAGATTGTGGCTCCGTGTGCAATACTGTCACGTGCCAATGATAGTGTCGCTTGACACTAAAAGGCCCCGCTCCGAATAGTGGAGGGGGCTATGGTTCTAGTAGGGAGCATCTGCTGCTAACAGGTTTTGCCTTGCATGAGAGCATACGCTTTGCTTAGCAAGGCATATGCCTCATCGACCGAGCCGGCTTTCTTCAGTAGCTCCGCCCCAAAAGCCAGCACATCAGCCGCATCCTTAAAGCGACCGATACGGCAAAAGGAATCAGCAAATGTTCCCACCCGTGCTAGGGTAACTTGTGGGTCGCGAAGGAGGCGGCACCTTTCTAGTACCCACTCGCTTTTCACTCGCTCCCAGTTGTCTAAGCGAGTATCGGCTGATTGCAGGAGGTGGCTTAGCGTTGTCTCTAGGCATGCGGTGTTCTCTAGAGGCACTGTTTCTTTCGTGACAAAGAGCATTTCACGATATGCCTTGCATTTGACGCTTATGGGCACGCCGGGCAGGGACGCGATTTGCGCCAACACCTGCTTGGCTTCGCCGTGCTCTCCCATACGTACACTGCAGGCCATCACTGCGATCAGCGCTTCGGCCTTAATCTCTACCGAGTTGTGCTTTTCTGCTAGGCCTGCGGCTGTCTGGGATAGGGCAAAGGCGCTTTGCCACTGGCCTTGGTGGACCATGCAGCTGCATTCACCTAACAGAGCAAGGAGAGCTGCTTCCAGCGTGGTGTCGTTCATGAAAGCCCTTGCTTCTGCAAAAAAAGTACGGGCTTTATGTGCGTCACCCTTGGCAAAGTGAGCACACCCGATGAGGTAATGGGTCAAGGCTTTTGGTTCACACTCTTGGGTGTCGCTCAGTAGTCTTACCGCATCTAAGCTTACGGAAATGGATTGATCCATGTACCCGGCTTGATATAACGCGTAGGCAACCGCATACCTACACTCCCAAGCCTTGTGCAGTTGCTTGCACTTTATGTAGGCGTCGGAGGCCAAAGTATAAGAGAGTGCCGACTGGAGCAGCGCGCCGTCAACCTGTTGCAGACGTCCATTCACTTCATGGTATAGGGCAAAAATGTTCATGTGCACGGTCTCTTTACATGCGGCCTCAATCTGGTGCAAAAGCTCTCGCGCTTCCACAATTTTATCCACAGCAAGCAGTGTTTTGGCTTGATTTAACTTTGCCGCTAGCCTTTGCAGAGCATCATTTAAGCTATCCGGTAAAAAGAAGGACAGGGGTTGTCCTAGCCTTTCGGCTATTATCTGCAGGTTTTCTGCCGAGGGCTTGATCCTGCCCAGCTCAATGGCGGAAATGTATGTCCGAGACGCTATGCCTTTGGCCAATGCGGCTTGCGTCAGGCCGCGTACTTGCCGAGCTTCCCTAATGCGTAGTCCAATCATGGCCTCGCCCCCCTTTTGTACTCGGTGCTTTCCCGGAAACTCATGAATGAGTCCCCATGCCGCTTTTCGGACTGGGGGCTCTTAGTTTTCCTCCCAAAACTCCTCGCCATCTTTACATAGCGATAATTGGGCGTACGATATCATCTGGGGAATTTCCGTGTTCTAGGAAATTCCATTCACTCTCCAGTTATTCGGGAGTGTTGCGCCAAGTTCAATCCGGCACCAACAAGGAAGGCGACTCTCTTCCCCAGTTCAATTTAGCGCTGGTGTTCGGCGAGACATCTAACCTCCCGTTTTACTACCGGAAGCTAGCAGGGAACATCCCTGACACTAAAACAGTGAAACATCTTCTGGCTGATCTAGCTACGCTTAAGTTTACGAAAGCTAAGCTGGTGATGGATCGAGGCTTCTATAGCGAAGACAATCTTAATGCCCTTTTCAAGGAGCATGTTAAGTTTCTTATCGCCAGCAAGATGTCCGTGTCTTGGGTCCGCAGGGAACTCGAGATCCTCTATGAAAACTTCCGTAACTTTGACGTCTACAACGATACCTACCAGCTCTACTGTAGGACTATCCAGACTAAGTGGCACTACACCCAGAAACGGCCGTATAAAGGGGATCCCATATCGGAATCCCGCCGTGTCTACTTGCATTACTACTGCAACATCGACAAAGCGGCGGAAAAGGAAAAGGCTTTTGACCGACAGCTGATGGAATTGCGCCACGAAATGGAGTCAGAGAAGCGAATTCCCGAGCACGAGAACTAGTACAGGAAATACTTCGAGGTGCAGACAACCCCAATACGCGGCACCAAAGTTATCGTCAAAGAAGAAGCTGTACGACAGGCCAAACGCTACTTCGGCTATTTGGGGAATTTCAGTGTTCATTGAAATTCCAGTCGTGCTCATCACCTCAGTTAAATTCTAGGATTTAACGCAATGAGACCATGAATGCTGTCATCGCGCTGGAGCTGTATCGCAATAAGGACTTAGTAGAGAAGGCCTTTGGCAATCTCAAGGAACGACTCAATCTGCGGCGCACACTGGTCTCATCAGAACAAAACCTCGACGGCAAGCTGTTTATCGAGTTTGTGTCCATGATTTACCTTTCCTACATCAAGAAACGGATGCAGGACAGCGGGTTATTCAAGCACTACACTCTCCAAGGTGCCTTAGATAAGCTCGACATCAATGGAATATCATAGAACACTGAAATTCCAGAACCGAATGCTTTACGGCACCAGGCAAAGCCTTACGAGTCGGAGAGCTGCTTGACCAGCAGAAGAACCTCTATATTGCCCTCGGTGTAGAGCCGCCTCCCTCGTTATGAGTTGGCGGGAATGCAGGATGTAATCTCGCTCAAGTTCAGCCATGGCGCCAAAGACAGTCAGCATAAATTTGCCTGCCGGGGAATTTATGTCTACGTTTTCCTTTCTGCTTACAAACTCCACGCGCCTCTCATTCAGTAGGCCCACCAAACGCAGCAGCTCGCGTGTGTTCCTCGCAAACCGGCTTACGCTCTCCACAACCAACGAATCGCCTTCCCGAACAAACTCAACTAACTTCTTTAGTTCAGGCCTCTCTGAGTCCTTCCCGCTCGCGTAGTCAATAAAAAACTTTTCAACGCCAAGGTCGCGCATTAAAGACTCTTGGCGAGCTGTGTTCTGCTCTGCTGTGCTAACACGCACATATCCGACTTGCATAGGGTTAAATTCTCCCCACCTTTCTTGCATCCCTGCACTGCACCATAGAAATCACAAAAAAGTGGGACATCCCTCAAATGGATACCCCACTCATACAGGACACCTCCACACAGTTCCACTAGAGGATACCCTAATGGCACTTGCTTCGATGAAAACAGGACACGGTTAGCCCGTGCCCTGTTTTATTAAAGCTCGCCCTTAACGGTGGCGAAACACCGTGGATTCAACTAATCAACCCTTTTAACACCTGAAGCTCCAGACACTTAGCGCTGTAGGGGTGTGCCGCTTTCCTTGCGGATCGTCTTGTGGGCGGCCATATCGCTGCTCGTGCTGTTTTAGTTGCCACCGTGATGATGTTGAAGAAAGGTCCACCAAGCTGTCATTGATACGTAAGAAGGAAAACTGCGCGAGGTTTGCATGATGGCCTAGCTTGCCAAAGGACATCCAAAATAATTACTATCTTCCAAGGTCTTTACGTTTGTCATTTATCTTTCCAGTTCTTTCATTCTGAAAAGCAATACCGTCTATACACTTATCATAGACAAAATCTTTAATTTTTTGCATATCTCCGCTTTCATAAAAATCAATTACTAACCCGCGAAAAACTCTTTGATGTTCAATGGGAATTGTTACAATACCTGCTCCGTTTGCTATCATAACATGATTTGCAGCAAGCATAGAAGTTCTTTTATTTCCGTCAAAAAACATTTGCTTTCGCATACAGTAAAACATTAAGGTAAGCGCCTTATCAGTTGCCCCCTTAATATCAAGAACCTCAGCTAATTGTTCTTTTATTTGAGTTTCGATAAGCATATCGGGTCGCCAACTAGTACCGCCTATTGATACAGGAACGTTCCTTGTTAGTCCTGCATTATGTATAAGATTGTTGCCGCCAATTTTACGGTTTATTTCACAAATAAAAGGATAATCAATAGGGTAATCGATATTATCCAAAACAAACCTCCATGCGTGTTTTAGGTTGTTTATGGCAACAATATCATCAATTTTCATATTCGGAACACTAATCCCATTGTAAATCGCTTCCGTGTCGGGATAAGTAACTGCAATTCCTTCTAAATGTGCGCTTTTCCATATATAGTCAACAATATTTCTTTTGGCCACAAAAATATTTTCTTCAACCGTCATATAGAATTTATCTTCCATGATATTTTCAATCCTCTCTTTCTTGCTCTGCTCGTTTTACAGCTCGCCCTTAACGGTGGCGAAACCCCGCGAATGAAAATGCTTCTCCACCTAATAGTGTTTGCGCACTCGTTCTGCATCAAGCGTCCGTCGCCGGGCCACTCAGCCACAGAAAGCCTGTTTTCAAGCGCGAGACATGCCTCCCTCTATTTCGTCCCTTGTCGGCAATCGGAGTAGCCGGCAATAGTCCTTCTGGGTCTCAATCACACACTCGGCGATAAGGCGTAGGAACGGCGCGTCGTCAGGATGGTTTGCCCGCTGCGCAGCACGCAGGGCATCAATGTACTCGCCGCGGAGCACAGGTGGGATGATAGCGATACCAAAGCCATCCTGTATTAGCGCTAGGTTCATGAGCAGTCGTGCCGTTCGGCCATTGCCATCGACAAAAGGATGAATGTTGACCAAGCCCATGTGTAGTCGTGCCGCATACTCAATTGGGTGGACTGCGCCTTGTAGCGCATTCATTTCCGTCACAAAGGCCTTCATCGCGGCAGGCACCTCATCCGGCCCCGGAGGCAAATAATCCGTGCCGGTTATGAAGACGCTTGCTTGGCGGTAAACACCGGCGTTTTCTTCGTCAAGAAGGGCATAGAAGAGCTTGTGGAGTTTTAACACCTGTTTTTCCGAAACCGGAGTGTTGCCGTCTCTCGCCAGCGTGAGCATGAAGTCGTAGGCCTTGGCGTGCCCGGTTGCCTCATAATAGTCCCGTATTGGTTTGCCCCCTACCGTCAGTCCATCTTCAAGCAACACCTTCGTTTCGGTAATAGTCAGCGTATTACCCTCCAGAGCATTGCTTGAGAAGGTCAGCCCGATCTTGAAATACTCGTCGAGGTTCTTGGCCTCTGGTGTACTTAGCGGACGCGCCGCAGTAATCTTCTCTTTGTAGCGGTCGGCTTTCTCGTAGAGCAGCGCAAGACCCCTGTCATATATCACCCGAACACGCCCTTCCCAATCTGTTTTTCAATCTTCCTCCCAGTATTCAATAGCCCAGTCCTTGACGGCATTGAATCGCTCCATGTTTTGTGGCGCAATATCTAGCCCGTTAAAACTTCCACCATTCATGAAGTAGTAAGAGCCTAGCCCCTCAATAAATGACTGTTCATCAATGTTATCAAAATCAGCCAGCATATCATTTTGCGGTGAACCCCAAAAACTAGACACCTTAGAACTCGTTTTAGCTCTGTTTTTTGCGGTATTTCGTGTGTACATTTTCTGCGGCAAGGAAGCGCGTTAAGGCACGGAGAACGTGTCGCCTGAGCCCGTTTGCCGCAATAACAGGCGGCGGCCCTTGACAGGTGGGCTGTTTGATATATGAGCGAGGGGCGTAGGCGAGAAGCATGAGTTAATCCCTTGTAGCCCCTCGCCGTGAGATATTGTAGCCCACCTGTCAAGGCAAAATGAATCCGCCGCCGGGGATGAGCTCAGGGCACGACTCAAAGCATGTGGGATCAATTGCTCGCTGCCTGGTAATACGCCTCCGGGGTCAGGTATCCGTTCGACTGATGGATCCTCTGTCGGTTGTAGAAGATCTCCACATACTCAAAGACTGCAGCTTTGGCCTCGGCCAGTGTTTTGAATTTCCTCCCCTCCAGCCATTCGGTCTTCATCTTCCCCCAAAAGGCCTCCATGGGCGCGTTATCCCAACAGTCCCCCTTGCGGGACATGCTGCAGATAAACCCGTGCGATTTGAGATATGCCTGGTAGTCGTAAGAGCAGTATTGGCTGCC
>Ga0208101_10111_pt1 | contig 14656 bp, 14 predicted proteins | sample Subbioug_CSW11AC_FD_184823 | JGI IMG/M metagenome (GOLD analysis project Ga0208101, IMG submission 184823) | Serpentinite rock and fluid subsurface biosphere microbial communities from McLaughlin Reserve, California, USA - CR12Aug_CSW11AC (SPAdes) | ecosystem: Environmental > Terrestrial > Deep...
GGCTTGCCAGCAGGCGTGTACGGCGGTGGCCACATCGGGCGCGTGGAGGGCCATTTCTTCGAGTAAGCGCCCCGCCCGGAAGCAGAACATGCCCGAATTCCAGTAGAAGTTGCCGCTAGCCAGGTAGGCCTGCGCTTTTTCGAGCGAGGGCTTTTCGACAAACCGGACGGCCTTGCGCCCTTGGGACATAGCTTCACCGGCCTCGATGTAACCAAACCCGGTTTCTGGCCCGGTGGGGACAATGCCGAAGGTGACCAGGTGGCCTTGCTGGGCCAGGGCGGCCGCGTCCGCCACAGCGGCGGTGAAGCGGGCTGGGTCTTGTATGAGGTGGTCAGCCGCAAGGACCAGCATCAAGGCATCTGGGCCAAATTGCTCGACCACTTGGTGGGCCGCCAGGGCCACCGCAGGCGCGGTGTTGCGGCCCTCGGGTTCCAGCAAGAAAGCGCCAGGAAGCGGCTCACCAGGCTTGAGTGCCGCAAGCTCGTCCTTGCTCATGAAATAGTAGTCGCGGTTGGTGACGGTGAGCAATTCACCTTTGCCGCCCCCCAAGGATTCCATCACCGCCAATGCGCGGCGATAGGTTTTGAGCAGCAGGCTCTCACCATCGGCGAGTTTCATGAAGGGCTTGGGGTGGCCCTCGCGCGAGACAGGCCAGAGGCGAGTGCCAGCACCACCGGAGAGTATGACTGGGATGATCATTGGTTTGGTCTATTCTGAACCCGCACCCGAATACGCTTGCAGAAGAGGTGCGCCCATGACTGTCGTTTGATCATGAGGGCGCCGCTTTGCAGGAACTGGGCGAGATTCTTTGGGCACGCTACCGCCGTGCCGTTTCACGATCAGCAAGCGCGGTCAGCGAGGTTTAACAGGGGATTCCGAGGCTTTTTATAAGCAGCGGTGTGCTGCGAAAGACCTACCGAATGGTTTCATTTTACCACACCGTCATGACTTTGAGAAATGTTTCGGCCGTGCTTCAGCCAACCTTGCGCAGGTTGGCCGGCGCAACGCGCACCCGGACTTGCTTGGAGAGCAGTTCAATCAACACCATGACTCGGCGCTCGCCATCGGCCATTTGGTAGATGCCTTCGATACCGGCAAACGGCGCTTCGGTTAGACGGACGCGCTCGCCCGGCTTGAAGAGACGCGCCGGCTCGGCCTGTACGGACGCCTCTTGCGCGCGCAGAGCTTCAACCAGCGAGTCGGCCACCTTGGCTGGCTCTACCCCAAAGCTGACCAGACGGCTGACGCCCTTGGTCGAACGGATGGGCGCCCAGCTCTTGGCCGAATCCCCCTGACCCAAGCGGATGAACAGGTATCGCGGGAACAGCGGCTCATCCGCAACGGTTAGCAGTCCTTGGCGGAGCTTTTCAGATGGGAGGGTAGGCAGATAGCACTGATAACCCTGGCGCTGCAGGTTTTCCAGGGCGCACTTTTCCTGCCTGGGCTTGGTATGGACGAGATACCAGTGCATGACCACCTCCGAAGGTTATCTTTGTTATCAGCATTTTACCCCTCGGTATTGCGGTGCGGCAATGAATCTGTCCTATTGCGCCGGGGCTTCCGCCTCGGGCGGTTCTTCGAATTCTCCATCGGCCTCCAGTTGCTGCTGTACCGCCTCTTCCATGCTCACGGTATTCACCACCAGCTCGAAATGCTCGAGGATTTCGGGCTCGTGCCGGGTGATGTAGCTTTTGACGGCATCGTTGCCGAGCAGCTTGGTCAAGTAGCCCTTAGCCACCACCAGGTTGAGCAGGTCAGAGCCGTAGTTTTCTTCAGCGTCCTTATACTGGGTCTGGACCTGGCTCATTTCCTTTTCCAGTTTGACGATCTGCTCGATGGGCGCCAGTTGCTTGTCACGCTCCGTGGGTTTGAAGTCGGTGCGCTGCTCTGGGGGTGTGGCCTTGAGCAAGGCATCGGCATGGGCCACGGTGATGGTGTTACTCGCCACCATCAATTCCACCGCCTCGACCTGCCGGGCGGCTTTCATGTTGCGCAGTACCCGGGTCACGTCCGGTGTGAATTGCTTGTCCTGCAGGCGGGCAATGGCATCGGGGCAGATGCCTTCCAAGAGGTTGATCCGCCGATTGATGGAGCTCAGGTTCACCCCAAAGGCCCGGGCCAGTCGTTCCTTGCTGACCCCGCGATCAATGGCGCGGCGGATCATGTAATGCTCCTGGATGGTGGAGAGCCGGTTGATGCGGTGGTTGTAGGTGTAGGTCTCGTCGTCCTTGGCGATCAGACAAGGCGCCTCATGCACGCCGAGGTCCTTCAAGGCCAGCACGCGCAGATGGCCATCGAGCAGGATGAATTCCGGCTTGGCCGGGTCATGCTGGATCACCGACAGGGGTTCGATCAGGCCGATTTCGTGGATGGAGGAGACGACCTGTTTGTACTTGCGGGTGCTCATCACCCCATCCGGGATGCGTTTGCTGGGCATCAGGGTGTCGAGCGGGATCTGGTAGGTTTCCAGATCGAAGCCGAGCAAGGTGTTGAGCGGGGCCGTGGGCAGGTTGGGGCCCTCCTCCGCTTCATCGGCCTGGTGGATGCCGGGGTACATCGGCGTGATGTTGGGTTGTGCCAGTTGTGCCCGTTGTGCGTTCGTGGCGGGGTTCATGTGGTGGCTCCATTCAGGTTGTCGATGCGCTCAGCGAGGTACTTGGGCAAGGTGTCCAGCCCCTCAGCGCGCAGCAGGTTGACGAAATGCTCATCCGAGAAGAGCTTTTTCAAGCCTTGGACGACCAGCAGCAGGCGCTGGTGCGCATGCTCGGCCTTGAGCACCATCTTGCGTTGCCGCTCGACTTCGCGCTGGTACGTGCGCACCAGGCTGTAGCTGGAGGTGGGCGGTTTGATCTGGGCAGGATCGGGAGAGCCAGGGCCGTAGGCTTGGCGTTTTTCAACCAGCCGCTTGGTCTCGATGATCTGGCGCCGGTTGAGCTGGCCGTTCTCGTAAGCCTCCTGGAGCATTTCGCCCAGGCTCTCGTCATCGTCCTTGGCCCGGGCGATTTCAAGGGCGGTGGTGAGCGGGATGGCGCCGCGTTGTACGCCTTCGATCAGGCGCTCTTCGCCCTGGTCGAGCAGAAAGACGATGTCTTTGACGTACTTGGGCGAGAGGCCAGTCTTGTGGATGATGGTGTCGGCGTCGTAGCCGCGCTTGCGCAGGATTTCGATATCAGCGAGGATTTCCAGCGGGCGGTGGCCACGCCTTGCGATGTTCTCCGCCAGGCTCATGATGAAGGCGTCTTCATCGCTGACATCAACCACCAAAGCGGGGATGTGGGTTTCGCCCAGGATGCGGAAGGCGTTCAAGCGCCCCTCGCCGCAGACCAGCAGGTACTTCGGATTTCCATCGTCACCCGGCCGTTCGGTGACGGTGATGGGTTTCTTCAGGCCGATCGATTTGATGTTCTCGACAATCTCCTCGAAGATTTTCATGTTGCGTTCGCGGGAGTTGAGAATTTCCACCCGCGCGATGGGGATCAGGGTGACGGTTTCGGGGGTGCCGGTCAGCATGGGGACCTCCGTTTCAGTGGGTGGGTTGGCATGGGTGTCATGGGGCTTCCTTTCTTGGGATGGTTGAGTGGATGGGTCAGCGGCGTCAGATTCGTCAAATGCGCCGTTGCAGGCGCTCCCGCTCAGACATGCCGTAGAAGAAGGTCAGGTCGTCGAAGCGAAAGCACTCGAAGTCGGCGCTGTTTTTGTTGCTGACGCGAATTTCCTGCTCGGGCAGGTCGAGCCGGGGCAGCAAGTAGTAGTCGAGCTCCTGGGTGTTGGCGGGATCGAGCCGGATGGCGACCGTGATGTCGGGGTGGCCGGTGTCAAACAGCCGCGCCGGGTCGAACCGGATGCGCCAGCGCAGATGGCCCGTCGGGGTGGTCTGGCAGCGGGCCAGCACCAGGCTGATGACCAGCTCGTCGTTGAGGGTCAAGAGATCGGTCTTGGGGTCGCGCCGGATGTGGCCGCCCAGTTCGGCAATGGTGTGCTCGGTGCGGGCGATGATTTCTGGGTGGAGCTGGCGCAGGCGGCGGTTGATTTCCAGGTGCTCGGTGCCACCCGGTGGGCGGTAGCCAATCAGCTCGTAGGCGCGGACGAGGCTGCCAAAGCGCGAGGTGTACAGACTGGCCGAGGGGCCATTGGCCACCTGGTCGATGATGAAGCCCGACAGGCGACCGCACTCGGCGTAGAGGACCTTGAGGTGGTGGAGCAATTCCTCGTCCGTCAGCCGTTTGCTGCGCTCGGCCAGCACCTCCTGGGCGGCCAGAAAGGTGTCCAGCGGCACGATGCCTTCGAACGCCCCCTCCTTGCGGATCCACATCTCGGGCGGGTTGTCGACATGCTTTTTCTTGAGCTTGAAGGAGTGGCGGTTGTAGACGTTGTTGCCGATGTACTTCTCGTTGGTCAGCACCTGGCGCACCGTGCTGTAGGTCCAGGGGCGATCCAGATCGGTGGGGATGGGGATGTCGTTGAGGCGCTGGGCGATTTCAGACAACGGCAGGTCGTCATTGACCAGCCAGCGGTAGATCTGGTGGACCGTGGCCACTTCCTGCGCCGGGCCCGGCACCAGGATCACCCGGTCGGTTTGCAGGCTTTTGTGCTCGCCGGGTTTCAAGGTGGCCTTGATGGCGCCAGTCTGGTCGATCAGCACCCGACGCAAGCCAAACCCGGCCGGGCCACCCTGGCGAAATCCCAGTTCGATCAGGCGGCACTGGCCAGCAAAGACCTTGGCCGAGAGTTCACGGCTGTATTCACCGGCCATGGCGCGTTTGACGCCTTTGACGATGGTAGAGACGGGCGAGCCATCGTTTTCAAACTGCTCGGCGACGTAGGCGACGCTGATGCCCTTGCGTTTGCAGATGTACTCGTAATAGGCCGATTCGTCCGCGTCCTGAAACCGGCCCCAGCGGCTGACGTCGTAGACCAGGATCAGGTTGAAATCGGTGTTGCCGGATTCGACATCGGCAATCAGCTTTTGCAGGGAGGCGCGGCCACCGATAGAGAGTCCACTCTTGCCATCATCGGCGTAGGTGCGCACGATCTCGATACCGCGCTTGTCGGCGTACTCGCGGATCTTGTCGGCCTGGTTGAGCGTGGAGTACTGCTGGTGTTCGGTGGACATGCGCACGTATTGCGCGGCACGGAAGGCTTTGGTCTCGGGGTGGGGGGCGGTCGGGGTGTCAGTCAATGCCATGATCGGTTCGTCTTATTTGTGTGGGGCCATGTTGGCTTCGAAGGCCAAGCCGTATCAAGGCCATGCCGGGGATGCCGTCGAGATAAAGTGGCGCAAGCAGCTGGTGTGCGGTCATGCATCACCCCACCTTGCGCAGACTGGCTGCGTCGAGGGTCATGGCCACGGGTTTGCTCAAGAGATCCAGCAGCACCATGGCGCGACCCCCGGCGTCGTTCATCTGGTAGATCGCCTCCAGCCCGGCAAAGGCGCCTTCGGTGATGCGCACGCTGTCGCCATGGGCAAACAGGGTGAGTGGGTCGGCTTGCTGTGTGGCCTCGCGCTCGCGCAGGGTGGCGATCAGGGCGTCATCGACCCGCGCGGGTCGGCTGCCGAAGCACACCAATTCGCTCACCCCCACGGTGGAGCGGATCGGGCTCCAGCTCTGTCCCTGTCCTGTGGCATCAAGCCGCACAAACAAGTAGCGCGCAAACATCGGCTCTTGCACGACGGTGGATTTGCGACGGACGAGTTTTTCGGTGGCGAACAGGGGGAGGTAGGACTCGTAGCCCTGGCGTGCCAGCTGGGTGAGTGCCACCGATTCCTGCCGGGGTTTGCTGCGCACGAGGAACCAGGCCGATGTGGCGGGTGTAACTGGTGTGACCGGTGCATGTTTTTGGGAGGGTGGCGGTGAAACGGCGGGCGTATTTGGGGGCGCCGTGGTAGGCGTGGCGGACGTGAGGGGCTTAGGGGATGGCCGCGAATTGAACGCAGGGGCCGGCAGCCCTTCTTCTGGCGGCGGCGATCGCAGCAACTGCGCCATGGCACGGATGAGCGGCAGCGGCCTTGCCGTGGCCAGCACCTGCTCGGCCAGGGCTAGCATCTCGCGGCGCTCGTACGCCGCAATGTCTTCAAGTTGGTAGCCGACCTGCAGGCCGGTCTGGGTGATGGCCAGGCCCTCGTCCGCATCGCGCAGTTTGTAGAGCGCCTGCACAGGCAGGCCCAGACGCTCGGCGGCTTGTGGCGAGGTCAGCAGGCGCGGGGCCATGGGGCGTGGGGCAAGGTGAACATGCCTCCATGAAGGCGCTGTTCGCGAACAAAGCCAAGGCCATCTGGCGGGTGTTGTGCAGATTTCTGGCGCACAAACGACAAAAGACCCCGCCTTCACCAGCCACCCATGAGGGAAGCGGATGAAGACGGGGTCAATGATTTACGTTTGCAGACGCTGGCGATCAATCGCCTGTCAATATGCCTACCTGGGCATACCGCGCCACTTGTCGAAACTTCGCGCGCCGGTGTAGCCAAGGTAGCCGGCACCAAAGAGCCACCACAGGCTTTCCGGCACGGCATTGAGCAGCTTGGACAGGTTTTCAGCAGCCTGGAACACCTCGGCGGGCCACCAGATGCCGATGATGCTGCCGATCACCGACAGCAGGATCACGCCGTAGATCACGTACAGAAAGGTCGGGCGCGCCCGGCTGGTCCACGGATCGGCCGAGTTGGCTTCCGCCAGTATGGCCGAGAGGCTCACCTGCATCTCCTGCAAGGCCTGCTGACCTTCAGCTTGAAACAAGGCGAGTTTGGCCTGCTCGCGCTGGGCCGGATCGGGAATCAGGCGGTCGATCAGTTTGGCGCCGGCTTCGAAGAGGCCGGGGGCGAGCGTTGTGAAGATCGGGCTCATTGCGGGCCTCCGAACAGTTTGATTTTGACGATGGTGCCGGCGAGCAAGGCCAGCACCAGACCCGTGACCAGCATCTTGACCAGCGTGAGGCCAGCGGTTTTCTTGGCCTCGTTGAAAGCGTCGAGCAGATTCCTGAGCTCGCGGATGTCGTTTGCGGCGTCCGGTCCATCCAGACCGACATCGGACAAGGCGTGACGCGCCCCACGCTCGGCGGCGCGCTCCAGCAGGGTTTCAAATTCGTCATGGGGCATGACCACCATGCCATCCATCAGGTGGGGTTCGTTCATCTTCTTTCCTTTCAAATCTGGTCGGTGCTGCTGTCGGCGCTATGCACTGCCGGGTGCTCGGCCACGCAGGTGATTTCCACCTGCTCGCCACGCGGGCGCACCGCGATCACCCGGGCCAGCAGGCTCCATTGCTCGGCCATCCCAAAGGCGAAATGGGTGCGCTCGGCCGACAGGCCGGTTTCGATGGGGATGTCGGGCAGGCCTGCAAAGACCACCTGCTGCGCATCGTTGCCCGGCATCACCGCATGCGGGCCGCTGACCCCGCCATCGCGACGGCGCAGGGCCATGACGTGTGGTGTGTGCGGTATGTGCGACTGCCCATCCGTGAAATGGACAGGCTCGGACAGCGTGGCGGTGTGGGTGTCGGCATCCCAGGCGACGATTTCGCCGCCCGCGCCCCAACTGGGCATGTCATGGGCAATGGCGATCAAATCACCATAGGTGGGGATCAGCCCTTCGAGCTCGGTGCGCAAGGTGATGATGCGCCGGCGGTAGCGGTTGGCCGCCGCCAGATACAGCCCCTCGCGCACCGCATGGGCTTCGGTGGTGCAACCAAAGAGCCGCAGCTTGGCTGGATTGGTGCTGCTGGAGCCTGGGAGGCTCACCGTCACTTCATCGGGCTTCCAGGTGCGGCTGCTGAAGAATTCCACCGTCACCGCGTCCGCCGTCTCTTCGCCTGGCATCACGTACTGGATCTTGAGGCTGTTCTTGACGATGTTGCGCGGACTGAAGAGCGCCACGGGCAGTAGCCGGGCTTCGTCTCGCACCAGACGCACGATGCCGCCTTGCAGGAAGGGCACTGCCCGACCACACCGGGCGACCCGGGTCAGTGCCTCCCAGACCGTGACCTGCTGGTCGAACACGCCATCGAACTCACGCTGGTGGGCGTGCGGCGTCGCATCCGAACTGCGCAAGGCTTGACGGTCCCCGTAGTCCCTGCGCGCGGTGTGCCTGAACCTGACGTCGTGCTCGTGCCCGCGTTTGGCGACAAGATGCCTGACACACTCGCCGCGCGACTCGCACGACCCGACGTGCCCGATGCGGTCGCGGCTCTGCAAGAATGGTCCACCGGCGGCGCGCACCTAGGTACCGCCTGCTCAGGTGGTTTTTTGCTCGCGGAGAGTGGCCTGCTTGACGGGCTCCACGCGACCACATCATGGTGGCTTGGGCCCATGTTTCGGCAGCGCTATCCGAACGTCACGCTGGACGAGTCCCGCATGGTCGTGAGCACGACACGCTTCACTACAGCGGGTGCCGCTTTGGCCCACATCGACTTGGCCTTGCGCATCGTCCGAGGGCAAAGTCCAGCGCTTGCGGCCCTGGTGGCGCGTTACCTACTGGTTGAGGCACGCACTTCGCAAGCCGAGTTCGTGATTCCCGACCACCTTGCGCATGCCGACCCCATAGTCGAGCGCTTCGAGTGCTGGTCCAGACGTCGGCTGGCGCATGGTTTCTCGCTGGCCGAGGCGGCCAGCGCCGCGGGCACAAGCGAACGTACTTTGGCGAGGCGCCTACAAAGCGTGTTGGGAAAGACGCCACTCTCGTACTTCCAGGACCTGCGCGTCGAGCAGGCAGTCCATCTCTTGCGCACCGGGAACGCCAGCGTCGACCAGGTCGCCGCACAGGTCGGGTACTCGGATGGGGTGACCCTGCGGGCCCTGTTGCGCCGCAAGCTGGGCCGGGGTGTCAGGGAGTTGCGACGCGGTGGATGACCAAAGGCGTTTGGTGCATGTACGGCTGGAGACAGCCGCGAAACTGTCGGAAGCAAAGGCTTACCCACTTGCGTCTACTACATCGTGCGTTGGGTGCAAAAGCACCAGCCGTGCCAAAGCAGTCTTCAGTGACCTTTCAAAGTTCAATGACCTTTCAAAGGTCTGAGTATTGGGAATACTGTTAGCCTTACCACTGTTTTCTGTTCACTAATCTGGGTTTTCATCCACATGCTATTCAATCCACTTCAAGTAGGTTCTCTCACCCTGCCCAACCGCATCCTTCTGGCACCACTGACACGCACCCGTGCCGACGCTGGCCACATGCCCAACGCGCTGATGGCCGAGTACTACAGCCAGCGAGCCACCGGCGGCCTGCTGATTTCCGAATGCACCATGGTGGCGCCCGGTACATCGGCCTTCGTCAATGAGCCTGGCATCTACAACGACGCGCAGATTGCAGCCTGGAGGCAGGTGACCGACGCGGTGCACGCCAAGGGCGGACGCATCTTCATGCAGATCTGGCACGCTGGCCGCGCAGCCTACCCTGGCGCTGCCGATGGCGCCCCCATTGTCTCCAGCAGCGCCACCGCTATTGAGGGTGAGATCCACACGCCCCAAGGCAAGGTGCCGCACGCGGTGCCCCGCCCCCTGACCGTCGAAGAGATTCCCGGCATCGTGGCTGCGTTTGCTCAAGGCGCACGCAACGCCATTGCCGCCGGCTTTGATGGAGTGGAAGTACACGGCGCCAACGGCTACCTGATTGACCAGTTTCTGCGCGACACGCCCAACCAGCGCACCGATGCTTACGGCGGATCGCTGGAAAACCGTGCACGCTTGCTGTTCGAGGTACTCACCGCCGTGACCCAGGCCATCGGTTCCGAGCGTGTGGGTCTGCGCCTGTCGCCACTCAACAGCTACAACAGCATGAAAGACAGCGACCCGCTGGCCCTCATCGGCTTCCTGGCCGATAGGCTCAATGCCTTCAAGCTAGCCTACCTGCACGTGATGCGCGCCGATTTCTTCGGCGTGCAGAAGGCCGATGTCATGCCCGTAGCGCGTGAAAAGTACAAGGGTGTGTTGGTGGGCAACATGGGTTACAGCGCTGATGAGGCAGAGGCAGCTATTGCCGAAGGTAGGCTTGACGCTGTGGCCTTTGGCACCGCCTTCCTGGCTAACCCGGACCTGCCCGCACGCATCAGGGCCAAGGCACCGCTGAACGCGCCTGACTCCAACACGTTCTACGCAGGTGGCGCCAAGGGCTATACAGACTATCCGACACTGCAGGTCGCGTAAATCAAAGCCCATTCAAAAGCGAGGTATCCGTAATGGCACGCATTGTCAGAATTCATGAATACGGTGACGCCAGCGTTCTGAAGCTGGAAAATCTGGATGTACCGGCGCCGGCAGCAAACGAGGTGCAGATTGACGTCAAAGCTATTGGCCTGAACCGAGCCGAGGTGATGTTTCGCAATCACGCATACCTGCAAGAAGCCGAGTTCCCCAGCCGCTTAGGCTACGAGGCCGCAGGCATCGTGGTTGCAGTGGGTGGCGACGTAACCGAGATCAAGGTTGGTGATGCCGTCGCACTGATCCCGCCTCTGGACATCGCACGCTGGGGCACCTACGGAGAGCTGGCCAATGTACCGGCCCACCTGGTGGTGAAAAGCCCCGAGAATTTGTCCTTTGAAGAGGCTGCTGCGTCCTGGATGCAGTACGTCACCGCTTGGGGTGCGCTGATCGAACAAGCGAAACTGCGGCAAGACGACTTTGTCATCGTCACCGCCGCATCAAGCAGTGTTGGCCTGGCCGCCTTCCAAATGGCTCGTATGGTCGGCGCTACATCGATTGCGATCACTCGAACCCGCGCAAAGAAGCAGGCCCTACTGGATGCAGGCGCTGCGCACGTCATCGTCAGTGATGAAGAGGACATCGTCGAGCGCGTGATGGCCATCACTGCCGGGCAAGGTGCTCGTGTTGTATTCGACCCAGTTGGCGGCCCCTCCTTCGAGCCCCTAACGCAAAGCATGGCCCGTGGAGGTATTTTGTTGGAGTACGGTGCACTCAGCCCAGAGCCAACGCCTTTCCCGCTGTTTACCGTGCTGGGCAAAAGCCTAACCCTGAAGGGCTATATCTATGCAGAAATCGTGGCCGACCCAGAAGCCCTGGAGCGTGCCAAGGCTTTTATTCTCCAAGGACTGAAGTCTGGTGCACTGCGCCCGATCATCGCCAAGACATTTGCCCTTAGCGACATCCAGGAAGCCCACCGTTTCCTTGAGGCCAATCAGCAGATCGGCAAGATCGTAGTTACTGTCTGATCGGTTTCTCCCATTGAGGAAGATTAGAATGTATCTGCCGAGCACGATTCCTTATCAGCAGCATCGAGGGTTCAGCCGAGCCTTCACTCCGGGTCATTTGAGCCTGGGATTGTTCTTCCCTTTGGAGGCCTTCGGTGGGGACATTCCGAGCATGCTCAACCAGGTCGCATTGGCCAAACGAGCAGAGGAGCTGGGCTTTTCCGCGCTCTGGTTTCGCGACGTGCCTCTTCGGGACCCTAATTTCGGCGATGTCGGCCAAGCCTTCGATCCCTGGGTATACATGGGCTATATGGCGGCTCATACGTCAGAGATAGCGCTTGGCAGCGCATCCATTGCCATCCCTTTACACCATCCTCTGCACACGGCCAAGGCGTCAGCCAGCGTCGATCAGTTGAGCGCAGGTCGCTTGATTCTGGGCGTAGCCTCCGGCGATCGCCCAGTGGAGTTTTCAGCCTTTGACGTCGATCCCGAAAGACGCGGAGAAGTCTTTCGAGAGCACTACGAGGTGATTCGCCGAGCCTACAGCACCAGCTTCGAACCCATCCGCTGGAGCGGTGGTGAGCTGCGCGGCGCAGACCTCATTCCCAAACCCACAACCCAAGTGATTCCGATGCTCGTGACCGGACATAGCCGCCAGTCACTGGATTGGATCGCGCGCGAAAGCGCCGGATGGATCAACTATCCACGCGCGCCGAAAATGCAGCGACTGATCGTGGAAGATTGGCGGATGGAGGTCATGAAGCAATGTGGTTCCGTCTATAAGCCCTTCACTCAGTCGCTTTACATCGACCTCAGTGAGAACCCGTCCACGCCGCCCACTCCAATTCATTTGGGGTTCAGGCTGGGGCGTGACCACCTCCGGGCTTTGCTGGAGTCGCTTGAGGAAATCGGGGTGGACCACGTCATCCTCAATCTCAAGTACGGAAAGCGCCCTGCTGCGGACGTCATTGAGGAGCTGGGCACTCACATCGTTGCGCAATTCGGAGTAAAGGCGCGTCCTGGAGCAAATTGATCCGCCCGCCGCGTCCACACCCGGCCGAGGTGGTGCGGCTCAACAGGCTGAATGATCAGGCCGATACCTGTTCAAGGAATATCAGTTGCAACGGCTCTTGCAGCAGATCATCTGCCGTGGCGGCAAAGCGCTGAAAGTAAGGCATCGAAATATGCGCATCCAGCGCCGCCTGATCCCTGAAAGCCTCGCGCATGTAGAAAGTGCCCTGCTCGTCACGCTGCTCGAACAACACATAATCGAGATTGCCCGGCTCTGCGCGGGTCGGCGCTATCAGTGCCAGCAATTCTTCTTTCAATGCCTGTTCTTTGCCTGCCTTGGCCTTGAGTACGGCAATTGATACCAACACGTTACTGGACGTATTCATCGTCAGCTCTCCCACATAAAAAACGGCAAGTGATGCCGCAGGCGGTTCAACGGGCCCGCAGGCGAGCCCGTCTGACGAGTGAAATCAGAAACCTTCGAGAACGATCTTGCCCCGGGCCTTGCCGCTCTCGATCAGCGCATGGGCACGACGCATGTTTGCCGCATTGATCGCACCAAAGTGCTCGCCCACGGTAGTTTGCAGAACACCTTGGTCAATCAGAGCGCTGACCCGATTGAGCAGGTGATGCTGATTGATCATGTCCGGGGTTTCGTACAGCGAGCGGGTGAACATCAGCTCCCAATGCAATGACAGCGACTTGCGCTTGAGCGGCACCACATCGAGGGTTTCGGGATCGTCAATCACACCCAGACGCCCCTGTGGCTTGAGCACGTCGATCAGTTGTGCAAAGTGTTGTTCGGTGTGGGTTAGGCTGGCGACATAGTCGATCTCCGGCACACCGAGCGCTTGCAACTGTGCGAGCAGTGGCTGGCTGTGATCGATCACGTGGTGCGCGCCCAACTGCCGCACCCAATCAGCGGTTTGCTGGCGTGAGGCGGTACCAATGACGGTAAGGCGGGTCAACTTTCGGGCCAATTGCACCAGCATCGAACCGACGCCGCCAGCCGCTCCAGTGATCAACAGGCACTTGCCCTCCCCCGTACCCTCGACGACACCGAGCCGGTCAAACAACAATTCCCAGGCCGTGATCGAGGTCAATGGCAACGCTGCCGCATCGGCGGCACTCAATGAATGAGGCTTGTGCCCGACGATCCGCTCATCGACCAAATGGAATTCGCTGTAGCTGCCGGGGCGGGCAATCGAGCCGGCATAGAACACTTCATCGCCCGGCTGAAACAGCGTCACTTCAGCGCCGACCTCGCGGACAATGCCTGTGGCGTCCCAGCCGAGGATTATCGGTTCTTTTGTGATAGTTCCGGCACGCACCTTGGTATCCACCGGATTCACTGATACCGCGCGAACTTCGACCAGCAGATCCCGAGGGCCAGGCGTGGGCCGCGGGAGACTGATGTCGATCAATGCTTGTGGATGGTCGATGGGCAACGCGTGCTGGGTAAAGCTGATGGCTTTCATGGAGACTCGCTGTCGAAGGGTTGATGCATTCACTTGCGGCAATCTACGACTTCCCATGGACAAAGAAAAACAAGCAGAATGCGCCAACACTTTCACTTCAGGAGTGAAAATGATCCGCATCGATGATCTTGGTTTATTCATCCGCAGCGCCGCGCTGGGCAGTTTCACCGCAGCGGCACTGGAGGCTGATCTGCTGCCGGGTCAGGTCGCTGCCGCCATCAAACGTCTGGAGCGCGAACTGGATGTGCGCCTGTTCGCCCGCACGACGCGCAGCCTGCGATTGACTGCCGATGGCGAGCAATATCTGCCCACCGCCCACTTAGTACTAGAGACCCTGCAGCAAGGCAAGGAAAACCTGCGGGGTGAGAACGCCACGCTGCGGGGCGTCCTGCAAGTGACAGCGCCGTCCGATCTGGGGCGCAACTTACTGCTGCCGTGGCTGACGCTGTTCCGCCGTCAGCATCCTGAATTGACGTTGCGTTTTTTCCTGTCGGACCAGATGGCCAATCTGTTTCGCGACCCGGTGGACGTGGCGATTCGCTACGGTCCAAATGAAGACGCCAACTACGTGGCACTGCCACTTGCACCTCGGAACCACCGGGTGCTGGTTGCCTCGCCGGAGTATGTGCAACGCTGCGGTTCTCCCCAAACACCGGATGACTTGAGCAAGCATGCCTGCCTGCTCTATCTGCAAAATGGCCGGGTCTACGACAAGTGGAACCTGGGCGGGCAAACCGTGCAGGTTTCGGGACCGTTGTTCAGCGATGACGCCGATGTCGTGCGGCGCTGGTCATTGGGGGGTGAAGGTATCGCCTACAAATCCTGGCTGGATGTCAGTGCAGATATTGCCGCAGGGGAAAGCACAGATGTGAAAAAGCCCAACCGAGAAGGGTTGGGCTTTGAAAGTGGTGGCCTGGGGCAGAATCGAACTGCCGACACGCGGATTTTCAGTCCGCTGCTCTACCAACTGAGCTACCGGGCCACAACCGTAATTCTAGCACAGCCCATCGGGCCTTTTATGCGCGCGGGGCT
>Ga0208101_10112_pt1 | contig 14602 bp, 8 predicted proteins | sample Subbioug_CSW11AC_FD_184823 | JGI IMG/M metagenome (GOLD analysis project Ga0208101, IMG submission 184823) | Serpentinite rock and fluid subsurface biosphere microbial communities from McLaughlin Reserve, California, USA - CR12Aug_CSW11AC (SPAdes) | ecosystem: Environmental > Terrestrial > Deep...
TGATGTCCTCATCTAGCAAAAGGACATCATGCGTGTTGCAGATGAGCTGGGCGGTTGATAGGTTAATGTCAAGGGAATGGAAGAGGTTGAGAATGAATCGTGTCAGGCTTGGGTGCAGCCTAGCGCCCAGTTCATCGATGATTACTAGCCTGCCTTCTTGCAGGCCTCTGAGAACAGGCCCGAGCATTTCGAAGAGCGCGATTGTGCCTGCAGACTGGTACTCAGCGAAGGGGAGGTCAACCGAGGCAACTCTTTCATTTTTGGCGCTGTACAAAGCGTGCCTTGTCTTAAGGTCCACTTCTTGGGTCTTCCCAAATCGTGCGACACTAAAATCATCCCCAAGGTGGACAGTTTCTTCTTGAGAGTCAGTGTCAGTTATGCGAAATAGCACATTCTCTATGCCCGTGTCTGCCTGTTGGAGATGCTTTAGGACAGCGCGCATGTTTTGTTCGCTATCGCCCATATATTTTAATGTTTCTACCGGAGAAGCTTGAGGGGTCAAGATGAGCACCGACTCAAACCACTGCATAACATCTTTAGCGACCTGGTTGTTGAAGAGAGCCGCTACCGTAACAAAAAGCGTGTCTTCTCGCGTATGACCCTTGACGGTTTCAAGTGTTTTGAGCGGCCCCTTTAGGTCTATAGCTGACCAAGATGGTCCGCTACGTTCAAAGAGCAAGGTTTCACGCTTCGCCTTTCTGTAAAGCCATTCTCCGTCCACCCGACCGCCAAGCAACTGAAAACCATACCTGTAAAGTGTTTCTCCAGTGATGAAAGAGACCTCAAACACGCTTGGGTTTTTCTCGCTGTCCTGTATAAACTTAAAGCACTCCGCCTGCGCTGCCAGACCCTTTACAGAAACCGAGTGCAGCACCATCTGGCGCATGAACCACATAGCCTTCAAAAGGTTGCTCTTGCCCGCTGCATTGGCGCCGTACACTAAAGAGCTTTTCAGGAGTGTCCTGTGCGGGGTATCTATGGTGTGTGTCTCCGCATGCTCCCCTATGGCAGAAGCCTGCATACTTAGCACGCAACTGCTCCGAAAAGATGCATAATTCTCGCAGGTAAATCCGACTAACATATTGACAGCTCCTTCAATCAGCATTTGTGCTTTGAATATAGCATTAGTATGCGCTATTATCAATGCTTAATGCCTATATTCGCGAAATTTCTGCGAATAAGCCCCATAAGAATGCTCGTCCGCTAGGGCTGGAGCCTAACGCTTTTGCCAAGCCAGCAAGACGCTCGGGGAGGGCAGTAAATGCATGGAGTATTTAGGTGGCGAGGCTGTGTAAAAAGGCCTGCACATCCCTGGCGTACAACGTACGGAGTTTGACCGCATCTTCCAAGACAATTCGTACCTTTCGCTCATCTAGGTCATAGGAGTAGGCGTGCCGGAAAAAATGCCTGAAAGAGCGCAGATTATCCAGTAAGGTGAAGCTATCCTGAGACAAGAGGGCGGGTCTTACGCCTTCTATCGTGTAGGTCATCCTTTTGAGCAGTTCGGCGTGATAACGCGTCTTGTGGTCGATATTGTTTTCAAAGGAGACAGCTACAGTCTTAAAGAGGTCTTCAAATGCGCAATAAAGGTTGTGTAGCTGGTAGGAAAGGCTTTCGACGGCTATTTTGCCCCTCTTGCCTTTTCGCTCGTCAAGTTTTAAGTATATGTTGGCAATCTCTTGGGCGCGTGATTGAAGTTCTGCCTGCAGTAAAGCTACTCTTTCCTTTTCCACGGTATCCCTTCCTTTACTATTGTACTAGCTAGGCGATGTCCCTCTAGCTGCACGACGTCGACTTCATCTTTGCCGACTTCTCGTGAGAGAAAAGCCGCAGCTGCAAAAAAGTCTTTGTCCTGCAGCCCTGCGAAGGCTATATCTAAATCCGAAAGTTCGTTAAAACCCTCTGGCTTGGCGACAGAGCCAAATACATAGGCTTGCTCAAACTGAATTAACCGGGACAGTTTATCGAGGGCTTTCATGGCATCGTCTAGCAATTGCGTGCGTAGTTGCTCCCGCTCTTGCTTTTTCTTAGCACGTGCGCTGTCTAGAATATGGGTTGACCACATAGCAACTCGCCTCCCCTATGCTCTCACTAACAATTATGACGCGAAAACTCTTGCGGGGCAAGCATCCTAGCGCTGCTGCTTGTAGCGCTCTTCTGCCCTAAGTGTAGCTAAGCGGCCGCGCATTGGCTATAATATTGGCAAGAGGATTGTCGTGGCATCAGCAAAGCTAGATTAATGCACGGGCCGGCCAGTCATTAGGGGTTTACGCCTTGCACAAAAAGGACAGAGTAAACACAGAAGGTGAGAGTGTGGAGGAGATAAGGGTTGCTGTCCGGGACGCGGTATACTGTCATTTTGAAGACAGAGATAGGCCTCGGATGATTAGCTTGCAGTTTGTGAAATAAGTATAAATATCTAAAGACGTATTGATAAGGGATCTGTTTTCGTAGCACTAGCTATGGAGCGCGGCCACTATAAATGTGGCCGTTTTTGTGAGTAGAGGCAGGGTATCCTCCTTGGGCGACGAACTTGGTCGCGGCCTGCGGAGAAGATCTTGCTAGAAAGGAGGCAACCTATGGCAGTTAAGCGCAATGTGTTCAAGGCGGCTCTCGGCTTAAGTTTGGTCTCGCTTGTAAGCAAATTACTGGGCTTTGCCAGAGAGCAGGCCATTGCTTGGCGTTTTGGTGCCGGTGCCGCGGTGGACACCTATGTCGCCGCCCTGGCCATACCCACCCTTATATCCGGCGTGGTGGGCGGCGCCCTGTCGACCGCCTTCTTGCCGGTCTACAGCGAAGCCAGAAATACCAAAGAGGGAGAGCAGCTCTCAGGCACCGTTTCGGTGGTAAGTGCCCTGCTCGGTGTGCTAGGCTCTGTCGCCGCGCTCTACTTTGCCCCGTTTCTCGTGCGGGTCTTAGTCGGCAACTTCCCCGCCGCGCAGCAAGCGCAGACGGTGCTCTTGCTCCGTATCCTGTCTTTTGGCACCCTGCTCATGCATGTATCCTTCTTCTTGACCATGCTCTTTAACAGCCATCGGCAATTTCTCCTGCCCGCGCTTAACCCCGTACTACAGAACGGCATTATTGTGGCGGGCGTACTTGGCTTTGGCGCGGGGGGCATGGGCTATGTGGCGTGGGCCACCCTTATCGCCATGGCGCTGCCCGTCTTGTTACTTCTTGGCTGGGCGCTTTTTCGGCACTACCCCATTTGGGCGTGGCCAAGCTACCGCGACCCTAAGTTTGCCAAGGTACTTAAACTATCTGCCCCCATCTTTGTGGCGGGGGTTTCTGGGCAGCTCTACATGATTGTCGACCGCCGCCTAGCCAGCGGGCTTGACGCCGGCAGCATCGCCTCGCTTAATTTTGCCAACCGCCTCGTGCAGCTACCCTTTGGCATCTTCGTCATGGCACTCTCTACGGTAGTCTTCCCCGCACTAGCCGACCTCGCCGCGCAGGGCAACAAAAAAGGCTTTGCCGAGGCCCTTTCGGCGGGTCTTCGCGCCTTGTTCATCTTGCTCGTTCCCGCCACGGTAGGGCTGTGGGTCTTACGCTACCCCATCGTGCGTCTTGCCTTTGAGCGCGGCTCCTTCGACGCCACCGACACCGCCAAGACCGCCTTCGCCTTAGGCTTCTACGCCCTAGGGCTGCTCGGCCTTTCGGCCGGCACAGTGCTCACGCGCGCCTTTTACTCCCTGTACGACACTACTACGCCCGTCAAAATCGGTATCCTTACCGCCGTGCTGCAGGCACTGCTCGCCCTGCTCTTGGTGCAACCCCTAGCGCATGGCGGCCTAGCCCTCGCTAACTCCATCGGTGTCTCGCTTGGCGCTGTGGCCATGTTCTACCTGCTGCGCAAATCGAAAGTCCACTTAAACATGGGGGCGACCACACTTCTCTCTAAAGTTGTCATTGCCTCGCTCGGCATGGGCGTCGTGAGCCACCTGCTCTTGGCTGCCCTCAGCCCTCTCGGCGAGGTCGTCGCCCTTAGCGCGGCGGTTACCGGCGGGCTAGTCGTCTACGCCCTCGGCCTACTGTTCCTGCGGGTGGACGAGGCCACCTCTGCCCTAAACAAAGCCGCTTGGTGGCTACGTAAACGCTAAGACAAAAAGGCCGCAAGGCCTTTTTTATTTTCGACAAGTTTCTTGTTTTTTCGCGATATACAGGCCTTAGCATCACCTTATGGCAAGGTTGGAGGGAAGCTTATGCGGGCACTTCATCGGCTGCTCGTAGCCCTGTTCCTTTTATGGTATCGGGGGTCTGCGTAAACGCCCTAGCAAGCTGTCTAGGGCCTGTAATCCTTGGCCAGGCGGATGATGACTTGGTCGGAATAATTCAATTATGAGGAGATGATGTATTGCGTAAGTTCGTAGCCTTGGCAGTGATTGCTGCCTTGTTTTTTGCCTTGCTGCCCTCTGTCGAAGCCAGAACCCCTACCTATATATTAGTCGTAGGCGAGACTGAGAGTGGCGGGCACCTAAGTGTCGTGCGTGTGCTCGGGCGTGAATACACTCTTGAGGTGTTGCCTAAAGCCGCGCAATTTGCCTTGCTTGGTCACGGCGTGCAAACAGAAAACCTTTACAGCCACCTCGCCATGTCTGAGTTAGTTAGCCGCACGGAGACAGCGCTCGGCATAAAGATTGCGCGCCATGTGCGGTTTAATGAAAGGCTCATTCCTGAAATCGTGCAGCGCCTAGGTGGAGTAGCTATAGGAGGACGCAGGTATTCTGGAGCAGAGGTGCGCGCCCTGCTCGACCCGCCTGCTAACGGTCTCTACACACGATCCATAAATCAAATCGAAATAGTGCAAGCCATTGCGGCAGAAGCTTTGAGACCTGCCAATTGGCTCAAGCTACCTGGCATTGTGCGCGCCTTCTTCGCCGGGGTGCAGACAAATTACACCCTCACCGCGGCCCTAGGCTTACTGGTGCAGCGACCGACCAAGATAGAGGTAGTGTACCTTAACCGCCCGGCCATCTACTTCGAGGGTCGCTACTATCCACAAAATTTGCCCTTACCGGTTGTAGTTGACGGGCGCACCCTAGTGCCCCTACGTGTTATCGAGCAAATTAGCGGGGCCACTATCAGTTGGCATGAGGGGCAACAAAGGGCAACAATTTCCCACCGTGGAAGACAAGTAGACATGATTATAGGCCAGAGAACGGCCTGGGTTAATGGTCAAGCGCATGCTCTCGGCATGGCCCCTAGGCTCGTGGGTGGCAGAACAATGGTGCCCTTTCGGTTTATCTTCGAGCAACTCGGCTACACTGTCGAGTGGGTGGAGAGAGATTTTGTGGTTTTAGTTAGCACCAAGTAACAGGACTAATATATTTAAGCGGGAGATGGTACAAGATGAGTCCGGAGCTGCTCGGGGCGGTTCTCCTAGGTGTTGTGTCAGGGATCTTTTGGCTTGTTGTCCGTAGACGAGCTGTCATGCACAAGGCTAATCGGCGCAAGGTCAGTCCATGGCGGCAATCTGAGCACTACAAACTTTTCCTAGCAGGTCTAGAAGCTGCCGACCGGGCACAATTTTTTGCGCACACGGAGCAAGAGCAGTATAAATTATACATGGATTGGACGCTTCGCGAAGGCCTCCGGGCTGATCAGGAACAAGCAGGAGAATCCTCTAGGCTTAGAGAAATATAAGGGTCAAAACGCTCTAGGTTGCTTGTACAACCTTTGAAGTTGGAGGAGAATTTTTGGTGAAGCCTCTGAAGATAAAGACAAATTTAATCGCGCAAAGCATGCCAACTATAGGGAACACGATTGAGTTAGTAGTGACAGTTGTCTTTATCATTGCTCTGGTCGTTGCTTCTGCATTATTCTATGGCCTTTTTTGGGGGGGACACAAGAGTCTTTTCGTGTTGGCTGTACTGCTGGTCGTAGGTTCAGCTGTCTTGCTTCGGCGTATATTTCTGCCTGTCAAAGGGTTAATGCTAGCGGATATATTGTTGATCGGCGTCTTAGGATGCTACATGGTGATGATTCCATTTGCCGCTACGACCCTTGGCGCTGTTAATGCTGCTCTCATGTGGATGGCTCTTGTACTTACCTACTTTTTCTTTGCGGATGCCCCCGCGCAAGCTCAGGGCTGGTTGCATGGTGGGGTAATATTTGCGGGAGCCGTCATCGCATTAATGGGGCTTTTTTCTTATGCTGGCGTTGATATGTTTGCTGGGCAAATGTTGGGAGACAGATTGGGGGGAGCATTCCACTACCCAAACACTACGGCGAGCATTCTAAATATGGGTCTTTTTGCAGCGTTGCTTGGTAACAGTCGTCATCGGTCACTGGCGATGCTTGTCAATGCCTGTGTCGTATTATGTGCGACCGCGCTTGTTCTGACTATGTCGCGAGGCGGTTGGATGGCACTGGTGATTACTATCTTCGTCGCGTTTTGGATAAAGCGAAGGGTGCTCTTAAGCTTTATAGCCCAGTTAACAATCGCACTGGGGGCAGGTCTAATCGGGAGCGTCTCTATGATGGTTGCACGCAACTACACGGGTTTAAGTGTCGCCTTGGCATTTGTGATCCTTGGGGGCGTAGTAGCGGGCTGGGTAGTGTCGGCTAGTGCTCGCTTCGTGCCAGTCATTGCATTACTTGCTTTGACGGCTGGTGCGGCGCTAGGCTTGTACCCTATGTTGACGGCGAATCGTTATATGCTCTTTAACGATGATTCTGTCGCGCGCTGGCGCCAGATATCCTTTCGCGTTGAAGGCTTGCAGGCTGGCGAGCACCTGCTGTTAGGGGAGGTCGCCGCTGAGCTTGTTCCACCTGCGCCCATAGCTGGAGTAGTCAGTGTTTGGGATGTAACCGGTTCTGCGCACATTAGGCTCGTAACACACAATGTTACTTCCAGCACTTCCATAACCCTACCTTTCCAAATTTACGAGGGCACGCAGTCTATAGAAGTGCGGCTATCAAATGTGCACCCCGCTACGCGGGTCATTCTCGACAATCCGCGAATTACCGGGCTCACGGAAATCTCGCTGTCTAACTTGTTTCACCGATTTTTGCCCTATCATCTTGCGGAGCGAGTATCGCAAGGCCTTCAGCCGAGAGTCTTAGCTGAGGACGGGCGTGTAGTCTTTATGAGTGACGGACTGGCTGCCATTATGAAGGCCCCAGTTTTAGGTTATGGAGGTGGGGCATGGGGAGCGGTGTACAGCTCCGTACAAAGCTTCTTCTACGGTTCTGGTCGAGCGCACGCTGACTTTGTGGACTTCTTGTTGGATATAGGCATTGTAGGTTACTTGCAGCTGTTAGCTTTCTTTGTGCTCGTGCTGTTCCCAGTGGTTTTGTCAAAAACTCCGGGGGTCCATCTGGCGCTTGGCGGCAGCGCAATTAGCTTGCTCATTCACAGTTTTGGGGAGGCGACAATCGCCTTTCCGGTGTTGTATTTTTGGCTATTTGCTATGCTGGGAAGTTTGCGCCTAGGAGCAGCACCCCTTAAGCAGTGGGGCAAATCTAAAAAAATTGGCATATATGGAACCGTTCTTTTCGCGCTTGTCGTGGCGGCCGGGGTGACAGTTGGCACTATGGTAGTAGCTGCTGATGCTGTAGCTGCGCGCGGCGTTAGCTATGACGCTGCTCGCCAGCGAGAACAGGCCACTGTCTTTCTTCGGCACTCCGTGCGACTAAATCCTTGGCATGCCACACGAAAGGCAGATTTGGTTTTGCGGTTGTTAGAGCAACCGAACACTCACAAAGAGCAATACGCCCTAATTACATCCGCCCTGCGGGTTGCTCCATTTGACCCGCGAATAGCATCGCTTGCTGGGATGCTCCATTTTAGAGATGGGGATTACGTCAAGGCACTTGCTTACTATCGACGCACTATTTCTTTGCAACCCTTGAATCCTGCCACTTACGTTCACGCCGCCTTTGTGGCCGCGGAGGCCTCCCTCACCCTTATGCCTTATGACAAAACGCAGGGTGAGTATTTTGCCTTGCAGGTGTTAGAAATTCATGAAGGATTCCTTGATGTCATATTCAGAACAGAACCGCAAATGCTTAGGCGAGGGGTGGTACCTTTTGTTGAGGGGGCCGACCTGCGGCTTGAGGTTGGCAGGGCCCTTGTATTGCTCGGGCGCGTAGCTGAGGCCGATTCTCACCTGCGAGCGGCGCTCTTGAGTAAAGACGCCTCTATTCAAGACAAAGCTAGGGTGTGGATTAGTCGCGTGTATCGCGCAGGGGACCAAAACCGACAGGCAGTAACAACAATGAACTCGGTGACTGACAAAGCTTGGCTCGATGCATACATGGCGAGGATAGACCGCGCACTGGCTCGTTAAACTGTGTCTTGGCGGGGCAAAACGCGTGCAAATGCAACGTAATTGCTTTGACATAGTGTCTTTTGGAATATGTATAGTTTTCTTTTCAAGGGCCAGTAAGTGCGTTTTGGGTTAGATTCCGATGCGGTACAACGCTGTAAGGGTTTCGGGGAGCTGGGTTTTATGTTGTGGTGTCAAACTAACGCGAAGGGGCACCAAAAGAGCCGGTGTTTGTGTTCACAGGCCCTAGCACCCCTTGCTGCCGGTTTCTATGTTACGGAATGCTTACAATGCGCGTCCCCACATTGTTGCGCGGTACTTGGCGTAATATACTGTTTTTGAGTTAGTGGATGCGGGGGAATAAGTTGTCTTACCTTTGCACCCCGCGCCTCCTGTTCTGAGCCATCTCTACAGCTTCCCTAAGAGGGTGAAAGGTCGAGTGCGTAGTTGTTGGTAGGGGCAGGTTGTACCATGTACTAAGTACACACATGTAAGGAGGTCTATGCACTTGAAGAAGTTTTCCGCGCTTTTACTCGCTTTAGCTATGGTTTCTAGCCTATTTACCGGCGTAGCATTCGCCGCTGCCCCGACTTTCACAGCAGCGATGCTCAATGTTAGCGTCGCAGGCACAGTGGCCCTTGACCAAATTGCCCATATCACCGGCTCGCTTCGCGCTTTTCCGGCAGATAGCATTCTCCCTACCTCTATGAACAGAATCCAACTGCAGCGCCGTGCCACACCAACCGCTGCTTGGACATTGGTTTCGACCCACGAAAGACCTGTTCTTGTAAACACCACTCTGCAAGCGTTTGAGTTCTTGCACCAGTTCACCCTAGCTGGTGAATACCGCGTAGCGGTTGTTAACACTGCCGGCGTGGCGGTCAACAACGCCGGTCTCACGACTGGCACGCTGCTGGTGCATCCTGTTGGCACCATTGCAGTTGGACTTTTGACTGTAACACCCACCGTCACCTCAGTTATTTGGGACGTCAACAATGAAGTGACTGTACCCCTGTCCATCATTCGCGCTGGGGAGACCACGGCCATCTCCACGATTAGTGCAGCTGATGTAGAAGTTCGGTATGCAGGCGTATTGGCCAATGTTTCCGTGACCGATACCACTCTCACCATTACCCAGCCCGCCAATACCCCGGCTACTGGCACTTTGTCAATTGCTGTTGCAACTGACGCTGGTAATTGGCGTGGTACGACCACGGTAGCAGTTGACGCTCGGGCAGCCTTCAATGTGGCTGTTACAGCGGACAACACCCCCGCGGTGAACCTTGCTACTACCTTCACTGTCAGACCCTTTGATGCAGCAGGCAGAGGCCCAGGAGCAGCAGCTCCTCATACCTTCGCTTACGCCCGCGCTACTCTAAGTGGCCCCTTTGCGGCTCCTACTGCGATTGTACTAAATGCAGATTTTCCAAATCGCGCCTTTGCTGCAGTTGCACCTCGCCACGGCGGCACTATTACCGCCACTGTAGTGTTCTACGATGCCGCACATAATGTGCTCGCTACCTTGGTGCGCGAAGTCACCGTGCCTGGTCTACGCATCGAGGTTCCTGTAACTACGGTGCGCCGTAACGATGAGACCACTCTAAGAGTTATCGTGACCGACCTCGCTGGCAATCGTGTTAACAACGCCCGCGTTAGCTTTGTTGGCGCAGAAAACATGTTTGCCACCCGCAATGCAGCCGGAGCATTTGTAAATGCAGCTGGTAATACCGTTTCAGTCAACGGTATGGTTGCCACACAACCGCGCGGTTCGGCAGTTGCCAATGGCGAGTACTCCATTGACGTTCGCCTCCGCGAAGTTGGCTCCATCCGTATCCATGTTGAGTCGCTCGGTCTTGTTGAAGGCAGCCCAGTATGGACTGCGAACAGGGCCAATTGGACAGGAGCCATTACCGTTGCTCCAACGCTCGGTTACACCGTTTCCCTCAGTCACACTCTCCTTGCTGGCGCAACTGAGAATGAATCTGTCACGGTCACTGTGCGTGATAACGCCGGCGTCGCAATTACGCTGACAGATCTCAACTTTGTCGCTGGCACAGGTCTAACTATAGGAACTCCTGCCGTTGTTGGTAATGGTGTGTGGACAGTACCGATGCGCCGCACAACCGGAGCAGGCACGTTTACCCTCACCGTAGGCAATGCGGCGGGCACCATCGAAGGCGCAGCTTCCATCACCGCCGTGGCACCTGTTGTCACCGTAACCCCCGCGGGTGGATTGCTCACCTCTAATTTCTACAGTGTAATCACCGTCAACGTCACCGACCCGCGCACCAACGTGGCTGTTGCTCGCGAAATTACCGTTGCTCCGCGCGCTGTGACTACTCCTGACGGAACCTCACGCCCCACCGCAACCATCGACTTGATCCAAAACAGAGCTGTAGCCACCCCTGTTCCCGCTTGGGCAGGTGCTGGCACTGAGACTGCTTCATCGCGCGAGTTCAACATCCTAGCGCGTTCCGCCGCTCTAACTGTTGCCGGTACTGCGGAGACCCCGAATGTAAGGGTTACAGTAGCTGGCGCCCCAGCTGTTGATCTAGGTTTAGGTGCCGCTGCCTTGGTTGTAACCCCGGCACAAATAGTCGCGGGTCGCCTTACAACAGTTACTGTGCGTCTCAATGATGCCAATGGCGTGGCCCTGCGTAGGCAAATTGAGTTTACCGGTCGTCTCGGTCAAACGATTTCTGCTGCTGATATCCCTGCCGATGGTACGCTTACCTTCGGAGCAAATGTAAGTATTCCCACCGAGGGCATACTAGTGACGCCGCAAGTCACCCTCACCGTTCGTCCTGACCGCGTTGCTGCCACAGCAATAACACACAACATTCCCGTCGTAGCAGCCCCAGTAGCCCCTGCCGACACCGCCGCACCTATTATTGAAGTGACTGTTCCTGCCGTAACGACTGAGGCTACTGCTGTAGTCACCGTCACCGTCAGAGACAATGTCAACCTTGCCGCTAACGGCGTTATCTTTGATGGCGCGGTTGTGCCCGGTTTCGTAACAAGAGAGCAAGTATTTACCCGTGTTGTCAACCTGCGCGAAGGCATGAACATCTTCACCGTCGCTGCACAAGACGCTGCTGGTAACGTAGCTACCCGCACTATCGCTGTAGAGCGTCGTACCCCGCCAGCACCAGTTAGCCATGTTATCACCATCGGCAGAGCTAACCCCGCCATCGGCCTCGACGTACCTGCTAACGTGCGCAATGGTCGCCTCATGGTTCCTTTCCGTTGGTTCGGTGAGAGAATCCTCGAAGCAACTGTAGACTACAGAGTAGTCGGCACTGCCGAGATCGTTACCCTAGTCAAGGGTAACATCTCTGTAGAGCTAACACTCAACAGCACCATCGCTAAAGTTAACGGCACCCCAGTTTCTCTCGATGTAGCAGCCTTCGCCACCGGCGGCCGTACCTTGGTACCTGCCCGCTTCTTGGCTGAGACTTTCGGCTACACCGTCAACTGGAACCCCGCTGATGACAGCGTGACCATCACTAAGAGATAGTCACTCTAAGCACAAAAAGAGACCCTGTGGGGGAGACCCTACGGGGTCTCTTTTTTGCGTTTTTGCAGGGCCCTCGGCAGGGTGCTGCGGGTACAGATTGACAGCCTTCTGGCGCGAACGATAGACTAAGGTAGTAATGGTACCGAGAGGAGAGCTTAAAATGCTTCACCCCCGACATAAGAGCAGCAAAGTGCTGTGCGCCTTGCTCGTAACCCTGCTAGTGCTGGCTACCACTGCTCATCCCCTGCGGGTGGAGGCCGCTGCCGTGACTCATGTTACAGTGACTCCTACTACTCTAAGTTTAATTGTTGGGGGCACAGCTACTGTGGTGGCGACAGTGCACCCCGCGCATGCGGCCAACCGAGCAGTCACTTGGGCCAGTAGCGACCCCCTAGTTGCAGGAGTCAACGCCCAGGGGCTTGTCACCGGCAGAGCCGCTGGTCTCGCTATAATTACCGTAACCACCAACGAGGGCGGGCATACGGCGAGTGTAGCAGTTTCTGTTGCGGCGCAGCCAGTACGCGTGACCGGCGTAACTTTGAACGCAGCGAACCTAAACTTGGTGTTAGGGGCGACCTGGTCTATAGGTGCTACCGTCAGCCCGGCTAACGCCAGTAACCCAGCCGTAGTATGGTCGAGCAGCAATGCTGCGGTGGCGACGGTTAATGTGCATGGCCTTGTTGCAGCGGTGGCGCCTGGCCTCGCGATCATTACCGTGCGCACGCAGGACGGCAACTTTACCGCGCAGGCCGTGGTTGAGGTGGCAGCCCTTATTGTCGCCCCAACTAGCATTATTGTAACTCCTGCTACCCTAAACCTAGTTATCGGGGCGAGTGGAACCTTGTCGGCCTTAGTTTTGCCGCATAACGCCACCAACCGCTCTGTGGTCTGGGCTAGCCTGCACCCCCTGGTGGCAGAGGTCAGCGCGACAGGCGTAGTTACCGGTATCTCTCCCGGTACGGCTTCTATAGTAGCGACAACACAGAATGGCACGCACGAAGCGACCGCGGTAGTCACCGTTCCCGTGCCGGCTATTCCGGTCACTGGCATTACTACGCCGCCGGGCGTGGTCGCCATGACGACAAGCACGACAGGCACGACACGCACGATTACGGCGACAATACTGCCGGCTAATGCCACTATACGCCTTGTTAGGTGGGCCAGTAACAACCCCTTCGTGGCCACCGTCAACGCTACAGGTGTGGTTACCGCTGTCTCCCCCGGCACAGCAAATATATCGGTCACCACTTTGGACGGGGGCTTTGTGGCCTGGGTAGAGGTGCAGGTTAGCATGCCCGTAGTGCCTGTAACGGGTGTGACCATAGCACCCACCACGCTAAGTCTGGTAACCGGGCATACGGGTGCGTTGGCGGCTACTGTGGCCCCGGCCAATGCTACTAACCGCCTAGTAACTTGGGCGAGTAGCAACACCCAGGTGGCGTTGGTGGACGCCAGTGGGGTAGTGACGGCACGCGCCCCGGGCACTGCGACCATAACGGCGCGCACCGCAGATGGTGGCCGCACGGCGACGGCGGCGGTTACTGTGGCGTCACCTGTTGTCTTAGTCACTGGCGTTACTATTGCGCCTACGACGCTTAGCCTAGTGGCTGGGCAGACCGGTACTTTAGCGGCTACAGTCGCCCCGGCGAACGCCACTAACCGCACGGTGACCTGGGCGAGTGGCAACACGCAGGTGGCCACGGTTAATGCCGGTGGCGTAGTGACCGCGGTGGCCCCGGGGCTGACTACCATAACCGTAACGACGAGCGATGGCGGGCGTAGTGCGAGTGCCGCCGTGTCGGTAGCCCCGCGCCCCATTTTGGCCACGGGTGTCGCTCTATTGCCGGCTAACCTGGAGCTTGCCCGCGGGCAGGTGGGCCACCTAGTGGCCACCGTGCTACCAGAGAACGCTGCCAACAGGGCCGTGTTTTTTGCCAGCAGTAATGCGAGCGTGGCTACGGTAGACGAGCGCGGCGCGGTGACGGCGCTAGCGCTAGGCACAGCGACGATTACCGTCACCGCCGCCGAGGGCGGGCACACCGCCGAGAGTCGAGTGGTGGTGGGGCCGCCGCGCGTGGAGACGAACATAGCTGTTGACACCGTAACTACCTTAAGGTTGCCTGATTATGCCGATGTACTGGTGCCGGCAGGCGCCATTAGCGGCGTAAATGCCCGGCTCATAGCCGAAGTGGTGCCCCCGCTAGAGGCGGCGCCCTTGCTTGCCGCTGCCAGCCGTGCCAACTTAGTGATAGCGAGTGAATTCATACAGCTTACTTTAAGTGGGGGCACTGTCAACAGGGCGGTGCACCTGGCGCAGCGCTTTACGGCCGCAACGATGGCCGCAGGGCTGCTGCCAGCCATTCATGTCTACAACCCGCGCACGGCGAGGTGGGTCCACCTAGGCGGCACTGTGGCCGACCGGGTAGTGACTGTGCCGCTAGATGCCTTTGGGCAGTTCGCCGTCTTTGCCACCCGAGGTGCGCCAGCCCTGCCAGACATGGCTGGGCACTGGGCCGAGGTGCCTGTAAGGACACTAGCCGGCATGCACATTGTGGGTGGGCATAGAGACGGCAATTTTAGACCCGATGCTGTTATTAGCCGGGCAGAATTTGTAGCCATGCTTACGCGCGCGCTAGGCCTGCCCGAGAACGCGCGGGCTGCAGAGCGCTTTAGCGATGCTGCTACTTTGTGCGCCCGGCATGGGCGTTATCTCTAGGGTGAAAGTCCCGAACGGTGAAGGTAGCAGTAACCGTAGCTTAAGGCAAGGGTGTCCGCGGCGACGCGGAATCTGAAGGAAGCCGGCGGCAAACCTCTG
>Ga0208101_10113_pt1 | contig 14325 bp, 12 predicted proteins | sample Subbioug_CSW11AC_FD_184823 | JGI IMG/M metagenome (GOLD analysis project Ga0208101, IMG submission 184823) | Serpentinite rock and fluid subsurface biosphere microbial communities from McLaughlin Reserve, California, USA - CR12Aug_CSW11AC (SPAdes) | ecosystem: Environmental > Terrestrial > Deep...
CCGCGAGATGCTCGCCTTTTACTTAGCGAGGCTCACCGGGCACGGCGAAACGGCCGCTTTCGAAGGCATCTGGGCCGCACCTTTTGCCGATTTTGCGGAAGTGGCGGCCAAGTACCAAGGCAGTGTCGCCATAGTGCATGCCAAGAGACTTATGGCAGGTTCAAACGGAAACTTTATGCCGCAGGCTCACACCACGCGGGCGCAGGTCGCTGTTATACTGGCTAGGATGCTGCGCGTTAAGTAAGCTGAACCCTCTGCACGAAGACCGCGCCTAGATACTATGGCGCGGTCTTCGTGTTGTTAAGTCTTGCACTCGAGCAACAAACAAAAAAAGATCTCCTCCCGTCAAGGTGACAATATCTCAGTCCGACGACAGAGTGATTGCGGATGGTTGACACTCACCATTTTTTCTGTATAGTGCAATTAGAGTAGTGGGATAAATTTCAATGGAGGGATTGCCATGAAAATATTAGAATATGGCAGAGATCTATTGGCTTTAAAGCAAGTAACTATCACTGCTGGTTGTTGCAGCAGCTCTTTGTGCGACTTTTACGGGGTACACTCGCCAATAGCTGAAGAAGACGTTCAAGAAGAAAACAAGACGTAAATCATTAACACTCGACCCACTACTCTTGTATTGTCGAAGTCGGGGGGCGTTAGCCAATGATTGTTGGAACGTATAACGTAGTAATCACTTCCCGTAGAGAACCTGATAAACTCTATGTTTTCAACCTCTTGTCCGCTGCAACAGTCTCTCTCTCGACCTCAGCATTGGAAAACTGGCTCAAGGGAGACTTTTCTCAGCTTAATGAAAGAGAGTTTGAGTTCCTGAAGGACAAGCTCTTTATAGTTGAGAATAGAAAGCAAGAGAGAAACTTGGCCATGTTTCGGCTACAGGAACAGAAGAATACTAATGTGGTCAATCTTACAATATATACTACATACAACTGCAATTTTGCATGTTTTTACTGCTACGAGGCGGCTGGAAAGGTACTTAATCAAGGCAGCATGAGTCTTGATACTGTGAGCAGCGTTTGCGCTTGGCTAGAGCATTATATGGATGGCAGGGTGTTCAAACACTTGAATTTGACTTTTTATGGTGGTTAGCCTCTTCTCAACATGCCAGGCCTTCTAGCTGTCGCGAATCACCTTAGTGCTCTGTGTCAACAACACCTAGCGGAACTCAGAACATTGCTTATAACCAATGGTTCGCTTCTAACTCCAGATGTGTTGAATCATCTGCGAAAATATAATCTTAGCCAAGTCCAAATCACTTTAGATGGAGCGGCAAACATACATAACCAGACAAGGCCGTTCGTTGATGGTAGCCCAACTTATAATGTGATCAAAGCGAATCTAGATCAAGTGGTTGATATTTGCCCGGTATCTTTAAGAATGAACACAGACCTCTCAAAAATACATTCAGCATTTTGCATGCTAGACGACCTGTGCGCATCGGGCATTGTTCGAAATAATAATATTTTTCTGGAGGTAGCTCATATTATGGACTGTGGGCGCGGGCAGGTTCCTGAATCTTTGTCTCCAGAGTTTGTAGCTGCTAGGCATTCAGTTATAGAATATGCTGTAAAAAATGGCTTCAGGGTGCGTAACCCATTGAAGCTAGCACCATGTCATGCGCGCACTCCTGGCTGCTTTAGTATTTTGCCCGATGGGCGCATATTCAACTGTTTCTTACTTGTAGACAGGCCAGAGTGCCAGTTAAGTTCTGTTAAAAAGTTGTCCTTTGAAAACATTTACTATGAATTGGTAACTCATCAAAGTTATGATGAGGCTTGTCTTGAGTGCAGCTTTTTACCAACTTGCATGGGCGGGTGTCGCGCTGCGGCACTCAAGCACAACGGAACCCTGTCTTCGAAAATGTGCAACCTTAGTTACTACAGGCAAGTCGTAGTTCCTGATCTTGAATTGCATTTTGATTGTGGCAGTTGGGAATAAATTGATGTTTGGAACCTACAATGTAGTAATGCCTACTGAGATTGGAGACTTCTTAGTCTATAATACTCTTAGCAAAGCCGCAGTCTCTCTTAAGGCATCAGAATTTCAACGTGTGCATGATGGCATTGTGACGAACTCATTCTTGCGCCGCTCTCTAATCGTCTGTGATCGTGTAGACGAGGAGCAAGCTCTGCAGCGCTACATTCATGCAGTTTTACACCGAGACGAGCTTCATGTTGCTATAACGCTAACGCGCAAATGTAATTTCTCATGCGCCTACTGTTTTCAGGTTAGTGAAAAAAACGTCGATATGTGTGATGAGACAGCGAATAAACTCATAGACTGGATCTCGACCCAAGTTAATGGTAGTAGGTACAGCGTTGTACACATAGTTTTCTACGGTGGGGAGCCTCTTCTTAACATGCAGAGACTCACCGACATGGCCAAAAGCATAAGTTGCGCGGTGGGCGAGACACGACTACGTATGAGTATCATTACTAATGGCTGGTACCTTATTCCTCCGATTATCCAAGAACTCGTTGCAGTCGGCGTGGATTCCGTGCAAGTTACTCTTGATGGACATGCGTCCACGCATAATGCAAGGCGTCCTTTGATGGACGGTTCAGGTACACAAGCCCAACGAAGCTTGCAGAAGGCGCGAATATGATATGCTGCGTGATTGCATACTGCCGCATTGTTACTAAGCATGCTTTGCCCTCGTAGTTACGAGCGTGATTCTCATCGTTAACTGCGCTTTCAATCAATTGACCATAATGCAATCGACTAATATCGCATTGCAAGTTACAAGGCAGTGTCGCGGCAATGTGGAGCTTAAAATGGCACTAGCGGCAAAGACGAGACAAGTGGAGCTTGGTCATGTCCGCCTTGCTGTCGCCACATGACGACGTCAGGGGAAAGTGGTGGGAAAGCAGAAGCCATTGGGCCGACGGCTGCTTGGAGCCTAGGATGCAAGCTTCCGATTAAGTACCACAAGGTCAGAGGAGGTACTTTTCTTTGATCAAACTAGCGTATTCCAGTATGCGTCACCGACTAACTAGGACTATAATCACCATTTTTGCCATGGCTATCGCTGCGGCAGTCGTTACGAGTGGTATGGCGCTCTCGCAAGGCATTGCAAGGAGGGCATATATTGAGTATCGTACGTATTATCAAGGCGATATCTTGGTCTTTACCCCAACCTATGTAGGTGCTGCCATGCTTCATCAAGTGAACAGCCGTATAAAACAGGCCATACTGTATGATTCAGGCTTTAATTCGTTACTTAGGCTATATCCTCACTTCGGTGCCACAGGATATCTGGCATATGAAGCTTATCCGTACGTCCCCATTTCTCTCGAACAAATAGGACGCCTGCGCACCTTTTCGGGAATCCAATCAGCAGAACCAACTTTGCTGATGCCGGGCCGCGTTGGGCAGATAGATATCACCCTCAAGGTCACAAACAATGATCTGGAGAATCACTTAGTTACGGGAAGAGTTCCACATGCGAATGCTCACAATTACGGGTCTTTGGAGATTGTCGTGAACGCTCATGGTGGCATTCCAGCAAACCTGGGGAATATTGTGACAGTTACGGTGCCAGCGTTCGGGGTGGGCGCATCTGGGATACCATTCGTAGATTTCAGTTCTGCTCCACAGGAGTACGCTGCAAAGGTTGTTGGCATTGCCGAGTGGCCTACAAGGGAGCTGTCATACTTTCCGCCAGGTGTTGGTGGCGAGCCCATATATGAACAAGGCTATGTACATAGCGCAGAAATCTACTTGGCCCCTAGCGCGTGGGAACAAATTTGGCACAGACAGGCGGAAAATTTGGCGTATCCTGTTCTTTCGGCATCCCTGAGGGTAGACAATCTCTCGCGGCTTAATGTCATTGCAGCACAACTTCGGTCAGCGTTCCCTGAGTTGACCATTAAGACGGTTCCCGAGGTGGCGCGTCATGTTGAGCGGTACAACCTTCTTGATCATTTCTACACGTTGCCGTCACATGTATGGCAAGTGTCATCTGATGCCGTCACCCACGAACATGTGCCTGTTGAGTTCGGATTGGCTGTTTCCCTTCTTCTCTTTGCTAACGCAGGTATGCTTCTCGCTGGACAGATGCTTTCAGGCGTTGCAGAAAGAAAGAAGGAAATCGGTATTCTTAAAACGCTAGGAGCTCGACGCAGTGACATTGTCGGCATGGTCTTAATTGAAGGTTTTCTTTTGGCCTCGATAGGTTCACTTCTCGGCTTTAGCTTCATACGATTACTGGCTACAATTCGCGAATTTGGCAACCAAGCTGGTGCATTGTCTGTCATATACTCTACAGCAAAGGAATTCCTCACGGTCATGAGTCTCACGACACTAGTGTCCCTGATATTTAGCGCGATTCCTGCAGCGTGTATGGCTAACTTAACGGTGATGGAGGTGCTTCGCAATGAATGAAATTATCATGCGTACTGAGCGCCTTAATAAGGCCTTTAGTCTAGGTGAGACCATTTACGCCGTCTCAGATGTATCGCTCTATATCCCTGCAGGAAAGATAGTAGCAATTGTAGGCCCCTCAGGTTGTGGCAAGAGCACCTTGCTGAGCCTGCTTGGCGGCTTGGATCGCCCTATGAGCGGCGACATCTTCTTAGAGAGACAGTCTTTTCGTATGCTTTCTGAGGATGGCTTAGCCATGCTGCGACGGAGGAAGCTAGGATACGTGTTTCAGTTTTTCAATCTTATTCCGCACCTAACAGCCATAGAGAACGTCATGCTGCCAATGTCATTCATTGGCGTGAGCCGCCTAAATGCGAAGAAACGGGCCGCAGAATTGTTGGCTCAAGTGGGTCTAACAAAAAGATTGAACCATCTTCCGCTTCAGCTCTCTGGGGGAGAACAACAGCGTGTCGCAATTTCCAGAGCCTTAGCCAACAACCCTGCACTAGTACTGGCAGATGAGCCTACGGGAAATTTAGATAGTAGCTCCAAAAACGACGTCCTTGATCTGTTCAAGATGTTCAACGCGATGAATGGCCAAACTTTTGTGTTAATTACACACGATGCGTCGGTAGCGGGCATTGCCCAGAAGGTTGTTCGTATGGTTGACGGAAGAGTACTTGAGGAAAAATGATACAGCTAGCCCGGCGAATCTTTATAAAAAGTTGGCGCATACAGTTGGCGATTACCTGCTTATTTGCGGCTTCAGTTGCCTTGTTAGTAATTTATGGCACCTACCTGCAGCGGGAAATCAATCTGCTAGAGGTGAGGATGGATGGGGGACTCCAAGACAGTTTTATACGAGTGGAGCTAAATGACTCACAGAGAGGCCCGAGTAAGTTGCGCCCGTCTCGCGGTCTTGGGACTGTGCCGTTGCAGTATCTCGGTTCGTGGCAGACAGGTGTTGTCGATACAAGCCATGGCCGCTTGCCTGTAGCTATGGTGACGCAGGATACTGGCCTCAATTTAGGGATAGGCAGTGCAGAAGTGCTTGTACCGCAAGTTTTGGCCAGTGAGCATAATCTCGCAGTTGGCGACAAACTGGTTGTCGTTACTAAAGGAGCGCATGCACAGTTCACAGTGGCCCAAGTCCATGATGGCACCATCTATGGGCAACGAATAGTTGTTTGGGATAAAAATGCATTGGCCTCTAATGTTTTCTTGTATCGTCATGAGTCTGGAGCAGCATCTGCGGCAGTTACTTCCCTGCGGCGCACCTATCCAGCAGGAATTATTGCATATAGTGGTAGTACGCGCTCTGCTGCGGAAGAGGTCATTGATGCAGTGTACTCCCCAGGGATTAGGGCGCGTTTTGGAGTCATTCTCTTTATAACAATTGCGTTTCTCACAGTAACATTATTCAGTTTTTTAGGGAAACGTAAGGTGCTCGCCATAGTAAAATCCTTGGGCTTAAGATCTTGGGAGATGGTCACCCTATTGTTTTACGAGGCAGTTTTACCTCCCTTGTTTGGTTCCTTGCTTGGTTGTGGCCTTGCCTATGTTACCCTGCGCTGGATGATTAGTGCTGGGCAGCAGTTTGCTATCGACGGTTCAGTCTTTATAAGCTCTGCGTTAAGTATCTGGCCAGCGGTTGCAATCGGCATAGCCATCCCAGCGCGCTTCACTCAAGTAGCCACAGTAAATCAGCTACTGTATGAACGGCCGGTGCCCTTCCAAACAGTCATAATAAAGGAGTTGGGTAAACGTATCAGTGCGCTAGATGTTTATACTAGTCAAGGCATAGAATTTATCCATTTGCAGATGGAGTACGGGCACTTTAACGGTTCTGTATTTCGTCGTTTAGGTGATTATGTGAAGCAGGGAGAGGTGCTTGCTGTTGAGGAGCGATGGTGGGGGCTGCAGATAGTGGAGTACCATGCTCCAATAACGGGCTATATAGTATACTTTCAGGATGAGTTAGGTCTTGTAGGTGTCTCTCCATTGCATTTTGGCGCTCGGTGTGGTAATACTTAGCTAAAGGGAGGCGAAGTACAATGATGTGCCCAGTCTGTGCTAATGTGGAACTAAAGATGACCGAGCGGCAGGGTGTGGAGGTAGATTACTGCTCCAAATGCCGGGGCGTATGGCTAGATCGCGGCGAACTCGACAAAATTATTGAGTTGTCCTTAGAACAGAGGACCCCAGAGCGCGACCGCCGCGTAGAGAACGTACGCGACAGCCGCGACACCCGCAGTGACCGTGACACCCGCAGTGACCGCGACGACCGTGACGACCGAGGCGACCGCGATGATGTGAATCGCAATCCACGTAGGCGCAAGTCACTCCTAGGTGACCTCTTCGATTTCTAGGCTTAGGATCATACTCTGCTCGCTGAGCGAGGCTAAAACGCTGCAGGTGCTTTCTCTTAGCGAAAGAGAAAGCACCTGTTTTCTACGGTCTGTCCCCTAGGGGGCCTGCCGCGGCTAGCTCGATGGCGAGAGCACCAAATTGCTTGAAGTTGCCACGAAAACGCTCGGCCAAGTGGAGCGCTGTAGCCTCATACTTCGCTTTGTCGGCCCAGGCCTCGCGCGGAGTAAGGAAGGCAGGTGGTAGGCCGGGCACCCTCTCTGGCACCAAGAGCCTAAAGACCTCGTCCTCGCGGTAAGCACACTTATCTAGGTCGCCGTTTAGTATGGCCGTAATAATGGCGCGCGTATGAGCGATAGAGATGCGTTTACCTTCGCCGTAACCGCCGCCCACCCAGCCGGTGTTGACGAGAAAAACCCTCGCCCCATGTCTATCAAGTTTTTCACCTAGTAGATGCGCATAAACCGTGGGGTGAAGAGGCATGAAGGGGCTGCCGAAGCAGGCCGAGAAGGTGGCCTCGGGCGTGGTAACGCCGCGCTCGGTGCCGGCTAGTTTGCTGGTGTAGCCAGAGATAAAGTGGTACATGGCCTGTTCTTTAGTGAGACGAGCGACGGGCGGTAGAACACCAAAGGCATCGGCGGTGAGAAAGATAATCGTCTGTGGGTTGCCGCCCACACCACAGAGAGCGGCATTCGGGATAAACTCCACGGGGTAGCAGGCGCGGGTGTTTTCCGTCAGACTGTCATCGGCATAGTCGGGCATACGCGTGGAGCAGTCTAGTACTACGTTCTCTAAGAGGGAGCCAAAAGTAAGTGCATTCCAGATTTGCGGCTCATGTTCTTTAGACAAACCAATGCACTTGGCGTAGCAGCCCCCTTCAAAGTTGAAGACGCCTTGGTCGCTCCACCCGTGCTCATCATCCCCGATAAGTTTGCGGTCAGGGTCGGCCGAGAGGGTGGTCTTGCCCGTGCCAGACAAGCCAAAGAAGAGCGCTACATCATCGTACAGGCCAATATTGGCAGAACAATGCATGGGCAAAACATCGCGCTCTGGTAAGAGGTAGTTCATCACGGAGAAGAGAGATTTCTTTATCTCGCCCGCATACTCAGTGCCGCCAATGAGCACCACCTTTAGAGAAAAACTAATTATAACAAAAGCCTCGGAGTTCGTGCCGTCAAGCTTCGGGTCAGCCTTGAAGCTTGGGCAGGAAATAACGGTGAAGTCGGGAGCGAAACCCTCTAGTTCGTGTTCTTCTGGGCGCCTAAAAATCTGTGTGGCAAACAAGCTATGGTAGGCAAGAGTGGTCACAACGCGCACTTTAAGGCGATATTCGGCCTCTGCACCGACGAAGCCATCAAAAACAAAGTTATCCCTTTGCTTCATGAACTCTGTCAGTTTCTTGTACAAAGCTTGAAAGTTATGCTCGTTAAAGGGCTTGTTGGTTTTTCCCCAGTCGATTTTGTCGCGCACCGCGGGCTCATCCACAATAAAGCGGTCCTCCGGAGAGCGCCCGGTATACTTACCGGTGTTAACTGCTAGCGCGCCGATCGACGACAATATGCCCTCGCGGCGCAGCAGGGAGTGCTCAATCAGTTTCGGTACTGTTAGGTTGTGGTAAGTGTGTCTTGTGCTCACAATGCAGCCCGCCCCTCGCCAGATATACACCAATTAACTATACAATACTATTCTAATCTGTCAATGGGCTAGCATATTTGCGCAATTATATATCACATTAGAGCGAACCGCTGCAGCCTGGCCAGCAGGTTGCAGCGGTTAAGGTTGGCCAATTTAGCGTCGCGTGGGTAGTATCTCTAGCCAGTATCCATCGGGGTCTTCAATAAAGTAGATGCCCATATCCACGTTTTCGTAGCAGATACAGCCCATTTCCTTGTGCCAAGCATGTGCGGCCTCAAAGTCATCGACTCTAAAGGCTAGGTGCATCTCATTTTCGCCAAGGTCGTAGGGTTTGTCCCTGTCTTTCATCCAGGTGAGCTCTAGGCGGTGCTCGCTAGTTCCGTCGCTCAAGAAAACCAGGGTAAAGCTGCCGTCCTTAGCTTCACGCCGCCGCACCTCTTCTAGTCCTAGCGCCTCCTGGTAAAACTTTAGGCTGCGAGTGAGGTCGAGCACATGAATCTCATTGTGGGCAAAAGTAAATTTCATGTCTAAACTCCTTTCTTTTTATAGACTAGCTGCTGGCCACGGTGGGTAATAGCGGTAATAGGGGGAACTAGTGACGGCAGACCTGTGGCAAAGCCCTGCACTGCGGCGTAGTTTTCACCAAAATGCATGGGTACAAAGAGCCTTGGCTTGACAAGATCAAGAAACCGCTGTGGCCCGAGGGCAAACTCACTCCCTAGTCTTGGGTCAACGGGGAAAAAGGCAATGTCAATATCTTGGCCAACTAAGGGGGCGAGGGCCTGCATAAACAAAATTTCGCTCTGCCGCACTTCCTCGGCGGTGGACTCTTCCTTCCAGTGCCACCAGTTTAAGTCGCCCGCATGGAAAATAGTGAGCCCATCTGTAGTAACCACAAATGAAACGCCTAGGTCCGTGGAGTCATAAGTGGCTACTTCCGCGTCCGCAAAACTAAGCCTTTGTAGCGGTGACATGCGCGAGATGTCGGGTCCGTTCTCTTGTACATCAGAGCTCAGTATGTAGCGTATCTTGGGGTTTGCTTCGCGCCAGCTCCAAATATGCGGGTTGTAGTGATCGGCGTGGCCGTGCGAGACAAACACTAGTGTATTCTTGTGGCGCACCTTCTCACCGAGCTTCACCTCTCCGCCATCCCTGATATAGTCAAACACCAAGAGATGCTCCGGAGTCTCTACCGCAAAACCGCTGTTTTCCAGATAGTAAATGTCGGCGCGGATTTCATTCATTTCATTCGCCTCCTTAGAATACACGGCATGCGAGTCGATCGTAGCTCCATTATACTCTAGAATTATCTGTCGCAGGCACTGCGCTGTGCTGGTGGAGTAACGGGTGTTTCTATTGGGAGGCCCCTAGATACAAAACGTGGCATAAAGCGGCACTGTCTTCTTCCTGTCCAGAAAGCCGTAGTTCTTGGTGCATAGTTTTATGGCGTAGTCAGGCTTGTATGTTGTCATGAAGACGCTGAGACTTTTGGCTTTGGTATTGTCAGCGGATTTTACTTCAAGGGGAATGATCTTGCCCTCACGCTGAATAAGAAAGTCGACTTCTGCTCCGCGCTCCGAAGTCCAGTAGTAACTAGTATAGCCATTGACACTCAACTGAGCACAGACATAGTTCTCAGCCAAGCCGCCTTTGAAATCGTTCAGTTCATGGGAGAGCAGCAAGACGTCTGCCGGGACAATATCTTTCTTGGCGCATAGTAGACCCACATCGGATACATAGGTCTTAAAGGCATCGATATCTCTGTAGTTCTCAAGGGGTTTCATAGGAGAGTCCACCCGGTAGATGCGCGACACCAGGCCAGACAAGGCTAGCCACTCTATGGCATTCTCAAACTCTGCAGCCCTCGCTCCTGTCTTAATTAGTTTGTACTGAAAGCGCGTGTTCCTCTTCGAAAGTTGGACTGTAATGTTGTCATAGACCAGTCGTGTCTTCGCAATCTCCTTGGGCGCGTTATACTTACTCATGTCGTTAAGATAGCTAGCAAGAATGTTTTTTTGTGTATGGCGCACGAGGTTTAAATCTCTTGTCTCTAAATATTGTTTGACGCAGTCGGGCATGCCGCCGACGACTAAGTACACACGATAATGTTCTAAGGCAGCTTCATGTAGGGCAGTGGGCATAGGGGCGTTGTTGTTAAAACACTCACGAATCATTTTCACCAGAGCCTCTTCACCGCAGGCTAGCAGGAATTCCTCCGTGTCCATGGGATGGAGGGTGTAGAGGTCGACTTTGCCGACCGGAAACGAGTAATGCTCTCTGCTTACTGCCACGCCGAGTAGGCTCCCTGCTGCGATGACATGGTATTCGGGAGCGCTCTCGCAGAAGTATTTGAGAGAAGTGAGCGCACGCTCGCAGAGCTGAATCTCATCTAGGACAAGTAAGGTCTTTTCGCGGATTATTGTCTGGCCTGCCAAGCGTGAAAGTAGGGGGATGAGGTACAAGGGGTCGATGCTTTCCGCAAAGGTTTTAGTGAGCTGCGGCGTTGTTTCAAAGTTAAAGTAGGCTACATTTTCGTAGTGTTCTCGTCCGAATTGCAGAAGGGAATATGTCTTTCCTACTTGCCGGGCCCCCTGCATGACAAGTGGCTTGCGATAAGGGCTCTCTTTCCACTGTTTCAGATACTCGCTTGCCTTTCTGTACATGAATGTATCGCCTCCTAGTAGGATTGTATCCAAGGTTGGTGCAAAATACAACGTAAAATAGCGATTTTTTCACGGTAATCAACATCAATGTTTCGGCTCTTTTAGCACTAAAACGCAGATACCAAAGTGCGGAGTAGGGAGCAGGTACAACCGACAACTGTTGCAGCAGGATGTCAGGGGAGGTAGGGCGAACTCATATATGTGTAGCACGAGGTTCCGCATAACGGGCGGGGAGGGGGCCAGTCAGTGTCTCTAAGATTAATTATTGGTGGGGCGGGCAGTGGAAAAACCCAGACCATACTTGAGGAAATCGTAGCCGAGGTGCGCCGCGATCCTTTTGGCCACCCGCTCTGGCTGCTCGTGCCAGAGCAGGCTACTTTTCAGGCGGAGCAGGCACTGTGTCTGCGACTTGGGGGTATTATGCGGGTGCGCGTCGTTAGTTTTCAGCGTCTGGCCTACTTAGTTATGCAGCATGTTGCCGGTGCAACCTTAACGCCCATTAATGAACTCGGTCTCACCATGTTGCTGCGTAAAGTGATAGAGGAGTCTAAGAGCGAGCTCAAGCCCTTTGCCCGCGCCACGCGCCAGGTGGGTTTTGCCGCGCAACTAGTAGAGATTGTTTTGCAGCTTAAACGCCAGTGTATTGAGCCTAAGCACCTGCGAGAACTTCTCGACCACAAAGGGGCGCACCTGTCGCTACCGGTGGCCGACAAATTGCGGGATATACTCATAATTTACGCCAAGCTGCAGGACACACAGCATCATAAGCAGATTCTCGATAGTGAGGACAGCATTGCTTGGCTGGCTAGGCATGTAGGTGACTTTGGTGACATACAAGGAGCATCCATATGGTTGGATGGCTTTACGGGCTTTATGCCCCAAGAATATGCCGTACTCAGTACACTCATCGCTATGGCAGAGGTACAAGTTAGCCTGTCTTTGGCGGGCGAGCTTTATGACCGGCACCTTGCCGATGACCATCTTTTCTTTCCTACTTGGGATACCGCGCAGAAATTGCGGCATCTAGCGAGGACGCGTCAGGCAGAATTTCATGCTCCTCTGCGCTTAGGGCCGAGAAATCGCTATGGAGAGGGCTCAGCCCTGACGCGAATCGAAAAATTCTTTAGCGAAGATGACCGTTCTCTAGCTAGAGTGCCCTCCACAGGGCTAAAGGTGGTTGCTGCCGCGACCCGCAGATTAGAAGTCGATGCCGCTGCGCGGGAGATTGTGCGACTATGTCGTGAGCAGGGGGTACGGTATCGGGAGATATGCCTCGTGGTGCGCGACCTGGCCATTTACGAGAGTTTACTGCCTACGACCTTTAGAGACTATGGTATTCCTATCTTTATCGACCAAAAGCGCCCTATCAGGCATCATCCCCTGCTCGATTTGCTACGCTCCTCCCTCAGCCTAGTAGAAGACAACTTCCCCTACGAGGCGGTGATGCGCTGTCTTAAGGGGGGGCTCTTTCGCTTAGACATAGCCGCCATCGACAAGCTAGACAACTTTCTTCTGGCTACAGGTTTTAGGGGGACACGCTGGCTAGCGGGTGAAGACTGGGTGTTCCGCGTCCCTGATGATGCCTCGGAGCCGCACCCCTTAGCCGACGAACTAAACGCGCTGCGCAGAGAAATCGTGCCGCATTTCGCCGACCTCCACAGCAAAATTGTGGCGGGCAAGACGGTGCACGACTTTAACGCGGCTCTCTTTGACCTGCTCGAGCGTCTAGGCGTGGCCGAGACCATAGAGAAATGGGCAGAAGAAAGTGAGGCCGAGCATGATGTTTTAGCGGCGCGGCTTCATACCCAGGTGCTCGGGGCGGTGCTAGATTTGCTCGAACAACTAGAAGAAATCCTCGGTACTAGTGAGACTACCCTAGCAGAATACGCAGGCATCCTTGAAACGGGGCTAGAGGGGCTGAGACTTGGGCTCATTCCCCCTAGCCTAGATCAAGTTGTGGTGGTCGAGGCAGGCCGGTCGCGCGCACCAGAAGTAGAGTATGCCCTAGTACTAGGGTTAAACGACGGCATCTTCCCAGCGCGAGCACCTCTGCAGGGCCTGTTTTCAGACAGCGAAAAAGAGAGTTTGGCCGTGCTCGGCCTAGACTTAGGCAGCACAGCGCGCCGCAAGGTCTATGAAGAGCAGTTTCTCCTGTACACGGCGCTTACACGCGCCAAGCGGGGCCTCTATCTTAGCTACACCGTGGCGGACGAAAAGGGTGCTACCCTCCTGCCAGCAGTTGAACTAAAGACTCTGCTCTCTTTGTTCCCTGATTTGCGGGTACAGCCCGAGGCCATTGAAGTGCCTAGGGATAGCGAGGACATGCTAGCGCGCCTGTCCCATCCGCGCACTACCTTGCAAGCGCTAGGCATTAGTTTGCGCCATGCAAAAACAGGCCATTTCATCTCTCCTCTCTGGTGGGACGTGTACAGTCATCTGCTCTGTTCTGCCGAGTGGAGAAGGGAGACAGAGCAAGTAGCACAGGCCTTGTTCTACACTAATACCGAGCCTCCACTAGCGCCTGAATTTGCGCGAGGTGCTGCGCGACGTGTATGGCGGGGCAGTGTCTCGCGCCTCGAGAAGTTTAATGCCTGCCCCTTCGCCTACTTTTCTGCCTTTACCCTTAAATTGCGCGAGCGCAAAATATATAAATTAGCAGCTGTCGATATAGGCAACTTTTATCATCTCGCACTGGAGAAGTTTGGTGACAAACTAGCAGAACGCCATATAGCATGGGCAGAACTCGATGAACAGAGCTGCCGGGACATAAGTACGGAGCTCGCTACTAACCTGCAACCGATAATTCAGGATAATATTCTTACTAGCACCAAGCGCCACAGCTACTTGGCACGAAAGCTGCAGAGGGTGGTGGAGCGCTCCGCACTCGTCTTGGCTCGTCATGCCAGACAAGGCCGTTTTATACCTCTTAAGGCGGAGCTTGGCTTTGGCCATGGGGGAACCCTACCTGCCCTTACTCTTACCCTGGCCGATGGTACGCAGATGGAACTTACCGGTCGTATCGACCGCGTGGACACCGCTAGCGGCAAAGAGGGGGCCTTTATCCGCATTATAGATTTTAAGTCCGGATCTAACAAATTGACCCCTCTTGAGGTTTACCATGGTTTGCGCCTACAACTTTTGACCTACCTTGAAGTAGCTTTGCGCTCGGGTCTACAACTGACGGGAAGCGAAGTAAAACCAGCAGGAGCGCTCTACTTTCAAGTGCATGACCCTCTAATTTCAGCCAATCGCCCTCTCAGCAAGGAAGAAGCAGAGGAAC
>Ga0208101_10114_pt1 | contig 14092 bp, 13 predicted proteins | sample Subbioug_CSW11AC_FD_184823 | JGI IMG/M metagenome (GOLD analysis project Ga0208101, IMG submission 184823) | Serpentinite rock and fluid subsurface biosphere microbial communities from McLaughlin Reserve, California, USA - CR12Aug_CSW11AC (SPAdes) | ecosystem: Environmental > Terrestrial > Deep...
AGCCGACGTCGGGCCGGGCCAGCGCGTGGCGGCGCACCGCCTCGACGCAGTGCGCCAGTTCGGTGGCGTCGCTCTTGAGGAACTTGCGCCGCGCCGGGGTGGCGTAAAACAGCTCGCGCACCTCGACTGTGGTGCCCACGCTGCGCGCCGCCGGTTGCAGCTCGCCGGTGCGCCCGTGCAGCAGCCAGCCGTGGGACTCGGGGGCCTCGGCGCTGCGCGAGCACAGGCTGAGCTCGGCAATCGAGTCGATGGCGGCCAGCGCCTCACCCCTGAAACCCATGGTGGCCACGGTTTCGAGCTCGGCCAGATCGCGCACCTTGCTGGTGGCGTGGCGCTTGAGCGCCAGCGCGAGCTCGTCGCGCGCGATGCCGCCGCCGTCGTCCTCGACCACGATCAGGCGCACGCCCCCGGCTTGCAGCCGCAGCGTGAGCTGGCGCGCCCCGGCGTCGAGCGCGTTGTCGATCAGCTCGCGCAGCACCGAAGCCGGGCGCTCGATCACCTCACCGGCGGCGATCTGGCTGATGAGCGCGTCGGGCAACTCGCGGATCGGCCGCTGCGGCTGGGTGCGGGCGCTGGCAGCGGGCGCTGCGGTGGCGGGGCTGTCAAAGGGGGCGGTGCTCACGCCGGGGATTGTAGGCGCGGGGCGCGCGCCATGGGCGGCCTCAGTCAGGGTAAAGCTGCGCCACCAAAGCATCCACCTTGGCTGCCAAACCCTAGACGGCAACCCGGCTCACAGCCAGCGCCTGACTGCGTTTTTATAAGCTGAATAGTGCGCGCCAAACAGCGCCGCCAGAGCGCGCTCCTCGGGTGCGATCTGAAAGCGGTTCAGATACAGCACGAACAGCGGCGCCAAAGCCAAGGCCAGCGGGTTCGACAGGTAAGCCGCCCACGCCAGCAGGCACAGCAGTTGGCACAGGTACATCGGGTTGCGCGAGAAGCGAAACACGCCCGAGGTGACCAGTGCCTTGGTGCGCATGGGGTGGTTGGGGTGGATGGTGGTGCGGGCGCGCCAGCAGGCAGCCACGGCCACGAGGCCGATGGCCAGACCCAAGCCGAGCAAGGCCGCAGCCAAAGCGATGCGCCAAGCCCAAGGCAGCGGCGCCACCCACATGGGCGCCACCCACATGGGCGCCACCCACATGGGCGCCAGCCACATCAGCAGCGCCAGCAGCAGCGCCAGCAGCGGGGGCGGGAGCTTGAGTTCGAGCCAGTGCATTGCGTCGAAGTTCTGTCCAGCAGGACCTAGGCGTCGTCAGACCAAATGGCCTGCGGACCAAGCTTCAAGCCGCCGCAGCCACCACCACGGCGGTGCCGCTGGCCGACACCATGAGCATGCCGTTGCCTTGGCCCATCACCTCGTAGTCCAGATCGACGCCCACCACGGCGTTGGCCCCCAGCTCGAGGGCGCGCTGCTGCAGCTCGGCCAAGGCGATGTCGCGGGCTTTTTGCAGCTCGCGCTCGTAGGTGGCAGAGCGGCCACCCACCAAGTCGCGGATGCCGGCAAACAGGTCTTTGAATACGTTCGCGCCCAAGATCGCTTCGCCCGTGACCACGCCGCAGTAGCGGGTGATGCGCTGGCCTTCGATGTTGGGGGTGGTGGTGACGATCATGCAAATGCTCCTTGGGGTGCGCCCAGCCTGTGACCGCGACATTATGGCCCGGCAGGTGCAGGCGGGCAAGCGTGCGTGTCGGAGCAAACCTGCCGGAGCAAACCCGCCTTGCCGGTAAAATTCCGATCTTTGACTGTCCGAATTCCACCCATGTCCGCTTGGCTGCTGCCGGATCACATCGCCGACGTTTTGCCCTCCGAGGCCCGGCACATCGAAGAGCTGCGGCGCGCCCTGCTCGATGCGGCGCGCGCGCATGGCTACGAGCTGGTGATGCCGCCGCTGCTCGAACACCTCGACTCGCTGCTCACCGGCACCGGCGAGGCGCTCGATTTGCAGACCTTCAAGCTGGTCGATCAGCTCTCGGGGCGCACGCTGGGCCTGCGCGCCGACACCACGGCGCAGGTGGCGCGCATCGACGCGCACCTGCTCAACCGCAGCGGCCTGACGCGGCTGTGCTACTGCGGCCCGGTGCTGCATACCCGCTCCGAGCGCCCGCTGGCCAGCCGCGAACCCCTGCAGTTTGGCGCCGAGCTCTACGGGCACGCCGGGCCCGAGGCCGACCTCGAGGTGATCGAGCTGGCGCTGGCCTGCTTGCGGGCCGCGGGCATGCGGCGCATGGTGCTCGACTGCGGCGACGTGCGCATCGTCGATGCCCTGCTCGATGGGCTGCAACTGCCCGCTGCGCTGGTGCAGCGCCTGCACGCCGCGCTGGCGGCCAAAGACGTGGCCACACTGCGCGAGGCCGGGGCCGCTCTGCCCGCTGCCACGCTGCGCGCCTTGTTGGCCCTGACCGAGCTGCATGGCGACGCCAGCGTGCTGGAGCAGGCCGAGCGCGTGCTCCCGCCGTCGGCGGCGCTGCAGCGCGCGCTGGCCGATTTGCGCCGCTTGGCGCAGTCGGTGCAGCAGGCGCTGGCCACGTCACTAGACGGGAGCCATGCCTCTGGCGGTGCTCGGGCACCGGACAGTGCAGCAACCAAGGCCGCCATTGACATCGAAATCGGCTTCGACCTAGCCGACCTGCGCGGCTATGCCTACTACACCGGTTTGCGTTTCTCGATTTTTGCTGCCGCCCACCCCGGGCAGGTGCCGCAGGAACTGGTGCGCGGCGGCCGCTACGACGAGGTGGGGGCCGTGTTTGGCCGCTGCCGCCCGGCGGCGGGCTTCAGCCTCGATTTGAAAGAGCTGGTTGCGGTGCTGCCGCGCCCGGCGCCGCAAAAAGCCATTTGCGCCCCTTGGGGCCACGACGCCGCGCTGCGCCGCGCCATCGCGGACTTGCGTGCCCAAGGCGAGGTGGTGCTGTGCGCATTGCCCGGCCACGAGCACGAAGTCGAAGAATTCGAGTGCGATCGCGCCCTCGTGCCCCATGATGGGGCTTGGGTGCTGCAAGCGCTGCCTCCCTCTCCATGAACCCGTCCACCTCCACCTCCACCTGCCAGGCTTGGAACCAAACCCTATGAGCGCATCCCCCTTTCAGGCCCGTCCCGGCCGCAACGTGGTCGTCGTCGGCACCCAGTGGGGCGACGAAGGCAAGGGCAAACTGGTTGACTGGCTCACCGAAACCGCGCGCGGCGTGGTGCGCTTTCAGGGCGGGCACAACGCCGGCCACACGCTGGTGATCAACGGCGTGAAAACGGCGCTGCATCTGATTCCCAGCGGCATCATGCGCGCCGGCGTGGTCTGCTACGTGGGCAACGGCGTGGTGCTGTCGGCGGGCAAGCTGCTCGAAGAAATCGTGGGCCTCGAGCGCGCCGGGGTCGAGGTGCGCTCGCGCCTGCGCGTGAGCGAGATCTGCCCGCTGATTCTGCCCTTTCACGCCGCGCTCGACGTGGCGCGCGAGCTGGCCAAAGAGCGCGCCGGCACGGCCAAGATCGGCACCACCGGGCGCGGCATCGGCCCGGCCTACGAAGACAAAGTGGGGCGGCGTGCGCTGCGCGTGCAAGACCTGCGCCACCCCGAGCGCTTTGCCGCCAAGCTGCGCGAGCTGTTGGCCTACTACAACCAGCAACTGGCGGTGCTGGGCAGCGCTGAGGTCGATTGGTCGGCCTATGCTTGGTTGCAAGGCCAGTCGCTGGCCGCCTTCATGCAGGGCGGGCAGATGCAGTTTGAGCCGGTGCTGGCCCAAGCGCAACAACACGCGGCGCTGCTGGCGCCCATGGTGGCCGACGTGTCGCGCGAGCTCAACGAGGCGCACCGGCGCGGCGTGAACCTGCTGTTCGAAGGCGCCCAAGGCACCTTGCTCGACGTCGATCACGGCACCTATCCGTTCGTGACTTCCAGCAACTGCGTGGCCGGCACCGCTGCGGCGGGCGCTGGCGTCGGGCCGGGGCTGTTGCACTACGTGCTGGGCATCACCAAGGCCTATTGCACCCGCGTCGGCGGTGGCCCGTTCCCGACCGAACTCGACTGGGAAACCCCCGGCACCCCGGGCTGGCACATGGCCACCGTGGGCGCCGAAAAGGGCACCACCACCGGGCGCGCGCGCCGCTGCGGCTGGTTCGACGCGGCGCTGCTCAAGCGCTCGGCCCAGGTCAACGGCCTCAGCGGCCTGTGCATCACCAAGCTCGATGTGCTCGACGGCCTGAGCGAGCTGCAGCTGTGCGTGGGCTATCGGCTCGACGGCGAACTGATCGACCTGCTGCCGCTGGGCGCCGACGAGATCGCGCGCTGCGAGCCGATCTACGAAACCCTGCCCGGCTGGAGCCAGCCCTCGGCCGGCGTCACGCGCTACGAAGACCTGCCGCCCAACGCCCAGCACTACCTCAACCGCATCGAGACCGTGACCGGGGTGCCGATCCACGTGGTGTCAACCAGCCCCGACCGCGACCACACCATCTTGCTGCACCACCCCTACCACGGCGCGGTGGCGTGAAACCAGGGCAGATTGTGGAGCAGGTGCGAGTGGAAGATCCGGCTGAGGAGCTGCCCCAAAGCGGCGTTGGTTTGCAAGCAGCGACCGCGCTCATCCACCACCCCTACCAGCCGCCGGCGGGCTTTGATGCCCTGCCACCGGGCGTGTTTAAGGCCTCGACGGTGTTTTTCCCCAACGTGGCGGCGTTGCGCGCGCGTCAGTGGAAAGACAAATCGGGCTACACCTACGGCCTGCACGGCACCCCCACCACCTTCACGCTCGAGGAGCGCCTCGCCAGCCTCGAGGGCGGCGCGCACTGCCTGCTGTGCCCCAGCGGGCTGTCGGCGCTGGCGCTGGTCAATTTGGCCTTCTTGCAAGCCGGTGACGAGGTGCTGCTGCCCGACAACGCCTACGGCCCCAGCAAAGAGCTGGCTCTGGCCGAATTGCGCGCCTATGGCATCAGCCACCGCGTCTATGACCCGATGCAGCCGGCCGATCTGGCGGCGCAGATCGGCCCGGCCACGCGCCTGGTCTGGCTCGAGGTGCCGGGATCGGTCACGCTCGAATACCCCGACCTGCCGGCGCTGATGCAGGTGCTGCAAGCCGCGAACGCTGCGCGCGCTGGGCAGAGCACCACCCCGCAGCGCCCGATCCTGAGCGCGCTCGACCACACTTGGGGCGCGGGCATCGCCTTTTGCGGCTTCGACTTTGGCGTCGATGTGGTGCTGCAGGCCCTGACCAAATACCCCAGCGGCGGCGCCGATGTGCTCATGGGCTCGGTGGTCACGCGCGCGGCGGCGCTGCACCGCCAGCTGCTGCACACCCACATGCGCCTCGGGCTGGGGGTGGGCGCCAACGACGCCGAACTGGTGCTGCGCGGCTTGCACACCCTGCACCTGCGCTATCGGGCGCAGGACGCCACCACGCGCACGCTGGCGCACTGGTTGCAGGGCCAGCGCGGCGTGGCGCAGGTGCTGCACCCGGCGCTGCCCGGATCGCCCGGCCACGCGCACTGGCAGCGCGACGCGCACGGCGCCGCCTGTTTGCTCAGCCTGCTCTGGCAGCCGCACATTCGGCCCGAGCAGATCGACGCCTTTTGCGACCGGCTGCGCCTGTTTCGCATCGGCTACAGCTGGGGCGGCCCCGTCAGCCTGTGCGTGCCCTACGACCTGCCCGCCATGCGCAGCCGCACTTGGCCGCCGCAGCCCAGCCCTGCCGGGCCGCAGCCACCCGCACACGGCCCGCGCTTGGTGCGCCTAGCCATCGGGCTCGAAAACGTGGCCGACCTGCAGGCCGACCTCGCGCAGGCGCTGGCGGCGTTGGACTAAAGCGGCCGGTGCCGCTCAACCCCTAGGCAACAGCGGGCGCAAGTGCGGCCAGACCTGCTCTAGGATGATCGGCTGCGCGGCCTCGTTGGGGTGGATGCCGTCGCTCTGGAACAGCGCCAGCGGATCGGCGGCATCGGCCACGCCGGCGAGCATGAAGGGCATGAGCGCCGCCTGCTCGGCCCGAGCCACATCGGCGTAAATCTGACGAAACTCCTGCCTGAAGCGGGCGCCAAAATTGGGCGGCATGTCCATGCCCAGCAGCAGCACGCGCGCCCGCGCCGCGCGGCTGGCGCTGGCCATGGCGCGCAGGTTGTCGCGGGTTTGCGCCATGGGCAGGCCGCGCAGGGCATCGTTGGCCCCTAGGGCGATCACAACTAGGGCCGGCTGCTGCGCTCGCAGCAGCGCTGGCAAGCGCGTGCGCCCCCCGGCCGTGGTCTCGCCGCTGATGCTGGCGTTGAACACCTGCACCCCGGCTGGCCCTTGGCGCTCGAGCCGCTGTTGCAGCAGCGCCACCCAGCCGCTGCCCCGGCGCAGGCCGTATTCGGCGCTGAGCGAGTCGCCCAGCACCAGCACGCGCCGGCTGCCTGCTGGGGTGGCAGGCCGTGCCGGGGTGCCCGGAGTGCCCGGGGTAGCCGGCGTGGCGGGAGCGGCCGGTGTGGCGGGCCTACCCGGGGTGGCAGGGCCCGCTGGTGTAGCCGGTGTGGCAGGAGTTGCCGGGTTGGCGCGCGCCCAGCCGGCAGCCCCGCAAAGCCCCAGCAGCGCGGTGGCGGCAGCACAAGCGTTAAAGTGGCGGCGTGTGGTTCCCAAAGCAAAAGGCGGTTTCATGGCAGAGGTGGTGATAGCGGTGCGCAAGCTGCGCAAGTCGGTGGCGGATGCCGCAGGCGAGTTGGAGATTTTGCGCGACATCGAGTTCGAGCTGTTGCGCGGGCAAAGTGTGGCCATTGTGGGCGCATCGGGTTCGGGCAAAAGCACTTTGCTGGCTTTAATCGCTGGCTTGGATACTCCCAGCAGCGGCACGGTGGTGCTCGATGGGCAGGATCTGTTTGCCCTCGACGAAGACCAGCGTGCCGCCTTGCGCGCACTCAAGGTGGGGTTTGTGTTCCAGAGCTTTCAGTTGCTCGCCAACCTCACGGCGCTGGAAAACGTCATGCTGCCGCTCGAATTGGCCGGGCGCCGCGACGCGCGCGCGGCGGCCACGCACATGATGCAGCGCGTGGGCTTGGGTCAGCGCTTGGGTCACTACCCCAAGCTGCTCTCGGGTGGCGAGCAGCAGCGCGTGGCGCTGGCGCGCGCCTTCGTGGTGCGGCCGGCGGTGCTGTTGGCCGACGAGCCCACCGGCAGCCTCGACTTTGCCACCGGCGAGCGCGTGATGGAGCTGATGTTCGAGCTCAACCGCGAGCACGGCACCACGCTGGTGCTGGTGACGCACGACCGCGCCATCGCGCAACGCTGCCAGCGCCTGATCACGGTTGAGGCCGGGCGGGCGCTCGAGGTCGCTGACGCACCGGCTTGAGCGGCTGGCTCGGGCTGGCTTGGTTGGCCCCCTTGTTTGGGTTTGTCAGTGCGACAGCCAGTTCGATATCTGGCGCTACAGGGCTGGCGGATAATCAGTCCCCTATGTCTGCAAACAAAGTGCTGTTCGGCTTCCATGCCGTCGGGGTGCGCCTGAAAATCGCTCCGGCCTCGGTGATCGAGGTTTTATACGACCCCACGCGCCGCGATGCGCGAATGAAGGCCTTTTTGGAGCGTGCGCGCGAGGCCCATGTGCGCCTGATCGAGGCCGATTCTTTGCGCATCGCCAAACTGGCGGGCAGCCACGGCCACCAAGGGGTGGCGGCGCGGGTGCTGGCGGTGCCCAGCGCGCGCTCGCTCGACGAGCTGCTCGAGCGCCTAGAGGCGGCGGGTAGCGCGGGAATCGCGGGAAGCGCGGTCAACCCAAGCAGCCTGAGCAACCCAAGCATCTCAAGCAGCTCAAGCAGTCTGTCTGCCGCACTTGCTGGTGGCGGTTCAGACCTAGCCGATCCAGCCCCAACTACGCCGCCACACCCAAGCCCAGCCCCCGAAGGCCGCAGCGCCTCTACACAGCCGCTGCTGCTGGTGCTCGACGGCGTGACCGACCCGCACAACCTCGGGGCCTGCCTGCGCGTGGCCGACGGGGCCGGGGTGCACGCCGTGATCGCGCCCAAAGACCACGCCGCCGGCATCAACGCCACCGTAGCCAAGGTGGCCAGCGGCGCCGCCGACACCGTGCCCTATTTCATGGTCACCAACCTCGCCCGCACCTTGGGCGAGCTCAAAGAGCGCAACATCTGGGTGGTGGGTGCCAGCGATCAGGCCAGCAAAACGCTCTATCAGACCGATCTGCGCGGCCCGTTGGCCTTGGTTCTGGGCGCCGAGGGGCAGGGCATGCGCCAGCTCACGAGCAAGAGCTGCGACGCGCTGGTGCGCATCCCCATGCACGGCGCGGTCGAGAGCCTCAACGTCTCGGTGGCCAGCGCGATCTGCCTCTACGAGGCGTTGCGCCAGCGCGGTTAAGCTATTTTCAATGGGGCGAGCTTTTGGGGCCAGCCTTAGCCGAGCCCAGCCTGCGCTAGGCCTTGCGCCGACGACCCAAACGCTGCGCCGCTCTGGGTGAGTGCGCTCAAGGCCGGCGGCTGCGCTGCAGCGCCTGCGCCACCTCGAGCACCAGCGCTGGCCCGCGGTAGATCAGGCCGCTGTAGAGCTGCACCAAGTCGGCGCCGGCTTCAATCTTGCTGATCGCGTCGGCGCCGCTCAAAATGCCGCCGACGCCGATGATCGGAAAGTGCGGCCCCAAGCGCTGGCGCAGCGCGCGCACGACGGCGTTGCTGGCGTGCAGCAGCGGCGCACCCGAGAGGCCGCCGGCCTCGTCGGCGTGCGCTTGGCCCTGCACGGCGCTGCGGCTCAGGGTGGTGTTGGTGGCGATGACGCCGTCCATGCCGTGGCGCAGCAGGGCGGCGGCGATGGCCTCGATCTGCTCGGCCTCTAGGTCGGGCGCGATCTTGATGAACAGCGGCCGGCGCACGCCGCTGGCCGCGCTGAGTTCGGCACGGCGCTGGGCCAAGGCGGCCAGCAGTTGTTCCAGCGCGGCGTCGCTTTGCAGGGCGCGCAGGTTTTGCGTGTTGGGGCTGGAGATGTTCACCGCCACGTAGTCGGCATGGGGGTAAACGGCCTCCAGCGCGGTGAGGTAGTCGTCGCTGGCGCGCTCGATCGGTGTCGCGGCGTTTTTGCCGATGTTGAGCCCCAGCACCAAGGCTGGCGTGGCGCCATTCGCGCCATTTATACCCGGCGAGTCTGGTGAGCCGGATATGGCGGATGCAGTAGAAATTGCAGAAGTAGCGGATGTGCCAGAAGTGGCGGGGCCGCCAGAAGCGCCAGCGGCGCCGCTGGAGCGCTGGGCGCGCAGGTGGCTGCGGCGCACGTTGGCCACGAAGGCCGCCAGCCCGTCGTTGTTGAAGCCGAGCCGGTTGATCAATGCTTGGCTCTGGGGCAGGCGAAAGATGCGCGGTTTGGGGTTGCCGGCTTGCGCCAGCGGCGTCACGGTGCCGACTTCGACCAAGCCAAAGCCCAGCGCCCCCCAAGCGTCGATGCAGCGCGCGTTTTTGTCCAGCCCAGCGGCCAAGCCGACGCGGTTGGGAAAGCGCAGCCCGGCCAGCGTGATCGGGTCGGCCACGCGCGGCTGCTGGAGCAAGGCGCGCAGCGGGCTGTGTTGCAGGCGCTCGAGCTGCGCCAGCGCGAGGTCGTGCGCTTTCTCGGCGTCGAGGCAGAACAAAAAGGGACGCAGGAGCGGGTAGGGCAGCAGTGACATGGGGATAATGCGGTTTTTGTAAAAGTGTGCGGGGCAGTCGGGCCGGCGCTATTGTCCCAAATGCCGGTCAGGCTTGGGCCCGGCCCCGAAGGCTCCAAGCTCGAATCCTTTTTGCCCTCCGACAGCCCTTTGCACACTCGCCCCTCCAAGCGAGCACATTCAACCCGCGACCGAGCAAACCCAAGCACCATGAACCAAGACCAACTCAAAACCCTCGTCGGCCAAGCCGCCTTGCAGTACGTGTTGCCGGGGGAATACGTGGGCGTGGGCACCGGCTCGACCGTGAACAAGTTCATCGACGCGCTGGCCAGCCTCAAGGGCCAGATCCGCGGGGCGGTCTCCAGTTCCGAGGCCTCGTCGGAGCGCCTGCGCGCCCACGGCATCGAGGTCATCGACGCCAATGCGGTGGATGCGCTGGCGCTGTACGTCGATGGCGCCGACGAGATCGACCCCAGCGGCTGCATGATCAAGGGCGGCGGCGCGGCGCTGACGCGCGAGAAGATCGTGGCCGCGCTGGCCCAGCGTTTTGTCTGCATCGCCGACCAGAGCAAATACGTGCCGGTGCTGGGGCGCTTTGCGCTGCCGGTCGAGGTGATCCCGATGGCGGCGCAGCAGATCGTGCGCCGCTTTGCCGCCTTGGGCGGTGTGGCCACGCTGCGCCTGCAAGCCGACGGCAGCGCGCTGCGCACCGACAACGGCCTGAACATCCTCGACGTGACCGGGCTGCGCATCCCAGACCCGCTGGCCTTCGAGAGCGCGGTGAACAACTGGCCGGGCGTGGTCTGCGTGGGCGTGTTCGCACACCAAAAGGCCAGCGTGTGCCTGCTGGGCACGCCCGAGGGCGTGAAAACGCTGACGTTTTGAACGCTTAAGCGGTTGCCGGTTCCAAGGCATCCGCAGCCAAGTCCGCATCCGCCATGCCCTGATGGCGCAGCAACGCGTCGATGCGCGGCTCGCGGCCCCTGAAGGCTTGGAACGACTCCAGCGCCGGGCGGCTGCCACCCACTTCGAGGATGGTCTGGCGCAGGTGGCGGCCGGTGGCTGGGTCGAGCACCTTGCCGCCATTGTGAGCGGCGGCTTCCTCGAAGGCGGCGTAGGCGTCGGCGCTCAGCACCTCGGCCCATTTGTAGCTGTAGTAACCGGCCGCGTAGCCACCGGCAAACACGTGGCTGAAGCTGTGCGGCATGCGCTGCCACGGCGGCGCCTCGAGCACCGCCACTTCGGCGCGAACCTGTGCCAGCAGCGCCATGGTGTCGGCGCTGCCGTCGGCGGCCAGCGGCGCGCCGCCGCTGTGCAGCAGCAGGTCGAACAGGGCGAACTCGACTTGGCGCAGCGTTTGCAGCCCGCTCTGAAAGTTTTTCGCGGCCAGCATCTTGTCGTAGAGCGCGCGCGGCAGCGCGGCGCCGCTGTCCACGTGCGCGCTCAGGTGGCGCAGCACCTCCCACTCCCAGCAGAAGTTTTCCATGAACTGGCTCGGCAGCTCGACCGCGTCCCACTCCACACCGCTGATGCCGGCGACGTCGCGCTCTTGCACCTGCGTCAGCAGGTGGTGCAGGCCGTGGCCGAACTCGTGGAACAGGGTGATCACGTCGTCGTGCGTGAGCAGGGCCGGGCGGCCGTCTAGGCCCTCGGCAAAGTTGCACACCAAATGGGCCACCGGGGTTTGCAGGCCGGCGCCGTCGGGGCGCAGCCAGCGGCAGCGGGCGCCGTCCATCCAGGCGCCGCCGCGTTTGCCGTTGCGCGCGCCGGGGTCGAGGTAAAAGTGGGCGATCGGGGTGGGCGCGGCGGCGCTGCCCGCTGGTGCTGGGCGCTCGATGCAAAAAAACTGCACGCCGGGGTGCCAGGTGGGGGCGTGGTCGGGCCGGATGCGCACCTCAAACAAGGTTTCGATGAGGCCAAACAACCCTTCGAGCACCTTGGGCGCGGTGAAGTAGGGTTTCACTTCCTGCTCGCTGTAGGCGTAGCGCGCCAGCCGCAGTTGCTCGCCGATGTAGGTCCAGTCCCAGGCTTGGGGGTCGGGCAAGCCGAGCTGTTCGGCGGCAAAGGCGCGCAGGTCGGCCAAGTCGCGTTGCGCCCAAGGGCGTGCGCGCGCCGCCAGTTGGCGCAAAAAGGCGCTCACTTGTTCGGCGCTGTCGGCCATTTTGGGCGCCAGCGACACCGCCGCGTAGTGCGGGTAGCCCAGCAGCTGCGCCTCTTCGTGGCGCAGCGCCAAGATCTGGCTGATCAGGGCGCTGTTGTCGTGCTGCGGCGTGCTGCCGAGCTCGCTGGCGCGGGTGGCGTAGGCGCGGTAGAGGCGCTGGCGCAGCTCGCGGTGGCGGGCAAACTGCATCAAGGGCAGGTAGCAGGGCAGCTTGAGCGTGAGCAGGTGGCCTTCGGCGTGGCCGGCGGCCTGTGCCGCAGCGCGGGTGGCGGCCAACACGTCGGGCGGCACGCCGTCGAGCTCGTCGGCGCCGGCGAGGTATTGCCAGGCGTCGGTGGCGTCGAGCAGGTTTTCGCTAAACTTTTGCTGCAGCTCGGCCAGTTGCTCTTGGATGGCGGCAAAGCGCTCTTTGGCCGCGCCCTGCAGCTCGGCGCCGCCGAGCACGAAGCCGCGCAGCGCCAGCGCGCGCGCCCGCGCCTGTTCGGGCGTCAGGCGCGCTGGGTCTAGGGCTTTGTAGCGCGCGTACAAGCGCTCGTCGCAGCCTAGGCCGGTCCAAAAGGCGGTGACGGGGGCCAGCATGGCGTTGTAGGCGGCGCGCAACTCGGGCGTGTCGGCCACGGCGTTGAGGTGGCTCACGGCGCTCCAAGCGCGCTCCAAGCGCTCGGTGGCCACGTCGAGCACCGCCGACATGCGCTGCCAGTCGGTCGGAAAGTCGGGGGCCGTGACCTGTGCCAGTGCGGCCTCGGCCTGTTGCAGCAGCTGCTCGATGGCCGGTTGCACGTGCTCAGGCCGGATGGCGTCGAAGCGCGGCAGGCCGGCGCTGTCGAGCAGCGGGTTGGGGGCGGTGGGCGAAGCGTGGGGCATGTGTAGTCAAACCTCTGGCGAGGGGGGCTAATGAGTAGGGGGTGAAAGCACTTGCCTATAAGCCGATTAGCGCGACTGGCTGGCTTTTTTCACGCTCACCGGCCCGGTGGGGCGCGCGCGCTTGACCAAGCCGCCGGGCGTGAGGCGCTGGTTGCCCAGCACGCGCACGGTTTTCACTTCCGGGCGCTGGCCGCCCTTTTTGCTGTATTTGAGCACCTTGTATTCGCGCGGGCCGGGTTTGCGCTCTTCGTCGGGGGCGGCGCTGGCTTTTTCCTTGGGCGGTAGCGGGCGCCAGAGCACCAGCAGCTTGCCGATGTGCTGGATCGGGGCGGCGTTGAGCTCGGCCGCCAGCGTGTGCAGGTAGGCGTCGCGCTGGTTGCGGTCGTCGTTGAACACGCGCACCTTGATCAGGCCGTGGGCTTGCAGGGCGGCCTCGACGGCTTGCGTCACGGCGGGGGTCAGGCCTTCGTGGCCGATCAGCACCACCGGTTCGAGGTGGTGCGCGTTGGCGCGGTGGATTTTTCGGGCGGCGGGGTTGAGTTCGATTTGAGGCATGGGACAATTATCCCCGCATGAAGGTCAAAACACAAAGCAAGAAGGTCAATAAGGCCTGGCTCAATCAACACGCCAACGATCCATGGGTCAAGCTGGCTCAGAAGGAGGGCTACCGCGCGCGCGCCGCCTTCAAGCTGCAAGAGATCGATCAGACCCTGCAGCTGGTGCGCCCCGGCCAGTGCATCGTCGATCTGGGGTGCGCGCCGGGGGCTTGGTGCCAGTACCTGCGCCGCCGCTTGGCGCCTAGCGGTGCTGCGTCGGGCGCGCTCAAGGGCCGCATCATCGGCATCGACCTGCTGCCCATCGAGCCGATCGAGGGCGTGCAGTTCATCCAAGGCGATTTTGGTGACGCGCCGTTGCTGGCGCAGCTGCTCCAGGCGCTGGGTTTGCCGGATGCGGCAGCGCCAGCGGGCAGCGCTGCGCCGCGGGTGGTCGATCTGGTGCTGTCGGATATGGCGCCCAACCTGTCGGGCATCGAGGGCGTGGATGCCGCGCGCATCGTGTATCTGGTCGAGCTGGCGCTGGATTTTGCCCAAGCCCAGCTCAAGCCCGAGGGCGCGCTGGTGGCCAAGGTCTTTCATGGCAGCGGCTACGAAGGCCTGGTGCAGGCCTTTAGGGCGGCGTTCAGGCAGGTCAAGGCGCTCAAGCCCAAGGCTTCGCGCGACAAATCTTCTGAAACCTTTTTGGTCGGGATTGGTCTTAAAACCACAGCATAAAGTTGTGCTATCCGCGTCATGCAGATGGATTTCATGCAGCGCCGTGCGTGGGGACTTGAAAGCCCTAAAATGGTGCCCATGTGCAGTGCAGTGTCAGAGTCGGAATTAAGCAGGAGTTTGCCTTGAACAACCAGTGGTTTGCCAAAGTGGCGGTGTGGATGGTGGTGGCCATGGTGCTGTTCACCGTCTTCAACCAATTCCAGGG
>Ga0208101_10115_pt1 | contig 14027 bp, 14 predicted proteins | sample Subbioug_CSW11AC_FD_184823 | JGI IMG/M metagenome (GOLD analysis project Ga0208101, IMG submission 184823) | Serpentinite rock and fluid subsurface biosphere microbial communities from McLaughlin Reserve, California, USA - CR12Aug_CSW11AC (SPAdes) | ecosystem: Environmental > Terrestrial > Deep...
CCCCGGTCATTGGTCGCGCCAATATCCAGCACAGTATGCTTAGTTGCATGAACTTCGAGGTCAACAAAGACAATCGACTTCACCGCGCGCTAGCCCCTTCCTGTCAAACGGCAGGGATTTATACCGTTCGACAGTGACTTTCGACAGTGAGTGCCTAAATCCTGTATGGTCTACGTCAAAATCCGGTGAGAACGGCCGCCAAAGTCAGCATGTGGAGAAGATCTTATCAATACCCTAATTGCCCGCACTAGGTCATTGATTTTAATGCTCATTTTTACTATAATACGAGCATAAAAATCAAGAGAAGGGAGCTGGTGCAAATGCCTTTGCCCGCCAACCTGCAAATGCTTCTAAAAAATAAGGGCATTCTCACTGCTGCGCAGGCAAACGTCCTCGGTATTTCGAACGAGCGATTGCGATTGCTTGTCAGGTCAGGCGATTTAGAGCGGGTGTCCCACGGGGTCTATATCTCGCCCGATGACCACGTTGACAGAATGTACATTGCCCAGCAACGGAGACGGAAAATCATCTATTCCCATGAAACGGCACTGTACCTTCACGAACTCACTGATCGTGACCCAATCAGCTACACTGTGACAGTGCCCACCGGTTACAACACAAAAACATTGCGCGAGGCAGGCCTTGCGGTGTTTGCAGTCAAGAGAGAACTCCACGAACTTGGCGCAGTCCAGATGGAAACGATGTTTGGGAATGCGGTACTCGCCTACGGATTAGAGAGGACAATTTGCGACTGTATTCGAAGCCGAAGCCAAATGGATATCGCCATTGTAACTGACGCTGTGAAACGCTACTCGAAGCGAAAGGACAAGCATCTGGACGTTCTCATGCAGATGGCTGAAGAATTTCGGATCGTGAAGCCAATCCGAAGTTACATGGAGGTTCTCTTATGAGAACGTCGATTCAACTTTAGGCATTGGTGCGCAACCTCTCCTGCTCAAAACAGCGGCGCCTATTGCGCTCCAGCATTATTACTCGTTTATACAGTTAAGCCCCCATGTAATGCCAAATTTATCGACAACGCTGCCATAGCACTTGCTCCAGAATGTTTCTTGTAGATCTATCAGCACTTGACCGCCCTCCCGTAGTTTTTGAAAGGCCGCCTTGACTGCATCGGCGTCGGACAACACCAGGGCCAGAGTGATGTTATTGCCCACCACAAACGGGCTGCCAGGGAAGGTGTCGGAGAACATCAGCTTAGTGCCGTGAACGGTTAGCTCGCCATGGATGATAAGCTGCTTGGCCTCGTCGGGCAAGGAGAACTCTGGATTAGGAGGCGCGTCGCCGTAAGTAGATAGATCGCCCTTCTCGGCGCTAAAAACTTCGGCGTAAAATTCATACGCCTGGCGGCAATGGCCATTAAACGTAAGATAGGCGTGGATTCCCATGTCTTTCACTCCTTCTATGTTTAAGTCATGAACTAGGGTGCAGTCGCACATCTAGGTCGTTTCCTTCAGGATGTTGAGGCTGTGACCGCAGCTACCATCCTGACCGACTCATATCCCCTCTATGCCCCCCCCTCTCCCACAATCGTAGGCAGCGATTCATAAAGCGCATCGATTTCTCTCTGATCACATCAATCAAGCCACATGCTCCTTTCGCAAAAAGATGCGTCATGCTATCGCCTATAATTTCTCGATCCGGGATAGATCTCCTGCTCACCCTATGGGGGGAGTTGAAACACATGAGTTGTACGGGCCCTGCACTAGACCGCATAGAGTTTGTAGTGACCGAGATGAATCTTGTATTTTGGGTTGGCGTCTTTAATAATCTTGATCAAAACCACAGGGTCATCTTTGAGGTGGTAGGTGCAGATAGCAAGCCTAGGACGATGCTCCTTTAGCACCTCAACAGCACCCCTGAGCAGATTTCGTTCGGCACCTTCGATATCCGCCTGAATAAAGTCTATCCGCTCCACTCCGTTTGTCCTTACCCAGTTATCGTATGTTTGCGCCCACATCACAGACAATGTCACCCGGTAGTACACGCACTCCAAATTCTTCGTAAGTACCCTCTTGCCCAGGCCAGGGGCAGCTGCGTTAGAGTTTTGGCATCTCTTTCTTCCACGATGGGCAGGGTGAAAATACCGAGATCAAGCACATCGCCTGCCTGGCCGTAGTGCTCTACCAAGAACTTAAAAAGCTCCTTTTGATGCCTGTGCCCAAGGTAAAAAAAGTCTGACCATACGGCTTTAAATGAGCGACATACGTAACCTCCTCAGTTTGCTCTCTATGTGTAGACTACCCAAATGCAGATTTTTGTTTAATCACGACAAAAAACCACTCACATGCCGACAGGCAATGTGAGTGGGCTTATTTTCGAGCAAGAGCTCAGTGTCGATTAGTCGTCTGGCGTATTTTATTGATAATGTCCGTGGCCTGCGCTGACTGCAGGAAAGCGAGAGTGGTTTCAGGCACGAGCTGGCCTAGTGCGGAAAAATCACCAGCTCGCAAGACCCCGCGAACGTGTGAAGCCGAAATCGCCATACCTGCCTTTTCCAAGCGTGGCACCTCAAGCAACTGAATGTCATGCTGCGCAAGTATTTCTCGCAACGAATGATTGTAGATAGCTGTAACCGGAGAATAGGGCTCTGTACCGACATAACGCACCCTAACATTGAGTGCGCGCGCTATATGCGTAGCATAGAGTGTAGCGTCAACAGAGGCACCCGCGCGTGCATGGGCTGTTTCTTCTTCGCTGAAGTAACTCGGAAAGGTGGCCGCGGAGACAGCGTATGGCCCGGAGGGCAGTACGGTAACGTTCTTAAGATGCTGCGTTCCCTGCTTAACTAGTTCTAACCTTACGGCAAATGGGAAAACTGACCTGTTCTCCTCTACGACGAGCACATAGACATGGTCGCACTGCTTCGCAGCTACTGCCACCAGATGTTGATGCCCCAGAGTAAACGGATTGCAGTTTACTACCAGCCCACCTACTTTACCGTCCTTGGTCGCTGGTACAGCAGAGGCGACAGACTCTAGTTGCGCGAGGTAATCCTCTAAGCACGGGAATCCACTTTCAAGCAGTGCCGCCCATTCAGTCTTTACTAGCATTCTGAAACCCATGCTGGCAAAGAAACTCGCCTGCTCGGGCATGGTAAAGATAAAGACCCTTGTGTGCCCTTGCCTAAGCGCAGCAAGCATTAAGTAATGAACAATTTTGGCCGATAAGCCCTCGCCCTGCATGGTGCTGTCGACTGCGATGCATTGCAGCACGTTGCCCTCGAGCGAGCCAGTCGCCACGATCTGTTGGTGTACTCGTATCTCTACGGTTAAGTCGCTAGCCCTATCATAGCGCAAACCGAACTGATCAAGAAAAATCGCGACCGCTCGTAGGTCCTGGCTCTTAACAACCTCATAGGTAGTCCACATACTTCTTCTCACCCCTTAAACTGACTAGGGCGTAGCAATAACTCTGGTGTGGGCAAGCCCTCGCCAAGAAGATGTAAGGCGAGTGACAAGGCCAGGAGATCAGCCGACCCGCCAGGGCTGAGTCGAGCCGCGCAGAAAGTGCTGTGGGCTGACAAAGTAAGTGCTCGGCCAAGCTCCGAGAAGACGCTCCCTGCGCCTAGTATCGCCCGGGCGGTGCTTTGCACAAGGGCCAAGCCTTCCTCTCCGGCGCGATGAAGAATAGTAGTATCAGGCAAACACGCCATGATATTAATCAGGGCATGGACGGCGGCATCGTTAAAACTTGCCCCTTGTCCTAACGCGTCTTGCAATGCGGGGTACCCCACCTGCTCTACGGTCGGGAACCCCGCCTCTGCTTCACCCCTTATGCCGGTGTAACCCCCTTCTCTATAGAGCCTTTCTCCGGCGGTGAGAGAGGGGCGTGCTGTCAGGTTTTCGAGCTCACGCTCGGTCAGCCCCTGACACGCCTGCCGAATAGTAGCAAAAAACTCTACCGAAGGAGCCTTGATGCCCTTGGCTAGGCACACGCCGGTAATCCCGGCAGCAAGGCCGAGCACAAAGAGCTGCCCACGCTGCGTATTGACCCCAGATGTGGCCCGCAACAACTCGCGCTCGGCTTGCACGCCAATATTTCTGAGTTGGCCGAACACTTCCCCTAGACTCTGGCCTGTTTCTCGCCAGCCTACTTCTACGCAAGCGACGAAGTAAGGGGAAAGAATGCTACTCCCCAGAAGAAACGTCAAGAGACTCATGTCTGTGTGGGCGCCATTGTCGCGTGGGTTTACCAAGCCAGGCGAGGGATAGATACAGACCTCAAACAGAGACGCTGCCGTAAAACAGGCACCGACACGATAGAGCTCAACTGGCGCAGTCATTTATGCATGTCCCCCAGACCGCTATCTTCTTGGCAATGGCGATAACTTCATCTGCCGCGTGTGCGCGGAGAAGGCGGCAGACGTGGGCCTCCTCTTGCTCGCACACCCAACACATTCGCCCCTTAAGCCCTAAGCTGTGGCGATTTACCGCCCCTCTGCGAGTGATAACGTCTATATCCCACAAACGCCCCTGTGTTGCTGTTTCCTCTAGAGCTATGCAGTGCTGTTTCAGAGTGTGCCCGTCGGCTAAGACCGCCATGAGATGACATGGGCCGAGGGCATTAACTAGGTGCGACTCGCTAACTAGCTCTACCCCTAAGGTTGCCAGCATGGCATGCACCTCTGCCCGCGCCGCAGTAAGCAGTTTTTCCCACGGGTACAGGGTGAAGCCTCCCGGGAGATTAAGAGTTATCTGCACAACAGACACTCCGCTTGCCCCGAGTTTCAGCTGCTGCTGTACGTACCTCTCCTCTTTGGCAGCTAAAACATGCCATCTCGCCACGTTATCTTCGCTCTTCACTTACACTGCCTCCACTAAAAACTTACGCCGTAACTTTCTTTTTGCGGTTAATTGCCCCGCTAACAACCGGCCAGAGCAAGATAACGGCACACACGATTAGCAGGGATGCCGTAATTGGCTTTGAAAGAACCGCCAAGAGATCCCCGCCTTCAAGCAATATCGCTCGTCTAAGATTCGCTTCGGTAAGGCTGCCTAGCACGAGGCCTAGTACAAGGGCGGCCGAAGAGAACTTAAAGGCAGTAAGTGCCACACCAATAATGCCGGCGATCATCATAAGGACTACGTCTCCGGTACTACTCTTGAGCGCGAAGCTACCCATCGCTGCAAACAGCACGATTAGCGGCCCGAGGATGCTATATGGCACATTAAGCACCTTGTTAAAGACTTTCGCAATCGCCATAGAACATATCACCATCAGGATGTTAGTAACGATCATCGAGGCAAAAACGGAAGAGAGAAACTGTGGTTGTGTTCTGTGCAGTAGCGGTCCTAACTGCACACCCTGTAAGACTAGTGCAGACATCATAACCGCGGCAGCTGTACCACCAGGTATGCCGAGCGCTAGCAAAGGCACCATGGAACCCCCGGCTGCGGCATTGTTGGCTGTCTCAGACGCGGCAATGCCTTCAATCGCGCCGTGGCCAAATTGCTTACGGTTTGGTGAAATCTTCGCCTCGGTCGTATAGCTGAGAAACGCAGCAATGGTCGCGCCTGCACCGGGCAAGATGCCGACCACAGTGCCCAAGATGGAGGCGCGGACAACGGTCCACCTAATTGACCATGCCTCTGATAGCGAAAGCAGGCTGGTCTTAAAGCTCGAGCCACCCTTCGATTCTGCGGTCACAAGCTTTACTGGCTTGCTGGTTTGCTTGAGTACTTCGGTAATGGCAAAGAGGCCTATCATGACCGGAATCATCTCGATTCCACCCAAGAGCGAGGAACTGCCCCAGGTGAACCTAGGTATGCCCAGCAGGGGGTCCATGCCTACCGTGGCTAAAAGTGAGCCGATGAGGCCGGAGATAAGCGTCTTGATCACGTTGTCGCTGTCGAGCGCCGTGAGCACACTAAGCCCTAGCACCGAGACAGCAAACAACTCGGAAGGGCCAAATCTGAGCCCAAGATTGGCCAGTTGTGGTGCAAGTAGGAGCATGGCTAACGCCGAGACTATGCCACCAATTGCGGAACAGACTAGGGATACACCTAGCGCCTTACCCGCTTTGCCTTGTTGCGCCATGGGGTACCCGTCAAATGTGGTGGGGGCATTAGAGGGGGTGCCGGGAATTTTGAAGAGAATCGCAGTGATCCCTCCCCCGGTGATAGACGCGCAGTAGACGGCCACAAGAAAGGCAATTGCCACTACAGGCGACATGGCATAGGTAAAGGGCACAGCGAGAGCGACAGACATCGATGCGCTAACCCCAGGCATGGCACCGAACAAGACGCCAAGAATAGTTCCGGCAAGAATGAGCAGGAATGTTGCAGGAGCTAAGACAATCTGAAAACCAGATAGTAATAAGTCAAACATGGTGCGTGCTCCTCCTTACAAACGTTCGAGAATCAAGGCAAAATCGCGCAATATGCCGATGCCCCGCGGCAACATAACGCCCAAGCCGCGCGAGAACACAAAGTAAACTGATAGCGTGGCCACAAGGGAGCTCAAAACAAGTGACCTCACCTGTCGTTGACCGACTATTCTCGCATACCCAGCAAAGAACACAAAGGTGCTGAGGATGAAGCCGAGCGTTTGCAGACAGATTGCATAAACAAGGAGTGCTACCATACTGAGGACAAGTTTGTTCGCCAAGATAGAGTGCACGCTAATATGTCGCGGCTCTACATCGCTACGCAGAGCGACAGGTGTCCCGCGGTAAATCTTGTACATGTTAGCCCCCAGTAAGATGATAAGAGCAACCAAGATGGCCTGTGGCCAAACCTCGGCACCCCACCCAACCGCAGTGGTTTTTGGAACAATGGCTCCAATATAAAAGTAGCAGTACGTAAAGAAGGCTAGGAGAGCCCCGTTAAACAGCAATTCTAAGCCCAAATGAGTTCAACTCCTTCCCTGATGGACACCCATGTCTGATAAATGGGGGGCAGACGATGCTGCCCCCTAAGAGATCTATAAGCGCACTACTTAGACTGCTCATATAGGGCTTTGAGAGTGGTGCTTTGCTCTGCCCATATAACTCCGAGATCGGCCGAATTGGCAAAAGCCGGTCGCTGATCAAGTGCGTTAGCCTTCATCCAGGCCTGGAATTCAGCACTAGCATGCGCCGTTACGGCAGCGGCTTCAAATGCCTTAATTGCGGCTTCTGGCGTACCCTTCTTAGCAAAAATACCTCTCATCGGGCCAAGGTAAGATGCTATACCCTTTTCGCCTGTAGCCGGCACGTCGGGGAGCATGGAGATGCGCTTTTCTGCGGCCACGATAATAGCCTGCATATCGCCCGCCTCTAGCAAACCCTTTACCTCAGACGGTCCGACAACCGCAAGGTGAACATGCCCGCCTAAAATAGCGGCGTTTAGCTCGGCGCCAGTGCTAAAAGGCACTAAGGGAACATCGACGCCCGCCTGCTGAAAGGTCTGCCTAATCATAAAAGCGTCTAGGCCCGTAACCGTTAGTACGCCCGCCTTAACTACGCCAGGATTAGCTCTAACATAAGCGAGCAACTCGTCAAAGCTCTTAAACGGCGCTTTGGCTGAGGCCACGAGAATATTAGTGTCGTGCACCAGTCTTACCACGGGAACAAAGGCCTCGATGGGATTCACCGTCGTATGTCCTTGAAAATACGCCAAAAGGTGCGATTGAGTGCTCAGCATAAAGGTGTATCCGTCGGCTGGCTGACGATAGGCATGCTCAAACCCGAGCACTCCGCCGCCACCAGATACATTGTTAACGACGACGGCTACGCCTAGTGCTTTCTCTAGCGCGGGAGCAAACGCTCGCACGGTGGTATCGGCGCCGCCGCCGGTACCCCAGGGCACAACAATCTCCACACTGCGAGCGAACTTGAATCCTTCTTCTTGGGTTTGCCGAGGGGCACAGCCTGCTAAGACAAGCGTCAGGGATACCAGTGCTACAGAGAGAACGAGTGTAACTAGCCTAATTAACCTTTTGTTCATCGCTTATTCCTCCTTCTTTTTATCCCAGAGTGCTGTTTTACTTTCTCACACGACGAGCTGGGTGAGGTAATTCTGACACTCCATAGACACATGTCCTACTTACTACGATAGTGATTAATCAGGCTCCCCGCGAGGAGAATCTGCCGCTCATTGGCGGCTAGCTCTCCTAAAGCGAGCCTAATCTCTTGCACATCCCCCCCGACAACATATGCTGTCATCTCATTCCGATGTGTTTCTATGGCCTGCCTGATATTAGGCACAAAGATATAGCTAGAGCATATTAATGCAGGCGCATCGTCTAAAACAAAAGGCAGTATCCCCCAGTTAATCAGGTTAGCACGATACCTACGTGTAGCGTACTCGCAGGCAATATTGGCAGAGCCCCCTAGCACGCGCTGTGACGAGGCCGCCTGTTCGCGCGCCGAGCCGTCGCCGATTTTTCTGGCGACGATGGTGCTGCCGAGCCCCACGGTCTTAGCATGCCAGGAGCCAATACCGACGATGCTACGCAGCTTAGCGAACACGGCGCTTAACTCCGAAGAATGTGCGCACGGGTCGAGCCCACTCTGCCGGATTCTCTCGAGCGCATGCACCTCCTTCGCTCGACCGACATACATAGGGTCCTTGCGAGAGAGGGTAAACTCTGCCAAACGCAAGGGATTGGAGCGAAACGACGATATTTCACCCGAGGGAATAAGGTCATCTGTAGTAATAACTTGGTCTGGCAAGACCGTAATGACTTTTAGCAACAAGTGCTCTGTCAACTCGGGTATCGGCGGCCAGTCAGTGATACTAGGCGCCATTCTTAGTTCCTCTTGAGGCACGGGCTTACCGAAGCCTTTATAAACTCGCTTTTCATAAACGTCGGGCGAAAAGCGGTAATCCGGGCGGCTGTACTCGAGCTCAAGTTCCGTCGCCGCCGTCAAACTGCCGCCATTGACCGCCGTCGCGGCGATGGACCGAGAATCCATCAGCGCGACATAGGCAATTTGCCCCTCACTGGGTATGGACCCTTCACGATGGATGAAGTTTCGCGTTGTGTGACGAATGGAGAAGCTGTGACTCGCGGGCACGTCGCCCGCACCAAAGCAGGGTCCGCAGAAGGCGGTACGCAGAACAACACCAGCATTAAGTAGTTTCTCTGCGATGCCACTCTTCACCAAGCTGATGTACATGGGCTGACTAGAGGGGTAGACGCAGAGAGAAAAGGAGCCCCTCCCCGTTGTCTGACCCTCTAGGATGTCCGCCACAGCGGAAATATTCTCGTATGTGCCGCCAGCACAGCCGGCGACAATGGCTTGGTCTACATGAAAGCGACCCTCTCTCACATGGCGGGAAAACCCTAGTTGCCCTCGGCCACTGCCAAAGAGCGTCGTCGCTTCTTGAGCGAGCTTGTGCAAAATATCTTCTGTGTTGGCCTTAAAATCTGCTATGGTAAAGGTGTTGCTAGGGTGAAACGGCAGGGCAATCATCGGCCTAATGGCGGCTAGGTCAACATGGATTAGACCATCGTAGTAGGCAATCCTAGCTGGGGCTAGGTATTTGTGAGCATCCGCTCTGCCATGCGCGAAGAGATATTGCTTAACCTTTTCATCTGTACACCAGACCGACGATAGACTGGTGGCCTCCGTAGTCATAACATCTATGCCGTGGCGAAACTCCACCGAGAGCCCTGCGATGCCATCGCCCACAAACTCCATGATTTTATCTTTTACGTAGCCATTCTTAAAAACTGCTCCGATGATGGCTAAGGCTACGTCCTGCGGGCCTACTCCTTGTTCGACCTTGCCACTAAGATACACCGCTACAACTTCGGGACGTTCAATGTCGTATGTCTTGCCGATAATCTGCTTGACTAACTCTCCCCCGCCTTCGCCGATACCTAGGGTACCTAGCGCGCCATAGCGTGTATGGCTGTCAGAACCGAGTATCATCATTCCTCCCCCGGCCACCACTTCGCGCATGTACTGATGAATGACAGCTAGATGTGGGGGCACGTAGATGCCGCCGTACTTCTTGGCAGCAGAGAGGGCAAAGTCATGGTCGTCCTCGTTTATGGTGCCGCCTACAGCAGAGAGACTGTTATGGCAATTGGTCAAAATGTAAGGTACGGCAAACTTCTCTAAGCCGACAGCTCGCGCTGCCTGGATGATGCTGACATGCGTAATATCATGGGAAGCCAAGGCGTCGAAGCAGAGGCTGAGCCGATCGCCGTCAGAAGATTGAGCATGGCTTTCTAATATTTGGTGAGCAATTGTACCCTGCCTGGCAGCGTCTTTCGCCACTTGCCTACCAACTCGCTGCAGCAGCCTCTCCTGCGCCTGATCTTTATCGGGTATGACTTCTGTGCCGTCGATCAGGTAGACACCCGTATCATAGAGTTTAATCACGGCCTATCCTCCCAGTGTGCCTTATCAGATTACTCTCCTTACGACATCGATAAGTGTTCCGTCCCGGTACTCCACCAGCGCTACTATGTCCTCGCTTTGAGGTAGCGGTTCAGGTCGCCCTGTAAGCTTTTCGGCTCGCCACTGCAGTTCTTCTATGGTCACTGTCTCGATGCCAGCCTGCTTAAGTCGCTCAGCGAGCGCCTTCTGCAACGGATTAACCGCAATGCCGCGTTCAGTGACAAGGACGTCGATGCATTCCCCCGGCGTAATAACGGTGTGCACCTTGTCTACCACAATTGGGAAGCGTCCGCGGATGAGAGGCGCAGTAACTAACCGCAGTTTTGTCCCCGCTGCGGTATCTGAATGCCCTCCCGAAGCCCCCATCATTATCCCGTCTGAGCCCGTGAGTACATTCACGTTGTACGCCGTGTCAATCTCTGTCGCCCCAAGCATCATAATGTCTGTTATATGTGCGGTACAAGCTTTGGAATGAGGATTAGCATAGAAGGATGCCGACATTTCGACATGGCGGGGATGCGTGCGCAGGCTTTCTACCGCGGCGAGATCAAAGCATTGCGTATCAAGGATGGCTGAGAAATACCCTTCATGCAGCATTTCGCAAACATACCCGGTGCTACCACCAGTGCAAAATCCCCCTCTAAGGCCAGTCTCCGCCATGCGCTCTTTGAGGAATTTGGCCACTGCAAGCGAGGCGCCGCCGGTTCCGGCCTGAAAAGAAAATCCTTCATTAAAATACCCTGAAGCCTCGATTACCCGTGTCGCCTGAGCGGCTATAAACAGCTCTAGCGGATCGCGGGTGAGGCGCGTCGCGCCGGTCATAATGCCCGCTGGGTCGCCAATTTTATCAACCCGAACTACGTAGTCCACTTGGGTTTGCGGTATACTGATCGGAATGGCGGGATAGGGCACTAAATTGTCGGTCACAGCCACCACGCAGTTCGCGTATTGAGCGTCTACCATGGCGTATCCTAGTGAGCCAAAGGCGGTACTGCCATGTACGCCATTCATGTTTCCGTACACATCAGCGGCCGAGGCCCCCAAAAAGGCCACATCAATTCTCAGCTCTCCAGACTCGATAGCGCGAGCGCGTCCACCATGCGAGCGAATAACCACGGGAGATTTTAATGGCAACTCGCGCGTCAGCACTTCAGCCAGCTCTCCCCTGAGACCACTGGTCGTTATGGCCGAGATTACGCCACTTCTAATGTGAGGAAGCAAAGCACTGTGCACACTCTGCAGTGAACTTGGCGCTAGCGTTATATCTCTAATACCTAAGGAAGCGATTTCGTTTACAACCATGTTTACAAGCATGTCGCCATTACGAAAGCTATGATGGAATGAAATGGTCATACCACTCTTTAGTCCGCTGGCCAGGATGCTCTCTCTTATCGATGGCAGCAGCTTATTGCCAGTGGAGGGACTCCTCCGAATGGGAGTCGCATGGTGATTACCCGTAGGTGTGGTGGCAAAAACACCCGCATAGGGCTTAAAGTTGCCTAGGTTCTGCACAAACAAAGGGACGGAGCGACCGATGGCATTAGTTGTCATTATCATACCTGCACCCCCCGCCCGCTCCCCGCCGCACGGGCTATGTCTACTATGCGCTGGGCCTTAGCCACAATTGGGCCATCGACCATTCTACCGTCAACAGAGATTACCCCTGTTCCCTTCTGCAGTGCATCCGCGTAGGCGGCTAGCACCCGTTCCGCCTTGTATACTTCATCTGACGTCGGTCGATAGACATCATGTACTATCGCGACTTGGCGAGGATGCACGCAGCTCTTGCCTGCGAAGCCAAGCTGCTTGGCCGCTTTAACATCTGCCCTAAACCCCGGCTCGTCATCAATGTTGCTGTAAACGGTGTCGATGGGGTCGATACCCGCTGCTCGTGCCGCTAAAACCACCGCCGAACGAGCAAAGAGAAGCTCTTGCCCTTGTGCTGTTCGCTCTGACTGAATACTATGTGTGAAATCCTCAGCACCAAAGGAGATGGCGATGAGCCGCGGTGAGGAGACAGCTATTTTTGCTGCGTTAGTGACACCCCTAGCCGTCTCGATGGAAGCCATGAGCTTGACAGAGCCACTAGGCAGACCTGCTTCACGCTCACAGTGGTCGATAAACTGATCCGTATAGATGATGTCTTCGGGCGATTCCACCATAGCCAGGCGTAAGACGTGAGGCCTAGCAGGTACGAGTGCGCGGATATCATCGGCAAAAAACGGGGTATGCCGCCCGTTTATGCGCACACATAACTCGCAATTCCCAAAGTCAAGCGTCTGCAGGGCGCGGACGACCAGTTCTCTGGCGGCATCCTTTTGATCAACCGCCACGGCATCTTCTAAATCTAGAATAATACTATCGGGAGAGAATACAGCAGCGTCAATGATAAGGGCAGGATTATTGCCAGGCACAAAAAGCATGCTACGGCGCAGACGCTTACTCATCAACACTTGCCTCCATAGATCGCTTTATCGCTGTTGTTACCCTAGCTCGTAACACAAAATCAAGCGCACCGCTATCCATCACTTCAATGGTAGCAGACATAATGCCGAGCTCTGTGGCAATTTCGCGCACACTAGACTGCATAGAAGCAAGGAATCGCGGGGCAACTTTGCTCTTTATCCGGATAGTCAAGGCCTCGTCTTGCGCCAAGGCCACATGCACGAGGGCATCACCAGACTCAAGGCTGCCGGCTTGTGCATAGCGTCGTATCATAGGGAACATCACTCCTTTCTTCATGCCGGTATACAATTTATTATGATACGGGAATAAATCGCCCTCAAATACCCATATTTGCGCAGAAACACCCCTATTGTCCGAGCTCTTTCATGCCTGTATACACTTTTCTGCGTCTACTTTGCATCTCCTGCCGAATACCATAACTTTGCGAAAATTAATTTAACAACGATGGCGGTCAGAAATCTATTCCCACTGCAAGAGATAAGCCGCCTTAGCGTTGCCAACATGCCGGCGGGCCAGTAGTTCGGCCAACTCTGCATCGCGTTCCTCAATAGCATCGACAATGAGATTGTGTTCTTTCCAGGCCTGGCTCTGTCGCTCCGGAGTAGCAAGACTAATGCCACGCAAGCTGCGCAACTGGCCCGCAAAAGAGGCCAACAACGTCTCAATGCGCTGGCTACGGCTAGCCCGAATGAGAATTGAGTTGAACTCGGCGTGGACTACCATGTAGCAGGTAAGATTCTCTGGCAACGGTCGCATTCTCTCCAGTTTTTCGCGCAGCTCAACAACTTCACTCGACGTTGCTCTGTGCGCGGCTAGCCTAGCCGCCAGCCCTTCTAGGACACCACGAATATCATAGATGTCCATGGCCTCTTCTTTCTTGAGGCTGACTACGATAGTCCCTCGCCGTGGAATGGCGACGGCCAAAGACTCTTGCTCCAGCATACACAGAGCCTCGCGCACTGGTGTGCGGCTAACGCCCAGTTGCTTCGCCAGTTGGCTCTCAATTAGGCGGTCGCCGGAGGCAAGGTGGCCTTTCATAATTGCCGCCCTTAATTTTTCGTGCACAATTTCCCGCATGGGACGCAAATCTGTTACCTCGATTGGTGTTAGCATCGACAATCTACACAGCTCCCTAATGCCTTGAATATACACCCATGGCCCTCAGCAAAAGAGTACCTATGGTTGTTAAGAATGTCAACCATGCAGC
>Ga0208101_10116_pt1 | contig 14022 bp, 10 predicted proteins | sample Subbioug_CSW11AC_FD_184823 | JGI IMG/M metagenome (GOLD analysis project Ga0208101, IMG submission 184823) | Serpentinite rock and fluid subsurface biosphere microbial communities from McLaughlin Reserve, California, USA - CR12Aug_CSW11AC (SPAdes) | ecosystem: Environmental > Terrestrial > Deep...
ATAACGAGAAAATCAGATGTTTTGGTGACATACCCATCTACATAGATTACCACGACAACGAGTGGGGAAGGCCGGTGCATGACGACCGCAAGCTGTTTGAAATGCTGATTTTGGAAGGCGCGCAGGCGGGGCTTTCATGGATTACCGTGCTTAAGAAAAGAGAGAATTACAGAGACGCCTTTGACGGTTTTGACCCTGAGAAGGTGGCTCTTTACGATGATGCGAAAATTGAAGAACTCATGGCCAATGCGGGTATTGTACGAAACCGCTTGAAAATCAATGCGGCCATCACCAACGCCAAGATGTTTCTGAGAATCGCTGCACAACATGGGAGTTTCGATAAGTTCATCTGGAGCTATGTCGGCTATGCGCCCATTGTCGGGCACTGGGAAAAATTCGCGGTTATACCCATCACCACTAAAGTCTCCGACCAAGTAAGCAAAGACTTAAAGAAACTGGGCTTTAAATTTGTCGGCTCGACCATCATTTATTCGTTTATGCAGGCTGTAGGTATGGTGAACGACCACCTTAAGTTGTGTTGTGTTTAGGAGGAGATATTACATGCAAATCTTAGTTGACGCCGACGCCTGCCCGGTCAAGCAGATTATCGTCCGGCTAGCGAAACAAAGAAGTATGCCCGTTACCATGCTGATTGACACCTCCCACGAGCTCCATGATGGTTACAGCCGTATTATCACCGTGGACAAGCAAGCCGACAGCGTCGACTTTGCCTTGATGAGCTTGTTGACCCGTGAGGACATTGTGGTGACGCAGGACTTCGGGCTGGCCGCTATGGCCATCGGCAAAGGAGCCAAGGCTGTCAATCAGAACGGATTGGTTTTCACGGACGACAATATAGATAAGCTGCTGATGGAGCGGCACATCGGTCAAAAGATACGCCGGGGCGGGGGCAGAGCCAAGGGTCCTGCCAAGCGGACTAAAGAAGATGATGCCCGGTTCGAGACGGCTCTTTTCGGGCTTATGGACAGAGCTAGTCTTACTACTTAAACCTGTGCACCTTTGCGGAGAATCAAGGTGGATTGGGTGTCGCATGAGTGGAGATTAGGTGCAAGGTAGGTTGAATTATACGCTGGCTGTGCAGGAAATGGGTAGTCTATAAGGAATATATCCGGTAGCCCATAAGTTGGATAAGCGTGTAGGGGGCTAGGGGAGTGAAAGTAGAAACCAATGAGGAAGTACCTTTTCTCTATTAGAAAGTACATCGCGCTAGAGATTGTACTTGATTTGATTTCCAGCGCTGCCCTTGCCCTTCTGCCTTATCTAGTAAAGCTCTTGTTCGACTCTGCGGATAATTTAAGCCTACAGTTGCTGCTGACACTTGCATCTCTATACTTCCTGTGTGTCCTCGTGTCTTTATTGGCCACATACCTAGACCAGATCGTTAGCTGGAAAGGGGCCATCGCTTTTGAAGTGGCCTTAAAACGGGATTTCTTTGAGTCCATATCCAGATATAGGTACCAGAGATTTGTCTCTAGAGATGTAGGGGAGTATGTTTCAGTTCAGGCGCATGAGATAACGCAGCTAACAATGGATTATCTGACGCCTTTGCTGAACATCTTTAAGATGGCTAACTCAATTGTGATTTTTGGCGCTGTCCTGCTTTTTCTTGTGGATATGAGAATTGGCATCGCCATTATGGTGCTATCGTTATTTTCTGCCCTCATAGTTCCTAGCATAGGGGCGAGAACAATCTCGAGCCGGCGCAAAGTCTATCTAGATACCCAGGGCGAGTATGCGACCAAGATGCAAGATTTATTGGAAGGTTTCAAGCTGATAAGACCTGATACTAGGAGCAGAGTCTTAGAAGAGCATGAATCCGTTCTCAACTTGACTGCGCATAAGAGATTCCGATATGGCAAGATTAAAAGCCTGCTGGGCGTGGTGAGGGGTTTCTTTTTGTATCTGCTAAATTTTGGCGCCTTCTCCTTGGTGGGGTGGTTTCTCTTGCTCGGGGAAATCACTATTGGAATTGGCGCGGCCACGTTGGGATTTATAGAAAGCTTTATCACGCCGATACAATCGATCATCACAGATATGGCCACGATAAGGTCAACTGCGGGCATCAAAGAGAAAGTGATGGACATGTTGAATTGGGGCACAGAAGGAGACATGCCTGCAGCCACCGCATTTAATGAAGCCATTGTGTTTGATAATGTGACGGTTCGTTACAAGGACTTCAGCCTCGAGAACTTTAGTTTCAGGTTTTCTAAGGGCAAAAAATACGCCATCATTGGTCCTAATGGCTCCGGTAAATCCACTATAGTGCGCGCCTTGATGAAGTATGTGGAGCTAGACGCCGGCATGATAACCGTGGATGAAAACGAACTCCACCGCACTGATGTTACACCCCTGATATGGTGTGTCGATCAGCACGAGCACATTTTTAGGGCTGACTTTGTCTCAAATACAACAGTATTTAATTCTGTCCCATATGAAAGAGCAATGCCTAGGTTTTTTAGTTTAATCGGCGGATCTAAATTGCATTCCATTAGCAAGCAGAAGAACTGTCGATTACTGAGCGGCGGAGAAAAACAGGTCATTGGGCTATTTCGAATGATGTTAGCGGACAAAGAAATACTGCTCCTCGATGAACCGTTTTCCGCTATGGACTCACAGATAGCACAGTCAATGAAGCTGTATGTGAGCAGCCTAGTCGACAAAACCATCATCAGCGTCACACACGACTTAGGGGATCACTTACACAACTTCGATGAGGTGTTGCTCATGCGTGCTGGCCGACTATGTGCCGCAGGTCCCTGGCGGACTGTGAGAGCAAGTGACGAATTTGCCTCTTTTCTTTCCAGTGATGCTGTCAGGGATAGTGCATCGCTTGCCTCAGCAGGATAGGCAATCGCGACTTCTTCACTTTTGCGTCAAGGGCAGAAAAAATATCGACACTCTTTGTGATGCTTAAGCCCGCGAGTCGTGTGGCTAGTTTTGTAGCGAACTACTTGGGCCACGTTACAAAAGTACCTGTCCCCTTTGTGGCGCTTGACCAGGGCAGGACTCCGTGATACCATTGCATTGATAATGGTTATCATTAAGTGCAGGGAGTGTTGCTCATGAAACTTTACGAGATGGTCGTAGTCGCCCTTTTTGCGGCATTAACTCTTGCCATTCACACCCTAGTCCCCATACTCATGACGCCAACTTTAATTATTCTTGGCGCAACGTTAAAGAAGCATCAGGGGCTCATGTTTGGCGTCGTAGTTGGGACTACTACATATCTCCTCACAGGCAGGCTACTAGCCCTGTCAAACGTGCTACTGCTGCCGCTCCTGCTATGGTCGCTTGCTAGTTTGGCGCCGTTCTATACCACAAACAGCAGTGGCAAAAATTCAGCCTGCCTATCGGGTGCAGCGGTAAATCGGGTAAAATACGGCATTGTCGTACTTGTGACTGTGTTCGCCGTTAATGTAATCGCCGAGATTTTCGCCTTACTGGTTTACCAATACCCAATTGCTGTTTTCTGGGCTGGCTTTATTCCTGCGATTGTAGGCGCGATCATTTCTGCGGTGGTAGTTCGGATTGTGGGTACACCTCTGCGGCAACGCATCGCTAAACTGATGTTAATGCGCAGTGTCTGACCGCAGTAGAAGCCAGTAATTGCTAGGCTAGGATGCCACTTGTTACTAGGACGCATAAACTTAGACAGACCGCAACTTCCTGCCTACGCAGGGGTTTGCGGTTATTTTTTGCTTGCAAAGAGGGGGTCGATGTTGGTCGCAGGACTATAATCGTATATAATCTACTTAAGTGCAAATGAAACTCATTATCATGGAAATATACTGGCGATAGACGGGGAGGGGATGACAACGTGTACAGCATGGGCATAGATATCGGATATGCGGCGGTTAAAACAGTGCTAATTAATAAAAAGGGGGAAGTCCTCGACAGTTTGTACCAGTTGCATAAGGGGCAGGCTACGGCGGTGGCTTTTAAACAACTAAAAGTTTTGACCGACAAATGGGGAGGAGAAGTAATTTGCTTTGGAGGTGTCACGGGGCAGGGCAGTAAGGGTTTGGCTAGACAGCAAGGGATTGCTTGGATTAATGAAAGCACGGCCTTGGTAGTCGGCAGCCGGCATCTCTACCCCATGGTGCAGTCGGTAATAGGCATTGGAGGGCAAAGTGCCGTGTACCTGACGCATTTAGAAGGCACTTCTCAGGCGGCCCGGGTGGTGTCGATGAATACACAGTGCGCTGCCGGAACCGGCGCCTTTCTGGAAGAGCAAGCTTCGCGGCTAGGCATCCCGCTGGAGGAGTATTCTAGATATGCAGCCAAGGCAGACAAAATCCCTGCCATCGCGGGTCGTTGCAGTGTTTTCGCCAAGACCGACATCATTCACCATCAGCAGGAGGGGGTGCCTGTAGCAGATATTCTCCAGGGGTTAGCGCATGCTTTAGTGAAAAATTACAAGGCCAATGTGGTGAAAAAACATCCTTTAAAGACACCCATTCTCGTCACAGGCGGAGCAGCATACCATGAGGCCGTTATTAAGGCGCTGAGGGTAGTCTTTAATCTAAAAGAAGGAGAGTTGGTGGTGGCTGCGGAGTGTGGCAATGTGGCTGCACTAGGAGCCGCCCTAGAGGGCCTAAGAGCAGAAAGTGCCCTAGAGGTGGCATCGCTCGCAGTCGCTCTCTCGGCAGGCACGTCATCTCAGTCGTCATCTTCGCTTGAACATAGCAACTATAGTGCCCTTAGGCCCTTGGCCGAGTTTGGTGGTAACGATGGCGACCACAAGCACTTATGTTTGGCTGTAGAAAAAAACACCCCCTTGCGGGGTTACTTGGGTATCGATATCGGCTCTACCAGCACGAATGTGGTGTTTATGGACGAAAACCGCCAGATCCTAAGCTATCAATACCTGCGTACCAAGGGAGGCCCCCTTGCTGCGGTGAGGCAGGGACTAGAGCAGGTGGCCATCCACCTAGGAGAAAAGTTGGCCGTACTAGGGGTGGGGGCGACAGGCTCTGGCAGGCACTTGGCGGGGAAGTATGCTGGGGCAGATGAGGTGATGGATGAGATAACTGCCCAGGCGGCTGCTGCCTATGCAATCGACCCCGAGGTGGACACTATCATTGAAATTGGTGGGCAGGACTCCAAGTTTATTTGTCTGACTGAAGGGCGGGTCACTGACTTTGAAATGAACAAAATCTGCGCTGCTGGCACCGGTTCATTTATTGAAGAGCAAGCAAAAAAGCTCGGTATCTCTATAGAGTCCTTCAGCCCACTGGCGCTGATGGCGAAGCAACCGGCAGATTTGGGGGAGCGGTGCACAGTCTTTATCGAAACGAACATCGCTACATTTCTCAGCCAGCAAGAGCCCATGGAGAATATTGCCGCTGGCCTAGCCTACGCCGTCGCGCGAAACTACCTGCACAAGGTGGTGGGGCAAAAACCACTGGGGGGCCGTATTTTTCTTCAGGGAGGTGTGGCTCACAATCAGGCAGTGGTAAATGCCTTCCGGTCATTGCTGGGCGAAAAAGCGGTGTCTGTTCCCCCTTTCTTCAGTGTTACAGGTGCCTATGGGGCCGCACTGCTTACGCAGGCTAGGCGAAACCAAGGCGGCGACAAGACTTCGTCTTCGCTGTTTAGAGGATTTTATCTAGAGTCAGGAGAGGCCTTCAAGGCAGGCTGGCAGCGTGAAGCTAGGGTCGCCCGAACGGACCATGGGCAGCGGAGCATAGCACAGCTAGTGGAGGCGCACTACCTCGCCGGATATGATCCGACTCCGAATCCGTTGAAAAAAACCGTTGGTATCCCTCGGGTATTATTCATGCATAAGCTATTCCCTCTGTTTAACACTTTCTTTAAGGAACTCGGCTTTAGGGTTATCCTTTCGGAGAAGACACATGCCGAAACCGTGGCAGAGAGCCAGGAATATGCCCTGGAAGAAACCTGCTACCCCATCAAACTCATCAATGGACATGTGGCAGAGCTCATGGCGCAGGGGATCGACTACCTCTTTCTACCTAGCCTCTACACCATGGCCCATCCCATATCCACCACTCGGCAAAACTATGGTTGTGTGTACATGCAGTGCTTTCCCCGGCTGGTGGCGCAGACCATGGAGCTTGATAAAGCGGGGGTCAGGCTGCTTTCGCCAGCTCTTTCCTTTGAGTTTGGCAAGAGGTACATGATGAAAACCCTTCTGAACATGGGTAAGTCCCTGGGGAAAAATACGCTCCAAGTGGCTTTGGCCTTAGCTAAGGGTATGAAGGCCTTTAAGTCCTTTGAGAAACAGCTCGAAACCCTCGGAGCGCAAGCTTTAAGTAGCCTTGCTGCTGAAGAGCTAGCCTTCGTCATTATCACCCGCACCTATGGCGTATCTGACCCGGTCTTAAACATGGGCATCCCTGAGAAGTTAGAGAAGATGGGCTACCGGGTGCTGACTCTCTCCAACCTACCGGTCCATGACTTGGCAACAGCCAATGAGCATCCAAACCTGTACTGGCCATTCGGGCAGCATATTCTCAGCGGCGCGAGGCTAGTGAAGGAGCATCCCCGCTTGGTGCCCATCTACCTCACCAATCACGGCTGCGGGCCTGATACAGTGCTACTCCATTACTTCCGAGAGATGATGGGCCAGCACCCTTTCCTGCATCTCGAAGTGGATGAACATTTCTCAGATGTGGGGGTTCTCACCCGGTTAGAGGCATTTGTAAACAGCTTGAAAGGTAGCTTTGCGACCCCTGCCGGAGCGCAGCACATTACAGCAAGCGAGTTGCTGAGTAGGGCCCAAAGAACTGCCCTGCCGCCGGTGAATATTCACCATCATCTGACCCCACCGGCTGAGACTAGAACTTGGCTGATACCGCATCTTTATCCGTACGCAAATTTGTGGGCCGCCTTTTTGGGGCACCATGGTATCACCGCAGAGGTGCTCCCGATGACAAGTCGGCAGTCCCTGACCTTAGGACGCCAGCACACCTTGACCAAGGAAAACATCACTTTCGCCGCCCTAGCGGGGGATGTGCTGGCAGCTGCACAGGGCGAAGGGGAGCGCGCGCTAGGCTTCTTGCTGCCCACGACGCAAGGTGCAGAGGTCGATGGGCAGTATCATCGCCTCATACGGCAGAAACTAGACGAAGCAGGCCATAAAGACATTGCTATCTGGGCCCCCTTCGGGGAAGATTTAGTGAACAATCCTCAGTATGGTTTGCCCTTCTTCCGGTTGGTGGTGGCGGGTGACCTGGTGAACCTCGCACCAGAAGCAGATCGACAGTTTATGCTGCAGCAACTGCTCTCTGCCGTCAATGCGGAAGGAATTGCGCCTCGGCTGTTAGATGAGTTCGCGCGGCAGCTGGCCGGCAGTAAAGCGGGCCTATGGTCAACGCGTCCAGTTTTGTCCGCTCCCTCGTCCGTTAGAGTCCTGGCACTAGGAGAGCCGGGCATTCTCTATAATGATCAATTGAACCATCATACTCTTAGAATAATGGAAACAAGTGGCATTGAGGTAGTGCGGGCGCCCTTATCTGAGGCCCTGTGGCTGCTTTGGTACGACCAATTGCACCAGGCAGGCAGCCCTAGCGGGGGAGCGGTCAGTAAGATTATCCATCAGGTCGAAAGCAGGTTTGCCAGTAAAGCCTTGGGGCTTAACAGCGGCGAAATGTTGCAGCAGTGTGCCGATCTACTGAAGACTACTAAGCGCATCCTCGGTCCCGCCGCTCCCTTTGAGGAGGACCTAGTAGCTCTGGTGCGGAGAGCCGACCATCTGCTAGGCCTCTACGCCGGAGGATTTGGTCGCTACCGGGCGGCGAAGATGCTAGGCCAGCACGGCGGTGCCAAGGGACTTATTACGCTCGCGTCTCTCTACGAAAACACGGGTACCATTATTAACATTCGCCTGGCGGACGAAGCACTGAAGCAGCAGCTGCTACCTGTGCTCACCCTGACTTTAGACGCTGATATGACCGAGACCGAGCAGGCGAAAATAGACAACTATGTATACGCCCTGAGGGCGAAGCATGGGCATGACGGTATGAATTTTAAGGCGAGGTACACAGCAGCGGAGTAATGTTAAAAAACCCCCCGCAAGGGGGGTTTTCAGTATTACCACTTAGGATAAAGAAACTACTATCAAGCGCTTGATGCTATGCTGGGCATAAACGACAGTGAGCGGACTATGGTTTGCCTAGCCTCATCGTACAGGGCAAAGGTGCGCTCTGCCTCTTCTAGGTTGTGATATACTTTCCAGTACCTGCAGGCTAGTGCCCCCTGACCATCACATTTTATGTATGTCTTAACATCCGCCAGTGGGATGCCTAAGAATACGCCAACTTCATTTGGGCACATGGATAAGAACCCCACCCGCAACTTTTCGAGGTACTGGTCTACACCCATTTCCTTGGGGTAGCCCATGTCCACGAGAAACTGTGCTGTTTCGTGTTCGCCTAGGTGGCAAAGTAGGAGATTGTGCTTGTAAAAGAGGACAAGGCGGCTCATGCCACGGTTGCTGAGTTCTACATAATCAAGCCCGAGCAGGGTACTGACATTCGTCTTGTGCCTTTCCCAGAGTAAGTAGAGGTTGCGTGAGCCTTGGCTAAAGGACATTAGGGTGGAGGGTTTCTTGTCAAGAATTGTAGGTGCCGCGCTGTAAGCGACTCTTGACAAGAGAAATTCCATGTCACCTAAGCTATTGGTCGACGCCATAAACTCTGTCAGCGTATGCCCTCTCACCGTCTTTTAGAGTGATCCCGCTAACTTCACGCCCAGTAGTTGACAAAGATTGATGGCCTCGGCCGAAGGTTCATTGCGGACAGTTAAGCCGTCTGCGACGAGGTTAAACGAGCAAGCTGACATTCTCGCTTCCCAATCACGCATCCATTCGCCGCCGCCCCAATCGTAGGAGCCAAAAAGCGCAAGCGGTTTGCTGGAATGCTTAGCCATTTCAACTTCTGCCACGAAGGGTTCCATGTATGACTCTTCTAGCACTTCGGCCCCCATAGAAGGGCAACCCAAGGCAACTGCACTGGCATTGGTTATGTCGGAGAGCGAGGCTTCCTCTACACTTAGTAGACGAACTTGAGCTCCCTGCGACTTTACCCCTTCGGCCACTGCCTCGGCCATCTTCTTTGTATTTCCAGTACCACTCCAGTAAATAACTGCAACATGCTTCACAATGCATTCCTCTGCTTCCGTAGCTGTGCTATCAATGTAGCATTATTGATATTGATTGTCAATATCAATAAGCGAAAGAGAACAAGTAGCGAAAGGCCTCTTGTTTATGGCATAAACTATTGAAGAGAGAGCTTGTGACGCGGGCGTGGCTTTGTGACCATGTACGTGGGGGACAGAATCGGGGATAGAACATGACTGATGCTGAAACTCGAGCAAGCAGGTTTCGTAGATATAGATAAACACCTCCAAAGTGGGTAACCCATCACTACCGTCAGCCGTATGGAGAGGGGTATGCAGGGTTGCAGGAATATGTCCAAAAAGGGAGGGAAGAAGATGATTTCTGTACAGGGTTTAAGCCATGCCTACAAGCGCGGTGGGCCATTTGCTGTTAAAGACGCCACTTTCTCGATTGCCAAGGGTGAGATTCTCGGTTTCTTAGGCCCGTCTGGCGCTGGCAAGTCTACCACCCAAGGTGTGCTCACGGGGCTCTTGCCACTGCAGACGGGAGAAGTGCAGGTGGCGGGCTTCAATATGCGGCACCCAGAGCGCGCGCTTTATAACCGCTTAGGTGTGTCGTTTGAGCAGTCTAATGTCTATGCTAAGCTTACCGCACTCGAGAACCTACGGTTCTACGCACGCCTGTTTGACGTCCCCACGCGCGACCCTATGGAGCTCTTGCGTCTCGTTGGCCTGAATGAAGTCGCGGGCAAGCGCACCGGCGAGTTCTCGAAGGGCATGAAGCACCGCCTTACTTTCGCCCGCAGTTTAATTAACAACCCTAGTATGTGGTTTTTGGATGAACCGACAACCGGTCTTGACCCAGCCATCGCGCATGAGATTAAGGGCATTATTAAAGAACAGAACACGAGAGGCGTCACTGTGTTCCTCTCCACACACAATATGCAGGTTGCAGACGAGCTGTGCCACCGCGTCGCGTTCATTGTGGATGGCGAGATTAAGTTGATTGACTCGCCCCGCAACCTTAAGCTTCAGTACGGGGAGCGCGTAGTCGAGGTTGAATACCGCGACGATGGGGTGCTTAAGCGCGAGCGATTTTCGCTCTCCGACCCCGAGGAGCAAGCAGAGCTGAAATTGCGCTTGGCTAGTGGCCAGATTGAGACTATGCACACCAAGGAAGCTACCCTAGAGGAGATATTTATTACCGTAACGGGCAGAGGATTAAGCTAATGAAAAAGACATGGGCCTTGTTCCTGCAAGACGGCAAGCTGTCGCTTAAGGGCATCTACTTCTACATGGAGGTGTTCATTGCCGTTGTCTTTGTCGCGGTAATGCTCTTCTTGGTCCCCGAAAACTTTACGCGCACACAGACTCTTCATGTATTGCTCGAGCTGTCAGAGCCTGCGCGCTCTGGTGTGGTACAACAGCTTGGGGCTACAGGGGCACAAGTCGTGCTATCTAGTTCGCGCGGCGAGCTAGAGCAGGCGATGCAGCGCGATCGCATGAGTGGTGGCTTAGTAGTCAGCACGGTTGGCGATAAACTAAAGTTCGAGCTAGTGCTGCAGGGGCACGAAAGCGCCCGCATTCGCAATCTGCAACAGGCCTCACTAGAGGGGGCCTTGTTGGCACGTCAGCCTCACTTTCCAAGCACAATCAGGACTACCACACTGCGTCCAGATGCGGCGCGTTTAAGTGACCGGCAGGGTATTCTCCCCGTTTACTTGACGATGAACGTGGCCTTGATGGGGCTCTTTATTATCGCCGCCTACGTCTTTCTCGACAAGGAAGAAGGCGTAATTAAGGCGCTGGCCGTCTCACCACTCGCCACTTGGCAGTATCTGGCGAGCAAAATGCTCTTGATGTTATGTCTCGGTGTGGTGAGTACTCTCGTGGTGGTAGTGCTCTTAGACGGTACAGCCAACCTTCTCTGGTTAATGGCGCTAGTTGTCGCCAGCAATTTGTTTGGTTCAGCGCTAGGTCTACTTATTGCCAGCTACTTTGACTCTATGGTGCAGGCGATGGAAGTGTTGTACACGGCGATGATTGTGCTGATGTTTGCAGCGTACTCCTACTTGATGCCGGCATTTTCGCCGTGGTGGGTGCGCCTGCTGCCCACGTATTCTATGTTAATTGCTTTCCGCGAGACCTTGCTCGTGGGGGGAGATATGCAGCTTGTGTTTATGACTATCCTGATGCTCTTGTTACTAGGAGCTGCATCCTTCTACGCAGCAAATCGCCGCTATCAAAGAACAATAGCGGCGTGAGGAGGACAATATGAAGAGAATACTCTTTATTGCTCGACGGGATTTAAAGAGCGGACTGCGTGACTTTCTGGTGGTCTACCTATTTCTTGCCCCAGTGCTTTTTGCCCTGCTCCTACGGCTTTTTGCCGGAGGTGTTGCCGCTAGTCCACTCAGGGTGGCAGTCTTTGAGGATGGCGCGGCCATAGCGAGTGCGCTGGCCGACTATGCACATGTCGAGCCGTTCGCCACGCGAGACGCTCTACTCGAGCGTGTGCTACGCCTTGACGATGTGCTCGGAGTCGTGGCTACCTCGGCCGGGCATGAGCTCGTAGCAGAAGGCAACGAAATGCCCGGTACTGATGCGGCTGTGCGTCTGGTGCTCTATCGCCTCGGCGCAGAGGAGGGTGCCTTGCCGGCGATAGTAGAGATAAGCGATATAGGGTTTACCCTGTCGCCCTTCATCCTGCAGGGGGGCCTCCTCTTGCTCATTATGACGACAGTGTTTGGCGGGATGCTAATACTCCTTAACCTCATCGAAGAAAAGATGAGCAACACCTTAAGCGCCATGAACGTTACCCCCGCTAGTCGGTTAGAGTTTATTCTCGGCAAGGGTTTGCTCGGGTTTTTGACTCCCGTACTTGGGGGCAGCATGGCGGTCTACTTGCTGGGTTTTAGGGACTTTAACCTCGGCATGTTCTTAGTGAGCATGGTGAGCCTCGCCTTTATCAGCTTAATCATCGGCTTTTTAGTTGGCGTGACTAATGACGAGCCCATTTCTGGGATCGCCGCCATGAAAGGCGTGTTTGTGCCCGTCCTTGCCTCGGTGCTCGGAGCCACTTTGTTAGCCGAACGCTGGCAATTTGTCCTTTACTGGTCGCCGTTCTACTGGGGTTACTTGAACATGAACGCCATTCTACTAGGCAGTGCTACCTGGGGAGAAGTCCTCCGGAACAGCACCATCATCCTAGTTATTACGGGTATAGTCTTTGCCGCCTTGCGTCCGCGCATTGCCCGGGGGCTACGTTGACATGCTCTTGATCGGCAAGTCAACAGTCAAGATTAATCAGTTATTTCTTTGTTGGTCACGCTTCAGTGCGGTATAATGTTGGTAATGGTTAGAATTGCAGCGACCTAGAAATGGTTAGAGAGTGAGGCTGGGGTAGTATGCAAGAATCCACTTTCGACATCACTGACCTGCTGAGAAACTTGATTGCTCCGCCTGAAGGCAGGCTACTGGTAGCGGATATCTTCATAGGGTTGACTATAGCGTTTCTTTTGGGACTGTTGATTTCACACATTTACAAGACAACTTTTCAGGGTGTATTGTATAGCTATTCATTTAGCGTATCGTTGGTTGTGCTGACGCTGGTTACCGCTGTGGTGATCATGACGATAGGTATAAACCTCGTCTTGACGCTGGGTATGGTAGGTGCCCTAAGCATTGTACGATTCAGAACAGCTCTCAAAGACCCTTTGGACATAGTTTTTGTTTTTTGGTCGATTTCTACTGGTTTGGCCGCCGGGGCAAAGCTATACCTGCTGGCGTTTATTGGCGCGGCCTTCATCAGCCTCGCACTGCTTTACTTGCTGAGGCGCAAAGCAACAAATCTAACCTTTATGCTTATCGTACGCTATATTAATGAAAGCCTCGCTGAAAGAAATGTGGCGGACGAACTTAAAAAACTAAGGCATGCGGTGAAATCTAAGACTGTGGCGCGCGATAAAACAGAGCTAGTGGTTGAACTCCGGATGGTAGGAGAGGACACTTCTTTTATGGGCAGGCTTACCGCTATTCAGGGCGTAAGCGATGCCGTTTTGATGCGCTACAGTGGAGAGCATGTTTCTTGACTTTCGGTATGAGGAGGGTGTGCTACATGAATGCAAAGTGTTTGCGCGTGCTCTTGGTCATCGCCCTGTTGACCCCCCTATTGTCAGCATGCCAGAGGAGCACCCTGCACCGCGACAGTGCTGCGTTAGCGAGAACACCAGACTTCGTTTACAATCGCGATGTCTACATCAATGATGAAGACGGTAGCCTTAAGTATCTTTACGTTACGGTCAAAGGTGGCGGTAAGTACACTCTCACCGACGTGGAAGGCGACCGATACGGCAGTGACGATTTTGAGCCCACAGTGGAGGTAGTATTTCAAGAAGGGGATGCAGAAGGCCCCGTTGCGGGCTACTATGGCTTTGGCCTGGGCGACAGCAACGCGACCTTGGAAGTAAGAGGGGCCACCTCGAGATTGGCGAGGCAAAAGTCTTATAAAGTCAGGCTAGATCGCAGGATGAGCGCTTGGAATGGGATGTGGACAATCAACCTTAACAAGCATCCCTTTGATCTAACGCGAGTGCGTAACAAGCTGAGTTTTGACTACATGGAGATTATCCCTCATATTGCTGGCTTGAGGACGCAGTTTGTGCAGTTGTTCATAAGAGATCTGTCCAAAAATCCGGCGGCCACGGGTTTTGTAGACTACGGCCTCTTTACTATGGTAGAACAGCCGAATAATCTATTTCTTCGGGTGCGCGGCCTAGATACCGAGGGCCACTTGTACAAGGCGGAGTTCTTTGAGTTCCACAGGTATCCAGATCACTTGAAACATCAGGAAGACCCCGACTACGACGAAGGTAAGTTCCAGCAAATCCTCGGGATTAGAGGCAACCAGGATCATAGCAA
>Ga0208101_10119_pt1 | contig 13769 bp, 13 predicted proteins | sample Subbioug_CSW11AC_FD_184823 | JGI IMG/M metagenome (GOLD analysis project Ga0208101, IMG submission 184823) | Serpentinite rock and fluid subsurface biosphere microbial communities from McLaughlin Reserve, California, USA - CR12Aug_CSW11AC (SPAdes) | ecosystem: Environmental > Terrestrial > Deep...
GTAGGGTGGCAACAGCGGTTAACAGTGGTTTTGCCAACGTTGCGAGGCAGCGCTGCGCCTGTCACCGCCAAAAACGGGTCATACCGAAAAATCTCGGGCAACTGGCTTTGAGAAATCAACCCAGCAGTCCCCTGTGTGCATGCCTGAGACGCCCCAAACGTGTGCCATACTTGTGCTCATGCGGTTGGATTTCCTATCCCCATGGCCGCCTACTTCGAGGCCGCCACTCAAGCGTGCGGGCAGCCCAAGCTGGCGAGCAACTGGATCATGGGCGAGGTGTCCCGCCGTCTGAATGCCGAGGAGTGCGACATTGCCGAGGCGCCCGTGAGCGCGCTGCAGCTGGCCGCGCTGATCACCCGCATTGCCGATGGCACCATCAGCAACAACGCTGCCAAACAGGTGTTCGACGAGTTATGGAATAAGCCGGTTGTCGCAGGCGCAATAGACGCAGTCGAATCTGGCTCAGATTCGTTGGCGGCTTCCGGTGGCTTGGGCGCGGTCGATCAAATCATTGAAGCCAAAGGCCTCAAGCAGATGAACGACAGCGGCGCGCTGGAAGCCATCATCGACGAGGTGCTGGCCGCCAACGAGAAAAACGTGGCCGAGTACCGTGCCGGCAAGGACAAGGCGTTCAATGCCCTGGTCGGTCAGGTGATGAAGGCCAGCAAGGGCAAGGCCAATCCAGGGCAGGTTCATGAACTGCTCAAGCGCAAGCTCGGTTGACCCGTTGATCACACCGCCGGTAAGCCGTGCTTCGGTCGTTCGCCTGGCCGGGTGTGGCATGGTCTGTCGGCGGGTAGCCAGCAGGGCAAAACGTCCGATGGGTTCGTTTCCGTGATTAAACGCCTCGGTCAGCCATCTGTCCAATACAGAATACATGCACTGCCATCTGTTTTTTAGATAATGGATGCATGGAGCTTCGACAACTTCGCTATTTCGTAGCCATCGCCGACTGCGGCAGCCTGACCAAAGCCGCCGAGCAGGTGTTTGTGGCGCAGTCGGCACTCAGCCATCAGCTGGCACAACTGGAGTCCGAGTTGGGGGCCAGCCTGTTCGAGCGCTCGCGACGCGGGGTGGTGCTCACAGACGCCGGACAACGGTTTTTCCCGCATGCGGTGGCCATTCTTCGGCAGGCCGATGAAGCCCGCGCCAGCGTTCGCGCCGATGAACGAGAGCCCGAAGGCAAGGTGATTTTCGGGATTCCTCACAGCGTCTCGTATGCGCTGGCGCTGCCCCTGCTGCGCGCGGTGCGAGCCCGCTATCCCAAAGTCGTCCTGGAGCTGACCGAGGAATTGACCGGCAATCTGACGCGTCAATTGCGCACCGGGCAGATTCAGCTGGCCGTCCTGTTCGACGACGGGCAACTGGGCAGTTTTCTGGTCAACCGGGCGCTGGTCGAACAATTGAGTCTGATCGAGCCAGCGCCGCCACGGGCACGAGCCCGGACTCCCACGGCTCCGGTGACCTTGAAGCAAGCGCTGTCCCGGCCCTTGATCCTGCCGGCGTCTCCCCATGGGGTGCGGCCCCTGATCGAACAAGCCGCTGCCAGGGCCGGTTGGCCTTCGCCTCCGGTGGAGGCCGACATCAGCTCGATCAGCATCCTGCGCACCACCCTGCTGGCGGGCATGGGCCGTACCCTGTTGCCTGTGATGCCCCTCTGGCCCGAGATTCAGTCGGGCGCATTGACAGCGCGACCGGTGCGGCAATTGGCTCGCACGCTGGCGATCTGCAGCTCAGCCGATATTCCGCGCTCGCTGGCTTGTCAGGCCGTGGCGCGACTGGCGGACGAAGTCATGCAGCAATTGAGTGTCAGCGGGACTTGGGTCGATGCCCGGCCATGGGAGGGCTCAGCGTGAGGCCGCTGCGTCGCGTTCTTTCCAGAGCCGCTGAAGCAAGGCCAGCTCTTCATCAAAGCGCTGGTTGATGCGGTTGATTTCGCGCTGCTGGTCTTCCCGGAAAGTCCGTTGCGACGCAATCTGCTGCTCGTTGGTGGTTTGTCGGTGCTGCAGCCAGGCGGGGGCCCGGCTGGGGTCGCGCTGGTAGAACTCCATTTCGGCCAGAATTTCCTGGCGCTGTTTTTCCAGTTCCACTTCGCGCGCCAACACCGCCGTGATGACCGCGTTGACCTGCCGCAGGGCCTCTTCGCGGGCTCGCTGGTGAGTTTGCTCGTTGGGGAAACGGATCAGCAATGCCTGGTGCCGGCGCCGCTCTTCGGCCTCGCGGGCACGAGCTTCGGCTTCGGCCCGCTGACGCGCCTCGGCGCGCGCCCGTTCCTCGGCGGTCAACGATGGGGGGATCACCCGGCGTACCGTCCCGCTGGGGTTCAGTTCGTATTGCTCGCGGTCCATGCACTGCACGATCAGCCGGTCGGATGTCAGGCGGCGGCCCTGGGCGTCTGTGCAGGTGAAAATGCTGGTCCCCTGCGCCAGCACCGGCGCAACCATGCCCATGGACAAGGCCATGGCAAACGGACGGGCAATCAATCGGTGCATCGGCAGACTTTCGTCAGGAAGAATTCAGTTCACGCCGTATCGGTCGCGGTAGGCCTGCACACGTGTGCGATGCAGGCCCATGTCCTCCCCGGCGTTCTGTTGCAGATATTGCAGCAAATCCGCCAGGTTGGCAATGGCACAGACGGCCAGCCCGAGCTGCTCGCGCACATACTGGACCGCGCTGTAGGGCACGTCTCGAACCTGTCCATCCGCACCCACCTCGGTCGCCATCTCCTGGCGGTCCAGCGCAATGGCGACCGCATGTGGCGTGGCCCCGGCGGCCCGGATCAGGGCGATGGATTCGCGGGCGGCGGTGCCGGCGCTCATCACATCGTCGATGATCAGCACGCGACCTTGCAAGGGGGCGCCGACCAAGGAACCGCCTTCGCCATGGTCTTTCGCCTCCTTGCGGTTGTAGGCAAAGGGCACAGAGCGCCCTTGTCTGGCGAGTTCCACCGCCACGGTGGCTGCCAGCGGTATGCCCTTGTAGGCCGGGCCGAAAATCATGTCGAATTCGATGCCGCTGGCAAGAATGCGCTCAGCATAAAAGCCGGCAAGCCGCCCGAGCTTCGCTCCATCGTCAAACAGGCCGGCGTTGAAAAAGTAGGGACTCATGCGGCCCGCCTTGGTTTTGAATTCACCAAAGCGCAGCACGCCCGATTCAACGGAAAATTGCACAAACGCCTGCGCCAGCGCATCCACCGGCGCGCCTGTTTCAACCTTCATGGGAGATTTCCTTGTTTCGACTGACCAGCCTCAACCTCAACGGCATCCGTTCCGCCACCACCAAAGGGCTGGAGGCGTGGGTCGCGGCCACTGCACCGGATTGTATGGGGGTGCAGGAACTCAAGGCTCAGGCCCCCGATGTGGAGGGCCGTTTTGACGAGCTGGCGGGACTCAAGGGCTACTTCCACTATGCCGTCAAGAAAGGCTATTCAGGAGTGGGTCTGTACACCCGCCACGAGCCCAGCGACGTGGTTGTCGGTATCGGCGAGCCGGAGTTTGATGACGAAGGCCGGTATGTAGAACTGCGTTTCGACACGCCGGCGCGCAAGCTCAGCATTGTCAGCTGCTATTTTCCCAGTGGCTCGTCCGGCGACGACCGGCAGGCCGCCAAATACCGTTTTCTCGACCACATCTACCCCTGGCTCATGCGTCTGCGGGCCGAGCGTGAGGTCTTGCTGGTGGGCGACGTGAACATCGCCCACCACGAAAAAGACCTGAAGAACTGGAAAGGCAACCTGAAAAACAGCGGTTTTCTGCCGGAAGAGCGGGCCTGGATGACCCGGCTGCTCACTGAAGGCGGCCTGGTGGATGTGTACCGCCGACTGTACCCTGACGAATCCGAGGCCGCCTACACCTGGTGGAGCAACCGGGGGCAGGCCTGGGCCAAGAACGTGGGCTGGCGCATCGACTACCACCTGGCCACGCCGGCCTTGGCGGCAACGGCCAGACAGGCCAGTGTGTACAAGGACCAGCGGTTCAGCGACCATGCCCCGCTGACCATCGACTACGACTGGCGCTGGTGAGCAGGGCCTCCGGGGCGCCTCAGCCCAGCAGGTGGCCGAAGAACAGGTAGGCGATGTAGAAGTAGATGAACACGCCCAGCAGGTCCATGATGGAGGTGATCATGGGCGCGCTGAGGGTGGCCGGATCGGTACCAATGCGGCGGGCTGCAAAAGGCAGCAGGGCACCGATGATGCCCCCCAGCACCGTGACGATCAGAATGGTCAGGCCAACGACCAGCAACACATCGCCGCCCACGCCCTTGCTGAAGTAGGCCAGGATGGCTTCCAGGATGGCAATCGACACCCCTAGGCCCAGGGCCACCGGAATTTCACGTTTGATCACAAACCAGATGTCACGCCACTTCAGCCGCACGTCGCCTATCGCCATGGCACGGATCACCAGGGTGGCCGACTGACTGCCGGTGTTGCCGCCCATGTCGATGATGGGGGCAATGAAGGCCGCCAGGATGATGACTTCCGCCAGGATTTCTTCCTGTGCCGCCACAAACGTGCTGGTGATGATGCCAAACACCGTCAGCACCGCCAGCCAGAACACCCGCGTCTTGTACATCACGCTCAGGGTGGATTCACGGATGTCCAGGTCCGGGCCGCCCATGGCCGCCGTGCCGCCGAAACGGGCCAGCTGGGTGGCGTCCTGTTCCTTTTCAATGTCCATGGCGTCGTCCACGGTCACGATGCCGATCATGCGGTTGCCACCGTTGATGACCGGCAGGGCCAGGAGGTCGTAACGGCGGATCAGCTCGGCGGCCTGGGCGCGGGGCCATTCGGCCTTGGCAAAGACGGGCTCTTTGCGCATCAGGTCGCCAATGCGGCTTTCGGGCGGACACAGCACCAGTTCGCGCAGCGACAGCGTGCCCAGCAGCTGGCGCTCGGCATTCAGCACGTAGATGACGTAGATGGTTTCCTTGTCGGGCGCGGTGCTGCGGATCTGCTCCAGCGCGGCGCGAGCGGTGATCTCGGCACCGACCGAAACGTAATCTGAAGTCACTGCGGAGCCGACGGAGCCTTCGGGGTAGGCGGCCAGCCGCAGGATGTCCTCGCGCTCGACCTGGGCCAGCGCGGGCAGCAGCTGGGCCTGTGCCTCCTCGCTGAGGCGGTTGAACAGGTCGGCCCGGTCGTCCGACGGCAGCGTTTCGAACAGCTGCACCACCACCGGGCGCGGCAACGCAGGCAGCAAGGCGTCTTGCAGTCGTTCGGGCAGGTGAGAAAAGAGTTCGGTGCGGTCGGCGGGGTGGAGCGTCTGCAGCAACTGGGCCACATCGACCACGGCCATGGCTTCCAGTTCGTCGGCAATGTCGGCCAGTGGGGTGTGGCGAACCACATGGGTGAATGCTTCGCCGTCGAGCGAGCGGCGTAGCACAGAGAGGGAGAACTTCAGGTCTTCGCGGTTCATGGGCATGCTCCAGTGGCTCAGGCGGCCACCGGGCCCATGCCGACATCAGGCGTGAGCAGGGCGGCTTAGAGCCGAAGTGATCAAAGGGTCAGGGCAAATGGCGTCAGGCATGTGACAACTGGGGTCCGGGTCCATGGCAACTCCTTGCTGGCGCGGCCAGCCGATCGGGTTGAAGTTCAACCTCGCCGCAAACAGGAAACAGCGCGCGCGCAAAGCCATGATCAGGCGCAACGAAACACCTGATGAGCCATGCGGCTTGAATGCAAAGGGAAAGGGGCGCAGCGTGCCGGTTTGACGCCGGCGCCCAGGGGCTGGGGCGTCAGTGGGGTTCGGGCGAGGCGCCGACCTTTCGGGTCGTCAGCATCAATCGACTACTGTCACTGTCCACAAGCGTGTCCTAAAAATCAATATCTTGGCATTCTACTACGCCACAGGAGGGTCGTTCAAGATTTATTTCTGCACTGCAGCAGCGGTGCCTTGGCCTTTGCGGGCAGGCGGCAAGCTAACATATCGGCATCTTTTTCCGCTCCAGCCCGGCATGATTCTGATGGTTTCTTTTCAGTCCCCACGTGTGCCGCCGGTTCTGGGCTGTGCTTGAAGGCCGCACCATGAGCAGTTATCTCCGCATGTTCCTCGACCGGCGCGTGGCCTTCATTTTCGCGCTCGGCATTGCAAGCGGTTTTCCCTGGTCCATCATCGGCAAGCTGTTCGGTTTCTGGCTGCGCGACGCGGGCCTGAGCCGGGCCGACATTGCCATCCTGGGTGGCGTGGCCATGATCTATGCCGTCAACTTCCTCTGGGCGCCTTTGCTGGACCGTGTGCGTCTGCCCTGGTTGTGCCAGCGCTTTGGCCAGCGGCGTGGCTGGATACTGCTGGCCCAGTTTGGTATCGCCATCGGCGCGCTGAGCCTGGCCCTCATCGGTCTGAGCTACGGCCCCTTGATGGTCGCGGTGGCAGCGGCCTTCATCGTGTTTTCGGGCGCCACCCAGGATGTGGCGGTCGATGCCTACCGTATCGAGACCATCCCTCGCGAGGAAGGCCGCAAGATGGCCGCAGGGGCCTCGGCGGCGATTGCGGGGTGGTGGACCGGCGCGGGGCTGCCGGGCGCGGTGGCCTTCATCATTGCAGGGCGCACCGACGACTTCTCGCTGGCCTTCCTGTTTCTGGCGGCCTTTGCGGTGTTGCTGATCCTGATCACCCTGCTGGTGCCCGAGCCGGATTCGCCCCGTGAGCAGGCCCAGGCCGAGGACGAGGCCCGTGTGCGCGAAGCCCTGGCTGGCATGCCCGGCGGGCGACGCACGCGTCATGTCGAGGCCTGGTTGATCGTCACCGTGGCCCAGCCGTTCATTGAATTCTTCCGCCGCAACGGTTTGTTTCTGGCGCTGGCCATCCTGGTGTTCGCCCTCATCTTCCGCATCGGCGAGGCCTTCATGGGTCGCATGACGCCGGTGTTCTATCAGGAGATCGGCTTCACCGCTGAGCAGGTGGGCTGGGTCAGTGGCGTGTTCGGCTGGTTCACCATGATCTGCTTTGTCGCCCTCAGCGGCATGATCAACGTCCGATTCGGCATCTTCCGGGGGTTGATGCTCAGCGGCATCATCATGGCGCTGGCCAACCTGAACTACGCGCTGATCGCCGTGGTCGGGCCCAACCTTTACCTGTTCATCTACACCGAAGTGGTCGACAACCTGACCACCGCCTTCGCCACCGTGGCCTATGTGTCCTTCATCTCCTACCTGACGAGCAAGGTCTATACCGCCACCCAGTACGCCTTGCTGGCTTCGGTCAGTAACCTGGGGCGGACATCGATCGCCATGGCCAGCGGCACCATGGTCACCTGGCTGGACAGCTGGGCATGGTTCTACGTGATCACGACGCTGATGGTCATCCCCAGCCTGATCCTACTGTGGTGGATACGCCACCGTCTGCAGCAGCGGCTGGGTGATGTGTTTTCCAAGGTGGTGTCCTGACGGTCTGGTCGTCACCAGCCCCATAAAGCCCAGATGCCCAGGGCGGCCAGAAGCACGGCTGCGCCTATGTGTATGGCCCGAACCGGCAGGCGGTGGGCCATGCGGTCGCCCAGCCAGACGGCCGGAGCGTTGGCAATCATCATGCCCAGGGTGGTGCCCAGCACCACTGCCAGCCAGGCGTTGAACTGCGCTGCCAGTGCCACCGTGGCGATCTGGGTTTTGTCGCCCATTTCGGCCAGAAAGAACAGCACACAGGTGGTGCCAAACACGCCCCACCGGCTCTGGGTGTCGGGTTGGTCGTCCAGCTTGTCGGGTATCAGCATCCACACCGCCATGGCCAGAAAACCCACCCCCAGCACCCAGCGCAGGATGTCGTCGGTCAGCCAGCGAGCAATCAGCATGCCCAGCCAGCCGGCCAGCGCGTGGTTGGCTACCGTGGCCACCAGAATGCCCCAGACGATGGGCCAGGGCTTGCGAAAACGCGCCGCCAGCAAGAGGGCCAGCAACTGGGTTTTGTCGCCGATTTCAGCCAGCGCCACCAGACCGGTGGAAATGAGGAAAGCTTCCATGAGGGGGTCCCGGGGCTGGCGTGTTGTCCATGGTCATAACCCCTCCCAGCCCGACACGAGGGGTGATGACCATGGGTCTTGCCAGACGATTGCGTTGCCACTGCCATGCCCGTGTTCGGCAAGTGTGTTGACAGTGGCCCCACCACAGCGGTGGGCGGCTACTCCCCCAAAGGTAAGATAAGTGTATACCGTTTTGTCATTCGGTTGCCACGCGGTTCGATTACATTGCGCACTTCAGCAATCAGGTTCAGGCGAGGAGGAAAGCATGCTGCTGGCTGTACAACATTTTGATCTGGTCTCGCTGCTCAACTCGACGGTGAGTCTGGTGGCCGCTTTTTTTCTTGGCGGGCTGATCGGCCTGGAGCGGCAATACCGCCAACGCACAGCTGGTTTGCGCACCAATGTGCTGGTCGCCGTGGGTTCGGCCTTGTTTGTGGACCTCGCATTTCGCCTGCACGCGATTTACGGCGGCACACCAGGCGGTCTGCATGTGCTGGCTTATGTGGTGTCAGGTGTCGGCTTTCTGGGGGCGGGCGTGATCATGCGTGAAGAAGGCAATGTGCGGGGCATCAATACGGCGGCGACGCTATGGGGCTCGGCGGCGGTCGGGGCTGCTGCCGGCGCCGACATGCTGGCCGAGGCCATCCTGGGTACCATCCTGGTGCTGTCTGCCAACACCTTGCTGCGGCCTGTGGTCAATCGAATCAACCGCGCGCCGATCGACACGCCAGACGTGGAAGTCACCAACACGTTCTATGTGATCGCTCTGAAGGAGCGGCAGGCGGAGGTACTCGCCTCCGTGGAGCAGGTGCTGGAAAAAGCCCAATACCCCGTTCGGGATATCGAGGTCACGCCTTTTGGAGAGCGAGAGATCGAAATGGAAGCGGTGTTGCTGGCCACTTCGGTGGACGGCGAGGAACTGGATCGGCTGGCCGCCAGCCTCAGGAAGCTGCCCTATGTATCGCAGGCGTTCTGGAGCCCGAGCGTGGCCGAGTGAACGGCTCAGACGTATTCGAACGACACCCGCTTGGTGTTGCACAGCAGCTCGTAGGCGATGGTGCCGGCATGCTGGGCAATCGCATCCACTGAAATCTGTGAACCCCACAGCTCGACGGTACTGCCCGGGCCAGCCTGGGGATGGTCGGTCAGGTCAATCGTCAGCATGTCCATGGAGACCCGGCCGATCAACTGGCTGACGTGGCCATCGACCGCCACAGGCGTTCCATCCCCCACGGTGCGTGGATACCCGTCGGCATAGCCCATGGCCACCAGGCCCACCCGGGTGCGGCGTGGGGCCACAAAGCGGCCCCCGTAGCCCACCGTCTCGCCGGGTGCTATCCAGCGTTCGGCAAACACCTCGCTTTGTAGTGTCATCACCGGCTTGAGGGGAGTGCGGTCTTGCAGCCCCAAGGGGTTGGACCCGTACAGCATGATGCCGGGGCGCGCCCAATCGGCGCGAGCCATGGGCCAGGCCATCACAGCCGCCGAGTTGGAGACGCTGGTCGGGGCGACCAAGCCTTGGGCGCAAGCCTGAAAGGTGGCCAGCTGGGCCTCCGTCATGGCCTCGCCGGGTTCGTCTGCTCGGGCAAAGTGGGTCATGAGCACCACCTCGCTCGTGCGTTGCAAGGTGTTCAGCTGCGCCCAGGCCGATGCCACGTCCTCAGGGGCGAAACCGGCCCGGTGCATGCCGCTGTCGATCTTCAGCCACAGTTTGTCGTAACGGCAAGTGGCGGGCAGCTGCGCCAGTTGCTCCAGTTGCCGCGTTTGATGGACAACCAGCCACAGGTGCAATTGGGCAGCCACCAGCCAGTCGTCGCTATCAAACGCCCCTTCCAGCACCAGGATAGGGGCGGTGATGCCCGCCTCGCGCAAGGCCACCGCCTCGCCGACAAAGGCCACCGCAAAGCCATCGACCAGGTCCTGCAGAGCGTGTGCGCATGCCACGGCCCCATGACCGTAGGCGTTGGCCTTGATCACGGCCAGCGCTCGTCCCCCATGGGTGCCGCGAGCGAGTGCATAGTTGTGCCGCAGCGCCGATCGGTCGATGCGGGCACGCGCCGGGCGGGTCATGTCAGAGAACCGGCCAGCCCGCCCACGCCAGGCGTGCGCTTCCAGGGGCCGATGTAGCGGCTGATGTCCAGCCCTTCGGTGCTGATGGCGGTCTGCATCCCCATGATCTGGTCGGCCAGCACTTGTGCGCTGCCGCAGGCCATGGTCCAGCCCAAGGTGCCGTGACCGGTGTTGAGGTAGAGGTTTTGCAGAGGGGTGGCGCCCACCAGCGGCGTGCCATCGGGGGTCATGGGGCGCAGCCCGGTCCAGAATTCGGCTTTTGTCAAATCGCCGCCCGGGAACAGTTCGCGGGTGACTTTTTCCAGGGTCTCGCGGCGGCGCGGGTTCAAGCGCAGGTCAAAGCCGCCGAGTTCGGCCATGCCACCGACGCGGATGCGGTCGCCGAGGCGGGTCAGGGCGATCTTGTAGGTTTCATCGAGCACCGTGGATTCGGGAGCCAGCGACGCATCCACGAGCGGGATGGTGAGCGAGTAGCCTTTGACGGGGTAGACCGGAATGTCCAGGCCCAGCGGCTTGAGCAGGTCGCGCGAGTAGCTGCCGGCGGCCAGGACATAGCGGTCGGCCCGCAGGATGCTGCCGTCTGCCAGATGCACGCCCTGGACCCGCTGCGCATCCGCGTCGAGGCGCTGGATCATGTGCCCTTGCAGGAATTGCACACCGAGCGTTTGCGCATGCTGGGCCAGCTGTGTGGTGAAGCGATGGCAGTCGCCGGTTTCGTCATTGGGCAGACGCAGGCCCCCCGCCAGCGGCACATGGGCGCGCGCCAGGGCCGGTTCAATCCGGCTGATACCGTCGCGGTCCAGCAATTCAAAAGGCACGCCACAGGCCTGCAGCACCTCGACATCGCGCTGCGCCGCATCCAGTTGGGCCTGTGTACGGAACAGTTGCAAGGTGCCGCCGCTGCGCTCGTCATAGCGAACACCCGCTAGCTGGCGCCAGTCGCGCAGGCAATCACGGCTGTATTCCGACAGGCGCATCATCCGTTCCTTGTTCACGGCATAGCGGCCAGACGAGCAGTTGGCCAGCATGGCCGCCATCCAGCGCATCTGGAACCAGGAGCCATCCAGCCGGATGGCCAGCGGCGCATGGCGCTGAAACAGCCATTTCATCGCCTTCAGGGGAATGCCGGGCGCGGCCCAGGGTGTCGAATAACCGGGTGAGACCTGGCCTGCATTTGCATAGCTGGTTTCCAGGGCCACCCCTGGCTGCCGATCCACCACCGTGACCTCGGCCCCCTGGCGGGCCAGTGCCCATGCCGTGGTCACGCCGATCACTCCACCACCCAAGACAGCGACTTTCATTGCAAACACTCCATGACTGCGATGAAGAGTGATGGTAGGCACGGTCAGCCAAAAATTTTTCTGAATTACATCGGGTTTTCGGTAAGAATTGCTGATAACAAACCCTTGCTGCGTGGCGGAGCCGAAAAATGTCTGAACTGGACCGGATCGACCGAAAAATCCTCGATGTGCTGCAGCGTCAGGGGCGCATGTCCATCACCGAACTGGGTGATCTGGTGGGGCTGTCCACCTCGCCGTGTTCGGAGCGGGTCAAGCGGCTGGAGCGCCAGGGTTTTATCAGCGGCTACCATGCGCATGTGGACCCGAATCTGCTGGGGCGTTCCCTGCTGGTGTTCATCGAGATCACGTTGTCGGAGAAGTCCCCGCAGATTTTCGAGGCGGTCAAACGCGAAGTCGGGCAGATGCCGGAAATCCTGGAGTGCCATCTGGTCTCGGGCAGTTTTGACTATCTGTTGAAGGCGCGATTGCGCGTCATGACCGAGTACCGTGAGCTGCTCGGGAAAATCCTCAACAAGATCCCTGTGCCGGCCCAGTCCAACAGTTATGTGGTCATGGAGGAGATCAAGGAAACCACGGTCATGCCGATGGATCGTTAGATGAACCGTCAATCGGTGGTGGGTAGCCGGTTCGAAATCCCACTCGCCACATGCCCGGCCGGTACGTGCTGCGCAGCGTGCTCGATGTGGCCTGTCTGGTCGTCGAAGAAGAAATCGGGCTCGAATTCACGCAGGAATTCCCCCTTCGCCAGCCCACCGAGGAACATGGCCTCATCGACTTCGATATTCCAGTCCATCAGGGTCCGGATAGCGCGCTCATGCGCCGGTGCGCTGCGCGCGGTCACCAAAGCGGTGCGGATGCGCATGTCAGCAGTACCGGCGTTTTGCAAGCGGTGCAAAGCTTCCAGCAGCGGCTTAAACGGGCCACCCGCCAGGGGCAAGCCGGCTTTGCTGGCTTCATGCTGCTGAAAGGCATTCAGGCCCTGAGCCTGAAAGACCTGTTCGGCTTCATCGGAAAACAGCACGGCGTCGCCGTCAAAGGCGATGCGGACCTCGTTGGGGTGAGCGCCGCTGGCCCGCACCGACTGGGGGTACACCTGAGCGGCCGGCACGCCGACCTCTAATGCGGCACGCACGTCACTCAGGTGGGCCGAAAGAAACAGGTTTGCCCTCAGGGGCCGCAGATAGCGCCAAGGTGCCTGGCCTCGGGTGAACACCCCACGCTGAATCGTGAGGCCGTAATGCTTGGCCGATCGGAAGACACGCATGCCTGAAACCGGGTCATTGCGCGACAGGATCACCACTTCCACCCTGGGGTGCTCCGGTGTGTTGAAGCTGAGCAGTTTGTGTACCAGCGAAAAAGCCACCCCACAGGCTGCTGGCTGATCCAGGCGATCGAGTTGCAGCTGCATATAGGCCCGGTCGTCTCCTTGCTCGAAAACCTGGTTTTCGGCTTCGAAGTCAAACAGGGCGCGTGACGAAATGGCCACCACCCCTTGAGGCGGTGGAAGCGCGCCTTCACAGGCTCCACGGCGGCCAGCCGGCCCTGGCCCTGCATGCAGGCGGCAATGTAACTGGTCTTGCCGCCCGGTGCCGCGGCCAGATCGAGGATTTCTTCGCCGGGTTGCGGATCCAGCGCCCAGACGGCGGCCATGCTGGCGAGCCCCTGGATGTAAAGGCGCCCATCACCTGACGCAGGGTGGTGGGTCAGGTGTTCGCGCTGTTCAGCGGGCACGGTGAACACACCATCCGCGCCGTCAACGGCTTGCAGGCTGAGCGCCGGGTGGCAGGCCAACATGCGGGTCTATGGCGCCGACAAGGTCTGGAAGCAAATGAACCGCGAGGGCATTGTGGTGGCGCGCTGCACGGTCGAGCGGCTGATGCGGCGCCTGCGCTTGCAGGGCGTGCGCCGTGGCAAGGTGGTGCGTACCACCATCAGCGATGGTCGGGCGCCGTGCCCGCTGGACCGGGTCAACCGGGTGTTCAGAGCAGACCGGCCCAACCAGCTCTGGGTCTCGGACTTCACCTACGTGTCGACCTGGCAGGGCTGGCTGTACGTGGCCTTCGTGATCGATGTGTACGCCCGGCGCATCGTGGGCTGGCGGGTAAGCAGTTCGATGCGCACGGACTTCGTGCTCGATGCCCTGGAACAGGCGCTGTATGCGCGCCAGCCTGAGCGCGATGGCAGCCTGGTTTGCCACTCCGACAGGGGGTCGCAATACGTCAGCATCCGCTACACCGAGCGACTGGCCCAGGCCGGTATCGAGCCCTCGGTGGGCAGCAAAGGTGACAGCTACGACAACGCGCTGGCCGAGACGATCAACAAAGAATTGACCGACCTCTACCCACGCTGGCCCGCACGCCCAAGTGTCTTCCATCGTCCAGGGTGCCCGGTCCTGGTCATGACAGTTAGCGTCGTAGAGCGGGTCGCTCGCCTTCATCAGCTCGA
>Ga0208101_10120_pt1 | contig 13629 bp, 10 predicted proteins | sample Subbioug_CSW11AC_FD_184823 | JGI IMG/M metagenome (GOLD analysis project Ga0208101, IMG submission 184823) | Serpentinite rock and fluid subsurface biosphere microbial communities from McLaughlin Reserve, California, USA - CR12Aug_CSW11AC (SPAdes) | ecosystem: Environmental > Terrestrial > Deep...
CTGATCGAGCGCGGCGGCAAAGTCTTCGCGCCGGCACCACTCGCGCATGTAGTCGTCCCAGCTGTTCCAGCGCCGCTGCTCGGTCGGGCTCATCTGCTCTTTGTAGGCCACCAGGTAGGCGCGCTCGAACAGGCTGATGAGCATGTCGAAGATCACCAGCATGCGCTCGCGCTGCTCAGGCGTGGGGTCGGGCAGGGCACGGGCGCTGCGCAGCTGCAAGTCGGCGTGCGCGAGCACCACCTGCAAAAACTGGTTGTAGGCGTCGCTCAGGTGCTGGTAGGCTTCTTCGTCCTCGTTTTCGCGCTCTTTGCGCGCTTGCTTGACATAAGTCCAGAGGGCAAAGGGCAAGCCGATCACCGTCACGGCGTTGGCCGCCAACAAGAAGGCGTCGTCGATCGTCATGGGGGCCGCAGCGCTGGGTGTTAGGGGGCGCTGGCGCTCGAGCCCAAGGCCGTCGCTTGCGCCTCCAATGCCGTCGCTTGCGCCTCTAGCGCAACCGCTTGTGCCGCCAGCTCGGCCGCCAGCGCCGCTTGGGCGCGCTGCACCACGAAGCGGCGCTCGCGCTCGTAGGGAAACACGTCGTGCACGTGGCCGGCCAAGATGCGGTCTTTGTGCGCCTGCCAGAAATCGGCTTGCAGCAGATCGGCGTGGTGGCGCATAAACACCTCGCGCACCAGCGGGTTGCTGAGCAAAAAGGGGCCAAAGGTTTCGGGAAAGACGTCGTTCTTGGCCACGTTGTACCAGACGTCGCCGCTCATTTCGTCGTCGTCGTTGCGCGCTTGCGGCACACGGCGGAAATTGCAATCGGTGATGTATTCGATTTCGTCGTAATCGTAAAACACCACCTTGCCGTGGCGTGTGATGCCAAAGTTTTTCCACAGCATGTCGCCGGGGAAGATGTTGGCCGCCACCAGGTCTTTGATGGCGTTGCCGTATTCGAACACCGCGCGCTCGAGCTGCCGGCGCGCGCCGGCGTGGTTGCGGTCGTGGCGCAGCACGTCAAAAGCCTCTTGCAGGTAGATGTTGAGCGGGATCATGCGCCGCTCGATATAGACGTGCTTGAGCACGACTTCGATCGTGCCGTCGCCATCGCGGTCGCTGATTTCGATCTGGCTGGGGGCAAACTTTTTGATCTCCTCGATCAGCTCGTCCTCGAAGCGGTCGCGCGGAAACCCGACTTCGGCGAACTCGAGCGAATCGGCCATGCGCCCGACCCGGTCGTGCTGCTTGACGAGCTGGTATTTGCCCCGGATCTGCTCGCGCGTGGTGTCTTTTTGCGGCGGATAAAAATCCTTGATGACCTTGAACACAAACGGGAAACTCGGCAGGTCAAACACCAGCATGACCATGCCCTTGATGCCGGGCGAAATGCGGAAGCGGTCGGTGCTGTGCCGCATGTGGTACAAAAAATCGCGGTAAAACAGCGTTTTGCCCTGCTTGGCCAGCCCCAGCGCGTTGTAGAACTCGGCCCGCGGTTTGCGTGGCATCATGCTGCGCAAAAACTGCACGTAGGCGCTGGGCACCTCCATATCGACCATGAAATAAGCGCGCGCAAAGCTGAATACCATCAGCAGATCGTCTTCGCCGTGCAACAGGGTGTCGATCACCAGCTGGCCTTGGGCATTGTGCAGAATCGGCAACGCAAAGGGCAGCTCTTGAAAACCGTTGATCAGCTTGCCGACCGCATAGGCGCCCTTGTTGCGGTAAAACAGGCTGTGCAACACTTGGATTTGGAAATTGGCGCGCAGCTTGTCGTGCTCAAACAAAGGCAGCAGCGCCTCATAGACCGACAGCGTGTCGCGCTCGAAGTTTTCGAATGGAGCGCGCAGGCCAAAATCGCGCACCATGCGGCGCAATTCATCGAGCAATTTGTCGCGCTGCGGGTAGTAGCTGCGGTAGCTGGTGTGGGTCTGCGGGTCTTGCGGCTCCAGGTATTCGGTGCTCACCGCCGGGCGCACGAAGATAAAATCGTTCTGGAAATAGCAGCGATCCAAAATTTTGGTGCTCACCGAATTAAAAAAGGTCTCGGCCAGTTCGGGTTGGCGGTGGTCCACCAGCATGCCGACGTAAAACAGCTTGATCTGCTGCCAGACCTCCATCGGCAACTGCGCGGCGTGGTATTCGCGCTCCAGCCTTGTCACGCATTCCTTGACGCGCAGATCGTAAAACTCGATGCGCTCGCGCTGGGCGCGCTGCTGACCGTGCCAATCTTGGGTTTCAAAGCGGTGCTTGGCGCGCGCCGACTCGGCCCGGAACAGGCGGTAATGGCGGTCGAAACCGTCGATCATGGCGCGCGCGATGTCGTGCGCCAGCGTGGAGTCGAGCCGTTGCGGCAGGGTGGTGACCATGGGCAGTTGAAGGGGGACAAGGGCCGAGCAGGCCATCTGCCCGCATGCAGACCCTGACACTAGCACAAAAACAGGCCGCCCTGCCTACTGTTCAGCGTGCTGGTTCCGGCCCATCTGCAAGCCACTGGCGTGTGGTCAGCCGGGCGCGGCGCCGCTTTGTAGGGGGTGCGGCGCTTTCAGCGGGTCTCGTTGTACAGCTCGCGCCCAATCAGCATGCGCCGGATTTCGCTGGTGCCGGCACCGATCTCGTACAGCTTGGCGTCGCGCCACAGGCGGCCCAGCGGGTAGTCGTTGATGTAGCCGTTGCCGCCAAAGAGCTGGATGCCGTCGCCGGCCATTTTGGTGGCCTGTTCGGCGCACCACAAAATCACCGAGGCGCAGTCTTTGCGCACCTGGCGCACGTGCGCGGCGCCCAGTTGATCCAGGTTTTTGCCGATCTGGTAGCAAAAGGCGCGGCCGGCCTGCAGCACGGTGTACATGTCGGCCACCTTGCCCTGCACCAGCTGAAACTCGCCGATGCTCTGGCCAAACTGCTTGCGCTCGTGGATGTAGGGCACCACGTTGTCGAGCACCGCCTGCATGATGCCAATGGGGCCGGCGGCCAGCACGGCGCGCTCGTAGTCCAGGCCGCTCATCAGCACCTTGGCGCCTTGATTCAGGCCGCCGAGGATGTTGTCGGCCGGCACCTCGACGTTGTTGAACACCAGCTCGCCGGTGTGGCTGCCGCGCATGCCCAGTTTGTCGAGCTTTTGCGCTACGCCAAAGCCCGGCATGCCTTTTTCGATCAGGAACGCGGTCACGCCGCGCGCGCCCAGCTCGGGCTCGGTCTTGGCATAGACCACCAGCGTGTCGGCGTCGGGGCCGTTGGTGATCCACATTTTGCTGCCGTTGAGCAGGTAGCAGCCGCCGCGCTCTTGGGCGCGCAGCTTCATGCCGATCACGTCGGAGCCGGCGCCGGTCTCGCTCATGGCCAGCGCGCCCACGTGCTCGCCGCTGATGAGCTTGGGCAGGTACTTGGCGCGCTGCGCCTCGCTGCCGTTGCGCTTGATCTGGTTTACGCACAGGTTGGAGTGCGCGCCGTAGCTCAGGCCCACGCTGGCGCTGGCGCGCGAGATTTCCTCCATGGCGATCATGTGCGCCAGGTAGCCCATATTGGCGCCGCCGTATTCCTCGCCCACGGTGATACCGAGCACGCCCAACTCGCCCATTTTGCGCCACAAGTCCATGGGAAACTGGTCGCTGCGGTCGATCTCGGCCGCGCGCGGGGCGATTTCGGCCTGGGCGAAGTCGCGCACCGCGTCGCGCAGGGCGTTGATGTCGTCGCCCAGCATGAAATCGAGGCCGGGCAGGTTGGGCAGTGCGCTCATGGTCGGTGTCTCCGGTTTTTTGAGGTTAGAGGTGGTGGGGGTGGCAGGGGTGGATCAATAGGTTTTGGGCACGGGCACGATGGTCTGCTGCATCAGCGCGCACACGCTGCGCCGGCCGTCGGGCGCCACGTGCACCACCTCGGCCGTGGTCACGATGATGCGCTTGCCGGCGCGCACCACTTTGCCCGTGGCCTGCAGCTCGCCGCCCTGAAAGGCGGCCAGAAAGTTGATTTTGTACTCCACCGTGGTCACCTCCATGCCCTCGGGGGCCACGGTGAGGGCGGCGTAGCCACCGGCGATGTCGGCCAGCGCGCCCATGGCGCCGCCATGAAAGCCGCCTTGCTGCTGCACCACCCGCTCGGAGTAGGGCATGGCCAGCGCCACTTCGCCCGGCGCCACCGCCAGCAGGCGCACACCCAAGTGCTGCATCATGCCTTGGCGGGCAAGGCTGGTTTGCACGCGCTCGGTGAGCGCAGCAAGCTCGGCGGCGGTGGGTGCGTGCGGCATAGGGTCTCCTGTGTGGCCGGCCAGATCAGGGGCCAACTTTAATTTACGTTTACGTAAACGTCAATTATGGCCTCAAAAAACTCACGCCGGCAACACGCCCACGGCACCGGTTCAGCGCAGTACTCCCCCAAGCTCAGCCCCCCAGCTTGGCCAGCAGGGCCTTGGCTTCTTTTTCATGCACTTTCACCTCGTCTAGGTTGGCTTGCAGGTCGGCCAGTTGCTCTTCGAGCTGGCGCCGGTGCAACGCCAGCACCGCCAAAAACTTGCGCAGCTGCGGCCCGCTGTCGCGCGGGGTGTCGTACATGTCGATGATTTCTTTGGCTTGCGACAGGCTCAGGCCCAAGCGCTTGGCGCGCAGCACGAGCTTGAGCCGGGTGCGGTCGCGCGCGCTGTAGACGCGGTTGCGCCCGAGCGCGCCGCTGCGCTGCGGCTGCAGCAGCCCCATGTCTTCGTAGAAACGAATGGCGCGCGTGGTCAGGTCGAACTCGCGCGCCAAATCGCTGATGCTGTAGCTGGTTTTAACCATGTTGTGCGCCGTCAACACCCTTGTTTCTCAATGGGCTCATAATGCCGTAAGCGAAAATCTGATCACTGCCATTTGCCATGGAAGCGCCGCATCCCTTTGCCCCCTACGCCCCGGGTCCGCGTCATTCCGGGCCCGGGATTTTTGGCCACCGCCATCAATGCCTCGCCTGTGGTGGCAATCACCTGGGTGGGAGCCGAAGGCTGTCCGGTCGCGTACGTGAGTGAAAACGTGAGCCAGTGGGGCTACCGCGCCACCGACTGGATGCGCCAGCACCTGCTCTACCTCGATCTGGTGCACCCACACGACTTGGACGCGCTCAACGCCGAGGTCGAAGCCAAGCGCCTGCAAGGCATCGAGAACTATGTGCAGCATTATCGCCTGCGCACCGCCGACGGGCGCTGGGTCTGGATCGAAGACCGCACCTGGATAGAGTACGACGCAGCCGGCACCATCACCTGGGCGCACGGGGTGCTGCTTGACATCAGCGCACGCAAACACCACGAGCAAATGGCCGAGCTGGAGCGCCAGACGCTGGAGCGGCTGCTGGGCCACACCGAGTTGCAGCCTTTGCTCGAGTTCATGGTGCATGGCTACCAAAGCCTGCTGCCCGAGCGCCTTTTTAGCGTGCTGCTGCTCGAACCCAAAAGCAACACCTTGCTCGACTGCGCCGGCCCCGATCTGCCGCCCCCCTACCGAGCCGCCATCAACGGCAGCCCCATAGGCCCGGCCGCGGGCTCGTGTGGTACGGCGGCGCACAGCGGCCAAACCGTGGTCGTGTCCGACATCGCCACCGACCCGCTGTGGGCCGATTACAAACACTTGGCCCTGGCGCACGGCTTGGCAGCCTGCTGGTCGGTGCCCATCAAGGGGGCACAGGGCAGGGTACTGGGCACTTTTGCCGTTTATGCGCGCCAAGTCGCCCCGCCCAACCCAGGCGAATTGGCGTTGCTCGAGCGCGGTGCCTACTTGGCCGGACTGGCGATCGAGCGCCACCAGTCGCTCGACACCTTGATCAAATTGCAGCAGGCGGTCGAGCAGAGCCCGTCTTCGATCGTGATCGCCAACTTAAATGCCGAAATCGAGTACGCCAACGCCGCATTTTCCCGCGCCACCGGCTACAGCCCAGAGGAAGTGCTGGGCAAAAACCCACGTTTCTTGCAGTCTGGCCAAACCCCGCCCTCGGTTTACCGGGAAATGTGGGAAGCGCTCACTGCTGGTCGCCCTTGGAACGGGGAGCTGATCAACCGGCGCAAAGACGGCAGCAGCTACACCGGAATGGCGCGCTTGGCCCCGATCGTGCAGCCCAACGGCCGCATCACGCACTACCTGGGCATCAAAGAAGACATCACCCAAAGCAAGCTGGTCGAGCAGCAAATCGAGCGCATGGCGTACTTTGATGCGCTCACCGGCCTAGCCAACCGGCTGCTGCTGCAGGATCGCTACCACCAGGCGGCGGTGGTGGCGCGGCGCCAAGACCAGCCCTTGGCGCTGATGTACATCGACATCGACAACTTCAAGCACATCAACGACATCTTGGGGCACCACGTGGGCGACCAGCTGCTGGTGCAGATGGCGCAGCGCCTGAGCACCCTGTTGCGCGCTGGCGACACGCTCTCGCGCCAGGGTGGCGACGAATTCGTGCTGATGCTGCCCGGCTGCGATGCGGCGTCGGCCCGCCTCGTGGCTGAGAAACTGACCGAACAAACGCGCCACAGCTTCACCCTCGGCGAGCACGAGGTGACGGCGACGCTCTCGATCGGGATTGCGCTCTTCATGCGCGACGGTGAAACGCTGGACGAACTGGCCCGTAGCGCCGACCTGGCGATGTACCAGGCCAAACAAGAGGGGCGCAGCACCTTTCGCTTTTACGCGCCCGAATTGCGTACCCAAAGCAGCCGCACGCTGCGCCTGCAAACCGATTTGCGGCTGGCGCTGGAGCGTGGGCAACTGGCGCTGGTCTATCAGCCCCAGGTGCGGCTCGGCGATGGCGCCTTGCTGGGCGTTGAGGCCCTGCTGCGCTGGCAGCACAGCGAGCTGGGCCCGATCTCGCCGGCCGAGTTCATTCCGCTGGCCGAAACCTCAGGCCTGATCCTGCCGATCGGTGAGTGGGTACTTCACCAAGCGCTGCAGCAGTTGCAGCGCTGGGACGCCGCTGGGTTGGATGGGTTGACGATGGCCGTCAACTTGTCGGCGGTGCAGTTTCGCGACTCCAGGCTGGCCGATGGGATTGGGAAGCTGTTGCGCGTAAGCGGTTTGGCGGCGCACCGACTGGAGATTGAGCTCACCGAAAGCTGCGCCATGATCAACCCGCAAGGCACCATCGCCACCATGGAGAGCTTGCGGCGGCTGCAAGTGCCGATTGCCATCGACGACTTTGGCACCGGCTACTCGTCGCTGAGCTACCTCAAGCGCTTCAAGGTGGCCAAACTCAAGATCGACCAAAGTTTTGTGCGCGACCTGCACGCCGACCCGGACGACCGCGCCATCGTGCGCGCCGTGATCGGGCTGGCCGACCACCTGGGTATGCGCACCGTGGCCGAAGGGGTGGAAACGGCCGAGCAACTGGCTTGGCTGCGCGAGCACGGCTGCGACCAAGCACAAGGCTATTTCTTCACCCGCCCGCTGCCTGCCGATGCCTTGCAGGCATGGGCGCAGCAGCGCAACTTGTGGGGAGCGCCTCCAGTGGGGCCGACCGGCGCCGGCTCGTGCAACCCTGTGTAGGGTCTCAATCGGGCCCGATGCGCACCCGCGCCAGCGCGCGCCGGCGCTCGAGCTGGTCGGGCAGCACGTCCTGCACCAGCCGCCAAAAAGCGGGGCTGTGGTTCATCTCGCGCAGGTGCGCCAGCTCATGCACCACCACGTAGTCGATCAGCGGCGCCTCGAGCTGGATCAGGCGCCAGTGCAGGCGCAGGCTGCCGTCGGCCTTGGCGCTGCCCCAGCGGGTGCCGGCGTTGCTGAGCTTGAGGCTGCGCCAGCGCACCCCCAGCTGCGGGGCAAAGTGCTGCAGGCGCTGTACGTACAGCTCGTAGGCGCTGTGTTGCAGCCAGGTGTGCACGGCGCTGCGCACCCGTTCGGGCGCGCTGCCGGGGGCCAGCGCCAGCTGCAGGCCGGCGCTGCTCAGGCGCGCACTCCCCGGGGCCAAGCCCGCTGCCGGCTCCAGCAACAAGGGCCAGGGCTGGCCCAGGTAGGCCACGCTCGCCCCGGCGCGCCAGCGCGCCGCCAGTTGCGCCGCCTGCTGCTCGGGTGTGGGCGCAGCCGCTGCGGCCGAGTGCGCCTGCACCTGCTGCAGCTTGTCGAGTATCCAGCGCGCCTTGCTGAGCAAAAAACGCTCCACCTCGGCCTGCGCCAAGCGGCTGGGGGCGCGTACGGTCAGCCCTTGGGGCCCGATGCGCAAGCCCAGCGTCTTGCGTGCCGCGCGCTCGAAGTGGTAGCCCACGCGCTGCCCGTTGAGCAGGCATTCGCGGTTGGTTTGTGGGTGGCGCAACGGTGGCGCGTCCAACAAATCCAGTTGCGTGCTCACAGCGACAACGGGGGGCAAAAAAGGCGGGGGCTGTTTCAGGGCTGGCTGGCGTAGGCTTCGGGGTCGAGGCGGCGCATCTCGGCCTCGATCCAGTCTTGCACCTCGCGCATCAGCTCCTCGGGGTCACGCCCCACGCTGGGGATGGGTGGGCCGATGGACAGCTCGACCACACCGGGGCGCTTGATGAAGGCCTTGGCCGGCCAGCAGCGGCCGGAATTGACGGCGATTGGGATCACCGGCACCCCGGCCTGCACCGCCAGCCGCGCGCCACCGCTCTTGTACTGGCCCACCTCGCCGCGCGGGATGCGCGTGCCTTCGGGGAACATGATGACCCACGTGCCCTTGCCGAGCAGGCGCCGGCCTTGCTGCACCACCTTGGCAAAAGCCCGGTTGCGTTGTGCGCGGTCGATGTGGATCATGTCCATGCGCCCCATCGCCCAGCCGAAAAAGGGGATGCGCAGCAGCTCTTTTTTGAACACAAAGGCCAGCGGACGCGGCATCAGCGCCGGCAGTCTGAAGGTCTCCCAGACCGACTGGTGCTTGACCAGCAGCACCGCGGCGTCCTGCTCCCCAGTGGGCAGGTGCTCCCAGCCGGTGACGCGGTTTTTGATGCCCAAAATCCAGCCTCCGGCCCAGACCGAAGTCGCCAGCCAGGCCACGCACAGGCGGTAGGTTCGGGCGCCGCTGACCCAAGGTGCGGCCAGCACCACCACCAGCGCCCACGGCACCACCGTGATGGCCATAAAGAGCAAGTGCAGCAGCGAACGCAGGGCGTAAATGGCGGTCATGAATGGCCTGTTTTATCGGGGACTATGGCCTTTGCCCGCGCCACGATGGCGTCGGCAAAAGCGCTCAAATCGGGGTGCACGTTCACGCCGGCGGGCAAACCGGGCGGCAGCGTGCCGTCGCGGTGCGCCGCAGACTGGCCGCTGAGCACCAGGTGCGCCTCGCAGCCGGCGGCCAGCGCCGCTTGGGCGTCGCGCACCGAATCGCCGACTGCCACCATCTGCGCCGCCGGCACGCCAAAGCGCTGGCTGATTTGCAGAAAGAGCCCCGGCGCCGGTTTGCGGCAGTCGCATTCGTCTTCGGGCGCGTGCGGGCAGAAAAACACCGCCTCCACGCGACCCCCGGCCTGCGCCAGCGCCTTGTGCATGCGGGTGTGGATGTCGTTGAGGGTGGCGATGTCGAACAACCCACGGCCTAGGCCCGATTGGTTGGTCGCCACCACCACGCGCCAGCCGGCCTGGTTGAGCCGCGCCACCGCCTCGAGCGCCCCCGGCAAGGGTTGCCAGTCGTCGGGGCTGCGCAGGTAGTCTTCGGGGTCGGGATTCAGGGTGCCGTCGCGGTCGATGACGATCAGCTTGGAGTCGCGGGTGTGGGGCATGTGGTGCGGTGCGCTAGAGGCTTAGGCCAGCCGCGCCAACTCGGCCACGCGGTTCATGGCTTGGTGCAGGGTGTGCAGCAGCGCCAGCCGGTTGGCGCGCACGGCCGGGTCGTCGGCGTTGACCAGCACCGACTCGAAAAACGCATCCACCGGCCCATGCAGCGCCGCCAGCCCCAGCAAATGGGCGCGGTAGTCGCCGGCCTCGAACTGGGCCTGGGTTTGCGGCAGCGTGGTTTGCAGCGCGGCGTACAGGGCTTGCTCGGCTGGCTCGGCCAGCAGCTGCGGCTGCACCTGGGCCGCGCCAGCGTCCGATGCAGAGGGCGCTGCGGGCGCGCCAGCGGCCGATTTCTTCAAGATGTTGCCGATGCGCTTGTTGGCCGCTGCCAGCGCCGCCACTTGCGGCAAGGCGGCAAAGGCGCGCACCGCCTCGAGCCGGCGCGGCACCTCGGCCAAGCGCGTGGGGCGCAGCGCCAGCACCGCGTCCACCTCGTGCGCGCCGTAGCCCTGCTCGCGCAAGCTGCCGGCCAGGCGCTCAAACACGAACTCGGTCAGGGCGGCGCTGGGGTCGGTGATCAGGTCGCCAAACACCGGCCGCGCCAGCGCCAGCAGCTCGGCCCAGTCCAGCGGCAAATCGCGCTCGATCCACATGCGCAGCACGCCCAGCGCGTGGCGGCGCAAGGCGTAGGGGTCTTTGTCGCCGCTGGGCAGGCTGCCGATGCCAAACAGGCCCACCAGGGTTTCGAGCTTGTCGGCCAGCGCCACGCACAAGCCTACCGGGTTGCGCGGCAGCGCATCGCCGGCAAAGCGCGGCTTGTAGTGGTCTTCGATGGCCTCGGCCACCACCGGTTCGAGCCCGTCGTGCAAGGCGTAGGTGCGCCCCATGATGCCTTGCAGCTCGGGGAACTCGCCCACCATGTCGGTGAGTAAATCGGCCTTGGCCAGCAACGCCGCCTGCTCGACCTGGCGCTGCAGCGCCGCATCGCCCAGCCGCTGCGCGATGGCACCAGCGATGGCGCGCACGCGCTCCACGCGCTCGCCTTGGCTGCCGAGCCGGTTGTGATATACCACCTTGGCCAGCCCCAGCAGGCGCGATTCGAGCGAGCGCTTGCGGTCCTGGTCGTAGAAAAAACGGGCGTCGGCCAAACGCGGGCGCACCACGCGCTCGTTGCCAGCGATCACCGCGCTCGGGTCGGCCGGGTTGATGTTGCTGACCACCAAAAACTGGTGGCTCAAGCGCCCCTGCGCATCGAGCAGCGGGAAGTACTTCTGGTTGGCCTTCATGGTCAGGATCAGGCACTCTTGCGGCACCTCGAGGAACTGGCGCTCAAAGGCGCACACCAGCACCGTGGGCCGCTCGACCAGCGCCGTGACCTCTTGCACCAGCGCGTCGTCCAGCAGGCGCTGCTCTATTTTCTCGGCGCTCAGGCCAGCGCAGCCCTGCTCGACCTCGAGCCGCGCGCCCACCGATGCCGCCGCCTGGCGCAGCTGGCGCACCAGCTCGAGGCTGCGCTCGGCGTAGCTGGCGATCACCGCGCCTTGGGTGCGCAACGTGGCGGCGTAGCTGTCGGCATCGGTCAGCGGCAGCGGGTCCACTGCGGCCTCGAAGCGGTGGCCGCGCGTGCTGCGGCCGGCGCGCAGGCCCAGCGCGTGCACCGCCACCACCTCGGCGCCGTGCAGCGCCACCAGGCCATGCGCCGGGCGCACGAAGTGCACGCTGCTCCAGCCGGGCACAAAGGCCGCGCTGGCACTGTCGCTTTCGGGCTGGTAGCTCATCACCTTGGGGATGGGCAGCCGGGCCAGGGCATCGTCGAGCGCTTTTTGCAGCCCCACCGCCAAGCTCACACCGGGCTGCACGCTATCCAAGTACAAGGCCTCGGCTTTGCCATCAAGGGCGCGGCGCAGGCCGGGCACGGCTGTGGCGTCGGCCCCCAGCGCCGCCAGGCGCTTGAGCAGCGCGGACGTGGGCGCACCGCTGGCATCGAGCCCCACGCTCACCGGCATGAGCTTGTGCGACACCGGCCGGTCCGGCGCGCGCGCCGCCACGTCGCTAAAGAGCGCGGCCAAGCGCCGCGGCGAGGCATAGGAGGTGAGCCGCACATCGGCCTCGGCCAAGCCCTGGGCTTGCAGCTGCTCGGCCAGCACACCGGCAAAGGCTGCGCCCAGTTTTTTCAGCGCCTTGGGAGGCAGTTCTTCGACCAACAGTTCGACCAGGAGGTTGTGCTTGTGCATAAATCTTGCGGGCGTTGTTGGGGCAATTAGGCCGCTTGGGGTTCCATCTGCGCCACCCACGGGCGCGGGGCCATGGGAAAGCCCAGCCGCTGCCGGCTCTCGAAGTAGCTCTGCGCCACGCTGCGCGCCAGGTTGCGGATGCGCCCGATGTAGGCCGCGCGCTCGGTCACGCTGATGGCGCCGCGCGCGTCGAGCAGGTTGAAGCTGTGCGCGCACTTGAGCACCTGCTCGTAGGCCGGCAGCGCGAGTTGGCTGCGGATCAAGTGCTGCGCCTGGCGCTCGTGGGCGGCAAAGGCGGCAAACAAAAATTCGGCGTCGGCGTGCTCAAAGTTGTAGGCGCTTTGCTCCTGCTCGTTTTGCAGATAGACGTCGCCGTAGCTCAGGCCCGGCGTCCAGACCAGGTCATAGACGTTTTCCACGCCTTGCAGGTACATCGCCAAGCGCTCGAGGCCGTAGGTGATCTCGCCGGTGATCGGCCGGCAGTCGATGCCGCCCACTTGCTGGAAGTAGGTGAACTGCGTCACCTCCATGCCGTTGAGCCAGACCTCCCAGCCCAAGCCCCAGGCGCCCAGCGTCGGGTTTTCCCAGTCGTCCTCGACAAAGCGCACGTCGTTTTGCTTCAGGTCAAAGCCCAGCGCCTGCAACGAGCCCAGATACAGCTCGAGGATGTTGGCCGGCGCCGGCTTGAGCACCACCTGATACTGGTAGTAGTGTTGCAGGCGGTTGGGGTTCTGGCCGTAGCGCCCGTCTTTGGGGCGCCGGCTCGGCTGCACATAGGCCGCTTTCCAGGGCTCGGGCCCCAGGGCGCGCAAAAAAGTGGCGGTGTGACTGGTGCCCGCGCCCACTTCCATGTCGTAGGGTTGCAGCAGCGCACAGCCTTGGGCCGCCCAGTAGCTTTGCAGTTGGAGGATGATTTGTTGGAACGTCATGGTGGCGGACTAGGGTGCCCAAGCGCTGCGCCGCAAAAGCGCGTGCAAAGCGCTGATTTTAGTGCCCCGGAGGCGCCTACGAAGCGCCCACTGAGCGCCACCCAAGCGCCAGCCAAGCGCCCGCAAAGCTCAGGTACGCCGCCAGCACAGCGCCAGCAGCGCCAGCGCCGCCAGCACCACCGGCCACAAGTCCCAGCGCGCGGCCCAGCGCGCAAACGGGGTCAGGCCGCTGCGGCCCTCGACCGTGACACCCAGCACACCGCGCGTCAGGCGCGGCAGCTCGGCCAGCACACGGCCCATGTGGTCGATGCCCACGGTGGAGCCGGTGTTGGTGGCGCGCACCATCGGGCGTTGCAACTCCAGGGCGCGCAGGCGGGCGATGTGGCGGTGCTGATCGATCGCCACGGTGTTGCCAAACCAGCCGATGTTGCTCACGTTGACCAGAACCGTGGGGGCCTGCCAGGGGCCGCGAAAGGCCGCTGCCAGTTCTTCGCCGAACAGGTCTTCGTAGCAGATGTTGGGCCCAAGGTGCTGGCCCGCCCACGCAAACGGCGCCTGCCCCAATGGGCCGGGGCGGTAGGCGCCCAGTGGGATCTGCATCATGTCGATGAACCACTGGAAAAACGGCGGCACGAACTCACCAAAGGGCACCAGGTGGTATTTGTCGTAGCGGTAGGGCTGCAGCGACGGCGTCCAGCCCAGCACCGAGTTGGTGTAGCCCTCGCGCCAGTTGCCGACCGGAATGCCGATCAGCACCGCCGACTGGCTGCGCTCGATGCGGCCCAAGAAGGCCTCCCACCAGAGCGGATCGATCTCTTG
>Ga0208101_10123_pt1 | contig 13455 bp, 12 predicted proteins | sample Subbioug_CSW11AC_FD_184823 | JGI IMG/M metagenome (GOLD analysis project Ga0208101, IMG submission 184823) | Serpentinite rock and fluid subsurface biosphere microbial communities from McLaughlin Reserve, California, USA - CR12Aug_CSW11AC (SPAdes) | ecosystem: Environmental > Terrestrial > Deep...
TGCTGGCAGGGTGTGCAGCGTGTCGCTGCGCGGCACACCTAGCGAGACCCAAATCAGACGACTACACATGTAGAACTGCACACAGATGGCTTGCGGACGGCGGTTCGATCCCGCCCAGCTCCACCACACACCAGGGCCCGGACAATCTCCGGGCCCTTTTCTTTTGCCTATTTCCCAGACGAAGTGGGCCAAAGTGCTGCGGGTGGCGAGCTGCCGCAACGCCCTGTTTTCAGTGTTTTAGGCTCCCAGTCTGTCTCTATTCTCCGTTTGGCCTGCGGGTAGGCGCAGATGGCGGCATCTATAAATCAACAACTTACGCGCGCCAGTTCATCGTCAACCAAGGCCACCAGTCAACACCTCAACTTGACGATGTGCGTCACTTGTACTAACATCACAGCAATCGAAACCACGAAATCGGTGCTGCCATGACTGCCCTTGCATCGCCTCCTTCCGCCCGCTCTGCCCGCCTTGGTCTGCGTGCCACCCCCGAACAAGAGGCGGTGCTGCGCCGTGCCGCCGAGCTGGCCCACAAGTCGTTGACCGACTTCATCCTCGACAGCGCCTGCCTGGCCGCCGAGCAGACGCTGCTTGATCAGCGATTGTTCATGGTCTCGGGCAGCCAGTATCAGGCCCTGATGGATCTGCTGGAGCGGCCCGAACAAGCCAACGAGGGTTTGCGCGAGTTGTTTGCCCGCAAGGCGCCTTGGGATGCGAAGTGAGGTTGAGCGCACCGCAGCCACTGGCCGCGCCGCATCGGCTGGAAGGTTTTGATTGCGGCAAACCCGCGTTGAACGACTGGCTGTTGCGTCACGCCCGCCAAGCGCAAGGCAGTGGCTCGGCCAAGACCTTCGTCGTGGCCGACGGCGATGGCCGCGTCGCGGGCTACTTCAGCCTGACCGTGGGGCAAGTCGATACGCTGGAGGCGCCGGAGCGCATCCGCAAGGGAATGGGACAGTATCCGTTGCCGGTGGTGATCTTGGCGCGGCTCGCTGTCTCGGTGGTGGACCAAGGGCGCGGCATCGGCTTTGGTCTGCTTCAGGACGCGATACGGCGCACGCTGCTGATTGCCGAGCAGGCTGGCATCCGGGCCATGCTGACCCACCCCATCGATGAACAAGCGGCGCGCTTCTACACCCGCTTCGGCTTCATCGCCTCCCCGCTGCGCGAGCAGCAACTCTTGCTGCTGCTCAAGGATGCAAGAAAGGTCTTAATGGCCTGAGTGCCATTCTGGGCCTCACACATCAAACCCGCTCACCACCACCCGCTGTGCCTCCCAGTCGGTCGGCAGCGGATTGCGCTGGAACCACAGCAGGCTCATGCACCGGGGCTGCCGCCCGGCCAGCACGGCCTGAATGATGGCGGGCTCCAGCAGCGTCAGGCGCAGCAGCTCATTGACCGTCGAGTGGTGCAAGCCCTCGCGCTGGGCAATCTCGCTGCCGCTGCCGACCACGCCGTCGTCGAGCAACTGCTGCCAGTAGAACGCCCGCGTCAGCGCCACCAGCAAGGGCTGGTCGATCTGTGTGGCCACTTTGGCCGCAGCCTCGACCTGACCATCGGGCCGCAGCACCACCTTGCGGCCACCGCGCTTGCGGATCTTCAGGGGGATGAAGGTCGAGAGCTTCACTTGGCCCGCATCCCGACGCTCGCGCGCAACGGGTCCGCCCAAGGCCAGCACTTTGGGCCTCATACCGCTTCCTCCCACTCTTGCAACTCTGCGCCGATGGTGCCGGGCACCAACTCACCGGCCAGTTGCTGCCAGCCTTGGTCGCGCCAGATGATCTCCAGTCCACCGTCGGCAATCACCACGCGCTCGATCAGCAACTGCGCCAGCCGGCATTGCTCGGTCGGAAACAACTCCCGCCACAGGCTGGCGAGATTGCGCATCGGCAGCACGATTTGCGGCTCGCTCAGGTCTGGGCGGATTTGCTGCGCCCTGCCCCACACCGACTGGACGATGTGCGGGGCCGACAGCGCCGCCACGATCTGCTGGCTCACCAATGCCTCGATGGGCAGCGCCGGCAGCGCGCCGTGCTGGCTGGCCCATGCCCCAAAGCACCGGTGCTTGATTGGGGTGTAGTAGCGGTAGGTCTTGCCCTTCTTGACCGTGTAGCTGGGCACCAGCCGTTCGCCATCGAGCGTGTACAGCAGGCCGCGCAACAACACCGGTTCACGTTGGCGGTCGTTGGTCGCGCGCCGCCGCTCGATGCCATCGGTCGCGATCAGCGCCTGCACCGCGTCCCACTGCGCCTGACTGATGATGGCCTGATGCTGGCCCGGAAAGCCCTGCCCCTTGTGCACGATCTCGCCCAAGTACATCCGGTTGTGCAGCACCTTGTAGATCGCCTGCTTGGTGAAGGGCTTGCCGCCCTTGGTGAGCACCCCTGCTGCACCGTAGGCTTTGGCCATCAGCGTAGACGAGCGCAGGGTCACAAAGTCGTCGAAGATGCGGCGCACCAGCCTAGCTTGCGTTTCATTGACGACAAGCAACCGGTTATCGACGTCGTAGCCCAGCGGCAGCGGCCCGCCCATCCACATCCCCCTGGCTTTGCTGGCGGCGATCTTGTCGCGGATGCGCTCGCCGGTCACTTCGCGTTCGAACTGGGCAAACGACAGCAGCACGTTCAACATCAAGCGGCCCATCGACGTGGCCGAATTGATCTGCTGGGTGACGGCGCTGAAGCTGACGCGGTGGCGGTCGAACACATCGACCATGCGCGCGAAGTCGGCCAGCGCGCGCGACAGCCGGTCGATCTTGTAGACCACCACAAGATCCACCTTGCCCATCTGGATATCGGCCATCAGGCGGCGCAGTGCGGGCCGATCCATGCTGCCGCCAGAGTAGCCGCCGTCGTCGTAGTCATCGGCCACCGCAATCCAGCCCTCGTGGCTCTGGCTCTTGATGAAAGCGTGCCCGGCTTCCTTTTGCGCGTCGATGGAGTTGAAGGACTGGTCGAGGCGCTCGTCGCTGGAAACACGGCAGTACACCGCACAGAGTTTGGGTGCTGCGAGCAGGGGCGCTTTCATTGTGCGCTCACCTTGTCATCGCGCAGGCCAAAGAACTTGGGCCCGTTCCAGCGCGTGCCGGTGATGCGGCGCGCCGCCGCCGACAGGCTTTTGAACACCTGACCATCCAGGGCATACAGACCATCGGGCGTGACGGTCACGCGGTGCTCGCGTTCATCCCACTCCCGGATCAGGGTGGTACCGGGCATCAGCAAGGTTTGCGCGCTGCGACCGGCGGCCGACTTGATCTTGGAGTGCCTGGCACCGGCTTCGACCAGCATCCTGCGGATGTTGCTGGGCAGCGCGCCGTAGGCCAGCTCTTGGATGCGGTAGGCCAAGCGCGACTCCACGTAGTTGCGGTTGCGATGGCTGGGCCGCCGGGGGAAGTGTTGATCCCACAGCACCCAGAGCTCGGCCATTGGCATCGAGGGCAACTTGGCCAGTTGCGCAGCGATGGTGTTGGGTTGATCTGCGTCCATCCTCAGGCCTCCCAAATCGCGACGCCGCCCAGCGTGATCCAGAGCCGGGCAGCGTCAGCGCTGGCCATTTCGCGGGTGGTCACGCCACTGGCGCGGTGGGTGCTGGATTTGCCGGTGAACCAGTAGGTTCGGCCATCGTGCCGGACGCGGTAGGGCCCGAGGTGATCAAAATCGGCCTCGATGGCCATCACGCCGCGCGCGCGTTGGTTGCTGTCGGTGACCTGCACGCGCAGGGTTTGGTGGGTGCTCATTGCTTTCTCCAAGAGGGGGTTTGCGGACCTCCATGAACGCGCTGTGGCGGGCACAAGTCAAGTCAAACCGTGCTCAATTTGGCTGCTTCAGACCGCAGCAATGATCCGCGCAGAGACAGTTCAGGTCGATCGGGGCGCAGCGGGTGGCTGAGGGTTTGCGGGTACAGCGCACGCGTGGCAAAGATCAATGTCCGCCCCAGTGTTGTAAAAAAGCCCCGAAGCAGATAGCAATTGCGGGTAATAGATGGGGCCATTGGCCACCGTTTCGTAATAGAGCGCATTTTGGCCATTTGCCTTCAGCCATCCGAAGGCGAATAATCTCCTCATTGCAGGCGCATCGCCCTCACGACGGGACAGCGCCCCCACCGACGACTGGAGATGCCAATGCAAAACACGCTGCACGAACTGATTACCCCGCGCACGCTGGCGGCCCGCTGGGGTCTTTCTCAAAAAACCCTCGAACGCTGGCGCATGAACGGCAACGGCCCCGCGTTTCTCAAGCTGGGCAGCCGTGTGCTGTATCGCATGGCCGATGTGTCGGCGCACGAGGCGCAGCGCACCCGCCGTTGCACCGCAGGGCAATCCATCAGCGAAGGGATCTGGCGATGAACCGGGCCCAACGCCGCCAGCGTGCACACATCACCCGGCAATTGCACGCCCACATTGCCAAACACGGCATCGAGACCCTACTCGACCAGTTGTACGGCCCGGGAAGCTGGAGCTTCGACGCCCACGAACAGCTGTGGATCGTGCCCGACACGAAGGACAGCGGCCCCGGCCGCGCCTACTGCTGCGTGCGTGCCAATGGCGACTGGTTCAAGGCCCAGCTGGATGCGGAGCACACGCACTGATGGCGCCCCCCCTCCAAGCCACCACGGCTCTCAGCCACCCCTTCTTCGACTTCAACCAAGTAGAAGAGTTTGTCCTGCCGCTCCACGACAGGGATGAAATCCGCACCCGCTTGCTGGAGCAGATTGAATCGGTGCTGCTTTATCTGTTTCCGCAAGGTAAGCGGCGCGGCAGCCAGTTCTGCATTGGCAACCTGCAAGGCGATCCAGGGGACAGTCTGGTGGTCGAACTCCAGGGCCCCAAGCGTGGCGTGTGGATCGACTTCGCCACCGGCGAAGCGGGCGACGTGCTGGCGCTGTGGGCCAGTGCCCGGGGTTACACGCTGCCGACCGATTTCGGCGACCTGCTGGAAGACGCAGGCACGTGGCTGATGGTGCCGCGCATTGCATCTGCGCCCGCAATGCGCGCCACCGTGGCCTACGATGATCTTGGCCCGCACAGCGGCAAGTGGGATTACCTGGCAGCCGATGGCAGCCTGCTGGCCTGCGTGTACCGCTACGACACCCCAAGGGGCAAGCAGTACCGCCCTTGGGATGCACGGGCGCGGGCCATGCGCATGCCAGAACCGCGACCGCTCTACAACCTGCCCGCCATCGCGCAGTCCGAGGCCGTGGTTCTGGTTGAAGGTGAGAAATGTGCCGATGCATTGATGCAGCTTGGCATCACCGCCACCACCGCAATGGGCGGTGCCGCCACGGCCTTGGACAAGACCGACTGGACGCCACTGACCGGCAAGACGGTCGCCGTGTGGCCCGATCACGACGACGCTGGCGCGCGCTATGCCGATGCGGTCATCAAGAAGCTGATGCACATCGGAGCCGTGGTGCGCCGCGTCAGCGTGCCACCGGACAAGTCCGCGAAATGGGATGCCGCCGATGCCGTGGTCGAAGGTTTCGACATCACGGCGCTACTGCGCGCCTCCCAGCGGGTCACCGGCCTCACAACCGCAGCCGCCCCGGCGCTGGACCTCTCCCGCTGGCGCGCGGCCGACCGCTTTACCGGGCAGCCCCAGCAACGCCGTTGGCTGGTCGAAGGCGTCTTCCCGCAGGCACAAGCCGCATTGATTGCCGCCGCCGGCGGTGTAGGCAAGTCTTTCCTGTTGCTGGCGCTCACGCGTGAAGTCGCGGCCTTCAATGGCCTGTGCGCCAATGCCCCCACACTGTTTGGCGGCGCGCTGGCCGGCCATGGCGTGGCGATCTACATCACCGCCGAGGACGATGCCATCGAGGTTCACAACCGGCTCCACGCGCTAGGCCCCATTCCCGTCCGGCTGTACGTGTTGCCACTGCCCGATGCCGGAGGTGCGGTGCCGCTGTTTGCGCCCGATCCCGCCAGCCGAGGCCCCGCGACCACGAGCGCATGGATGGAACTGGAACGCCAGCTCAAGGCCATGCCCAGCCTGTGTCTGGTGGTGCTCGATCCGCTGCAACCGCTGTGTGCGCTGGACCTGAACGTGCCCGAGAACGCCCAGTTCGTCTGCTCCCGTTTGGCGGCTCTGGCGGCCAGCACCGGCGCAGCCGTCATCGTCTCGCACCACTTTGCCAAGCGCGAGGCCTCCACCCCCGAGCAGGCCCGTAAGGCGATCCGGGGCACTGGCGGCCTGGTCGATGGCGTGCGCGCGGTCTATGCCCTTTGGCACCCCAGAGAGGATCAGGCCAAGAAGCTCTCTGAAGCGTTGGGCGAGTCCTTTGAGCGTGGCCGCGTGGTGATGGGCGGCGTGGTCAAGGCCAATGGCCGCGCCAACCTGCGCGTGACCACCTTCTTGCGCAGCGCCAGCGGCTTGCTGGTCGATTGCAGCGACCGTCTGCGCCAGACCCGGCCGGAGCCAGATGACCTGCTGCCCGCGCTGACAGCCGCCATCGCCCGCGCGGCTCGGGATGGCCAGCCCTACACCAAGACCGGTGGCAATGGGCTGTACGAGCGCCGCCACGAACTGCCCAAGGCCTTTCACGCCATCGGCAAGCACCGGCTCACCGGCTGGGTGGATGCCTTGCTGGCGCAAGGCGCACTGGTCACGGCCATGGCCGATGGTTCAAAGCTGGTGAAGTGGCTCGATGTGCCCGATGGCCCGGTCGCTCTCGGACAGGCGGTGTTCATCACCGGCCACCTGACCCGCTCCAGTGCCGGCCGGCCGATCGCTGAGTGATGGCTCCCACCCCAAAGAATCGTTCCCAGCCTCCCGCTTTCCCACCGGGAACGGTCAGGGGGTGGGAACGGTTTGGCACCAGCAAAAACAAGGGCTTAAATCGTTCCCGGGGCCAATCCTTCCCAGCCATGCCGGGAAGGAATAAATACCAGTCAAATCAACACGTTCCCAAGTTCCCGGGGTTCCTCTCTAAAGAGAGGGTGAGCATTGGGAATGCTCACCTCACTCGGGCCTTGGCGCTGGCCGGAAAGGAGCGCACGGGCCCGCCGAAATAAGATGGGTCCTTCCTGGCGATATTCCCATGCAGGTGGCGCGAGCGCGGCGTTGCGCCACCGTCAGACCAGAAAACAAGGTTTGCAGGGTTTGCGGTTCGCACCTGTGGTGTGGGCCAGTGGGCTCCTCGTCGCGTTAGCGCGGGTGCGTGCGGGAGGTCGGCAACGCAGAAGGTGCGCACCGGGTTTGCAGCTTTGCACCTCGGCCATGCGAAATCGGCCAAGGTAGAAAACGCAATGCTGACGCGGAGTTGCGTCCGCTTTGCCGTCTGGTTCGCGGCAATCAGCCGACGAGCGCAGCAGCTTCGGTGATCGTCGAAAAGCCAGTTCGGGCAAGGTCTGACGCAGCTGACACGGATTGCCGTAACTTTCCATGAGGCGCGCACACGCACACGCGTATAGAGCGTTACGTGCAAAAACGTCGGCTGCGTCAGACGCGCCTAGGTATCGGTAAAGACATCCAGAAACTGGACTCCCTAGCTGCCGATCACACCACGCGATACACGCGCTCGCCGCTGTCGTTGTGCGCCAGCACCACGTTCAGGCCGAGCTTCTTGCGCAGCATCCCGGAGATGGCGCCGCGCACCGTGTGCGGCTGCCAGCCGGTGGCCAGCAACAGTTGCAAGCGGGTTGCACCCTGCGGGCGGCGCAGCGCCAGCACCAGCGCGGCGAGTTTGGTGCCGGGGCGCACCGGGATGCCCGCCAGACGTTGGAGGTCGCCGGTGGTGTCCATTGTCTGGACGTCATCTTTGGGCACAGGCCGAGGCTGGCCGATGGCTGCATAGCCTGCGTCGGTTAGCACGCAGCCGTCGCCTGCTGGCTCGATCAAGCCACGCTGCAGCAGTGCGGTCAACACCTTGACCCGCGCCCCGCCGCGCAGGGTGTCTGGCGGGATCACGCGCCCATCGCCACGGCGGGCGGCAGTGCGCAGCAATTGGGCTTGTATCGGGGTGAGCTTGGTGATCATGGCGGGCTCCTGGTTGATTGATGGCACCCCATTCACGCGCTGAACGATCAGGAAGCCAAGAAAAGATGATGCCCACGGCATCGGAATCTCGTCTGGTGCCCTTCAACCTGATAAATTGCAACCTTTACGATTGAAACCGACTTTATGCCACCCCAACCCCTGCTGCCGAAGCGCTGCTATGACTGCTGAACCTTGGGTGTCCGTGGACCAGATTGCGGAGCATCTGGGTGTGACGCGCGACTCGATCTACCGCTGGATCGACCGCAAGGGACTGCCTGCGCACCGCGTAGGGCGGCTGTGGAAGTTTCAGGTTTCCGAGGTCGATGAATGGGTGCGCGCCGGTGGCGCGGATGACGCCACTGGCAACGAAGCGCCCACTGCGTCAACTTGATCAGGCTCACCAGAACAAGATACAGGACAAGAAAATAATGCTGACTCAAGACAATCTGTCGGACTTGCTGGGTACCCTCGGTTTCGAAAAGAAGGGCGCGATACATCGCAAGCTGTTCGGCGCAGCCATCCTTGAGGTGAACATCACCAAGAAGGAAATCACCTATCCCGAAGCTGCGGGCTTGGTGATCAACGAGCGGCAAACCTGCAACTTCGATGCCAACGAAAATTTCGTTGTACTCGAATGCGTACACCGCTTGCTGGAAAAGGGCTACAAGCCTGAGCACATCGAATTGGAGCCGAAGTGGAAACTGGGGCGCGGTACCAGTGGCGGGCGTGCCGACATCCTGATCAAGGACAACGATGGCCGCCCCTTGCTTATCATCGAGTGCAAAACGGTCGGGACCGAGTTCAAGCGCGCTTGGAACAAAACCCTGCAGGACGGCGATCAGTTGTTCAGCTACGCGCAGCAAATCAGCGAAACCCAGTTCCTGTGCCTGTACACATCGGACTTGGATGCAGGCGCGGTCAGCTACTCCAGCCACATCATCGCGCACCGCGACAACGAAAAATATCTGGCCGACAATCCGCTGTTCAAAAGCTTCAAATCAGTCACCGACGTAAAAGAGCGCCATGCCGTCTGGCGTGACACCTACAAGCTCGATTACACAACCAAGGGCATATTCGAAGAAAACATTCAGCCCTATCACATCGGCAAAGACAAATATTCGTTGGCCGATTTGCACGCCATCTCTGCAACCGACCAGCAGAAGAAGTACCACGAGTTCGCCACCATCCTGCGCCAGCACAACGTGTCGGGCCGTGAAAACGCCTTCGACAAGCTTGTCAACTTGTTTCTGTGCAAGCTGGTGGATGAAATTGAAAACCCATCCGACCTGAAGTTTTACTGGAAGGGTGTGGCCTACGACACCCATTTCGATCTGATGGACCGCCTGCAGCAGTTGTACCAAGCGGGTATGGGCAAGTTTCTCGGCGAAAACATCACCTACATCAACCAGGGCGACGTCAACAACGCACTGCGATTTATCAAGCAGAACCCGGATGCCACGCAGCGGGCGGTGTGGAATCTGTTCATTCAACAGAAGTTTTTCACCAACAACGATTTCTCGCTGATCGATGTTCACAACGAAAAGTTGTTCTATCAGAACGCCGAGGTGCTGCTGAAGATTCTGCAAATGTGGCAGGACATTCGCCTTACCGACCCACACGGCCACAACCAGTTTCTGGGCGATATGTTCGAGGGCTTCCTCGACCAGGGCGTCAAGCAGAGCGAGGGGCAGTTCTTCACCCCAATGCCCATCTGCCGTTTCATCATGATGAGTCTGCCGCTGGCCTCACTCGTCCAGCGCAGCGCCACACCGCCCAAGGCCATCGATTACGCCTGCGGCGCAGGCCACTTTCTCACCGAGTTGGCCTTGCAGCTCAAGCCCTTGGTGGAAACGCATCAGCCCGAAGCAGACCTTGCGGCGTATCACAAAGCCCTGTATGGCATCGAGAAGGAGTACCGCCTCTCCAAGGTCGCCAAGGTGTCGGCCTTCATGTACGGGCAGCAAGGGATCAACATCTGCTATGGCGACGGCCTGATCAACCAGCACGAGGCATTTCCGGACATCAAGGACGGAAGTTTTGACCTGCTGGTCGCCAATCCGCCTTATAGCGTGCGCGGCTTTTTGGAAACGCTGCCCGAAGAAGAACGCAAGGCATACACCCTCACCGAGACCATCAACGATCTCGAAACCTCCAACAGCATTGAAACCTTTTTCATCGAGCGCGCCAAGCAACTGCTGCGCGCCGACGGCGTGGCCGCGATCATCCTGCCGTCCAGCATCCTGTCCAACGGCGGCAGCGCCTACATCCGCACCCGCGAAATCCTGATCCAGTATTTCGACATCGTGGCCATTGCCGAATTCAGCAGCGGCACCTTCGGCAAGACAGGAACCAACACCGTCACCCTGTTCCTGCGCCGTAAGAAAACCGCGCCTGACACCGCTGCGCACTACCGCGAGCGCGTGGAGGAATGGTTCAAGGGCTGTGATGCCAGCAAGCGCAAGCAGGTCATCTACAAGGATGAGCACTTGATCGCCCGCTACGCCGCACACATCAACGTGCCGCTGGAGGATTACAAAACCCTGCTCAAGGGCGACCCAAACGGAGCATGGACCCCGCACCTGGAGGAGGTCTATCTCGAAAAATTCAACAGCAGCACCGAGGTCGCCAATCTCTACAAGGCCAAGTGGTTCAAGGTCTTGAAGCCGGCAGAGCAGGACGCAGAGGTCGAAAAGCGCTACCTGACTTTCGTCCAGGCCATCGAGCGCGACAAGCTCTACCACTTCGTGATGGCCTGCGATCAGCCCAACCCGGTTCTGATCGTCCGCAGCCCGACCGAGACCAAGGCTATCAAGCAGTTCCTCGGCTACGAATGGAGTTCCGCCAAGGGCGACGAGGGCATCAAGCTGATCAAGGATGCCCACGGTCGGCACCTCACGCCGTTGTACGACGAAACCAATCGTGACAACGCGGCGAAGCTCAACTCATTGGTCTCCGCGAACTTCGATGGAAAACTATCGATACCAGAATCACTTGCGCCATTTTCAGTAGCTGCAGCACTGACTGACATGCTTGATTTCTCGCGGGTAACTTTCGAGAAGCAGTTGTCGATCACACCTAATCGAGCCAAAGCGACAGTCAGCAGCAAATGGCCCAATACAAAATTGGCAAATGTCGCGCAAATCCTGAATGGCGGCACTCCTGGCACCTCGGACGCTTCATTCTGGGAGGGTGGCGATATTTGTTGGGCAACGCTTGTCGACACAAAGCAGAAGTACCTTGTAGACACCAAGAGAAAAATCACAAATGCGGGCCTGAAACACACCACATTGTTACCAATCAATACGGTTATTTTTTCGAGCCGGGCAACGATTGGTGAGGTTTGCATCAACAAGGTTCCAACCACTACGAATCAAGGCTACAAAAATTTCGTTTGCGACCCAGCGAAATTAAACTTCGAATACCTCTATCAAATTCTTGTTCACTTGCGTCCTGTTTTGGTCGATCTTGTTCCTGCCGGTTCTAAGTACAAGGAGATCAATGGAAAAACTATTGCCGACTTCGAAATCCCGTTGCCGCCACTGAGCGTCCAGCAGCAGATCGTCTCAGAGTGCGGATCGGTGGATGAATCAGAGGATTCCGCACGTGTGCAAATCGAGACTCTAAACGGCAAGATAGGTAAGTCAATCTCGGATATCTATGAGTCCGCCGCTCCATTTTTGGAAATCGAAAAAATAGCTATCAACATTCAGTACGGCCTGAACGAAGCCATGAACGAGGGCGGCGTCGGCTACAAAATATTCCGCATGAACGAGATCATCCGTGGCCGGATGGTGGACAACGGCAGCATGAAATGCGCCGACATCAGCGCCGAAGAGTTTGCCAAGTACAAGCTCAACAAGGGCGACCTGCTTTTCAATCGCACCAACAGCATCGAGCACGTGGGCAAGACCGGGCTGTTCGATCTGGATGGTGACTATTGCTTTGCCTCTTACCTTGTGCGTGTGGTGCCCGACACTGGGAAGGTGCTGCCGAAATTCCTGGAAAAGATGATGAATTCATCGGCCTTCCAAACCGAAGCGAAAGGCAAGGCCTCCAAGTCCATCAATCAGGCCAACATCAACGCGACGATCATGCGCAATATCAAGGTGCCGCTGCCATCGCTCGCGGAGCAGAAGAAATTCGTCGCCAAAATCGAGGCGCTGGAAAAGCAGATTACCGACGCCCAGGCGGTGATCGACGGCGCTGCCGCCCTCAAGCAGGCCATCCTGAAGAAGTATCTGTAAGGAGTGGCCAGGATGAGCGACTTTCAAACGCAATACGCCCTCTGGGATGAGTTCCTCGCCGTCTGGCCCGCCACGCGGCTGGCCACGATGACGCTGGACGAGTACACCCAGGCAGGCTCGAAAGACAGCTTCACCTACTGGATCGAATCGCGGCTGGACGAGCTGGGCAGCATCTGGGGTGGCTCGGCGTTCAAGTTTGGCGTGTTCTCGCGCAAGGATACCGAGGTGCGCGAAAGTGCGGAGAACCGCAGCTATTCGGACACCCACGGCTGGTATTCCGTGCTGGGTGCCACGGTGGAAGAAGCCTTTGGAAAGGTGCGTGGCCACGTCGCGCAGATCGCGGCCTTGGCTGCGAATGGCGATTTGGACGGGATCGAGGCCTTCGATCATCTGGGCGAGGCCACCAAGTGGAAGATCGCTTTCCACTACCAGAACCGGCAACAGCCGGTGATTGTGGACATCTTCAAGCGTGCGCCGTTGGCCACCTATACCGGCGGCATGACCAGCCAGAGCATGGCCGCCTTGCAGCAGGCCGCGCTGGCCCAGCGGCCCGAGGGCATGGGCATTCTGGAATTCGGGCGACAGGTGTGGGAGGCGTGGAGCCAGAAGAATCTGGCGATCTGGAAGCTCTCGCACGGCAGCTTGACCGATGCAGAGCGTCAGCAATGTATGGATGGACCGCTGGCCGTAATGGGCAAAGAAACCGGTAAGGGCCAAGGTGAGAAGTTCGCAGAAGTGCCAGTCGGCACGCTGTTTTTCCTGTGCCACGGCAACAGCCCACAGCTTATCGGTCAATTTTTTTCCGACGTCAGTTCGTGGCCGAAGCGCACGGGCTGGCTGCAGCGCAGCTACCGCGTGCTCAAGTCTGCGACGCGCACGGACCGCTACACCGCCAATTCAAAATACTGGTCGCCTCAGGGCAACACCACCTTCTGGCAGGTGGGGGCGGACGATCTGCCGGAATTCGAATCGACCCTGCTCAAGCCGTATTTCGGCACAGATCTGGCAGAGCTGGCCACGTTGGCGGGCGAACCCATTGAGGCAGCCAGCATCGGCACCGGCATGGTGCCGCCGTCCCCAATTCCTGCACAGCCCGCCGCCAGCAAGCCAGTCGCCACCTGCATCAACCGCATCTACTACGGCCCGCCCGGCACCGGCAAAACCTACACGCTGATGCAACTGCTCAAGCGCGACTACGAGCAGGCGGCGGCCATGATCTCGCCAGAGCAGTGGCGCAAGCAGAT
>Ga0208101_10124_pt1 | contig 13346 bp, 9 predicted proteins | sample Subbioug_CSW11AC_FD_184823 | JGI IMG/M metagenome (GOLD analysis project Ga0208101, IMG submission 184823) | Serpentinite rock and fluid subsurface biosphere microbial communities from McLaughlin Reserve, California, USA - CR12Aug_CSW11AC (SPAdes) | ecosystem: Environmental > Terrestrial > Deep...
CCCAACCCCGGCCGCTTTATGGCCGTGGCTTAACCCGAGGGGAATCTTATGGAAGTGATGTTGGCCTACGACCACTCACGCAATGCCCGCATTGCGCTTGAGGCCGTGAAAAAAATGTTTCTCATGGCGCGCGAACTGCCCCGCGTCACCTTGGTCACCGTGATCGAGGAGCCCGGCAGCAACGCCAACTCGGGTGACGAGCTATTCAGCGCCCAGTACCAAGAGCAAAAAGCCGGCACCGAAGCGGCCGCGGCCGAACTGGCCTTGGCCGGCTTTGCGACCCGGGTGCTGGTGGCCGAGGGCGACGCGCGCAAGATGCTGCTGCAAGCCACCGAGCAGCACCGGCCCGACGTGCTGGTGATCGCGCGCCACTCGTACAAGCCCGATGGCAACTTCATCGCCCGGCGCATCGACGCGCTCTTCGACGAGCTCGACCACATGACCTTTGGCACCGTCAGCGCCTTCTTGGCGCGCCGCGCCCAGTGCTCCTTGCTCATCATCCCGACCCAAGAAGGCTAAGGGCCAACAACCCGCCAGCCCATACCCATCATGCAAGTCGCCGACTTATTTCGCTACAAAAACCCGGAAATCAAAGCCCTCCACCTGACGTGGATCGCTTTTTTCATGACCTTCTACGTCTGGTTCAACATGGCGCCGCTGGCGGCCATGATGCTCCAGTCCGAAGACTGGCTGACGCGCGAGGACATTCAGGTCTTTGCCATCGCCAACGTCGCGCTGACCATTCTGGCGCGCGTCTTCGTCGGCATGGCGCTGGACCGCTGGGGTCCGCGGCGCGTGTTCTCCGTCCTGCTGGTGGTCATGGCCATCCCGACCTTCGTCTTCGCCTTTGGCGACAGCCGCGAGGTGTTGTTCGTCTCGCGCTTGGTCATGTCTTGTATCGGGGCCTCGTTCGTGATCGGCATCCACATGACGGCGCTGTGGTTCAAACCGCGCGACATCGGTTTTGCCGAAGGCTTCTACGCCGGCTGGGGCAACTTCGGCTCGGCCGGGGCGGCGCTCACCATCCCCTCGATCGCCATGTACGTGTTTGGCGGCGACGACGGCTGGCGCTACGCCATCGCCATGTCGGGCACCGTGATGGCGCTGTATGGCGTGTTTTACTGGTTCGCCATCACCGACGGCCCCAAGCCCGGCACCCAGCGCAAGCCGCGCAAGGCCTCGGCGCTGGAAGTCTCGTCCTACGGCGACATGGTGTTGCACATCCTGTTCACCATCTTCCTCACCGGCGTGCTGGCGATCGTGGTCTATCGCATCCATCTGTCGGGCTTCATCGGCGACAACTTGTCCTACGCGCTCTATCTGGGCATCGCGCTCATCATCATCTACCAGGTGGTGCAGATCCTGCGCGTCAATCTGCCCATCCTCAAGCGCGGCGTGCCCGAAGACGACCGCTACCCCTACAAGTCGGTGGCGGCGCTGCACGTGACCTACTTCGCCAACTTCGGCGCCGAAATCGCCGTGGTCTCGATCCTGCCGATGTTCTTCCTCATGACCTGGGGTTTGTCGCCGGTGCAGGCGGGTCTGGTGGCCTCGACCTTCGCCTTCGTCAACCTGGTGGCGCGTCCGTTGGGCGGGCTGGTTTCAGACCGCTTTGGCAACCGGCGCTTCGTCATGGCGGCCTACATGTTCGGCATCGGAATCGGTGCGGTGCTGATGGGCCTGCTCGACAGCAGCTGGCCGCTGGTGATCGCGGTCTGCTTCACGATCCTGTTCTCGGTCTTCGTGCAGGGTGCCGAAGGGGCGACGTTCGGCATCATCCCCTCGATCAAGCGGCGCGTGACCGGCCAGATCTCGGGCATGTGCGGCGCCTACGGCAACGCCGGTGCGGTGTTCTACCTGTTCATCTTCATGTACGTCACGCCGCAGCAGTTCTTCTTCATCATCGCCGCCGGGGCCTTCATCAGCTGGCTGGTGTGCGTGATCTGGCTGCAGGAGCCCAAGGGCGGCTTTGACGAGAACTACGTGCTGTCGTCGGTGGACCACGCGATCGCCGAGGAGAACCGGCTCAAGGAAGACGCGCGCAGCCGCTTGGGCCAGTTCCTGGCCGGCAACCAAGGCGTGGAGCTGAGCCAGAAGAACGACGGCTTCCAACTCACGGCCAAGTTCCGCGACCTCGACGACCTGCGCACCTTGGTGCAGCAACTCGAGCAAAAGGGCCTCAAAGGGCATTAGTTCCTTCGACCGATGGCGGCGCCGCGTGCCATCGCTCTTTCAGAGTCGGCGCGCCAGCCCCTTCGAAGGATGTTCAAGTCGTGCCGCAAGCGGCACAGTCGAACCCAGCCACCGGGGCGTTTGCGCCCCCAGCGCCTGCAACCGATTACGCACGCGCTGCAGCTCATTTTTAACGGAGAGCACAGTATGAACAACCGAACCAGCGCCCAGTCGAAACCGATCTGGTCGCCCAACGTGACCGAATGGCGCCCCGAGGACCCGGTTTTTTGGAACAGCCGCAAGTGGCTGGCGATCCGCACCCTGATCATCGCCTTCTTGGCGCTGCACTTGGCGTTTGCGGTCTGGTTTACCTGGAGCGCGCTGGTGGTGCGCCTGCCGGGCTTGGGCTTTCAGCTCACCGTCGATCAGCGCTTCTGGCTGCCGGCGATGGCGCTGCTCATGGGCGCGGTGGCGCGCTTTCCGCACACCTTTTTGGTGCTCAAGATCGGCGGCATGTGGACCACCTTCATCTTCACGCTGGCGCTGCTGATCCCGATCTTTGGCATCGGGCACGTGGTGCAAGACCCGACCACACCGTTCTGGGTGCTGCTGTTCTGGGCCGGTGTCGCGGGGCTGTGTGCCGGTGGCCAGATCTCTTCTACCGCGGCCAACATCAGCCTGTGGTTTCCCAAGCGCATCGGCGGCTCGGCGCTGGGCTTCACCATCGGCTTTGGCAACCTGGGGGCCTCGACGGCGCAGTTCTTGGTGCCCGCCGCCATCGGCGTGGGGCTGTTTGGCGCCATTGCCGGCGACTCGATGATGTTCAGGGTGCTCAACCCAGCGACGCGCGAGGTGGTGCGCGAGGTTCTGATGTACCCACAAAACGCGGCCTACATCTGGCTCATCCCGACCCTGATCATGGCCGTGCTGGTGCTGTTTGGCATGAAGAACCACCCGGCGCGCGGCGACTTCATGGAGCAGATGCAGATCGTCAAGCTCAAGCACACTTGGGTGCAGACCATCCTCTACACCTTCACCTTCGGCACCTTTTCGGGCTTTGTCGCCTCGACGCCGCTGCTGATCCGCGAAGTGTTCCACGGCCTGCCCAACGCCCCCGACCCCCTCGCCTACGCTTGGATCGGGCCGCTGGTGGGGGCGCTGATTCGGCCCATCGGCGGCATCTTCTCCGACAAGTTTGGCGGCTCGAACATGACCATGCTGGTGTTCGCGATCATGGCCAGCTCGGCCATCGGCCTGACCTTCCTCACTGCACCGACTTCATCCGAGCAGTTCACCCTGTTCTTCATCGTGCTGCTGGGCATCTTCTTGGGTGCTGGCATCGGCAACGCCAGCGTGTTCAAGCAGATCGTGATGATCTTCGAGCCCAAGCAAGCCAGCCCGGTGCTGGGCTTCACGGCGGCCGCGGCGGTGCTGCTGCTGGGCTTTTTTGTGCCGATCCTGTTTGGTCGCTCGTTTGCCATGACCGGCAGCCCCAATGCCGCGCTCTATTTCTTCGCCTTCCTGTACTTCGTGGGCATCGCGCTCAACTACTGGTACTACTGGCGCAAAGGCGCCGAGAAGCCCTGCTGATCCCGCCCAAGCCACCTTTCACACTGGAGACCCAGCCATGAGCCATTTCCTTGACCGTTTGACCTTCTTCAAGCTGGCACGCGAACCGTTTGCCGACGGCCACGGCCGCACCACCGCCGAAGACCGCACCTGGGAAGACGCCTACCGCAACCGCTGGGCGAGCGAGAAGATCGTGCGCTCGACCCACGGCACCAACTGCACCGGCTCCTGCAGCTGGAAAATCTACGTCAAGGGCGGCATCGTGACCTGGGAGACCCAGCAGACCGACTACCCGCGCACGCGCTGGGACCTGCCCAACCACGAGCCGCGCGGCTGCGCCCGTGGCGCCTCCTACAGCTGGTACCTGTACAGCGCCAACCGGGTCAAGTACCCGATGGTGCGCGGTCGGCTGCTGGAGCGCTGGCGCGCCGCGCTCAAGGTGGCCAAGACGCCGGTGGACGCCTGGGCGCTGATCGCCGACGATCAGGCGGCGCGGCGCGACTACCAGCAGGTGCGCGGCATGGGCGGCTTCGTGCGCTCGACTTGGGACGAAGTCAACCAGCTCATCGCCAGCGCCAACGTCTATACGATCAAAAAATACGGCCCCGACCGCATCATCGGTTTTTCGCCTATTCCCGCCATGAGCATGGTGTCCTACGCCGCCGGCTCGCGCTACATGAGCCTCATCGGCGGCGTGAGCATGAGCTTTTACGACTGGTACTGCGACCTGCCGCCCGCCAGCCCGCAGATCTGGGGCGAGCAGACCGACGTGCCCGAATCGGCCGACTGGTACAACTCGGGCTACATCATCGCTTGGGGCTCGAACGTGCCGCAGACGCGCACCCCGGACGCGCACTTCTTTACCGAGGTGCGCTACAAGGGCACCAAAACGGTGGCGGTCACGCCCGACTACTCCGAAGTCGCCAAACTGTCCGACATCTGGCTGCACCCCAAACAGGGCACCGACGCGGCGCTGGCCATGGCCATGGGCCACGTGGCGCTCAAGGAGTTCTACTTCCCCGACAGCGGCGTGCGCAGCGCCTACTTCGATGACTACGCGCGCCGCTACACCGACTTGCCGCTGCTGGTGCTGCTCAAAGAGCAAACCCTGCCCGACGGCAGCACCACCCTAGTGCCCGACCGCTACCTGCGCGCCAGCGACTTCAACGGCAAGCTCGGGCAGACCAACAACCCAGAGTGGAAAACCGTGGCCTTCGACAGCAACGGCAAAGCGGTGCTGCCCAACGGCTCGATCGGCTTTCGCTGGGGCCCCGAGGGGCGCGCCGACCAAGGCAAATGGAACCTCGAGGCCAAAGAAGCGCGCGCCAACGAAGAAGTGCGGCTCAAGCTCTCGGTGCTTGAAGACGGCGCCCAAGAACACCAGATCGCCGAAGTGGCCCTGCCCTACTTCGCCGGCCGCGACGTGCCGCATTTCAGTTCCAACAAAATGGGCGGAGGAGACATCAACCGCGTGCGCGTGCCGGTGGTCAAGTTGCCGCTGAGTAAAGAAGACGGCGCGCCCCAGGCACTGGTGGCGACGGTGTTCGACTTGCAGGTGGCGCAGTACGGCATCGACCGCGGGCTGGGCAGCGGGGCCAAAAACTACGACGACAATGCCCCCTACACCCCGGCTTGGCAAGAGGCCATCACCGGCGTGCCGCGTCAGCAGGTGATCACGGTGGCGCGCCAGTTTGCCGACAACGCGCACAAGACGCACGGCAAATCCATGGTCATCATCGGCGCCGCCATGAACCACTGGTACCACGCCGACATGAACTACCGCGGCGTCATCAACCTGCTGATGCTGTGCGGCTGCATTGGCCAAAGCGGCGGCGGCTGGGCGCACTACGTCGGGCAAGAGAAGCTGCGCCCGCAGTCGGGCTGGATTCCGCTGGCCTTTGCCACCGACTGGGCGCGCCCGCCGCGCCAGCAGAACAGCACCAGCTTCTTCTACGCCCACACCGACCAGTGGCGCTATGAGCAGATCGGCGTCGCCGACATCCTGTCGCCACTGGCCGACCAAAAAGCCTTCGGTGGCAGCCTGATCGACTACAACGTGCGCGCCGAGCGCATGGGCTGGTTGCCCAGCGCACCGCAGCTCAAGACCAACCCCTTGCAGGTGGTCAAGGACGCGGCCGCCGCCGGCATGGACCCCAAGGACTACGCCGTCAAGGCGCTCAAGGACGGCAGCCTGCAGATGAGCTGCGAAGACCCGGATGCGCCGCAAAACTGGCCGCGCAACCTGTTCGTCTGGCGCTCGAACCTGCTGGGCTCGTCGGGCAAGGGGCATGAGTACTTCCTCAAGCACCTGCTGGGCACGCAAAACGGCGTGCAGGGCAAAGACCTCGGCGCCGCCGACGCCAAGCCGACCGAAGTCGCCTGGCACGCCCAGGCGCCCGAGGGCAAGCTCGACTTGCTGGTGACGCTCGACTTTCGCATGAGCACCACCTGCCTGTATTCCGACATCGTGCTGCCGACGGCGAGCTGGTACGAGAAAAACGACCTCAACACCAGCGACATGCACCCCTTCATCCACCCGCTGTCGGTGGCGGTCGATCCGGTCTGGCAGAGCCGCTCCGACTGGGAGATCTACAAGGGCCTGGCCAAAGCGTTCAGCGAGGTCTGCGTCGGCCACTTGGGCGTAGAAAAAGAGCTGGTGCTGACGCCGCTGATGCACGACAGCCCGGCCGAGTTGGCGCAGCCCTTCGACGTCAAGGAGTGGAAAAAAGGCGAGTGCGATTTGGTGCCAGGCAAGACCGCACCGGCCATGACCGTGGTCGAGCGCGACTACCCCAACACCTACAAGCGCTTCACCGCGCTCGGGCCGCTGCTCAACAAACTGGGCAACGGCGGCAAGGGCATGGCCTGGAAGACCGAGACCGAAGTCACGCAACTGGGCGAGCTCAACGGCATCACGCTCGAAGAAGGTGCGACCAAGGGCATGCCGCGCATCGTCAGTGACATCGACGCCTGCGAAGTGATTCTGCAGCTCGCGCCCGAGACCAACGGTCACGTCGCCGTCAAGGCCTGGGAGGCGCTGTCCAAGGTCACCGGGCGCGAGCACGCTCACCTGGCGCTGCACCGCGAGGACGAAAAAATCCGCTTCCGCGACTGCCAGGCACAGCCGCGCAAGATCATCAGCTCGCCGATCTGGTCGGGGCTGGAATCCGAGAAGGTGTCGTACAACGCCGGCTACACCAACGTGCACGAACTGATTCCATGGCGCACCCTGAGCGGACGCCAGCAGTTCTACCAGGACCACCCCTGGATGCGCGCCTTTGGCGAGGGCTTTTCGAGCTACCGGCCGCCGGTGGACCTCAACACCACCGACGCCATCCACAACCGCAAGCCCAACGGCAACAAGGAGATCTTGCTCAACTTCATCACCCCGCACCAGAAGTGGGGCATCCACAGCACCTACTCCGACAACCTGATGATGCTCACGCTCAACCGCGGCGGGCCGGTGATCTGGTTGTCCGAAGTCGATGCCAAGGCCGCCGGGATCGAGGACAACGACTGGGTCGAGCTGTTCAACGTCAACGGCGCCATCTCGGCGCGCGCGGTGGTCAGCCAGCGCGTCAACCAGGGCATGGTGATGATGTACCACGCGCAAGAGAAGATCATCAACGCGCCGGGTTCCGAAATCACCGGCCACCGCGGCGGCATTCACAACTCGGTCACGCGCGCCGTCACCAAGCCGACGCACATGATCGGCGGCTACGCGCAACAGAGCTGGGGCTTCAACTACTACGGCACCATCGGCACCAACCGCGACGAGTTCGTGGTGGTGCGCAAGATGCACAAGGTCGATTGGCTCGACACCCCGAACGACCCGCAGCGCGCCAGCGCCGTCTTGTCGCAGGGCGAAAACCCCTGATGCCCACGCACCGCGAACAAGGAGCAATGCAATGAAAGTACGCGCACAGATCGGCATGGTCCTGAACCTGGACAAATGCATCGGTTGCCACACTTGCTCGGTGACGTGCAAGAACGTGTGGACCAACCGCCCCGGCGTGGAATACGCCTGGTTCAACAACGTCGAGACCAAACCCGGCATCGGCTACCCGAAAGAGTGGGAAAACCAGAATCGCTGGAACGGCGGCTGGACCCGCAAGAGCGACGGCTCGATCGTGCCGCGCCAGGGGGGCAAGTGGTCGCTGCTGATGAAGCTGTTTGCCAACCCCAACCTGCCCGAGATCGACGACTACTACGAGCCCTTCACCTTCGACTACGAGCACCTGCACAGCGCGCCCGAAATGAAGACCGCGCCCACGGCACGCCCGCGCTCGCTCATCACCGGCCAGCGCATGGAGAAGATCGAATGGGGCCCGAACTGGGAAGAAATCCTGGGCGGCGAGTTCTCCAAGCGCAGCAAGGACGCCAACCTCGACAGCTTCGAGGCGGCGCAGAAAGCCATGGTGGGGGAGTTCGAAAACACCTTCATGATGTACCTGCCGCGCCTGTGCGAGCACTGCCTGAATCCGACTTGCGTCGCTTCCTGCCCCTCGGGCAGCATCTACAAGCGCGAGGAAGACGGCATCGTGCTGATCGACCAGGACAAATGCCGCGGCTGGCGCATGTGCGTCTCGGGTTGCCCGTACAAAAAGATCTACTACAACTGGAAGAGCGGCAAGGCCGAGAAGTGCATCTTCTGCTACCCGCGCATCGAAGCCGGCCAGCCCACGGTGTGCTCCGAGACTTGCGTCGGCCGCATCCGCTACCTTGGCGTGCTGCTCTACGATGCCGACCGCATCGAGCAGGCCGCCAGCGTGGCCCGCGACACCGACCTGTACCAGGCGCAGCTCGACGTCTTTCTGGACCCCAACGACCCTGCGGTCATCGCCCAGGCCCTGCGCGACGGCGTGCCGCAGAACTGGCTCGACGCCGCCCGTGTCAGCCCGGTGTGGAAGATGGCCATGGACTGGAAGGTGGCGCTGCCGCTGCACCCGGAATACCGCACCCTGCCCATGGTCTGGTACATCCCGCCGCTGTCGCCCATCAGCGCCGCCGCCAACGCCGGCGCGCTCAACCTCAACGGCGTGATCCCCGACGTGAGCCAGTTGCGCATCCCGGTCAAGTACCTGGCCAACCTGCTCACCGCCGGCGACCCGTTCCCGGTGGTCAAGGCGCTCGAGCGCATGCTGGCCATGCGCGCCTACCAGCGCGCCAAGCACGTCGAGGGCGTGGTGAACCAGGAGGTGCTCGATCAGGTCGGGCTCGATGCGGCCACGGTCGAAGACATGTACCACATCATGGCCATCGCCAACTACGAAGACCGCTTCGTGATCCCGAGCACGCACCGCGAGTACGCCGAAAACGCCTACAACCTGCGCGGTGGCTGCGGCTTCAGCTTTGGCAACGGCTGCTCCGACGGCGAGACCGAAACCAGCCTGTTCGGGGCCGAGAAGAAGCGCACCATCCCCATCAAGGTAGGAGCCTGAAATGAGCGGCCACACCCCCCCACTGGCCCCGAGCATGCAGCTGACGCTGCGCGCGCTGGCGCACCTGCTGCGCTACCCCAACGCCGAGCTGCGCGCGCACCTGCCCGAGTTGCGCGCCGCCTTGCAACACGAGGCCGCGCTCGCGGCGCCGCGCTTGGCCGAGCTCGAGCAGCTGCTGCAGCGCCTGCAGCACGGCAGCGGCCTGACGCTCGAGGCCGAGTACGTCGAGCTCTTTGACCGCGGCCGCAGCACCGCGCTGCACCTGTTCGAGCACGTGCACGGCGACAGCCGCGACCGCGGCCCGGCCATGATCGACCTGCTCCAGACCTACGAGCAAGCCGGTCTGTACCTGGACGCCGACGATCTGCCCGACTACCTGCCGGTGCTGCTCGAGTTCGCCTCGACCCAGCCGGCCGCACAGGCGCGGGCCTTCCTGCACGAGACCGCGCACATCGTGCGCGCCATCTTCAGCGCCCTGCTCAAGCGCCAAAGCCCCTACGCCTGCGTGCTGGCGGCGGTGCTCGAGCTCGCCGGCGAGGCCGCCGAGCCGGTGCCGGTGGCCGCCGACCCGGATCTCGATCAGGCCTGGGCCGAGCCGGCGGCGTTTGACGGCTGCGCCAGCAGCGGCCAGACGCGGCCCGATCAGCCGCAACCGATACGCTTTGTCAAGCCTTCCAAACCGTCGCATCAAGGAGCGCAGACATGAACTCGCTGCACCAGTTCTTCTTTGGCTACTTCCCCTACATCTGCCTGGCCGTGTTCCTGATCGGCAGCCTGCTGCGCTTCGATCGCGACCAGTACACCTGGAAGACCGATTCGTCGCAGCTGCTGCGCACCGGCCAATTGCGCTGGGGCAGCAACCTGTTTCACATCGGCATCCTGGTGATTTTTTTCGGCCACACCGTCGGCCTGCTGACCCCGCCCTGGATCTATGAGCTTTTTGTCAGCACCGCCGACAAAAAACTGCTGGCCATCAGCGTCGGTGGCGTGGCGGGGGTGCTGGGCCTGATCGGCCTGAGCCTGCTGCTGCACCGGCGCCTGAGCGACCCGCGCATCCGCGCCACCAGCAAGAGCGCCGACATCCTCATTCTGTGGCTGCTGTGGGCCCAGTTTGCGCTCGGCCTGGCCACGATCTGGGGTTCGGTGCAGTACCACCTCGACGGCGCCAAGATGGCGCAGCTGTCGGCTTGGGCACAGCACATCGTGACCTTCCGCGCCGGCGCCGCCGATTTGCTGGTCGATATCGGCTGGATCACCAAGGCGCACATCGTGCTGGGCATGACGCTGTTCCTGGTGTTTCCGTTCAGCCGCCTGGTGCACGTCTGGAGCGGTTTTGGCACCTTGGCCTACCTGCGGCGCCCCTACCAACTGGTGCGCAGCCGCCGCCTGGGGCTGAGCGGGCGCTCGGACGCCCCACGCTGAACCGCCTGCTGCGCCCCCACAACCACGGCCATCCCACCCAACCCTGAAAGCCAGAGCCCTTCATGAACGATACGACTGACGCCACGCGCACGGGTTGCGGTGGCGGTGGCGGTGGCTGCCAATGTGCCGCCCAGGCCGCTGCGGCAACGGCCGCCACTGCGCCGCCGCTGCCGCGCATCAACGGCGTGGCGCTGCAGCGCGCCGACGAAGCCCTGTCGCCGCCCGAACTGCGCGAGCGCGCCTACGCCGAGCTGCTGCGCCAAGAGGCGGTGCGCCGCGGCCTCTTGCCCGCCGCTGCCGACACCGACCTGGCCCCAACCTTGGACGAAGCGCAGCAGGAGCGCATCCAGGCCATGCTCGAGGCCGAGGTGCAAACGCCCGCGCCCGACCTCGAGGCCTGCGAGCGCTACTACCAGGCCCAGCGCCTGCACTTCGTGGTCGGGCAGGCGGTGAACCTGCGCCACATCCTGTTTGCCGTCACCCCTGGGGTGAACGTGCACGCGCTGGCGCAGCGCGCCGAAACCGCGCTGCTCGAGCTGTCGCGCAAAGAAGCCGCGCCGCAGCGCTTCGGCGAGCTGGCGCGCGAGCTCTCGAACTGCCCCAGCGGCGCCCAGGGCGGCGAGCTGGGCTGGATCGGCCCCGACGACTGTGCGCCCGAGCTGGCCAACGAGCTGTTCTTCCAGACCGATCAACTCGGCGGCATGGGGCTGCACCCCCGTCTGGTGCACACGCGCTTTGGCTTTCACATCGTCGAGGTGCTGGGCCGGCGCAAGGGCCGCCAGCTCGCTTTCGACGAAGTGCGCGAGCGCATCGAACGCCAGCTGCGCCTCAAGTCGCGCGCCACGGCACTGCGCCACTACATGCTGCTGCTGGCCGGTGCGGCGCAGATCGAGGGCCTCGATCTCGAGACCAGCAGCGCACCGCTGCTGCAGTGAGGGGCAACGCCGCCGGCCGAGGGGCGGGCGTATTTGCGCCCCGATGAAGCCCCACGGCTGGCCTTGATGCGCCAGCGCAGCGACAGGCGCGCGCCATGCGCGTAGAATAAACCGACGCCAAGCCCTCCAGACCCCTGAGCTGGCCTGGGAACCACAACCACCCGCCCGAAATGAACCCCATGCCCAGCACGCCCAGCGTCACCGAATGGCTCGCCCAAACCGGCTTGCAGCCGCTGCTATTGGCTGGCCGCACCCTGCTGCCCATTGTGCAAGGCGGCATGGGGGTGGCGGTGTCGGCCTCGAGCCTGGCCGGCAACGTGGCGGCGCTGGGGGCGGTGGGCACGCTGTCGTCGGTCGATCTGCGGCGCAAACACCCCGATTTGATGGAGCAGACCTCGCATCTGGGCACCGGCCCCGAGGCGCGGCCGCTGATCGACGCCGCCAATATCGTGGCGCTGCGGCGCGAGATCGCGCGCGCGCGCGAAATCGCACAAGGCGGCGGCCTGCTGGCGATCAACATCATGAAGGCCATCAGCGCCTACAGCGCGCACGTGCGCGAGGCGCTGGCCTGCGGCATCGACGCGCTGGTGGTGGGGGCCGGGCTGCCGCTCGATTTGCCCGAAATGGCGCAAGACCACCCCAAAACCGCCCTCATCCCCATTTTGTCGGATGCGCGCGGGGTGCAGCTGATCGTGCGCAAGTGGGAGAAAAAAGGCCGCCTGCCAGACGCCATCGTGATCGAGCACCCGCGCTGGGCCGGTGGCCATCTGGGCGCGGCCAAGGTCGAGGATTTGCGCGACAGCCGCTTCGACTTCGAGCAGGTGCTGCCGGCGGTGCGCGCCTTTTTGCGCTCGGCTGGCATCGAGCGCGCCATCCCCCTGATCGCCGCCGGCGGCGTCTATGAGCGCGCCGACGTGCAGCGCCTGCAGGGCTTGGGGGCCGATGCGGTGCAGCTGGGCACCGCCTTTGCCGTGACCCAAGAATGCGATGCCGATCTGGGCTTCAAGCACATCCTGGCCCGGGCGCGGCCACGCGATCTGGCCGAGTTCATCAGCGTGGCCGGGCTGCCGGCGCGCGGGGTGCGCAACCACTGGCTGAGCAAATACCTGCGCATCGAGCCCAAGCTCAAGGCGGTGGCGCACGCCAAGGGCCACTGCAACATGGGCTTCGATTGCCTGACCCACTGCGGCCTGCGCGACGGCAAGCCCGAGATGGGCCAGTTTTGCATCGACCAGCAGCTCGGGCACGCGCTCGAGGGCGACGCGCAGCGCGGCCTGTTCTTTCGCGGCGCCGGCCCGCTGCCCTTTGGCGACCAGATCCGCCCAGTGCGCGACCTGCTGCGCTGGCTCATCGAAGGCGTGCGCGAAGGCGTGAGCGGCGACCCCAAAGCGGCTTGGTTGGCCGAGCTCGAGCCTGCCCAACCCTACGATCCGGCCCGCCCGGTGCTTGCAGCCTAAAATCACCGCAGCCCGACTCACGCTGCCCTTATGACCTCCGCTATCCCCACTTCCTCCGCCCCCACCGCTTCTATTTCCAGCCCCGCTCCCCGCGCTGGCGCGCTGCCCGACCTGCCGCCGCAACCGATCAGCCTCGACGTCCTGCGCGAAAAATACCTCAAGGGCGACGAGCGCAACGCCGACGATCTGTTTGACCGCCTCGCGCGCGCACTCGCCAGCGTCGAGGCGCCCGAGCGCCGCGCCGAATTCGAGGCTCTTTTTAGGCGCAACCTCGCCGCCGGCGGCATCGGCGCCGGGCGCATCATGAGCGCGGCCGGCAGCGGCATCAGCGCCACCCTGATCAACTGCTT
>Ga0208101_10125_pt1 | contig 13338 bp, 9 predicted proteins | sample Subbioug_CSW11AC_FD_184823 | JGI IMG/M metagenome (GOLD analysis project Ga0208101, IMG submission 184823) | Serpentinite rock and fluid subsurface biosphere microbial communities from McLaughlin Reserve, California, USA - CR12Aug_CSW11AC (SPAdes) | ecosystem: Environmental > Terrestrial > Deep...
AACACCACGATTTTGCCCATGGCCTGACGTGAAGCCAGACGGGCTATGGCGCTGGCTGCGTCCGCGAGACCGACGCGTTCGGTCACCGGCGGCTTCACCAGGCCGGCCTTGAACCAGTCGGCCAGTTGTTGCAGGTCGGTGCGCAATTGCGCTGGATCGCGCGCCATCGCAGCGCCCCAGAACACGCCCAGAATCGCACGTTCTTTGAGCAGCGCCAGGTTCAGCGGCAGCTTTGGAATGTCGCCAGCGGCAAAGCCGACCACCAGGTAGCGACCACGCCAGGCAGTGGCGCGCAGTGCGGGTTCGGCATATGCACCGCCCACGGCGTCGTACACCACATCGGCACCTTCGCCCTGGGTGAGGCGATCGACTTCGCGGCGCCATTCTGGCTGGGTGTAATCCACGGTCTCGTCGGCACCCGCCTGTTTGGCCAGTGCGCGTTTTTCTTCGCTGGAGGCCGCGGCGATCACACGGGCACCCATGGCCTTGGCGATTTCGATGGCCGCGATGCCGACGCCACCCGCGGCACCCAACACCAGCAGGGTTTCGCCAGGCTGCAGTTTGCCAATGGTTTTCAGGGCATGCAGCGAGGTGCCATAGACAAGCACAAAAGATGCACCCGCGGCGTAGTCCATGCCCTCGGGCAGCGGGATCACGCGCGAGGCCTGGGCAATGGCCTGCTCGGCAAAGGCGCCTGTGCCGGTGGAGCAGGCCACACGGTCCCCCACCTTGACCTGTGTGACCCCTTCGCCCACCGCGCTCACAACGCCGGCCAGTTCGGCGCCGGGTGTGAAGGGCACCGGTGGTTTGACCTGGTACAGGCCTTGAACCATCAAGGCATCTGGAAAATTGATGGAAGCGGCATGCACATCCACCAGCACCTCGCCAGCCGCCGGGCTGGGCGAGGGGATGTCTTGCACTTGCAGGGTGTCGATGGGGCCAAAGGCATTGCAGCGAAGGGCTTTCATGGGGTAACTCCTTGTTGGTCGATTTGGTTCTGGCGTTCCTGCAGCTCACGCCACATGATCTTGCCGCTGCCCGACTTGGGCAGGGATTCGGCGAACTCGACGAGCCGCGGACTTTTGTAGGCGGCCATGTGTTCGTGCGCCCAGTTGACGATGTCCTGCTCGCGCACTTGGCCTTGGTATTCGGGCTTGAGCACCACGATCGCCTTGACCGTTTCGCCACGCTTGGTGTCCTGCGCGCCGATCACGCAAACCTCGTGGATGGCCGGGTGGTGGTACATCATGGATTCCACTTCGGCTGGCCATACCTTGTAGCCTGATGCATTGATCATGCGCTTGAGCCGGTCCATCATGAAGAAATAACCGTCTTCGTCCATGAGGGCCAGGTCACCGGTGCGCAGGAAGCGGCGACCTTCAATCTCGATGAAGGCCTCTGCCGTGGCGGCTTCGTTGCGCCAGTAGCCGGTCATCACCTGCGGCCCGTGGGCCACGATCTCGCCGGTCTCGCCCCGGGGCAACTCTTGCAGCGTCACGGGGTCGATGATGCGTGCGTCCACATCAAAGATCGGAATGCCCAGGCACTGGGCCTTGGGGCGGTGCGCCGGGTTGATGTGCAATGCCGCCATGGTTTCCGTCATGCCATAGCCTTCCACGTAGTCCAGTCCCAACAGGGCCTTGAGCTTGTGCGCCACTGCAGCGGGCATGGCGGCTCCACCACCCCGGATGCCCGTCAGCTGCGACAGGTCGTATTCGCCGATGCGCGGGTTGGCCAGGAAATCCACCACCATGGTGCTGATGGCCTGCCAAGTGGTGACGCCGTGCCGCTGCATGAGTTCGGCGGCGGTTTCCCGGTCCCAGCGCGACATGACCACCACGGTGCTGCCCGCAAACAAGGGGCCGTTCATGGCACCGGACAGGCCTGTCACATGGAAGAAGGGCAAGACCGCCAGCATCACCGAATCCTGGTTACGGCCAAACCACTGGATGCCACCCACTGCAGTGCATAGGGTGGTGCGGTGGGTGTGCATACAGCCTTTGGGGTGACCCGTGGTGCCCGAGGTGTAGGGCATCACGCAAAGGTCATCGGGTCCTGCGGTGTGTGGACCAGGTTTGTGCTGGGATGCCAGTGCGTCGGCCCACGCGTGCAGGCCCTGGCCGGACAGCGCCTGACGCGGTGCCGTGACGAAGTCGGGCAGATGCAGGTCCGACGGACCCTGCAGGTAGTCGCTGTAGGTGGCCACGACCACTTGGTCCAGCACATCGTCACCAGTGGCACCGTGCTGCCGGTGCAGTGGAAGCATCTGGGGCAGCAAGTCCTGGGCGCAGATGGCCACGCGAGCACCGCTGTCCGAGACGTAGTGCGACAGCTCCTCGGTCATGTTCATCGGGTTGACTGGGACCACCACCGCGTTGGCACGCAGGATGGCGTAAAAACTGATCACCCATTGCGGGCTGTTTTGCATGTACAGCAAGACCCGGTCGCCCGCCTGCACGCCGCACACCTGCTGCAGGTGGCCGGCCAGACGCTCGGCCTGGTCGCGGAACTGGGAAAAACTCAGCGGTGTGTCGTAATAGACGATGTACGGTTTGTCCGGGTAGCGCTGTGCTGAAACCTCGGCGTTGAACCACAGGCTGGTCTCGGGCAGTGTCAGGTGCCGGGGCAGCGCAGGTGGCCAGTGGGCAAAGTGTGGGGCAGTCATGGACGATGTCTGAAAAGGATCACTGGCGCGCCAGAACGCGGGCGATCTCGTCCTTGGCGATCGCGTTGCGGTGGACCTCGTCGGGGCCGTCGGCAAAACGCAGCGTGCGGACGCCGGCATACGCACGGGCCAGGCCAAAGTCGTCGCTGACACCGGCACCGCCGTGAACCTGCATGGCCCAGTCAATCACCTGCAGCGCCATCGAAGGCGCAGCGACCTTGATCATGGCGATTTCCTGACGGGCTGCCTTGTTGCCGACCTTGTCCATTTTCCAGGCCGCGTGCAGCACCAGGAAGCGCGCCTGATCAATCAGGATGCGCGATTGCGCGATGCGTTCACGCGTCACGCCTTGTTCGGACAGTTTGCGACCAAAGGGGGTGCGTTGCGTGGCGCGCAGGCACATGTCTTCGAGCGCGCGCTCGGCGCGGCCGATCACGCGCATGCAGTGGTGGATGCGTCCGGGGCCCAGGCGCCCCTGAGCGATCTCGAAGCCACGACCTTCGCCCAGCAGGATGTTGCTGACCGGTACCCGCACATTGGTGAACTGCACCTCGGCGTGGCCGTGCGGCGCATCGTCGTAACCGAACACCGGCAGCGAGCGCAGAACCTCCACGCCAGGCGTGTCCATGGGCACCAGGATCATGGACTGCTGCGAGTGTCTGGGGGCTTGCGGATCGGTCTTGCCCATGAAGATGAGGATCTTGCAGCGCGGATCGTTGGCTCCGCTGGTCCACCACTTGCGACCGTTGATGACGTAGTGGTCACCGTCGCGCTCGATGCGCGCTTCAATGTTGGTCGCGTCGCTGGAAGCCACGGCTGGCTCGGTCATGGCAAAAGCCGAGCGGATGCTGCCATCCAACAGGGGGGGCAGCCAGCGCTCTTGCTGTTCGGGCGTGCCGTAGCGCACGATGGTTTCCATGTTCCCAGTGTCCGGCGCGGAACAGTTGAACGGTTCGGAGCCAATGGGCGAGCGCCCCATGATCTCGGCCAGCGGCGCGTACTCGAGGTTGGTGAGCCCGGCGCCCAGAGGCGACTCGGGCAGAAAGAGGTTCCACAGGCCGGCCGCTTTGTCCTTGTGCTTGAGCTCTTCCATCACCGCAGGTTCCTGCCAGGGGTTACCGGCGGCGCGAAAGGCTTTCATCTGTGCCTCGAACACGGGCTCTGCAGGATAGATGTGCTCGGTCATGAAGGTCTGCACGCGGGCTTGTAGGTCCTGGACTTTGGGGGAATGTGAGAAATCCATGTTGTCTCCGAAGGTGTTGAAAAAAAGATCAGCGCAGGGGGTGGATGGTCTGCGCCAGCGCCCAGGCCTGTTCGGCCAGCGGGCGGGCGCGCTTGCCGGTTTCTACGGCGCTGGCGTTGGAGGCATTGCCCTGCTGGGCGCGTTTGGCAATGCCCTGCAAGATGCCCACCAGACGGAACATGTTGAACACCAGGTAATAGTTCCATTTCGGCGCAGGAACGGCCGTGGTGCGGCCGGTGCGCTGAAGGTAGGTGTTCAGGTAATGTTGCTCATCCGGAATGCCCAGGGCAGCAAGGTCAACGCCGGCCAGGCCGCGTGAGCTGGCCGACATGCGCCAGACCATGCAGTGGTAGGCAAAGTCGACCAGAGGATCGCCCAGGGTTGACAGTTCCCAGTCCAGCACGGCCAGAATCCGTGGCTCGCTGGGGTGGAAGATGACGTTGTCCAGCCGGTAGTCGCCGTGCACGATGCGTGTCTGGCCCTCCGCCGGCATGTGGCGCGGCAGCCAGTCGATCAGGCGATCGGCTGCGCCAATGGGTTCGGTCTCGGCCGCCTTGTATTGGCGTGTCCAGCGTGCCACCTGACGCTCCAGATAAGCGCCGGGTCGGCCGTAGTCACCCAGGTGCACAGCTGCAGGGTCGATGCGGTGCAGCGCCGCCTGTACGCGGTTGAGTTCGTCAAAGATGGCCGAGCGCTCGCCGGTGTCCATACCGGGCAGGGTGGGGTCCCAGAAGATGCGGCCTTCCACATGGTCCATCACATAGAAAGCCGGTAACTACTCAGGTAGGTAGAAATAATTTGTTCATTCAGTTGGTTGTAAATGATTGTTGAAGTTGATAATCCGGTTCATGGAAGCCCTGCCCGACCTTAACCGACTCAGCGTTGCCGATAAAGACGACCTGATCCGTGCGTTGTACGCGCAAGTAGGGTTGCAGACTGCGCAAGTGACGTTGCTGAGAGCGAAGGTGGCGGAACTTGAAGGACGTCTGTCCCTGAACAGCCAGAATTCCAGCAAGCCGCCTTCTTCGGACGGTTTGGGCCGGCCGAAGCCAAAATCGCAGCGCCAGAAAGGGGTGAGGTCGTCGGGTGGCCAAAAAGGGCACCCGGGCCAGACGCTGAAGAAGGTAGCGCATCCGGACCACATTGAGCCACACCTGCCGCCGAGCCATTGCGATGTCTGCCATCAGCCGCTGACCGATGCGGTCGTGGTCGAGACGCGCCAGGTATTCGACATTCCGCCTTTGCGCCATGAAGTGACTGAGCACCAGGTGCTCGAATCGCGTTGCACATGCGGCAAAGTGCATCGAGGTGCGTTTCCCTCGACGGTGGCGGCACCGGTGCAGTACGGACCTCACATTAAGGCCGCCGTGGTGCATCTGACGCATCACCACATGATGCCGGTGGCGCGTACTGGCGCGCTGTCGGACGATCTGTTCGGGTTGCCGATGTCGGATGCCACGATACTGTCTATCAATGAAGAAGCCAGAGCACGGATCGCGCCCCCCGTGGCGGCCATGGGCGAGGCCCTGAAAACCACGCCTGTCGCCCACGCGGATGAAACCGGGATGCGGGTGGCGGGCAAGCTGTTCTGGCTGCATGTCCTAGCCACCCCCATGCTGACCTGGATCGGCAGCCACATGAACCGGGGCAAAAAGGCCTTCGATGCCTTCGGGATTCTGGCCGTGTTTGCCGGCACGCTGGTTCACGATGGCTGGAAACCTTACCGTGATCTGGCCTGTACCCATGCCCTGTGTAACGCCCACCACCTGCGCGAACTGACCTATGTCTTCGAGGAGATGAAGCAGGATTGGGCCAAGCGTCTGATTGATCTGCTGGTCGCGGCCTGCCATGAAGTCGCGGCAACGGACGGGCCGTTGGCTGTTGAACGCATCGCGCACTACCGAGACCACTATGCCGAGATACTGGCCGAAGGCGCGATCGTCAATCCACGCGCCCCACCCTCCGGTAGGCGCGGCCAGACCAAGCAGAGCAAGGCACTCAACCTCGTCAACCGCTTGCGCGCTCATGCCGATGAGGTCTGGCGTTTCATGACCGATCGCAATGTCCCCTTCTCCAACAATATCGCCGAACAAGCCGTGCGCATGCCCAAGGTAAAACAGAAAATCTCCGGCGGCTTTCGCACCCAGGCCGGCCTCGAAACCTTCTGCACCCTTCGCTCCTATCTCGCCACCCTCCACAAGCAGGGCGCCAATCCCTTTCTCGCTTTGATCCAAGCTTTCCATGGACACACGCCTCAGCCTCGTTTCGCCTGATATACTGTTCAGCAGTGGGGTACCTGAGTAGTTACGAAAGCCGATCCGATGACGTCCGGGTCTTCGCACAGCGCATGGGCGCGGGCCACGGGCACATCGGTAGTGGCCAGGGCCTGGATCACGCGGAACTCCCGGTCCACCGCATGGGCCGAGGGCAGCAGCTCGCCCATGGGTTTGCGCCGCAGCACGTAGCGTCGCCCACCGGCGGTCAGCAGGAAGGTGGGGTTGGATTGCCCGCCTTTGAATTGCGCCACGTCCAGTGTGCCGCTGAAGCCGGGCACATGGGACTGCATCCAGGCCGCCAGCCGGGCTTCGTTAAAGCGCTGGGCTGGGGCCACCGGCTGGGTGCCGGTGAAAAGGGCTTGGGCTTGGCTCATGTTCAGATGGCCGAAGCCCCGCCGTCAACCGCGATGTACTGCCCGGTGATGTGGCGCGAGGCCTCACTGGCGAGGAACACCACCGAACCCATCAGGTCTTCTTCACCGCCCAGGCGCTTGAGCGGTGTGCGCGCGGTCACGGCGTCGCCGATCTTGTCGAGCAATCCCTCCGACATTTTCGATGGAAAGAAACCCAGGCAGATGGCGTTGACGTTGATGTTGAAGCGTCCCCATTCGCTGGCCAAGGCCCGCGTGAAATTGATGGCCGCGGCCTTGGAGGTGTTGTAGGCCACGGTGTGCACGCCAGGGCCCATGCCCTTGAGGCCGGCCACGGAAGCAATGGTGATGATCTTGCCGCGTTGGCGCGGGATCATGCAGCGCTTGCCGACTTCACGCGACAGGAAGAAGGGCGCGTTGATGTTGAGGTTCATCACCTTGTGCCAGGCTGCGTCGGGATAGTCCTCGGCGGGGGCACCCCAGGTGGCGCCCGCATTGTTGATGAGGATGTCGATTGGCCCCAGGCTGGCGATCACTTCGTCCACCAGCGCCGGGATTCGGTCGGTCTTTTGCAGGTCGCTGACCACCGTGATCACCCGGATGCCCAGGTTCTCCAGATGGGCCTTGGCTTCGGCTAGTTCGTCGGCCTTGCGTGCGCTGATGGCCACGCTGCAGCCCATCTCGCCCAAAGCCTGGGCCATTTGCAGACCCAGACCGCGGGAGCCTCCGGTGACCAGGGCAACCTGGCCATCCATTCGGAAAAGTTTGGCGACACTCATGTTCAGCACACCTCGAACAGACCGGCTGCACCCTGGCCACCACCGATGCACATGGTCACCACCACATACTTGGCACCACGGCGCTTGCCTTCGATCAGAGCGTGGCCGGTCAGGCGTGAACCGCTCACGCCGTAGGGATGGCCCACGGCGATCGCGCCGCCGTTGACGTTGAGCAACTCGTCGGGAATCCCCAGCTTGTCGCGGCTGTAGAGCACTTGGCAGGCAAACGCTTCGTTGAGTTCCCACAGGCCGATGTCTTCCACTTTGAGGCCAGCCCGCTGCAGCAGACGCGGCACCGCGAACACCGGGCCGATGCCCATTTCGTCGGGTTCGCAACCGGCAATGGCAAAGCCGCGGAAGATGCCCAGCGGCTGCAGGCCCAGCTGTTCGGCCCGTTTGCCGTTCATGACCACGCAAGCCGAGGCACCATCGGAGAACTGGCTGGCGTTTCCGGCGGTGACCACACCGCCGGGCAGGGCTGAGCGGATTTTCTGCACGGCCTCGAGCGTCGTGTCGGGGCGGATGCCCTCGTCGCTGTCGATCGTCACTTCGCGTTTGGTGATGCGGCCTGTGGCCTTATCCACCACACCCATGGTCGTTGTCATGGGCACGATCTCGTCCTTGAAGAAGCCGGCCCCTTGTGCGGCGGCTGCGCGCTGCTGGCTGCGCACACCGTATTCGTCCTGAGCCAGTTTGCTGATGTTGTAGCGCTTGGCCACGGTCTCGGCGGTCTGCAGCATGCTCCAGTACAGCTCGGGCTTGTGCTCGACCAGCCAGGGATCGCGGCGCATGTGGGTGTTGGTCTCGTTTTGGACGCAGCTGATGCTTTCCACGCCACCGGCCACGATGGCGGTGCAGCCCTCTACCATCACGCGCTGTGCGGCCATGGCAATGGTCTGCAGGCCGGAGGAGCAAAAGCGGTTCACGCTCACGCCGCCCACGGTGATGGGCAGACCCGCGCGCAAGGCAATGGCGCGGGCGACGTTGCCCCCGGTGGTGCCTTCGGCCAAGGAACCGCCCATGATGCAGTCCTCGATTTCGTTCGGGTCAAGCCCCGAGCGGGTCACGGCGTGTTGTACCGCGTGGCCGCCCAGCGTGGCGCCATAGGTCATGTTGAATGCGCCCTTCCAGCTCTTGGCCAGTCCGGTGCGCGCGGTGGAAACGATCACAGCATCGATCATGTTTTTCTCCTCTATATATGGGGTGCTTCAGGCGAAGGTCCGACCTTCTTCGGCCAGCTTCAGAAGCAGTGGGGCGGGTTGCCACCAGTCGAAAGCGCCTGGCTCGGCGGCGAAGCCGCGCAGCGTACGCACGACGTTGAACAGGCCCATTTCGTTGGCGTAGCACAGGGGGCCACCCCGGTGCGACGGGAAGCCATAGCCGTTGAGGTAAACCAGATCCACGTCGGATGCGCGCACTGCAATGCCTTCTTCCAGGATGCGTGCCCCCTCGTTGACCAGGGCAAAAATGCAGCGCTGCACCACTTCTTCGTCGCTGATCTTGCGCGGCGTGATGCCACGCTCGGCACGGTACTGGGTCAGCAACTCGTCGACCACCGGATCGGGCAGGGCGTCGCGCACGCCGGGCGCGTACCGGTACCAGCCGCTGCCCGTTTTCTGGCCGAAGCGGCCGAGTTCGCACAGCTTGTCAGCCACGGTGGGCTCATGCGGTACGCCGGCTTCGGCGGCCTTGCGCTTGCGCGTGGCCCAGCCGATGTCCAGGCCTGCCAGATCGCCCATGCGGAAGGGGCCCATGGCAACTCCGAAGCGCTCCATCGCCTTGTCGATCTGCTGCGGTGAGGCTCCAGCCACGACCAGTGCGTTGGCGGCTGCGCCGTAGCGCGCCACCATGCGGTTGCCGATGAAGCCATCGCACACGCCCGACACGACGGAAATTTTGCGGATTTTCTTGCCCAGGGCCAGGGCGGTGGCCATCACGTCCTTGGCGGTTTTTTCACCGCGCACGATCTCCAGCAGCTTCATCACGTTGGCCGGGCTGAAGAAGTGCAGGCCCAGCACGTCCTGCGGGCGGCTGGTGAAGCTGGCTATTCTGTTGATGTCCAGGTAGGAGGTGTTGGACGCCAGGATGGCGCCGGGCTTGCACACTGCATCGAGCTGGCGGAAGACCTTCTCTTTCACGTCCATCTGCTCGAACACCGCCTCGATCACGAGGTCCACGTCGCTGAACCCGGCGTAGTCCAGCGTCGGCGTGATCAGGCCCATGCGCTGCTCCACCTGTTCGGCGGTGAGCTTGCCGCGTTTGGCGCTGTTGTCGTAGTTGCGGCGGATGGTGGCCAGGCCCCGGTCCAGCGCTTCCTGGCTGGTTTCCAGCAGCACCACCGGCAGGCCGGCGTTGAGGAAGTTCATGGTGATGCCGCCCCCCATGGTGCCGGCGCCGATGACGCCCACCCGGGCGATGGGGCGCAGTGGCGTGTCGGCCGGGATGTCGGGCAGCTTGCCGGCAGCGCGTTCGGCGGCGAACACATGGCGCGCGGCACGCGATTCGGGCGTGTTCATCAGCGCGAAGAAGGCGGCGCGCTCGCGCCTGAGACCTTCGTCAAAAGGTTGGGTCACGCTGTCCGCCACGGCTTCCACACAGGCCAGCGGCGCGGGCAGACCCTTGGCGGCGGCCTTCACGCTGTTGCGCGCGAACTGCAGGAAAGCGTCTGTGCCGGCGGTCGGCAACTTCAGGTCGCGCAGGCGGCGCAGCGGCTTGCCGTCTGTCACGGCCTGCCGGGCGAATGCCACGGCGGCGGCGACCACATCGGCATCCACCACCTGGTCCAGCAGGGCCGTGCCTTCGAAGCTGGCAGCCTTCTGCGGCGCGCCCGAGACGATCATGTTCAACGCGGCCTCCACGCCAATCGCGCGGGGCAGACGTTGGGTGCCGCCAGCGCCCGGCAGCAGGCCGAGCTTGACTTCGGGCAGACCGAGGGTGGCGTCCTTACGGGCCACTCTGAAATGGCAACCCAGGGCCAGTTCCAGGCCACCGCCCAGGGCATGACCGGCGATGGCGGCCACGACAGGCTTGCTGGCGTTTTCGAGAGTGCGGATCACGTCTGGCAGGTTCGGTGACATCGAAGACTTAGGGGTGCCGAACTCGCGCACGTCGGCACCGCCGGAAAATAGCTGTTCGCCTCCGGTCAGGACCACAGCTGTGACCGCCGGATCGGCCAAGGCGCTGTCCAGTGCGGTCACGATGCCGCTGCGCAGTGCATGTCCCAGACCGTTGACGGGCGGGTTGTTCATGGTGAGCACGGCCACTGGGCCTTGCAGGGTGTAGGTCACCGGGTTCATGGTGGGGTCTCCGTTTCGAAAGTTAAAAGGAAAGGGTGATTTTTGGATTTCGATCTGCATTGCAGAACACAGTTTTGAAATTAGAGAGATAATACCCCCGAAACAGCTCAACCACAATCCCATGAACGCCCCACTCATTGCACGCCGCGACCTCGACTTTCAACTCTATGAAGTGCACAACGCCTCGGATTTGACGAGTCACCCGCGTTACAGCGACCACAGCCGCGAAACCTTTGATGCTGTGATCGACACCGCCACCCGAATGGCCGAAACCCTGTTTGCACCGCACAACCGTCTGGCGGACGAGCAAGAGCCGCAGGTGGTGAATGGCCGCGTGGTGCTGGCAGAGGGGGTTCAGGCGGCGGTGCGTGCTTACTGCGACGCTGGTTTCTTGTCGGCCACCGCCGACGAAGCCGCAGGGGGCATGCAGTTGCCGGTGCTGGTGGCTCAGGCCTGCCTGTCCGTGTTTCGCAGCGCGAACGTGGCCACCACCTCGTATGTGGGCCTGACCTCATCGAACGCCAACGTGATCGAGAAATTCGGAAGCGAGCTGCAAAAAGCGCGCTACCTTGAGGCGCTGCGCAGTGGCCGCTTTTTTGGCACGATGGCCCTGACCGAGCCGCAGGCGGGCTCGGGTTTGAGCGACCTCAAGACCAGCGCCACCCCCATCGGCGAAGGCCGCTACCGCATCAAGGGCCAGAAGATTTTCATTTCCGGCGGCGACCACGAACTGAGCGAGAACATCGTGCACCTCGTGCTGGCACGCCTGCCGGACGCGCCCCCCGGCGTCAAGGGTATCTCGCTGTTCACGGTGCCCAAGTTCCACACTGACGAGCAGGGCCGCGTTGGTGAACGCAACGATGTGGCGCTGGCCGGGCTGATCCACAAGTGCGGCTGGCGGGGCACCACCTCAGCCATGCTCTCCTTTGGCGAGAACGATGCTTGCGTCGGTGAAATGGTGGGCCGCACCAACGAGGGCCTGGCCTGCATGTTCCACATGATGAACGAGGCGCGCATCGGCGTGGGGATGGGGGCCATCATGCTGGGCTACCGCGGCTATCTGGCCTCGCTGAAATACGCACGCGAACGCCTGCAGGGGCGGGCACCGGACAACAAGGACCCGCTGTCGCCTCCTCTGCCTTTGGTGGCCCATGCCGACGTGCGCCGCATGCTGCTGGCGCAGAAGGCCTATGTGGAAGGGGCCTACAGCCTGGCCCTGTACGCCGCGCGGCTGGTGGACGAACAGCGCACGTCATTGAGCGATGAAGAACGCAACGAGTGCAGTCTGCTGCTGGAGTTGCTGACGCCGGTGGTCAAGTCCTGGCCCTCACAGTGGTGTCTGGAGGCCAATTCACTGGCCATCCAGATCCTGGGCGGGTACGGCTACACGCGCGAGTTTCCGGTGGAGCAGTACTGGCGCGACAACCGCCTGAACATGATCCATGAGGGCACGCACGGCATCCAGGCGCTGGATCTGCTGGGCCGTAAGGTGGTCATGAAAGACGGGGCCGCACTGGCCGCCATGGGTCGGGTTGTTCAAGCGACCATGGCGCAGGCGCAAGGGAGCGCCACCTTGGCACCGATGGCCCAGGCACTACAGCACGCATGGCACGATGTGATGGACTCGGTGCAGGCGCTGGGTCCACAACTGCACAGCCAGCGCGAAGCCGTGCTGGCCAACGCCCACCTCTTTCTCGAAGCTTTTGGCCACACAGTGCTGGCCTGGGCCTGGCTGCGCCAGGCCCTCGTGGCGCAGCGTGCGTTGGACAAAGGGGTGGATGCCACCGACGAAGCGTTTTACCGCGGCAAGCTGCAGGCGGCCCAGTGGTTCTTCCGCTGGGAGTTGCCCAAGGTGACCGCGCAGCTGGCTTTGCTGCGCACGATGGACGACAGCCACCGCGCCATGCGCGACGCGTGGTTCTGATGCAAGGAGGCACAACGGTGAACGATGTAGCCATTCCAGAGGGGTTTCGTCTCCATGTCCATAAGGGGGCGTCGTACTTCCAGACCCTGGGAGATCTGTATGTGCGTGAACGGCCAGATGGTTTGCTGGTGATCGGACTGCACGTGTCGCCACAGCACTGCAACCGGCTGGGCATTCCCCACGGCGGCATGCTGGCCACGCTGGCCGATACCGCACTGGGCATGGGCTTGCACCTGGCGCGCCGCCGACTCGCGACCATGGTGACGGTCAACCTGAGTCTGGACTATCTGTCCACTGCCAAAGTCGGCGAGTGGCTGGAGGCGCATGTCACACCGCGCCGCCTGGGCCGGCAACTGGCTTTTGGTGACTGTGTGCTGCGGGTGGGTGAGCGCGAGGTCTTGCGGGCCACCGGTATTTTTTCCGTTGTTTCTCGTACTGTACCTGTCACCGAGTCCGACGGATGAGGGCCGTGCTCATTGCGGCAACGCGTCTTCGATGGCACGCACCAAATCAAGCAGCTTGGGTCTGACTTCGTTGATCAGGAACTCGGGCGTGAGGTTGTACGAGGGCCCACCGACGTTGATCGCCATGATGGGCAGGCCATTGCCCGGATCGAAGGCCCGGGCAATGCCGTTGACTTCCTTGTTCCAGTCGCCAAATGAGCAAGTCACACCCAGCGTGCGGTAGTCCTCCATCGCTTTGTTGACGCCGGCCTGAATGCCAGGCCAGGCCTTTACATCGAGCTCACGGGCCTGGGCCAGTGCCTGCTCGCGATCGGACTCGG
>Ga0208101_10126_pt1 | contig 13324 bp, 10 predicted proteins | sample Subbioug_CSW11AC_FD_184823 | JGI IMG/M metagenome (GOLD analysis project Ga0208101, IMG submission 184823) | Serpentinite rock and fluid subsurface biosphere microbial communities from McLaughlin Reserve, California, USA - CR12Aug_CSW11AC (SPAdes) | ecosystem: Environmental > Terrestrial > Deep...
CGCTCTCGGATTAGGTTCAACATAAAGCCATGGGCCATGTCGAGGGGGTAGCAGAAGGGGGCATTCCGTCTCTCTATGCCTTCGCGGTCTAGGGTCTCGGACAAAACGATGTCAAAGCCTAGGTCTGACAAGAAGGCATGGTAGAAAGGGTAGAGATTATTGGTCATGAGCGACTTGCTGATGCCGACAGTCTTACCAATTCGCACCGCAGGAACAAGCGGGCGGTCATAGAGCAATTTCTGCCGTTCCGCCACTAGGTTGAAAAGTGCGCTCTCATGGTTCTCTGCAAAGCGCTCATTGTAGTACTTGTTACAGGCCCCCCCAAAGGGGTAGGTTCGCTCGTCCACTTTAATGCGTGCGATGGTGCATTTGCGGTCGCACTTCTCCTTGCCGCCGGCACAGACAAAGGTTTGACCATACTCTACCTCACGCCGGGAGAGCTCTCGGAGATCGAAGGTTCCCTTCGGGAGTAGTCCTGACTCAATTTTATGCCCTACTTCTAGGGCCACCCCAAAAGCACCCATTAAGCCGGGGTCGGGTGGCACCACAATATCACGGTCGGTAAGAGCGGCCATCGCTAAGGGCACGGCCTTGTTGTAGCAGACCCCACCCTGCATAAATATTTTGCGCCCTACTTTACGGCTGCCCTTGACCCGGGTGACGTAATTTTGGCAGATGGCGTAGACAAGACCCGCTGCGATATTCTCGCTGGTAATGCCTTCTTGAATGGCCGTCTTGATGTCGCTCCCAATAAAGGCAGCACACTGGTCGTTAAAATTGGGCGGCTTGTCTCCCTGGAGTGCGTAGGCGGCAATGTCTTCTGTCGGGATACCCAGTGTCTCCTTGGCTGCTTCCTCGAGAAATGAACCCGTGCCCGCCGAACAAGCCTCGTTCATGGCGTAATCTGCAGGGACGCTGTTGATAATGTAGGTGTACTTGGCGTCTTGCCCCCCAATTTCAAACAGGGTATCTACCGCGGGGTCAAAGTGCACGGCAGCGGTAGTGTGGGCAATGATTTCGTTAATAATACCGCGCGTCAAGCCATGCAGCCCCACTATTTGTCGACCGGAGCCTGTAACTCCCAGCCCGATGATGTTTAGTCGAGCTGGCACTTGCTCGGCGAGAGAAAGATAGCACTGCTGTGAGGCCCGCACGGGGTCGCCATCAGTACGCAGGTACTTGCCGGCGACAATGGCCCTGTCCGAAACACGTAGTAGCACCGCCTTGGTGGTGGTAGAACCTGCGTCTAGACCAATAATGTACTCATCTCCCTCTGTCGCTTCTGCCCAAGGGTGCTCCTTGAAGGACACCCGATGCGCAAATTTTGACAACGCGGGAAGAAACTCAAAGGAAGACGCGTCCGCCTTAAACAAGGGGGTCTTGTCCCATTGTTTTCCATGTTCGGCAGCCCACAAAGCCGCCCCTAACGCTTCAAAGGAGTCGACGTAGTCGGGTATAACAATGTTAAAGCCGTCTCGGCCTAGGTAGCTAGTGACCGTCTTGTTCTTGGCTACCCCACCCACTAGTAAAACGCTTTTGGCGGGCGTCTTTTTCAGCAGCTCCGTTATTTTACCCGCCATCATCCGGCCAAGACCAGCCACCACGCGCCCTTTGGCGGTACCTTTGTTTAGGGCATGGGTGCAGTCGCTCTTGCTAAACACAGAGCAGCGATCGGCAATCTTGTAGGGCGAGTCAAGCAAGGCTTGCTCCCCTGCCTCGGCAGAATTAAGGCTCATGCGGCGAATCTGCTGCAAGAAAAACTCACCCGTTCCTGAAGCACATTTATTACCAACATGCACTGTGGCGATGCGAGCTGCGGCATCTAGCTCGTAGACTATAAAGTTCTCCCCGCCGGCGCTGACTACAGCCCCCAGCGGCGGTAGCTCTTCCTTAAGATAGTGAAGGGCAAGCTCCGTGGCCTCCGGTTCAGAGATAACAGGCAACAGCACTTGCTCTTTAAATTTATGCCCAGTCAATGCGATATGCGAATGCGGCTGCACATGCTCCGCCAGTAGGTCGCGCAGTACCCTGCGGGCATCGCCGCCGTGGGCTTGGCAAGCTTGCCGCTCCAGAACAAAGACGCCCTCGCGCATAACTCCGGCCACAAGCTTAATATTGGATGAACCTAAGCATATCCCAACCAGATGTTTATCGCTCAAACAAATCACCTCTTATCCATTGTACAATATATCTTGGCACTTAGACAGATTTTCCATGCTACAGGTACAGGCGGCACGAATAAGGGGCATAAAAGATGAGCGACCATATGCGCGGGCATGTAGTCGCTCATGGCTTAACATTTGTTCTCGTCTCGAGTTCTGGTTACGTCTTTAGCCCACTGACGAACTCCACGGGCAGGGCACTGACGGCTATGGTACCTGGCCCGCCATGCACGACGAGGGATGCGGTAAGCTCGGTGACCACAAAGTAGTCGACCTTTAACTCTGCTTCAAGCAACTTTTGACATTGTGCCGCTAGTGCTTGGTCTTCGGCGTGCATCACTGCTATAGCGAGTTGTTTGTCGCCATATTTTTCCTTTAAAAGGCTGACAATCTCTTTGAGTGCGCCCGGCATGCTGCGCGACTTAGAGACGACCTCGACCACACCGTCATTAAAACTCATAATTGGCTTGACGGAGAGCAAAGAGGCAATCAGGGCTTTAGCAAAGTTAACGCGCCCGCTGCGCTGCAAGTACTTCATAGTGGGTACTGTTAAGTAGGTAGCCACATTTGCTCTGGCTTGTTCGGCAACTAAAATGGTCTCTTCAAGCGTGGCTCCCTCTCTGGCCTTCAGTGCGGCGGCTATGGCCTGCCACCCCCCACCCAGAGCGGCATGGGCGCTATCGTGCACCAATACCCTAGCCTTGTTCGTCATGTTAGCGGCTAGGCTGGCAGACTGATGTGTACCGCTCGACTTCGACGTCAGATGGATGGAAGCAATCTCCCCCCCGAGCGAGTCGTACATCTCGAGAAAATCACCGGGAGAAGGCTGGCTGGTACTCAGTTGCTTAGACTCGCCGATGAGGGCGATTAGTTCACCACGTGAGGCATCGACCCCTTCACGGTAAGTCTTGCCATCAATCGTCACACTCACGGGCACTATAGAAATGCCCAGTTCAAGAACTATATCTTGCGGAACATTGAGGGCGCTGTCGACTACTACTTTTACTGTCAATGCAATCACTCCTTCGATCTATTATGACGCTACACTTACAGGTTAGTGTCGCCCTAACTCAGGAAAGGAGATTTTGCCACATGCTTAGGTATGACTCGCGCGTATAAGCCGGCCTAAACTTGGCCTTGGCCTCGAGAGCTTTAGCCGCCCCGTGCGACAACAAGTCAACCACAGTCATAGCCATGATCTTGGCAGGAATAATGTAGGCCCACTCCGTATCCGGCATCACAAAATCAGAGGCGTGGGCGCGGCCCTTGGCCCCGCCGATGTAAGGATGCAGGGTGGGCATAATGTGGCTGATATCGCCTATGTCACTCGAGCCCGCGCCGTGGCGGCCTTCGTAGAGCAAGCGCTCCCCAACTAGTGCCGCAGCATTTTGACGAAACACCTCGGACATGACGCTCTCGTTCCGGCGCGGCAAGTAGCCTGGCAGCTGCACAATATCTACCTCGGCCCCGACGGCGATGGCCCCCCCATGGAGGGCGCGGTCTACCTTGCGGCTGGCATCGAGAATTGCTTCCATAGTGGCACCGCGCACATATGTCTCCATGCGCACATCTGCCGGTATAACATTGACCAAGTCGCCACCCTTGGTGATTATAGGGTGCACTCTAATGTGGTCGTCGTCCCTAAAAGTCTCGCGCTGGGCATGAATGGCCATCATGGCTAGCATGGCCGCATTGAGAGCGTTTACTCCCGTGTGGGGAGACCCTCCGGCATGCGCTTCGCGACCGGTAAACTTAGCCATCTTGCCAATGAAACCGTTGCTCGTCCCTCCTATGGTGATGCGAGGGGTCAGTTCACTGCTTTGGTGGAACATCAAGCACATATCGATATCATCTAGGGCGCCGATGGCCAAGAGCTCTTGCTTGCCGCCTAGGAAAGAAATCTTACCCTCGAGACGCAGCTTCTGCCGGTACTCTAGCTCTACGTATTCCTCGGCGGGAACGGCAAAAAGGACGACGTCCCCCGCGAGATGCTCCATGGAGCCACTGTAATGTAGCCCGAGCGCGGCCCCCATCATGCCAGCCACTTGGGCGTGGTGCCCGCAGGCGTGGGCGGCCCCAGTCAGGGCATGGGCAAAAGGATGCCCCGGGCAGACTAGCGCGTCGAGTTCACCCATAAGCGCCAGCTTCACCTTGTGGGAGCCGCCTGGCATGACAGCCCGCACCCCAGTGAGGGCCAATTGCTCCACAGGCTTAAGCCCCATCTCGCGCATCATCTCTGCCACTGCTCTACTGGCCTCTACCTCTTTGTACCCTAGCTCGGGGTGATGCAGCAAGTAGGTGCCTAAAGCTATGATCTCTTCCTGACGTGCGTCGATGACGGCACAAACTTCTCTTTTGAGCCGCAAAACATCTACCATCCGCCTAACCCCCCTGCCGCGGCATCTACGATGCCGCCAGGCCTCTTTACTGTCTAGGTTTATGCCGCGAAGGCTTGGCCCTAGACCTAGGCTTCTTCGTTCTCCTCTTTAAGAGACCAGCACTCACGGCAGCGCGCCTCGTATGATTCAAGCCCACCGACTTGAATCTGGGGGTCGTGCACTGAAGCAGGCTTGCCATCCACGAGTCGCTGACTTATATAGCCTTTGCTGCCGCACTGAATACAGATGGCGCGCAATTTGTCTACTTCGTTGGCGATAGCCAAGAGATGCGGCATGGCGCCAAAGGGCCTGCCGGCAAAATCTAGGTCCAGACCAGCCACAATGACCTTCTTGCCAAGCTCCATCAACCCATTGACGACAGCAATCGTCCCCTCGGGGTCAAAGAACTGAGCTTCATCAATGGCCACAATGGAGGTAGTGGGTGCTAGCAGGGGGATAAGATCCCTAATATCATTTAAGGCGTAGGCGTCGTGCTGCCTGCTGTCATGCGCCACCACGCTGGTGGCATGGTAGCGACCATCGAGAGCGGGCTTAAATAACTGCACTTCTTTTCGTGCGTACTTAGCACGATTTATACGGCGTATTAACTCACTAGACTTACCACTGTACATGCCGCCGCAGATTACCTCTAAATAGCCCCGCATGTTACTCTTCCCCTCTCGCTAGCGCACTGACCTGCAAGGCATGGCGGAGACGCGCAGCAATGAGGGCCGTAGCCGCCTTGTTAAGGCCGCCTTCGGGAATGATGACGTCGGCATGTCTCTTGCTCGGCTCCACATATTGTTCGTGCATGGGTTTAACAGTGGCTATATACTGCTGAACGACCGACTCCATGGTGCGGCCGCGTTCCGCCAGATCACGCGTGAGGCGGCGCAGTATGCGAATGTCGGCGTCGGTGTCGACAAAAACCTTAAGATCATAGTGATGGCGTAAGCTAGGACTGTGTAGGGCTAGTATGCCTTCTACTATAATGAGCTCACGCGGCTCTAGAGGCTGCCTGTCGGCGTGACGAGTATGGCTCGCAAAGTCATAGCGCGGCCCCATCACCATGCTTCCCTGGCGCAAGGCCTCGAGGTGAGCCATTAACAAATCGTCCTCAAAGGCGTCGGGGTGATCATAATTCTGTACTACTCGCTCTGGCATCGGTAAATGGGATTGATCGCGATAGTAATTATCGTGCCGAATAAGTAGGGTCTGCCCGGCGAAATTCTTAATCATGTTTTCAGCCAATGTACTTTTCCCTGAGCCAGTTCCGCCCGCTATGCCTACTATATATGGCAAAGAATGTCCCTCCCACAGTTGTTGTTTCCTTGCCTATAGTACTACAATACGCGTGAATTTGCTAGGCAAAAAGGTGTGCAGAGCGCACACCTTTGGCCTAGGAACTACTACTTCTTATACGGTATTTTTGTGCCTGTGGCAATGTAGGCAACGGTTTCGGCGACATTAGTAGCATGATCGGCAATGCGCTCAATTTGAATCGCCACGATAAGGAGCGGCAAGGCCTTGGGCACGAGCGAGGCATCAACTGACATCATGCCGCGCAGTTCCACCAATATACGCTCGCACAAATCGTCAACTAGATCGTCCCGATTCCACACTTCATTGGCTAGAGCCACGTCGGAGTTAATTAAGGCGTTTAGGGAATCGACCAGCATCGATGAGGCCAGATCTACCATTTTAGGGATATCGACCAGCGGCTTGATAAGGGGGCGCGGCAAGAGGCGCGCTTGCTCCACAATATTGGTCGCGATGTCGGCCACACGCTCTAGATCAATGGCCAGACGCATCGCACCCACTATGCGGCGCAAATCCTGCCCTACGGGCTGCTGTTTAGCAATAAGCTCAGCACACAAGGCGTCAATCTCGACCGCCATCTCATCCATGATAAGCTCCATTTTGTCGACTTCCTCGCCTGTCTCGGGATGCCCAGTGCGCAGCGCCTCGAGAGAAAGCCGAAGCATCTGCTCCGCCCGGCCACCCATGGAGAGCAATTTGGAATGCAATTCGGCCAAGTCTTCTTGAAATTTTTGTCTTAACACACTGCGCCCCCCTATCCCATTCTGCCACTGATGTAGTCATCGGTACGTTTATCCCTAGGTGTGGTGAAAATTTTGCGTGTGACGTCAAACTCGACTAATTCCCCACCCAAGAGAAAGGCGGTGTAGTCAGATACGCGTCCTGCTTGCTGCATATTGTGGGTTACTACGACTACGGTCAACTCCTGCTTTAGCTGCAGCATAAGGTCTTCAATCTTGGCCGTAGCGGCAGGGTCTAGTGCGGAAGCAGGTTCATCCATAAGCAAGACCTCAGGATCAACAGCTAGAGCGCGGGCGATACAGAGACGCTGCTGCTGCCCACCTGAAAGGGCCAGGCCTGAAGCATTAAGCCTGTCTTTAACTTCTTCCCAGAGCGCAGCCTGCTTGAGCGACCTTTCGACAATGACGTCTAGCTCGGCCTTAGACTTCTGTCCTTGCAGGCGCGGGCCGTAAGCCACATTGTCATAAATACTCTTAGGAAAGGGATTTGGCTTTTGAAACACCATGCCGACGCGCCGCCTAAGCGCGACTACGTCAAGCTTAGGATCATAAATATTAGCACTGCCAATAGTGGCCTCCCCCTGCACGCGCATGCCACCTATATGGTCGTTCATGCGGTTCATGGAGCGCAACAGGGTAGACTTGCCAGAGCCTGAGGGCCCGATTATGGCCGTAATTTCTTTCTCTAAGAAAGTCATGCTTACGCCCTTAATGACATGGAGAGCACTATAGTATATTGAAACGTCCCGCAAAGTAATCTTTGGTTTTTGTAAATTTACCAACTCTTATTTCTCCTTTCCTGCTCCCGCCAAATGGTGGCTCCAACCTGCATGGTGAGAACCAAGAACAGGAGTACGGCCGCGGTAGCCCACATGCGTTCAGGGGGCATGGCAGGTATCTGTGTCGCCGAAATGTAGAGGTGATAGGGCAAGGCCATAAAGCGACTCATGAACGAAGATGGCAAACCCGGCAAGGCAAAGGCAGCGCCAGTAATGAGAATGGGCGCGGTCTCTCCCGCGGCACGGGCCATGGCCAAGAGCGTGCCGGTCACAATACCAGTACGCGCACAGGGAAGGACAATAGTCGAGACTGTCTGCCAACGATTAGCCCCTAGCGAGAGAGAAGCCTCACGAAAGGAGGTAGGAACGCCGTAGAGCGCCTGCCTAGTAGCCGTAACGACCAGGGGCAAAGTCAAGGCGGCGAGCGTAAGTGAGGCCGAAAGAATAGAAGGACCAAACCCCAGCATGATCACGAAGACTGCGTAGCCGAACAAACCAAAGACGACTGAGGGCACGCCTGCCAGGTTAATAAGGGCCATCTCGAGGATCCTCGTAAGGCGGTTACTCGGGGCGAACTCCGCTAGGTATATGCCTGCCCCTACTCCGATAGGCAGCACAGCTAAGCTTGTACCAAACATCAGCCACACGGTGCCAACTATAGCCGGCAAGATGCCCCCCTCTATACCGCGGCGCACGGGCATGGCCGTGACAAACTCGAGGCTTAGCGCGGGGAGAGCCATAATGAAGATATAGAGCACCGCGGAAAGCGGTGGCAGCACAGCAATACCAAGCGCCAAGAGACACGCTAATTCTTTGAGTGAGTACTTAGTTCGCACCGCCCTACCTACCCTTCTTGCCGACTATCACCGATGCCGCAACGGCATTGACAGCCAGCGTAATGAGAAAGAGCATTAGACCTGCCGTAAAGAGGGCATGATACTGCACGCTAAAGCGCGCGGCATTGTTTACCTCGGAGGCAATGAGTGCGGTAATGGGCCGCATGGGGTCAAAGATACTGCCAGGAGTAGCCAGCCTACCGCCGGCAATCATGAGTACCGTCATGGTTTCACCAATTGCTCTGCCTATGCCCAAAAGCACAGCCGCAGCGATGCCGCCTCGTGCCGTGGGCACAACCACTCGCCAAATAGTCTGCCAGCGACTAGCCCCCAGTGCATACGAAGCCTCGGCATACTCGCGCGGCACATTTCGTAGCGCCTCTTCAGACAAACTGATGAGGGTAGGCAGAATCATGACGCTGAGCACTATACCGGCACTAAAGCCAGTCAACCCCGTGGGCAAGTTAAAGAAGTCGGCCACCGCTGGGGCTACTAGCTTAAGTCCTAAGAAGCCGAACACCACGGAGGGTATGCCCGCTGTAACTTCAAAAATAGAGCGAAAGACAACACTTATGCCGTGGGGCAGGAGCTCAGCTAGACTCACGGCCGCCAGCACGCCAAAAGGCACGCCGACAACAATGGCTAAGGCCGTAATCATGGCCGAACTGACCAGAAAACCACGGATCTGAAAAACGGGAGGAAGGGAGACCGGCAACCACCGATCTCCCGTGAAGAATTCAAGCGAAACATGCTCCACTATAAACGGCCACGACTGCTGCACCAAGAAGGCGAAAATTAAGGCCGTAATGAGAAGCACTGTGTAACCTGCCATGGTGACGAGCTTTTGTTGGTATGGCAAGCGTTAACCCCCTAACCTCACTAACGAATAGGTACGAACTCGAGACTGCGCACGACTTGTTGCCCCTTATCGCTCAAAACAAAATCAACATAGGTCTTGAGGGCACCGGTCAGTTCGCCTACGACAAAGAAATATAGCGGGCGTGCGAGCGGATAGGTTTTGGCGAGAACCGATTCAACCGAGGGTAGCACGGCAGCACTGGCGTCATCCGCCTTAATACCAACCGTCTTGATGGTCGGCCTAAGGAAACCTAGACCGACATAACCGATAGCGTTAGGATTACGCGCAATCTCTTGATAGAGGGCTTCTGTAGAGGGCATCATCATAGTGTCAGGGTGATATTCGGCGTCTCTCTTTTGACCACGCTCTTGCACCACAAACTCGCGGAAGAAGACGAAGGTGCCTGAAGTGGTGTCACGAGAAAGAATGACTATGGGAGCGTCATTGCCGCCGAGCTCTTTCCAGTTTCTTACTTCGCCGCGGTAAATCTGGCCCAATTGCGCCAGTGTCAGTTCATTAACAGGGTTAGAGGGATGTACAGCTACAGCAAGGCCGTCCCACCCAACGATAATCTCATGCAGAGTGCCACGAGCAGCTGCCCGCGTTCTTTCTTCGGGACGAAGATCGCGAGAGGACTGAGCAATGTTGGTGCGTCCTTCAATAAGTGCGGCAACACCTGCACCAGAACCGCCACCTGAAACGGCCACTTCGATGTTGCGATTAGTCTTCATGAACTCCTCTGCCAAAGCAGCGCCTAGGTTAACCATGGTGTCAGAGCCGGTTACATCTAGAGTGGTTTTTTGGGGTTGACAGCCAATCGCCACCAGGGCCAAGGCCGTAACAAGCACAAGCATGACTATTTTCTTCACAAAAGATCCCCCTTACTTGTAGTTGATTAGTACCACTTCATCGTACCACCATGTAATTAAGGCTACAACAAGCACATGTTAAAAAAGTGTTAAATCATGTGGAGATGTCATGAGGATCTATAAAATCAACAGATCACAAGCGGTAATCATACAAACCACAATTTTCCGCAAAAAACGCCATTGTAATTGACAGGCTTTGGCTCGTACTATAAGCTAGTCTGTACCGTTGAAACAGTGAGGCAACCCTCGACACGGTACCATTGTCTGGGACATTTACTGCTAGGAGGCATACTCTATGACAAAAAATCCTACCCACATGCGCTTTTGGTCCGGTCTTAAGTCAATTGGCGGGACCGTCATCTCTCTTGAGTCAGGCTGCCACCGTCTCGTCTTTGATTTTGGCTTAAGCTACAGCCCCGGCGAGGCGGTGCTTGATGGCCAGGTGAGAACGCGCCCCTCCTCCTTAGTCGCTGACTACTTGCGCCTTAATATGATTCCCCCCCTTGACGGTATCTATAGCCGCTCGGCGCTTGGTACATTTTCTGCTTTGCCTGCTGCGGAAGAAAGCCCCTGGCAGACGGCTGTGTTAATTTCGCACTTACACCTCGACCACATGGGCGCCATGGGTTTAGTGCACCCGGAAGTGCCAGTATATCTTACACAAGATTCTTGGCGCCTGTACCACGCGCTCTCTGAAATTGGGGAGGGCGTGCCGCAGGCTAGGGCTTACACTCCCTGTGAGTATGACCGACCATTTAAACATGGCCCCTTTGTAATCACGCCGCTTGCTGTCGACCATGACATTCCTGGTGCTTGTTCTTTTCACATCGAGACACCAGGAGGTTCGATACTCTATACAGGTGATTTTCGCCTACATGGGGGGCGTGCCGAGGTAGCTCGCACCTGGCTAGAGAAGGCCAAGACCTTGGGCGTGGATATACTTATCTCCGAAGGAACAACGCTTAGAGCCCAAGAAGAAGGCGAGACAGCGCCACTCCTTGGCGACTCTACGCTGCCGGAGACACTCGCTACCGAAGGCCATTTACCAGAAAAGATGCATACTATCATTAATAGCACCCCCGGACTTGCGGTGTTTAATCTTTATCACCGCAACCTCACGCGCCTGTCCACCATGCTTGATGTCGGCAAGATGAACAATCGTCAGACTGTCTTGGAGCCTGAGACCGCCTACATGGCCAAAGAATTACTGCACAGGGATGACTTTAGCGTGTACATCGGTGAAAATACCCAGGCTCTACTCCAGGGAGGCGCTTGCCCGGCTTGGAAAAACAATATCTTGGCACAGTTCCCCCACGTTACAGCGGCCCTCATTCGTAGCAACCCCGAGCAGTATTTTGTGCAAAATAGCTATGTCAACTGCCTAGAGCTACTCGACCTGATGGAAATAGGCGGCTGCTACATTCATTCTAACGGCATGCCCCTCGGCCCCTTTGACCCGGCGCACCCACGCTTAAAGAAACTACTCGAGAGAGTTGGCCTTTCTTACCACTACGCGGGCACCTCGGGCCACGCCCTGCCGCAACACTTGCAGTATGCCTGCGACACCATCGCCCCAAAAGTACTTGTTCCGCTACATAGCTTTAACCCCGGACGACTACAGGCTAACCACGGCCGGCAGCTACTGCCAGAACTCGACATCTACTACCGCATAGAGAATGGCGACCTTCTACCGCTTTAGGATGGCCTCATGGCGTAGGCCAGTGGCACTAACTATATTTAAGGGCTACCCGTCATAGACGAGTAGCCCTTGGTCTTCTTTTGATCATTTTGAACTAGAGATAGCTGCGCGCGCAGACGCCCTGTCATTTTTAAATTACGCTGCCCATAGGCAACTATAGTTGAAACAATTGTCCCTACTTGTTATAAGTATAGTTAGAATATATGTTGTACTTTGTGCAAATTTGCTTATACTATACTTGGAGGTGATAGTAATGCGGATAGATAGCGAAGAGAACATTTTGAGCGTGCTGTCCTCTTACAACCCGTGGTGGCGGAGCGCCACTGTGCCCAAGGAGCTAACACGGCATGTCAAACGCTTTGCTTACCATGAGGCCATGACAGCCCTGAACCATCAAGACATCCGTCGTATGGTCATCATTTCTGGAGCAAGGCGCATAGGTAAGACCACCATGCTTTATCAGCTAATCCAGGAGAAATTACAGCAAGGAGTAGATCCACGAAAAATCCTCTATGTCTCATTCGACCATCCACTCCTAAAGCTTGCACCAATCAATAGGATTCTCGATGCTTATCGTACCAACATATATGGGGACAACGATATCTACTGCTTTTTTGACGAACTTCAATACGTGGCTGACTGGGATGCGTGGCTTAAGGTCATCTATGATACTCAACCTAGCACCCGCGTAGTCGCCACAGGCTCGGCGAGCCCCGTACTGGTCGACAAAGCAGGCGAAAGCGGCGTGGGGCGCTGGAAGGTCATATCGGTTCCGACTCTGTCCTTCTACGAATATTGCGATATTCTGGGTCTCCCGGAAAGACCTGCTCTGGACACTGCCTGGCGCCCAACGAATCTAATCGAACTAGACCACAGGGACCAGGTTCATTTGATGACCCGGCTACAGCCCCTGCAGAAACATTTTCATCGCTACCTGCAGGTAGGCGGCTTCCCTGAGTTAGCCCTCTCCAATGATGACCTGTATGCCCAACGCGTTCTCCGCGAAGATGTAGTAGATAAAGTTCTTAAGCGAGACATTCCTTCATTGTTTGCGGTGCGTAATCCCGCGGATCTGGAGAGGATATTCTTGTACCTTTGCTACCACTCCTCTAGCATTATTAGTGTAGAGAGCATCGCTAGGGAACTAAACGGCGTCTCGCGCCCCACCGTGGAGAAGTACATCGACTATTTACGAACGGCTAATCTCATCTATGTGAGCCCTCCCGTTAATGTTGCGGGCAAGAAGGCCTTGAAAGTGCAAAACAAGATCTACATTGCTGATGCTGCCATCCGCAATGCCGTGTTAATGCAACAAGACCTCCTAGTGAATCCCATTGAGATGGGTATCATGGTCGAGACCGCGGTCTACAAACACGTACGGGCTTTCTACTACCAAGATGCAGCGCAGGTCGGCTACTATCGCGAATCTGGCGAGACAGATAAAGAAATAGATGTAGTTGTACAGACTCCGAGGGCTAGGATTCTTATCGAAGTGAAATACCGTGAAAGCTACGACCTCGACCGTTCACAGGCCATAGTAAAACACGCCGCTGATGCCTCACGTGCCTTAGTCATTACGAAAAAGGATGACGACTATGGGCCAGTGGCCAGCGCTCCAGACAAGATCTATCGCATCCCTGCATATGCGTTTCTTTATCTACTGGGGCATGCAGAGAAAGCCA
>Ga0208101_10127_pt1 | contig 13296 bp, 10 predicted proteins | sample Subbioug_CSW11AC_FD_184823 | JGI IMG/M metagenome (GOLD analysis project Ga0208101, IMG submission 184823) | Serpentinite rock and fluid subsurface biosphere microbial communities from McLaughlin Reserve, California, USA - CR12Aug_CSW11AC (SPAdes) | ecosystem: Environmental > Terrestrial > Deep...
GCCGACGAAAGCGCCAACGTGGAGCTGCGCCGCTGGGCTCCGCCGCGCTCAGGTGGGCCGGCCGCGGCAGGGCAGGGCGTGCCCGCAGTGGCTGGGGATGCGGCGGCTGGTGATGCGGGCGGCTACGGCGCCAACCCCAGCCCGCTGGGTTTTGCAGCGCGCGACCACGTCGAGCTGGGTGAGCCCTTGGGGCTCGATTTCGAGGCCGCCGCCAAGCTCAGCGGCTCGCGTTTTGTGGTGCTCAAGGGGCGGCTGGCGCGGCTGCACCGGGCGTTGGCGCAGTTCATGCTCGACGTGCAGACCGAGCGCCACGGCTACACCGAGTGCTACACGCCCTACGTGGTCAACGCCGCCACGCTGCACGGCACCGGCCAGTTGCCCAAGTTCGAGGCCGACCTCTTTGCCGTCAAAAAAGGTGGGGTCGAGGGCGAGGACGAAGGCGCGCTCTACCTCATCCCCACGAGCGAGGTCACGCTCACCAACCTGGTGCGCGAGCGCATCGTGCCCGAGGCAGAGTTGCCGCTCAAATACACCGCCCACACCCCGTGTTTCCGCTCCGAAGCCGGCAGCGCCGGGCGCGACACGCGCGGCCTGATCCGCCAGCACCAGTTCGACAAAGTGGAGATGGTGCAGATCGTGCACCCCGAGCGCAGCCAAGAGGCGCTGCACGAAATGACGCAGCACGCCGAAACCATCTTGCAACTGCTCGAGCTGCCCTACCGCGTGGTGCTGCTGTGCAGCGGCGACATGGGTTTTGGTGCAGCGCGCACGCACGACCTCGAAGTCTGGCTGCCGGCGCAAGCCACCTACCGCGAAATCAGCTCGGTGAGCAACTGCGAAGCCTTCCAAGCCCGGCGCCTGCAAGCGCGCTTCAAAAACGCTCAAGGCAAAAACGAGTGGCTGCACACCCTCAACGGCTCCGGTCTGGCGGTGGGCCGCACGCTGGTGGCGGTGCTCGAAAACCACCAACGCGCCGACGGCCGCATCGGCATCCCGGTGGCGCTGCGGCCCTACATGGGCGGGGCCGACACGCTCTGATCACCCCCGCGCCCAGGCGCTGGCCCGATGGCAGGCGGCGCCGGGCGGTTTTGGCACCAGCAGGCTTTAGCGCAAACCCGCCCCGGCCGCAGCGAAGTCGCGCTGGATCAGCTCAATCTTGTAGCCGTCGGGGTCGGTCACGAAGGCGATCACGGTGCTGCCGCCCAGCACTGGGCCGGCTTCGCGCGTGACGCGGCCGCCGGCGGCTTTGATGCGCTCGCAGGCCGCGTAGGCGTCGGGCACGCCGATGGCGATGTGGCCGTAGGCGCCGCCATGCTCGTACTGCGTCACGCCCCAGTTGTAGGTGAGCTCGATTTCGGCTTGGCCGGGGTTGCCGCCCTCAAAGCCCAGAAACGCCAGCGAGTAGCGGTGCTCGGGGTTTTCGGAGCGGCGCAGCAGCGCCATGCCCAGCACTTGGGTGTAAAAGGCGATCGAGCGCTCCAGATCGCCGACGCGCAGCATGGTGTGCAAAATGCGCATCCTTCACTCCTTATTTGATGCGGCCAAAACGGGTGCGCAGCGGGTCGATGCCGCCTTGGCCGCCACCCCCTCCACCCCCACCGCCGCCGCTGCGTGAGCGGTTGCCGCCACCTCCGCCGCGCTGGCCCAGAGCGTCGATACCGGTGCGCAGCGGGTCGGGCTGGCGCGCCGGGCCGCCGGGGCCGGCTGCACCCGCGCTGCCGGCTCCGCGGCTGCGCGCCGGGCCTTGGCCTGCGCCTTGGCGTGGCCCGCTACCGGGGGCTTGGCTGCGCGGGCCGGAGGGGCCGAAGCCTCCGCCGCCATTTGGGCGCGGGTTGCGGCGCCGCCCGGCGGCGTTGGCCGGCCGCGCCGGGGCCAAGGGGTCGGCGTGGCGCGGTGGTGGGGCGTCGTCATCGTAGTCGTCGTCGCGGACCACGGGCGCGGCCGCTGCGCGCTGCGGTGCGGGCCGCGCCGGGTGGGCGCCGGCGCGCGGATGCGCGGGCTTGGCATTGCGTCCGCCGCCTTTGCTGTCGCGCACGCGGTCGGTCATTTCTTTGCGCGCCGCGCGGCCGGCGGCGGCCATCACTTCGCGGCCGGGCGGTTTGCCGGCCCCACCCCACAGGGTTTGGCGCCCCATGGCGATGGGTTCGGCTTTTTCGTCGGCTTCGGGCATGAACTCGGGGAAGGCCTGCACCGCGATCTGCTGCTTGGTGAACTTCTCGATCGCCATCATGAAGCCTTCTTCGTCCAGGCTCACCAGGCTCACGGCGGCGCCCTCGGCACCGGCGCGCCCGGTGCGGCCGATGCGGTGCACGTAGTCTTCGCACACATTGGGGATGTCGTAGTTGACCACGTGCGGCAAGTCGTCGATGTCGATGCCGCGCGCCGCGATGTCGGTGGCCACCAGGGCGCGGATGCTGCCGCTCTTGAAGTCGGCCAGCGCCTGGGTGCGCGCGCTCTGGCTCTTGTTGCCGTGCAGCGCCATGGCGCCGATGCCGTGGGCATTGAGGTAGTCGGCCACGTTGTTGGCGCCAAACTTGGTGCGTGTGAACACCAGCACCTGGCTCCAGTCGTGCTCTTTGATGATGTGCGCCAGCAACGCCTTCTTTTTGCCGCGCCCCACCGGGTGGATGGTCTGCACGATGCGCTGCACCGTGGTGTTGGGCGGCGTGACCTGAATGTGCTGGGGGTTGCGCAGCAAGCCGTTGGCCAGTTCGCGGATCTCGTCGCTGAAGGTGGCCGAAAACAGCAGGCTCTGCTTGGCCGCTGGCAGCAGGCGCAGGATTTTTTTCACATCGTGGATGAAGCCCATGTCGAGCATGCGGTCGGCTTCGTCGAGCACCAGGATTTCCACTTTGGACAGATCCAAGCGCCCCTGATCCACCAGATCGAGCAGCCGCCCCGGGGTGGCCACCAGCACATCGACACCGCGGGCCAGCTTGTCGATCTGCGGGTTCATGCCGACGCCGCCAAAAATCACGGTCGATTTCAGGTGCAGGTGCTTGCCATAGACGCGCACCGATTCTTCTACCTGCGCCGCGAGCTCGCGCGTGGGGGTGAGCACCAGGGCGCGGATGGGGCGCTGCTGGCCGCGTTTGGGGGCATCGTGGGGAGCTTGGGCCGCTTGGCCTTCGGCGCCCTTGGGGCCGCCGTGCAGGCGCTGCAGCAGCGGCAGCGTGAAGGCGGCGGTTTTGCCGGTGCCGGTCTGGGCGCCAGCGAGCAAATCGTGGCCGGCCAGCACCAGCGGTATGGCTTGCGCCTGCACCGGAGTGGGTTGGGTGTAGCCTTGCTCGCGCACGGCGTCCAGCAGTGCCGGGACCAGGTTCAGTTCATCAAAAGTCATGGGTCTAGGTGGCGCCCATAGACGGGCGCATCAGGGGTATCGGCCACTCCCTGCGCCGCGTGGGGCAAGGGCAATCATGGGCAGATGGGAGCAAAATCGGGTTGGGCTGAATGGGCTCGTGCCCGTGGCCTCAAGGGCAGCGGAGCGCAAACCTACACAAACCAGCCCCAGCATGGCGCTGCAGCGGCACCGAATGCGGGTGCACGCTGCCCCGATTGTGGCACAAAGCGGCGCAAACTGGCTTGGGCAGCGCATAATCGACGCACAGCTGCACCTTGGGGTGTGGCGTATCTTGCACTTCTCTAATTTTCGCTCTGCCCATGGCCCAATACGTTTTCTCCATGAACCGCGTCTGCAAGACGGTGCCGCCCAAGCGCCAGATCTTGAAAGACATCTCGCTCAGCTTCTTTCCTGGTGCCAAGATCGGCGTGCTGGGCCTCAACGGCTCGGGCAAATCGACCCTGCTCAAGATCATGGCCGGGGTGGACAAAGAGATCGAAGGCGAGGCCGTGCCCATGCCTGGCATCCGCATCGGCTACCTGCCGCAAGAGCCACAGATCAACCCCGAGCAAAGCGTGCGCGAGGCGGTGCAAGAGGGCATCGGTGGCGCGCTGGCGGCCAAGGCGCGCCTCGAGGAGGTCTATGCCGCCTACGCCGAACCCGATGCCGACTTTGACGCCCTGGCCGCCGAGCAGGCCGAGCTCGAGGCCATCATCTCGGCTTCGGGTTCTGAAAACTCCGAGCTGCAGCTCGAGCTGGCGGCCGATGCGCTGAATCTGCCGCCTTGGGAGGCGCTGATCAAAAACCTCTCGGGCGGTGAAAAACGCCGCGTGGCGCTGTGCCGCCTGTTGCTCAGCCGCCCCGACATGCTGCTGCTCGACGAACCCACCAACCACTTGGACGCCGAAAGCGTGCACTGGCTCGAGCAGTTCCTCAAGCGTTTTTCGGGCACGGTGGTGGCCATCACCCACGATCGCTACTTCCTCGACAACGCCGCCGAGTGGATTTTGGAGCTCGACCGCGGCCACGGCATCCCCTACAAAGGCAACTACACCGACTGGCTGGAGCAGAAAGAGCGCCGCCTCGAGAGCGAGCAAAAGAGCGAAGACGCGCGCATGCGCGCCATGAAAGAAGAGCTCAAGTGGGTGCGCGCCAACGCCAAGGGGCGCCAGGCCAAGAGCAAGGCGCGGCTGGCGCGCTTCGAAGAGCTGTCGGACGTGGACTACCAGCGCCGCAACGAGACCAACGAGATTTTCATCCCCGTGGCCGAGCGCCTGGGCGCGCAAGTGATCGAGTTCCACGGCGTAAGCAAATCCTTTGGTGACCGGTTGCTGATCGACAACCTGAGCTTTGCCGTGCCGGCTGGCGCCATCGTCGGCATCATCGGCCCCAACGGTGCCGGCAAATCGACCCTGTTTCGCATGATCCAGGGCAAGGAGCAGCCCGACAGCGGCTCGATCGTCATCGGCAAGACCGCGCAGCTGGCTTTTGTGGACCAGAGCCGCGAATCGCTGGCCGGCGACAAAACGGTGTGGGAGGACGTCTCGGGCGGGCTCGACAACATCACCGTGGGCAAGTTCGTCATGCCCAGCCGGGCCTACTTGGGGCGCTTCAACTTCAAGGGCAACGACCAGCAAAAACTGGTCAAAAACCTCTCGGGTGGCGAGCGCGGCCGGCTGCACTTGGCCAAAACGCTGGCGCTGGGCGGCAACGTGCTCATGCTCGACGAGCCTTCCAACGACCTCGACGTCGAAACCCTGCGCGCGCTTGAAGAGGCGCTGCTCGAGTTCGCCGGCAGCGCCATGGTCATCAGCCACGACCGCTGGTTCTTGGATCGCATCTGCACCCACATCCTGGCCTACGAGGGCGACAGCCAGTGGGTGTTTTTCGACGGCAACTTCACCGAGTACGAAGCCGACAAGCAACGCCGCCTGGGCGAGGAGGGCGCGCGACCCAAGCGCGTGCGCTTCAAGTCGCTGGCCTAAGCGTTGCGGGCATGTCTTATTTCCGACAAATTTGTTAATAACAGTCTTGCGCTGAATGTGCCATTAGTGGCAGAATGTGCCCATGAATTACACAAACAACTCTGTTGACATGTCGTCCAGCGCCTACTACACCACGCTGGAGGTGGCCAAAATGCTTGGAATGGCCGTGCGCTCGGTGCAGCTGATGGTCGATCGGGGCGATCTCCAGGCCTGGAAGACCCCTGGCGGGCACCGGCGCATCACGCGCGACTCGCTCGAGCGCTGGATCAAGGGCAGCCGTGCCGGTGTCACGGGTGTGGCGGCCATGCACGGTGGCGCATCGCTGCGCCCCAGCGGGCGGCGCCGCCACACGGTGCACGTGCCGCGTATTTTGCTGATCGAAGATTCGTCGCATTTTCAAGGCTTGGTCTCGATGCTGGTCAAGCAGCGCTTCCCGGCCATCGAATTGCACGTGTCTGCCGACGCCATTGCCGGTTTGGTCTCCTTCGGTCACCTGCAGCCTGACCTGATCATTGTCGATATTTTGCTGCCGGGCATGGACGGCGCCACGCTCATCACCGGGTTGCGCAACCACGCCCTGTTTGGCAACTGCAAGCTGGTCGTGCTCACGGCGCTCGACGCGCAGCAGCGCGAACCCTACGCCGCCGCCTTGGACGAGGTGGACGTGGTGCACAAGCCGCGTCTGGTGCAAGAACTGCCGCCCCTGATCGAGGCGGCGCTGGGCCATTTGCTGGCCAACAAAGACGCTGCCGAAGAGCCAGCGCCTGCGGCCAACGGCGGTGCGTTGGCTCTAGCCCCTAGCGAACCTCCCGTCAAAGCCAAAGCCAGCAAAGCCAGATCCAGCAAGCCCAAGGCCAAGGCCGCTGGCAAACCTGGTCAGCAGCCCGCGGGCTAAAGGGGCTCTGGTGGAGCAAGTGCCCCCCAAGCCGTGTTCGTTGCCGGCTTTACCGGAGGGCAGCGAGGTACTGCGCTTGCCCCGGTGCGAGCAGGTGGCCTTGCAGAGCCTGTTCGACAACGACAGCGACCTGTATTTGGCCTTTCGTGCCGCTTGCATCGAGCAGTTTGTGCACGATTTCGAGCTCGCTGCCGCTTTGTTGGCGGCGCAGCAGGACCGAGCCGCGTTCAGTCGTTTGGCGCACAGCCTCAAGGGCGTGCTCAACACTTTGGGCCATACCGAAATCAGCGCCTTGGCGCACACCTTGCAAATCGAGGCCGCGCGCGCCGACTGGACCGAATTGCAGGGCCTTTGGTTGGAGCTGCGCGCACGCATGGTCGCGGCTTTTGGGCTCGATGCGCTTGCGTGAACTCGCGGTGGGTGTCAAGCCAAAAGTCAACCCAAAAATTCGGCCCACTCGTCGGGCAGCAGCCACAGCAGGGCAGAGATAAAGGTCAGGTAGCGCAAAAACATGCCCAGCCCCATGTAAAACACACAAGGCCAAAAAGGCAGGCGCAACCAGCCGGCCACTGCGCAAAGCGGGTCGCCGATGCCTGGCAACCAACTGACCAAGCAGGCCTTGGGGCCAAAACGGCGCAACCATTCGAGCGCCTTGACGTGGGTGGCCGAGCCGCGCACCTTGTCCACCGCCGAATGGGTGCCGTAGCCCACCAGCCAGTTGGTGATGCCGCCCAAGGTGTTGCCGGCCGTGGCCACCAGCATCACCGGCCAGTAGAGCTCGGGGTTGAGTTTGATGACTCCGAGCACCACCGGCACTGAACCCAATGGAAGCAGGGTGGCCGACACAAAGGCGGCCACAAACACCGTCGTCAGGCCAAATTGTGGCAGACGCAACGCATCCAAGATCGACCACAGCACAGCTTCCATCGTGGGGCCAGTATAAGGGTGACGCTGCGAGCGCGGTAGGTGCCGCTGGGTTGCCCCCGGCCAACTTGGGCTGTAGGGTCTGGCTTTATGGAGGCGGGTTGGCAGCGAAGGCTTCAAGCGGGTCAAGCGTGTCGAACGGGCGTGTCGAACGGGCAGAGTGCGCCGGGTACAATAGACTGCTCAATTTATTGGCAGCCACTGCGGCGTGTGCCCTCCTCGAGGTGGCGCTGCAGGGTGGCTGTTTTGCGGTTTTTTTTAGATGCGCATCGGCCCCTACACGCTCGACAACCCCCTGTTCGTCGCCCCCATGGCCGGGGTCACGGATCGGCCTTTTCGCACCCTGTGCAAGCAGCTGGGCGCGGGCTACGCGGTGAGCGAGATGATCAGCGCCCGGCCCGAGCTGCGCGACAGCCTCAAAACCCTGCGCCGCCTCGATCATGTGGGCGAACCCGGCCCGATCGCCGTGCAGATTGCCGGCACCGAGCCGGCCCAGATGGCCGATGCGGCGCGCAGCAACATCGACCGCGGCGCGCAGATCATCGACATCAACATGGGTTGCCCGGCCAAAAAGGTGTGCAACCAGTGGGCCGGGTCGGCCCTGATGCAAGACCCGCCGCGCGCGCTGGCGATCATCGAGGCGGTGGTGGCGGCCTGCCTGCCGCACGCCGTGCCGGTGACGCTCAAGATGCGCACCGGCTGGTGCGAGGCCGAAAAAAACGCGCTGCAACTGGCGCGCGCCGCCGAGGCTGCCGGGGTGCAGATGGTCGTGTTGCACGGGCGCACACGCGTGCAGGGCTACAAGGGCCAAGCCGAACACCACACGGCAGCGGCGCTGAAGGCGGCACTGCGCATCCCGGTGGTGGCCAACGGCGACATCGACAGCCCCGAGCAGGCACGCGCGGTGCTGGCGGCCACCGGTTGCGACGCGATCATGATCGGCCGCGCCGCCCAAGGCCGGCCGTGGCTGTTTCGCGAGATCGCGCACTTTTTGGCTACCGGCACGCATCTGCCGGCACCGGACGCAACCGAGCTAAACCGGCTGCTGCGCGCGCATCTGCTCGAGCACTACCAGCTTTATGGCGAGCACAGCGGTGTGCGCAGCGCACGCAAGCACCTGGGCTGGTACGCGCGCTCCCTCGCCGATTCGGCGCTGCAGCAGGCCGAGTTTAGGCAGGCCGTGAACCGCGCTGAAACCGCCGCGCAACAGCTGCGCTGCGTGCAGGCGTGGTTTGATCTCGCCCCCGACCGCACCCCCGACCGCACCCCCGACCCTCAATGGAGGCTGGCCGCATGAGCCCCCCAACCGCCCAAAACTTGCCTGACAGTGTGCGCGCCAACATCGACGCCTATTTCAAAGATCTGGGTGCCAGCGAGCCGGCCAATATGCACGACATGCTGCTGCGCACGGTCGAAAAACCGCTGCTCGAGGTGGTGCTAGCGCGCGCCGGCGGCAACCAATCCCGCGCCGCACAATGGCTGGGCCTGAACCGCAACACCTTGCGCAAGAAGCTGCAAGAACATGGCTTGCTCGATTTGTAATTTTGTTTTAAGTGAATTTGCCCATGAAAGCCCTGCTCTCGGTCTCTGACAAAACCGGCCTGCTCGAACTCGCGCGCGGCCTGCACGCGCTGGGCGTGCAGCTCATCTCAACCGGCGGCACCGCGCGCCTGCTGGCCCAAGACGGCCTGCCCGTGACCGAAGTCGCCGAGCTCACCGGTTTCCCCGAAATGCTCGATGGCCGCGTCAAAACCCTGCACCCCACGGTGCACGGCGGCTTGCTGGCGCGGCGCGAGCGGCCCGAGCACATGGCGGCGCTGCAGGCGCAGGGCATCGGCACCATCGACATCCTGGTGGTCAACCTCTACCCCTTCGAGGCCACGGTGGCGCAGCCCGGCTGCACGCTCGATGAGGCGATTGAAAACATCGATATCGGCGGCCCGGCGATGGTGCGCTCGGCGGCCAAAAACTGGCGCGATGTGGCCGTGCTCACCGACGCCAGTCAGTACCCGTTGTTGCTGTCCGAGCTGCAAGACGGGGGCTTGAGCGAGCGCACCCGCTTGCAATTGGCGGTGGCGGCTTTTAACCGCATCAGCCATTATGATGGCGCCATCAGCGATTATCTGTCGGCTCTGGACTTGTCAGCCGGCGTACCGTCGGGTGCTGCGGTGCCGCCACGCTTGCTTTTTCCTGGTCAGAGCAATGGCCGCTTCGTCAAGCTGCAAGATTTGCGCTACGGCGAAAACCCGCACCAGCAGGCCGCTTACTACCGCGACCTCGATCCAGCCCCGGGCTCGCTGGTCACGGGCACGCAGTTGCAGGGCAAAGAGCTGTCGTACAACAACCTGGCCGACGCCGATGCGGCTTGGGAATGCGTCAAAAGTTTCGACGTGCCAGCCTGCGTCATCGTCAAGCACGCCAATCCCTGTGGCGTGGCGGTGGGTGCGAGCGCGCAGCAGGCCTACGAAAAGGCCTTCCAGACCGACCCGACCAGCGCCTTTGGCGGCATCATCGCCTTCAACCGGGTGCTCGACGGCGCCGCGGCGCAGGCGGTGTCCAAGCAGTTCGTCGAGGTGCTGATCGCCCCCGACTTCACGCCCGAGGCGCTGGCGGTGTTCAAGTCCAAGGCCAATGTGCGCCTGCTCAAGATCGCCCTGCCAGCGCTGGCGCAGACCGATGCCAGCGACTGGGCGCGCGGGCGCAACGCCATCGACATCAAGCGCGTGGGTTCGGGCCTGCTGCTGCAGACGGCCGATAACTTCGAGCTGCAGCGCAGCGACCTAAAAACCGTGACGGCGCTGCAGCCCACGCCGACGCAGCTCGACGACCTGCTGTTTGCTTGGAAAGTGGCCAAGTACGTGAAGTCCAACGCGATCGTGTTTTGCCGCGACGGCATGACGTTGGGGGTGGGGGCAGGGCAGATGAGCCGCCTGGATTCGGCGCGCATTGCGGGCGTCAAGGCGGCGCATGCGGGTTTGTCTTTGCAGGGCTCGGTGGTGGCCAGCGATGCCTTTTTCCCGTTCCGCGACGGGCTCGATGCCGTGGCCGACGCCGGTGCGCGCTGCATCATCCAACCCGGTGGCTCCATGCGCGACCAAGAGGTGATCGACGCCGCCAACGAGCGCGGCCTAGCGATGGTGTTTACCGGGGTGCGCCACTTCCGGCATTGAAGTGGGCTGGTGGGGCTAGGGCTAAACCCCCAAGCCTCTTGGTGCAACCGCGAGCAAGCCGGCAACCAAACCACCCGCTCGCGGAACTAAACGCCTGTTTTTGCTAGGACTTTGATGCCGCCCAAAGTGTTGTAAATGCTTGCATTCTGGCGGAAGCGGTGAGATTCGAACTCACGAACGGTTGCCCGTTGCCGGTTTTCAAGACCGGTGCAATAGACCACTCTGCCACGCTTCCAGTTACCAACCACAACGATTTGAATTCAACCGCAAGGCCTGTTCAATCCTTAGAAACACCCTCAATTGTAAGGTGTCGAACAAACAATACTTGAGATTTGTACTGTGGCAGAACCATCCGCACGAAGCATGCGCGGGAGCGCCACGGCTGCCTTATTGCTTGGTGTTTTGCAGGGCCATGCGCTGCGCCGTGACCTCACGATAGCGCTGCATCTGCGCGGCGTCGGTTGCGGCGTGGGCGATGAGCTCGGTTTCGAGCTGCTTGAGCCGCTCGATGTGCAACATACGCAGCAGTTCACGCAGCTCGCTGCGCAGGTCGCCGGACTCCGCTTCATCGCTAAGGTCGGGGCGTTCAAGCGCCACGTCGGTGCGAGCAGCGGGCGGCTCGAGCGCCATGCCGCCGGTGTGCAAATCCAGCGCCAGCGCCTCGAAAGGCTGGCCGCGCAGCCCTTCGCGCAGTGCCGCCCAAGGCTGCGGACCGTGCTCCAGCCACTGGGCTTCGAGCCACGCAAACAGCGCGCCATGCGGTGCCGGCTGCTGGGCCAGCAACTGGTGGTCGTCGGCACTGAGCCAATCCCAAGCCTGCGGACTGGCCAACACGATGCGCGCCACCCGGTCGGCGCGCCCAAGCAAGCCGCGTGGGGTGCGCCGCAGCAAACCTTGAGTGCGCCCGCCCGCCCCAGGCCAGCGCAATGAGTCTCGCGCACCCGCCGGGGGTGGGGCGGCAGGAAAGTCCGCTTGGTGTGATGGGCGTTCTGCGAAGCCGTCCTCGAGCGCATCGGCTGCCGCCTCGGTGGCCGACCCCGCGGCTGGGCTGTGCGGCTGACTTAGGTGGGTTGTGGTGCCCGCACTGACGCGGCGCGCACGGGGTGTCTGCGCGGTTTTGGATTGCCGGGTATGGGGCTGGCTGAACTTGGGCTGCCAGAGCGCGAGCAGATCGCGCCCGTCTAGGGCCACCCGGTCGGCCAGCTCGAGCAGCATCTGGTGCTTGAAGGCGCCCTCGGGCAGCGCCAGCCACAGCGGCGCGGCTTGGCTGGCCAGGCGCGCCCGGCCTTCGGGGGTGTCGAGCGCGCAGCCCTCGGCCGCGGCGTCGAGCACAAAGCGGCTCAGGGGGGTGGCTTGCGCCAGCGCCTGCTCAAAGGCTGGGGCGCCGTGGGCGCGGACGTAGCTGTCGGGGTCGTGTTCGGGCGGCAGGAACAGGAATTTGACGCTGCGCGTGTCGCTGGCCCAGGGCAGGGCGGCTTGCAGGGCCTTGCGCGCGGCACGGCGGCCGGCGCTGTCGCCGTCGAAGGCAAACACCACCGTGTCGCTGAAGCGAAACAACAGCCGCACCTGCTCGGGCGTGCAGGCGGTGCCCAGCGTGGCCACGGCGTAGCCCAAGCCGTGCTGGGCCAGCGCCACCACGTCCATGTAGCCTTCGGTGACCAGCACGCAGCCGGCTTGGCGGATGGCGCTGCGCGCCTCGAACAAACCGTAGAGTTCGCGGCCCTTGGAAAACAGCGGCGTTTCGGGCGAATTGAGGTATTTGGGCTCGCCCGCTCCCAGCACCCGGCCGCCAAAACCGATGCACTGGCCCTTGACGTTGCGGATCGGGAACATGATGCGATCGCGGAAGCGGTCGTAGCGCTTGCCGCCGTGCGCCGCACCCGCTTCAGCCGCGGCATGGGGATCGGGCTCGGCATCGGTGGCGATCACCAGCCCGGCTTCGAGCAGCAGCGGGTTTTGGTAGTCGGGCAGCACGGTGGACAAAAAACGCCACTGCGCCGGGGCGTAGCCAATGCCATAGCTTTTGGCAATCTGCCCGCTCAGGCCGCGGCACTTGAGGTAATCGATGGCGGCGGGCGCCAGCCGCAGTTGCTGCTGGTAGCTGTGCGCGGCTTTTTCCAGCAACTCGGACAAGCTGCTGCGCTGCTGGCGCTGCACCGCCGCTTGGGCCCGCTGCTGGGGCGTTTCGTCGTCCAAGGGCACGCTCAGGCCGGCTTGCTGCGCCAGGTCTTGCACCGCCTCGATGAAGCCGGCGCCGGTGTGCTCCATCAGAAAACCGAGCGCGCTTCCGCTTTTGCCGCAACCAAAGCAGTGAAAAAACTGCTTGCTCGGGCTGACCGTGAACGAGGGCGATTTTTCGTCGTGAAACGGGCACAGACCCAGATAATTGGCCCCGCCTTTTTTGAGCGCCACGTGGCGGCCCACGACTTCGACGATATCGACGCGGGCCAGCAGCTCTTGCAAAAAGGCTTGGGGGATGCTCACGGGGATGCGGCCTCAGGCCCGCAGGACGCGGTTTTTGCCGGCCCGTTTGGCGGCGTACATGGCTTGGTCTGCGCGCTCCAGCGCTTGCGCCAGCGTCTCGTTTTCAAACAGCTGCGTCACGCCGGCGCTGAAGGTGATGAGCACGCGCTCGCTGCCGCTCAGGAACAGCTGGGTGGTGAGCTCGCGCTGCACCCGGCGCACCACTTCGACGGCGTCATCGGGATCGGTGTCGGGCAACAGGATGACGAACTCCTCGCCGCCGTAGCGGGCCAGCGCGTCTTGGGGGCGCAGTGCGGTTTTGGCCACCGTGGCCAAGTGCTGCAGCGCCGCGTCGCCAGCCAAGTGGCCCCAGCGGTCGTTGAGGCGTTTGAAGTCGTCGAGGTCTAGCAGCGCCAGGCAAAGCCGGGTGCCGCTGCGCTGGGCGCGTGCGGTTTCGCGCTCCAGCGCCTCGGCCATGCCCTTGCGGTTGAGGGCGCCGGTGAGCAGGTCGTGGCTGGC